>Ga0209566_100029_pt1 | contig 349213 bp, 274 predicted proteins | sample Araplavi_mTSA_r2_2_FD_184287 | JGI IMG/M metagenome (GOLD analysis project Ga0209566, IMG submission 184287) | Arabidopsis root microbial communities from North Carolina, USA - plate scrape CL_Cvi_mTSA_r2 (SPAdes) (version 2) | ecosystem: Host-associated > Plants > Roots > Endosphere | place...
CCATGATTTTGCTTTGGTCACCGATGAAGATTTGGCCAAGGCTATCTCTCTCATTAATAATCGTCCCCGTAAATGTCTCGGTTGGATGTCTGCTCACGAAGCTTTCATGGATGAACTGTCGCACTTAACTTGACAATCCGTCGTAAAAAGAACTTTTGATAAAGTTAGTGGGAAATTGTCAGTAAGTCACATGTGGTCAATCAACTTTGTCACTAGTAATACTGGGATAACAGTAACTGTATTGAATATCGGCAATGATTCATAACGTGGCATCATCTAAAATAAACAACCCGTATTTTCTCTTTCCAACTAAGTGTAGCCGATCCAAATGACCAATGATGTATAAGAGGGTGAGATAATTGAATCTAATGCAACTTAAGGTGCCAGCAGGTTATGCCGTAACCTATAACAAATTCTACGATATAGATCCTATGCTTAGTGAGGGTAATGATTACCTAATTGAGAACTGGGGATTCTTCACAGAAGACTTATTACAGATCGTTAAGCTGAAAATTAATAATGGAAAATGGTACATTCCTGAAAATGAAGGCGCTTTACTCTTTGATTTAGGTTGGTACCCAGATTCAGATATAAATGGTCATTACCATTTGCAACTTGTTGATGGACAATGGAATCAAATTAAAAGTTTCTCTTCAAAAGATCGATTTTTAATTAAAGTGGCACTTGAAGAATGGATGGAAGAACATCAAAAAGTGTAAATAGATCATTGTTGCGCAACTCGTAAGATCAAGTGAAACAAGTAAAGGGTGAAATCCAATAAAGCTACATTACACAGAGTCGGGAAATACAGAAGCTTCTCTCATCGTTTTTTTACATGGGGGAGGAGTGAGTGGTTGGATGTGGGCGAAACAAATTGAATACTTTAATAATTACCATTGTTTAGTTCCGGACTTACCTGGACATGGGAAGAGTCCTTGCACAGACTTCTCAATTCAGAATTGTGCTGAAGAAATATTAAATTTGATTCTAACTAAAGCACAAGGCAAAAAGGTTATTTTAATCGGATTTTCTTTAGGCGCACAAGTTGCTATGAAAATACTAAGTATGAACCCAGATGTGGTAGATTATTCAATAATAAATAGTGCACTTGTTAGACCAGCTCCATTTGTAAATAAAATGATTCAACCTGCCATCCGGTTAACTTATGGGCTAACAAAAAATCGAACTTTTTCGAAGCTTCAAGCCAAACAGTTATACATTGGTGAGGAAATGTTTGAAACCTATTATAAAGAAACCAGTAACATGGATATGAACCTTCTTATTCAGATTTTAGAAGAAAACATGTCTTTTCGTATACCAACAGATTTCAGCAAGTCTACATCAAAGATTTTAATTACGGTTGGGGAAAAAGAGAAGAAAATGATGAGGAAATCCTTATTAGACATCGTAGATAACACAATCCATTGTAAAGGCGTCATCATACCTAATGTTGGTCATGGAGTATCTCTTGCCCAACCTGAGTTATTTAACAAGCTTGTTGAAGTCTGGATTCATGACCGAGAATTACCGTACGGACTTACCCTTGTAAGGTAATGGATTGACAGTAATTCGAAAAGTCGTTGATTTTCAGTTCAACCTGTTTTCCTACCCACGGGAGAAAGGTTTGCTTACTCAAAGAAAGGTTGGTCGCTAAAATTGCGTATATGGTTTTTATCAGGCTTGTTACTTGTTTTTATATCATTAATAATAGCTTTGATGACAGGAATGACTGAAATTTTAGTTTTTTTTAATTTCATAGTAGGACTAATAAGTCTAGCAATAGCCTTTTATATCTACATAGGATTACGGATGTTGTATATGAAAAATGAGTTTAGTAATAATCATGAAGGAGCTGATTACCAAGGGAGAAAGCGGTTACAATATAAAGTCTTTATATTTGGGTTGCCAAATGTAGTGTTTGGAGGGATTGTGAATGAGATTTATAACATTTGGCCTTGGACGAGCTGAAATCATTATTATTACAGTAATGAGATAATCTTTACGAGTGTATATAAGGAGAGACAAAATTGATAATTTGTTTTTACGATAATTCCGAGATTAAGGACGAACCAATTATTAATATTGATCGTGTATATTGTTTGGAATTTGATAAATTCACTAACGATTCATGGGATAGATTGGCTGAAATTTATTCTTTGCTTCCATCTCAAATAATTAAGAATCATATTGGTCAGCCATGTTGGTTTGGTGAAGAAGGTAAAACTGACTTCTTTCTATGGGCATCAGTAGAACCATCAGGGCTGCAGATTGTAGGGACTCTGAGATCAGGTGATTGGAACGAATGGGAAGGTAAATTTAATAAGTACATAGCTGTGCTTCCCTTTTTTGAATGTTAGCGATTACAGGAATCGATAGTAACTCGAAGAGAGTCATGGCCTCATCTAACACCATATTTAAGTATAGAGAAGACTATTTTTCCTTGAATGTCAGATGTATAATCATGGAAGGCGCCAACCACTTATAGCACCATCTACGCAGCGGAATTTTCCAAGAACGTCAAATCTATTAGCAAGTAACGAATAAGGGGACGAGCGGATATGAAAGGAATTACGAATGAAAGATTCGCCGTTATAAGACGTTCTTTTCCGATTTATTTATGTGCTTTATATCTAATTTTAGAGGTCGTAACGATATGGCACTTAAGTAAAGGCGATCATCCAAAAGAAGTGAACTACTTTCAAATAACTGCTGATAACGGTATTGTTCTTCATGTGCTGAAGACGGAGCCGAGTCGTATTTCGCTTCATAGCATAAACGACAACGTCGTGAGATCGGGAACCAATGGGATAAATGGTGGATTCTTTTGGGGAAATCAGTTGTTAAGTATCGCGGTTGTGGATGGTATGCCCGTAAGCGGAAGTCCGAAAGAATACGGATCAGGCTGGTTTAACGTCAAATATGCTCGGGGAACCATCGTTTATGATCGGGTCACAAAAATAGTCGACGTGCAACGAGCTGCAAGCGTCGATGATCTGCATATCACAGATGCTGCGAACTTCTGGGCTCAGGGTGGAATAAGTATGAATATAAAGGACGATAGCAACTGGTATAGAATTGCGGTCCAAGAAGAAGGGTTGCCGTTTCCCGATGACGAGCGCCTTCGCAGTGGTATGGTCTATGATAATCATGGGGAATTATACCTGGTTGTTACTTCTACCAAATGTACGGCGGATAAATTTCGTACTGCGATTAAGGAAAGTATTGCCGCTGGGGAGTTGAATGAGGCCATATTTCTAGACGGGGACGGGTCTTCACAACTACTCGCTGGTAACATCGAACTGAAGGGTGACGGCCGACCGGTGGTGCAGATGATCGCGGTAAATGGAGAATAATTACGTTAGACGAAATTGACTGAAACATGAAGGGATAAAGTGAAAATGAAATTGGATTAGAAACAGGGGATGTAGAAGAAAACCTTAGTATATTAAAGAATGTTGTAGATACATATAAAAAGATATTAATGGAAAGGGATTTGGGTAGAGTATGAACTCACTAACGAAAGAAACGGTAGATGAAATATTGGCAGCAATGGATTCTTTTAAAGGAATTGCGCAAGAACTCATTGACAAATTGATAGTGGAAACGAACCAGCCTAAAAAATCAGAGATTATAAAAGGGAATTACGATGTAATTTCAAATGAGGATATACTAAACGGTGAAGAACATTTAACCGATAATTGGTACTTTTATGTTCATGGAGAGCATTGCATGTTTGAAAGAAATCAACTAAGAATCTTAAACACTTAGCTTCGTATTTCGAAGATCCATTTGGTGATATGTTGAATTTATTTGAGGGATTAGAAAAGCAAAAAATGCTTGTACATATTCATGGTGTTGTATATAGAAAGATTCTTCAGAATGAAGAATCATGTTGAATAATCAATCATTTGAAGGATGAACACAGCATGGACACTTTAGGTATTTGGTCGTCAGGGAAATTTTTTTATGATTGTTTTGAGGACAGTGTAGTTGTTTTTACAGGGACGGATATTGGTTATATCGTGTTTTTCAACCTTGTATGTGAGGATATTATTGTGTTTAAGCATCGAAAAGATGCTGAGGGTGAGTATATAAGTACACGATTTGAATGTTCCTTCATGGACGGAAAACTTACGAAAATCGAAAGAGTGAAGCAAGAAGAGAAGTTTACATATAAGCAATATAAAGAAGAGATTTATACTGGGGAAGTTGTAGAAGTTATTGAATTTGATAAGCCGATCATAATGGATGATTCTAGATTCGGTCTTGAAACCCGAGATTTAGAATCGTATCGTATATTACTAACAATTCAGCAAAGACTTCAGTTAATACCAGAAGAATATAGAGCTCTTTTATAGTAAAGTAAATGTAATCTAGGAACAGTGAGGACATAAAGATGACGAAGAAGCTATATTATGAATCCGCCTATATCCGGGAGTGGAAGACACAAATCACTCGCAGAATGGAGCGGGAGGATGGAACCTATCTGGTATTGAATGAGACAGCCTTTTATCCACACGGTGGGGGACAGCCCTGCGATCTGGGGTGGATCAATAAAATTCCAGTTCTTGATGTCGTTCTCGAGGAAGAGGAAATTCTGCACAAAGTCGAGCGTTCTCCTGAGGTGGAAGAGGTCGACTGTAGATTGAATTGGGATAGAAGGTTCGACCATATGCAGCAACATAGCGGCCAGCATCTGCTGTCAGCCATGTGTCTGGAAGCATGCCAGGCGGAGACGCTCAGCTTCCACTTAGGTGAGGATTATGCCACGATTGATGTTGCTCGACCTGATTTGCCGAAGGATCAGCTTATGATGTTGGAACTGGAGGTTAATGATCAGATTTACCTGAATCGCAAGGTAACGAATTATGTTGTGACTCAGGAGCAAGCGGCAGAGCTGCCGCTAGTGAAGCAGCCGAAAGTAACCGATGATATTCGAATCGTTGAAATCGAAGGTATCGAGTATAACGCTTGTGGTGGCACACACGTCTCAGCAACAGGTGAGATTGGAATGATCAAGCTGCTGAGAACTGAGAAGCAGAAGGGGCATATGCGTATCTATTTTAAGTGTGGATACCGTGCGTTGAACGAATTTAATGCCGGTGTGGAGATTCTCGGTAGTCTAGCGGCCCGATTCAATACGGGAAAGGAAGAGATCTTGGATCGGATTGAGAAATGGGATCAGGAGCAGAAGCAGCTGCAAGCTGAATTGAATGCGGTGAAGGCTGAGAATGATGCTTATCTGGCTGAGAAGCTGTTGGCAGACCGTCAGGGAAGCTTAGTTAAGCATGTATTCACGGATAAGATGCTGAAGGACATGCAGAACTTGGCTGCTAAGCTCACCGAACAAGGTGACGTTATCGTGCTTTTCATGTCCAACTCTGATCATAAGGTACTGCTCGTCCGAGGAGGAGAGGATGGTCTTGCCTGCGGTGCCTTCTTCAAACAGCATTTGGCCGATTATCGGGGCAAAGGCGGAGGCAGCGATAAGATGGCACAGGCCGGATTTGCCTCTCGAGAGGATGCAGAGGCATTTTATCAATTTGCAGCAGAGTCATTATAAGGGAAATAGATTTGTTTTAAAACAGACAACACGCGGCCCAGCCTAAGATACGATCTATCTAAAGCTGGGTTGTGACTTATTTACACCTGTCATCGAGGGCATTGACTAGCAAATACATAAAATGTTCAAGCCAATGAAAAGGGACGATTCAAATTGAAAATAGTAAAATTAGAGATATTGTTGTTATCTATGCTTTTTCTGCTGGTTGGCTGTACGACAAATGTCGAGCAAGAATTAACGAAAGAAGACGCGATTCGATTGGCCATAGAAGGCGAAAACCAGTTATCGACGATTGTTGTATTTGGCCAGATGGATCGTAATAAAGCGTTAGATCCCAGGTGTGATAGCTTTCAATCAGAAGATCACTACTTTACTTATATTTGTGATGCAACAACTGAAGCGGACATTAGAAACAAGCTTGACCCATTTTACACTCCGAAGTACATTGAAGAAATCATGGGAAATTTCCGTATACAACATGATAAAAACGGAGTTCTGGCGGAACTATTCGACGGAGGTTACTCCCAAAAATCAAAGGATTCTATACGCAATGTTACCATCGAACAGAATGGGAACAGAACAAAAGCAATTCTCGATATGTATGTAGGCTTAGACGGAGAAAGAGACGTTAAAACTTCAAAAGTAGAATATGAATATATACAAAACGCAGGCTGGAGGATTGCATCGAACGGTTTATTATTCTCAGAAATGAAGCAATAATATGGCAGAAAACTCCCGTCATGTTTTTGATCATACAATCGAAAGCTCTGCTTAAGAGGATGGTTAGTGCCTAAAACCATTGTCCCCCAGGAGCTCTTCATTACGAACATGAGGTTTGAAAGTGGATGGCAGGTCTCTGGTGAGTCCTAGTTGGACTGTAAATTCCTTTAGTAGTATGTGATCAATAGTGAGATCTGAGATAACCTGTTGATAACATAATTCACTAGAGCCACCGACTCCATACATCCGTACTGATTTGCCATTGATAAAGTCAATATCCAGTCCAATAGGTTCGACAAGATCTGTATCAAAAATAGTTGTGGAGCATCCGGTATCTAACAAGACGTTATTAAGAAGGGTGGATTTATTCTTATAGGAAAGAGGGAGAGATATAATAGGAAGACCATTGATAAGATGGATTTTCATCGAAGACCTCTAATACCGGTAAAGGGCTGTTCAATGACTTCAATACATTCATTTCCGGTATAGAATACATAAAGTTCTCTGGAGGGCTCTGCCAGATGAAGCTTCTTGTAAGAAGCCCATGCATGTTTAGGGTCATCAAAATCAGAAACAACGGACATGTCATCGATAGATCGTTTGTAATTATTAGAATGAGTTTCAAGAGCTTCAACCAGAACCCAACGATATGGGTAGATATCACGGATATTAACCCATTTCATACAGGAACACCTCCAAATGAGTTATAAATTAATTGTACAATCCTATTTAGAAACAAGCAACAATAGCGAACTTCATGAAGAATGACCCAGCGCATAACATTGCATCTAAGATGGGGACAAGCCCTTCGGTATGTTGGGGAAAATAGAGATATTTGAACGTTTGCAGCTACTAATAAAGATAGAGTGTCGGTGATTTGAAGATTAAATATCGTTAAGCTTGAACATAAATGTCGGCGGCTCGTGCCTTTAAGGTACGGGCTTTCTTTGTGTTGCTTTCGTTTTTCTGGAGTGAAGCTGTTCATAACTCATATTTTGGATTAGTGGATGCACATTTTGGGTATAGATCATAAACTTTACAATTATGTCAAAAAAACAACAATTAGTATTGTGTTACAAAAAATTAACGAATTTCGACATGATTCTTAATAATTCCTTTATATAATTACAAAAGGTACCATTTGTCGCCGCGATTCGGGCGAAAAGGTGCCAGCAAATTGAAGGGAAGGAAGTGATGACGTCCGTCTTGAATAGAGCGTCATTGATTATGAATTCAATAACTGTACTGTACGGATGTGAAGAAACAGAGTATGGGAACATGTAAAAAATCATATTCGGAAAGGGATGGTTTACTTGTCAAGTAAAACGTTTATCAAAACAATTCCGTTGTCAAAGGGACAAATCCCGTTTATATCGCATGAATCGATGTATCCAAACAACACTTGCTACAATGAATCTTTTGCGTGGCATATTTATTCAAAGCTGGATATAGAAACTGTACAAAATGCTTTTATTGAATTCGTAAAACGTCATGAATGTTACCGAACTGTCTTTATAATGGAAGAAGAGCCTGTGCAAAAAGTGTATAGCGAACCAGTTCTCGATTTCAAGTCAATCGCAGTAGGGGACTGGGGAGAGTCGGCAGTTAACCAGTACCTGTTGGCAGAGTCTCAGGAGAGTTTTGACCTGAGCAATGGGCCATTGTTTAAAGTCAGGTTGCTGTGTTTTAGCGAGGAACATTATGTGCTGTACATCGTACTCCATCATATTGTTTTTGACGGCTGGTCTTTATCTCTGATATTAGATGAGTTTGGTTTATTGTATAAACGTTTATATAACGGAGATCTGCAAGAGAATACCCAACTGCAATGCGTGGAGTACTCATATTCGGACTTTGTCAGTTGGCAGGAGAGCTTGTTGCAGAGCGAAGCAGGGCAAACATCAGCACAGTTCTGGAAACATAAACTATCAGACGAACTTCCTGTGCTGGAACTGCCCGCTGATAAGAAGCGTCCTCCTGTTCCTGCTTTTGCCGGGGGATTGGCGCCTTTTGCCTTGCAGGCGAAAACGAGCGAGAAGCTGTCTGCATTTTGCAATAAAGAAGACAGGTCATTAAATCGCGTGTTGTTAGCGCTTTACTTTGCTTTTTTACATCGGTTATCGGGGCAAAACGAAATTATCGTTGGAACGCCCAGATACGGTAGAAAGAATCGAAATTTCCATCATTCTTGTGGTTACTTTGTGAATTTACTTCCAATTCGGATGCGTTTTAGTGAAAATGACTCTTTTAAACAATTGCTTCTGCAAGTACAAGAAGAATTAACGGATTGTACCAATCATCAGGATTATCCCTTCTCGCTTATGGTTAGCGAAAACAGTCTTCAGCGTGATATGAGTATTCCAGCGGTTTTCCAGGCGGGGTTTGTATTGCAAAAAGCTTGCAAGCAAGATGCGGCTATTTTTCTGGGCAATGCTACAAATGTTTTCGATTTGCACGGGCTAAAGCTCGCTCCGTTTCCTTTGGATAAGAAGGTCTCCAAATTCGATCTGACTTTATTTGTTGAACAGGAAAGTAATGGAACGATTGCAGCGAATTTTGAATATAATAAAGATATTTTTCATGAAGATTCAATTCAAAGATGGATTCGTCATTTTGATCATTTTATTCAAACGGTTCTGGATAATGCTGAAGAAAGAATGGCTGACATTCGTCTTTTATCTCAGGATGAGGAGCAGCAGCAACTGGTGGCATGGAACCTGACGAAGACGGCGTATCCACGGGATCAGGTGATTCAGGAGCTGTTCGAGGAACAGGTGGCGGCACGGCCGGAAGCGGTGGCTGTCGTTGACGAAGACTGCCAGCTGACGTATGGGGAACTGAATGCGCGGGCTAACCAACTGGCGCACTGTTTGCGAAGGAAAGGCGTGAAGCCGGAGACGCTGGTCGGGATCTGCATGGAACGCTCGGCGGATCTGATCGTCGGGATCCTGGGGATCTTAAAAGCCGGGGGCGCGTATGTGCCGATGGATCCGTCGTATCCGCAGCAGCGTCTGACTTACATGGCCCACGATGCAGGAATTGAGTTTCTGGTGACCCAGAGCGAGGCAAGCGGATGGGTGCAAGAGCCGATCATGCGCATCTGTCTGGACAGCGCTGCGGATCAGGAGATGCTGTCACAGGAGTGCGATCGGAATCCGCCGATCATGACGACACCGCAAAACGCAGCTTATGTCATGTATACGTCAGGATCTACCGGAAACCCGAAAGGCGTCGTTGTAGAACAGCGGAACGTGGTTCGTCTGGTAAAACAAGCGGGCTACATCCCTTTCAGCGCCGAAGATAGAATGGCTCAAACCGGTGCGATCGGGTTCGATGCCAGCACGTTTGAAGTGTTCGGCGCGCTGCTGAACGGAGGATCGCTGTATCCTATCCCAAGGGAAACGTTGCTGGATGCGCCTGCGCTGGCGGCGTTTGTACATCGTCATCAGTTGACGACGATGTGGTTGACATCTCCATTGTTCAACCAGCTCGTTCAAAAAGACGCTGCTATGTTCGCGGGTCTTCAGCATCTCATCATCGGCGGGGATGCGCTGTCGCCAGTTCATGTCAATCAGGTGCTGCGTGCTTCTCCTGAATTGTCGCTGTGGAACGGGTACGGTCCGACCGAGAATACGACGTTCTCCACGTGTTTCTTGATTGACCGTGCGTATGAGGAACAGATCCCTATCGGTAAGCCGATCGGCAACTCGACGGCGTATGTGGTCAATCAGCACAATCACTTAAATCCTGTCGGCGTGCCGGGAGAGCTTTGTCTGGGCGGAGACGGCGTGGCGCGCGGGTATTTGAACCAGCCTGACCTGACAGCGGACAAATTCGTGTCCAATCTGTTCGTTGCGGGAGAGCGCATGTACCGGACAGGGGATTGGGTAAAGTGGATGCCCGATGGGAATCTGGTTTATTTAGGGCGGATGGACAAACAGGTAAAAATCAGAGGATTCCGGATCGAAGTCGGGGAGATTGAGGCGATTCTCAACCAACATCCGACTCTGCGACAGGCGACCGTCGTCGTGCGGGAAGATAGGCCGGGGGAAAAGCAACTGGCGGCATATCTGGTCGGAGAAGGCAGCGCGCAGGAATGGCGGGCATACTTGAGCGAGCGATTGCCAAGCTATATGGTGCCAACGTTTTTTGTGCAACTTGATAGTTTACCGATAACGCCTAACGGGAAAATCGATACGAGGGCGCTGCCGATTCCGACAGTGTCGTCGTGGAGTCACGAGGACTATGCGGCACCGCAAACGCCAGCGGAGGAACTTGTTTCGGCGGTATGGAGCCAACTGCTTGGCGTGGAAAGGATCGGTATCTATGATTCCTTCTTTGATTTGGGAGGCCACTCGCTGCTGGCGACGCAAGCGGTTTCGCGTCTGCGCGAGGTGTTCAGCGTGGAGGTGGCGGTCCGCGACCTGTTCCAACACCCGACGATCGAAAGCCTATCTCGTCGATTAACGCTGTTAGCTCAAGGTGGAGAAGGAGAGAAACGCCCGCCGATTCAAGCGGTGGAACGAGGCGTTCATATGCCGGCATCGTATGCCCAGCAGCGGCTCTGGTTCCTCGATCAACTGGAACCGAACAGTCCGCTGTACAATATTCCATGCGCATGGCGGTTGCAGGGAGCCTGGAAGCTGGACGCGTTGGAACAAGCCTACGATGCGCTGATTCAGCGTCATGAAGCGCTGCGTACCGTCATTGGCGAGGCAGACGGCGAGCCGGTGCAGATCATTCGCAAACACAAGCCCGAGCGTCTGCCTGTGACGAACCTTCGCCATCTGGCAAGCGAGGACAGGGAGCGCGAGATGAAGTCGCTCATGCAAGCAGAGGCAGATAAGCCGTTCCAACTGGCTGAGGGACCGTTAATCCGGGCGCAGGCCATCGTGATGGGGGAGAACGATTGGGTGCTGCTGTGCACGCTGCACCATATCATATTTGACGGATGGTCGCTGGACATTTTCGTCCGGGAATGGCTCGCGCTGTATGAGGCGTTTGCAGGAGGGCAACCAGCGGTATTAGCACCGCTATCCTTGCAATATGCCGACTACGCGCATTGGCAGCGGAACTGGCTGAGCGAAGACGTGATGAACCGTCAGTTGGCGTACTGGGAGGAAGAACTGGGCGGGGAACTGCCTGTGCTGCAGCTGCCGACGGATCGTCCGCGTCCGGCGCAGCAAAGCTACCGGGGAGAGCGGTATGAAACTGATCTTCCGGCCGCTTTGCTCGTCAAGCTAAAAGCGCTCAGTCGTCAAGAGGGAGCGACGTTATTCATGACGCTGCTCGCCGCCTACCAAGGATTCCTCTCCCGCTATACGGGACAGACGGATATTGCCGTCGGCAGTCCGATTGCGAACCGGCATTACGGGGAAATCGAGGAGATGATCGGATTTTTTGTCAACACCCTTGTGTACCGTGCAGATGTGTCAGCCAATCCGAGCTTCCGGGAGTTGATATCGCAAGTGCGCGGGAAAGCATGGAAAGCGCAGGAGCATCAGGACATCCCGTTTGAGAAGATCGTGGCGGCGCTGCAGCCGGAGCGGTCGGCGAGCTATTCGCCATTGTTTCAGACGATGTTTACGCTGCAAAGCCGTCCGAGCGAGCTGCCGATGGACTCGGAACGCCGGATGGATACGATAAGCAGCTTTATGTCGGTCTCGAAGTTCGACTTGACGCTCGGAGTGCAAGAAGCCGAAGAGGGGATGCGCATCAGCTTCGAATACAGCACGGACTTGTTCGACGCGTCAACCATCGAGCGGATGGCGGCACACTTCGAGCGATGGCTGCATGAAGTGGCGGAGCATCCGGAGCGAGCAATAGGCCAGATGCAGTTGATCAGTGAAGCAGAAACGAAGCAGCAACTGGAGATATGGAATCGGACGGAGACGGCGTATCCACGGGATCAGGTGATTCAGGAGCTGTTCGAGGAGCAGGCGGAGGTAAGGCCGGAAGCGGTGGCTGTTGTTGACGGAGACCGCAAGCTGACGTATGGGGAACTGAATGCGCGGGCTAACCAACTGGCGCACTGCTTGCGAAAGAAAGGCGTGAAGCCGGAGACACTGGTCGGAATCTGCATGGAACGCTCGGCGGACCTGATCGTCGGGATCATGGGGATCCTGAAAGCCGGGGGCGCCTATGTGCCGATGGATCCGTCGTATCCGCAGCAGCGTCTGACTTACATGGCCCACGATGCAGGGATTGAGTTTCTGGTGACCCAGAGCGAGGCAAGCGGATGGGTGCCGGAGCCTATCATGCGCATCTGTCTGGATAGCGCAGCCGATCAGGAGATGCTGTCGCAGGAGAGCGATTGGAATCCGCCGGTCATGACGACATCGCAAAACGCAGCTTACGTCATGTATACGTCAGGATCTACCGGAAACCCGAAAGGCGTCGTTGTGGAGCAGCGCAACGTGGTTCGTCTGGTGAAACAAGCGGGCTACATCCCTTTCAGCGCCGAAGATAGAATGGCTCAAACCGGTGCGATCGGGTTCGATGCCAGCACGTTTGAAGTGTTCGGCGCACTGCTGAACGGAGGAGCGCTGTATCCTATCCCAAGGGAAACGTTGCTGGATGCGCCTGCGCTGGCGGCGTTTGTACACCGTCATCAGCTGACGACGATGTGGCTGACATCTCCATTGTTCAACCAGCTTGTTCAAAAAGACGCTGCCCTGTTCGCAGGTCTTCAGCATCTCATCATCGGCGGGGACGCGTTGTCGCCGGTTCATGTCAATCAGGTGCTGCGTTCTTCTCCTGAATTGTCGCTGTGGAACGGGTACGGTCCGACCGAGAATACGACGTTCTCCACGTGTTTCTTGATTGACCGTGACCGTGCGTATGAGGAACAGATCCCTATCGGTAAACCGATAGGCAACTCGACGGCGTATGTGGTCAATCAGCACAATCACTTGAATCCTGTCGGCGTGCCGGGGGAGCTTTGTCTGGGCGGAGACGGCGTGGCACGCGGGTATTTGAACCAGCCTGACCTGACAGCAGACAAATTCGTATCCAATCCGTTCGTTGCGGGAGAGCGCATATACCGGACAGGCGATTGGGTAAAGTGGATGCCAGATGGGAATCTGGTTTATTTAGGGCGGATGGACAAACAGGTAAAAATCAGAGGATTCCGGATCGAAGTCGGGGAGATAGAGACGATGCTCAGCCAGCATCCGACTCTGCGGCAGGCGTCCGTCGTCGTGCGGGAAGACAGGCCCGGGGAAAAGCAGCTGGCGGCGTATCTGGTCGGCGAAGGCAGCGCACAGGAATGGCGGACATACTTGAGCGAGCGATTGCCAAGCTATATGGTGCCGACGTATTTTGTGCAACTGGACAGTTTGCCGTTAACGCCGAACGGGAAGATCGATACGAGGGCACTGCCGATTCCGACAGTGTCGTCGTGGAATCAAGAGGGCTATGCAGCGCCACAAACGCCAGCGGAGGAGCTCGTTGCGGCGGTATGGAGCCAGCTGCTTGGTGTGGAGAGGATCGGTAGCTATGATTCCTTCTTTGATTTGGGAGGCCACTCGCTGCTGGCGACGCAGGCAGTTTCGCATCTGCGCGAGGTGTTCGGCGTGGAGGTGGCAGTGCGCGACCTGTTCCAATACCCGACGATCGAGAGCTTATCCCGTCGATTAACGCTGTTAGCGCAAGGTGGAGAAGGGGAGAAGCGTCCGCGAATTCAAGCGGTGGAACGAGGCGTGCATATGCGGGTATCGTATGCCCAGCAGCGGCTCTGGTTCCTCGATCAACTGGAACCGAACAGTCCGCTGTACAATATTCCATGCGCATGGCGGTTGCAGGGAGCCTGGAAGCTGGATGCGTTGGAACAAGCCTACGATGCGCTGATCCAGCGTCATGAAGTGCTGCGTACTGTCATTGGCGAGGCGAACGGCGAGCCTGTGCAGATTATTCGTGAACACCAGCCCGAGCGTCTGCCTGTGACGAACCTTCGCCATCTGGCAAGAGAGGACAGGGAGCGCGAGATGAAGTCGCTCATGCAAGCGGAGGCAGATAAGCCGTTCCAACTGGCTGAGGGACCGTTAATCCGGGCGCAGGCCATCGCGATGGAGGAGAACGATTGGGTGCTGCTGTGCACGCTGCACCATATCATATTTGACGGATGGTCGTTGGACATTTTTGTACGGGAATGGCTCGCGCTGTATGAGGCGTTTGCGGGAGGGCAGCCAGCGGCATTGGCACCGCTATCGTTGCAATATGCCGACTACGCTCATTGGCAGCGGAACTGGCTGAGCGAAGACGTGATGAACCGTCAGTTGGCGTACTGGGAGGAAGAACTGGGCGGGGAACTGCCTGTGCTGCAGCTGCCGACGGATCGTCCGCGCCCAGCGCATCAAAGCTACCGGGGAGAGCGGTATGAAGCGGAGATTCCGGCCGCTTTGCTCGTCAAGCTAAAAGCGCTCAGCCGCCAAGAGGGAGCGACGTTATTCATGACGCTGCTCGCCGCCTATCAAGGTTTCCTCTCCCGCTATACGGGACAGACGGATATCGCCGTCGGCAGTCCGATTGCGAACCGGCATTACGGGGAAATCGAGGGGATGATCGGATTCTTTGTCAACACCCTTGTGTACCGTGTGAATGTGTCAGCCAATCCGAGCTTCCGGGAGTTAGTGTCGCAAGTGCGCGGGAAAGCATGGAAAGCACAGGAGCATCAGGACATCCCGTTTGAGAAGATCGTGGCGGCACTGCAGCCGGAGCGGTCGGCGAGCTATGCGCCATTGTTTCAGACGATGTTTACGCTGCAAAGCCGTCCGAGCGAGCTGCCGATGGACTCGGAACGCCGGATGGATACGATAAGCAGCTTTATGTCGGTCTCGAAGTTCGACTTGACGCTCGGAGTGCAAGAAGCCGAAGAGGGGATGCGCATCAGCTTCGAATACAGCACGGACTTGTTCGACGCGTCAACCATCGAGCGGATGGCGGCACACTTCGAGCGATGGCTGCATGAAGTGGCGGAGCATCCAGAGCGATCGATAGGCCAGATGCAGTTGATCAGTGAAGCAGAAACGAAGCAGCAACTGGAGATATGGAATCGGACGGAGACGGCGTATCCACGGGATTCAGTAATTCAGGAACTGTTCGAGGAGCAGGCGGCGGCACAGCCGGAGGCGGTGGCAGTCGTTGACGAGGATCGCCAGCTGACGTATGGGGAACTGAATGCGTGGGCGAACCAACTGGCGCACTGTTTGCGAAAGAAAGGCGTGAAGCCGGAGACGCTGGTCGGGATCTGCATGGAACGCTCGGCGGATCTGATCGTCGGGATCCTGGGGATCTTAAAAGCCGGGGGCGCGTATGTGCCGATGGATCCGTCGTATCCGCAGCAGCGTCTGACTTACATGGCCCACGATGCAGGAATTGAGTTGATGGTGACCCAGAGCGAGGCAAGCGGATGGGTGCCGGAGCCGATTACGCGCATCTGTCTGGACAGCGCTGCGGATCAGGAGATGTTGTCACAGGAGAGCGACCGGAATCCGTCAATCGCCACGACGCCGCACAACATGGCCTATCTGATTTACACCTCAGGAACTACAGGGAATCCGAAAGGGGTTATGGTCGAACATCACACACTGATCAATATGGTGTTCTGGCATCAGCAATTTTATCAAGTAACGGAACAAGATCGTGTGAGTCAAATAGCAAGCATCGCATTTGATGCTGCAGTGGCAGAAATATGGCCCTGCTTGAGCAGAGGCGCCAGTTTGTATGTGTGCAAGGAAAGCGTAAGAACGGATCCTGAAGCGTTGCAGGATTGGGTCGTTGACCAGCAACTTACGATCAGTTTTATGCCAACGCAGATGGCCGAAATCATGATTCATCTGCCCTGGCCGTCGCATACATCGTTACGCTGTTTGCTGACGGGGGGGGATTTGCTGCGGCAGTCTCCGCCAGCTTCATTGCCTTTTGCACTCATCAACAACTACGGTCCTACAGAGTGTACAGTCATAGCTACAGCAACAGAGGTCAGCCCTTTGCAGGAGGGCGTACCGTCGATTGGAGGGCCAATAGCGAATACGAAGTTATACGTATTGGATCGCCATCAACAACCTGTACCAATCGGTGTCGTCGGGGAGCTGTACATTGGCGGGGCAGGGGTTACCCGTGGATACTTGAATCGTCCAGAGCTGACAGAGGAGCGATTCCTTTCGGATCCTTTCAGCGGTGAGTCTGGAGCGAGAATGTACAGAACGGGAGATGCTGTAAAGTATCAGCCGGACGGCAACCTGATCTATGTAAGCAGGATCGACGACCAGGTGAAAATCAGAGGATTCCGGATTGAGCTCGGAGAGATTGAAATGGTGCTAAGTCAGTTGCCGACGATCAAGCAAGCTGTCGTCATCGTGCGGGAAGACAGGAAGGGGGAAAAGCAACTGGCGGCGTATCTGGTCGGAGAAGGCAGCGCACAGGAATGGCGGACATACTTGAGCGAGCGCTTGCCAAGCTATATGGTGCCGACGTATTTTGTGCAACTGGACAGTTTGCCGTTAACGCCGAACGGGAAGATCGATACGCGGGCACTGCCGATCCCGACAGTGTCGTCGCAAGAGGGCTATGCGGCGCCGCAAACGCCAGCGGAGGAGCTCGTATCGGCGGTATGGGGTCAACTGCTTGGCGTGGAGAGGATCGGTATCTATGATTCCTTCTTTGATTTGGGAGGCCACTCGCTGCTAGCGGCGCAGGCGGTTTCGCGTCTGCGCGAGGTATTCGGCGTGGAGGTGGCGGTGCGAGACCTGTTCCAGCACCCGACGATCGAAAGCTTATCCCGCCAATTAACGCTGTTAGCGCAAGGGGGAGAAGGGGAGAAACGTCCGCCGATTCAAGCGGTGGAACGAGGCGTGCATATGCCGGCATCGTATGCCCAGCAGCGGCTCTGGTTCCTCGATCAACTGGAACCGAACAGTCCGCTGTACAATATTCCATGCGCATGGCGGTTGCAGGGAGCCTGGAAGCTGGATGCGTTGGAACAAGCCTACGATGCGCTGATCCAGCGTCATGAAGTGCTGCGTACTGTCATTGGCGAGGCGAACGGCGAGCCGGTGCAGATTATTCGTGAACACCAGCCCGAGCGTCTGCCTGTGACGAACCTTCGCCATCTGGCAAGAGAGGACAGAGAGTGCGAGATGAAGTCGCTCATGCAAGCGGAGGCAGACAAGCCGTTCCAACTGGCTGAGGGGCCGTTAATCCGGGCGCAGGCCATCGCGATGGGAGAGAACGATTGGGTGCTGCTGTGCACGCTGCACCATATCATATTTGACGGATGGTCGCTGGACATTTTCGTCCGGGAATGGCTCGCACTATATGAGGCGTTTGCGGGAGGGCAACCAGCGGCATTGGCACCGCTATCTTTGCAATATGCCGACTACGCGCATTGGCAGCGGAACTGGCTGAGCGAAGACGTGATGAACCGTCAGTTGGCGTACTGGGAGGAAGAGCTAGGCGGGGAACTGCCAGTGCTGCAGCTGCCGACGGATCGTCCGCGTCCAGCGCAGCAAAGCTATCGGGGAGAGCTGTATGAAGTGGATCTTCCAGCCGCTTTGCTCGTCAAGTTAAAAGCGCTCAGTCGTCAAGAGGGAGCGACGTTATTCATGACACTGCTCGCCGCCTACCAAGGTTTCCTCTCCCGCTATACAGGACAGACGGATATCGCCGTCGGCAGTCCGATTGCGAACCGGCATTACGAGGAAATCGAGGGGATGATCGGATTCTTTGTCAACACCCTTGTGTACCGTGCGGATGTGTCGGCCAATCCGAGCTTCCGGGAGTTGGTGTCGCAAGTGCGTGGGAAAGCATGGAAAGCGCAGGAGCATCAGGACATCCCGTTTGAGAAGATTGTGGCGGCGCTGCAGCCGGAGCGGTCGGCGAGCTATGCGCCATTGTTTCAGACGGTATTTACGCTGCAAAGCCGTCCGAGCGAGCTGCCAATGGACTCGGAACGCCGGATGGATACGATAAGCAGCTTTATGTCGGTCGCGAAGTTCGACTTGACGGTAGGCGTGCAAGAAGCCGAAGAGGGGATGCGCGTCAGCTTCGAATACAGCACGGACTTATTCGACGCGTCAACCATCGAGCGGATGGCGGTGCACTTCGAGCGATGGCTGCATGAAGTGGCGGAGCATCCAGAGCGATCGATAGGCCAGATGCAGTTGATTAGCGAAGCAGAAACGAAGCAGCAACTGGAGATATGGAACCGGACGGAGACGGCGTATCCACGGGATCCGGTAATTCAGGAGCTGTTCGAGGAGCAGGCGGCGGCACGGCCGGAAGCGGTGGCAGTCGTTGACGAAGACCGCCAGCTGACGTATGGGGAACTGAATGCGCGGGCGAACCAACTGGCGCACTACTTGCGGAAGAAAGGCGTGAAGCCGGAGACGCTGGTTGGGATCTGCATGGAACGCTCGGCGGACCTGATCGTCGGGATCCTGGGGATCTTAAAAGCTGGTGGCGCGTATGTGCCGATGGATCCGTCGTATCCGCAGCAGCGCTTGACTTACATGACCCAGGATGCGGGAATTGAGTTGATGGTGACCCAGAGTGAGACAAGCGGTTGGGTGCCGGAGCCGATCACGCGCATCTGTCTGGACAGCGCTGCCGATCAGGAGATGCTGTCACAGGAGAGCGACCGGAATCCGTCAATCGCCACGACGCCGCACAACATGGCCTATCTGATTTACACCTCAGGAACTACAGGGAATCCGAAAGGGGTTATGGTCGAGCATCACACACTGATCAATATGGTGTTCTGGCACCAGCAATTTTTCCAAGTTACGGAGCAAGATCGTGCGAGTCAAATAGCAAGCATCGCATTTGATGCCGCAGTGGCAGAAATATGGCCCTATCTGAGCAGAGGCGCTAGTTTGCATGTGTGCAAGGAAAGCGTAAGAACGGATCCTGCAGCGTTGCAGAATTGGGTCGTTGAGCAGCAAATTACGATCGGTTTTATGCCAACGCAGATGGCCGAAATCATGATTCATCTGCACTGGCCGTCGCATACATCGTTACGCTGTTTGCTGACGGCGGGGGATATGCTGCGGCAGTCGCCGCCAGCTTCATTGCCTTTTGCACTCATCAACAACTACGGCCCTACAGAGTGTACAGTCGTGGCTACAGCAACAGAGGTCAGCCCCTTGCAGGAGGGCATACCGCCAATTGGAGGACCAATAGCGAATACGAAGTTATACGTGTTGGATCCACATCAACAACCTGTACCAATCGGTGTCGCTGGGGAGCTGTACATTGGCGGGGCAGGGGTCACTCGTGGATACTTGAATCGTCCAGAGCTGACAGAGGAGCGATTCCTTCCGGATCCTTTCAGCGGTGAGTCTGGAGCGAGAATGTACAGAACGGGAGATGCTGTAAAGTATCAGCCGGACGGCAACTTGATCTATGTAAGCAGGATCGACGACCAAGTGAAAATCAGAGGATTCCGGATTGAGCTCGGAGAGATTGAAATGGTGTTAAGTCAATTGCCGGCGATCAAGCAAGCTGTCGTCATCGTGCGGGAAGACAGGCCGGGGGAAAAGCAACTGGCGGCGTATCTGGTCGGAGAAGGCAGCGCACAGGAATGGCGGACATACTTGAGCGAGCGCTTGCCAAGCTATATGGTGCCGACGTATTTTGTGCAACTGGACAGTTTGCCGTTAACGCCGAACGGGAAAATTGATACGAAATCTCTCCCGAAAATCGACAGTACACTGCAAACACCTGCAAGTTATATCGCGCCTCGTCATGCAACAGAGAGAAAACTTGTACAGATTTGGTCAAGCGTGTTAGGGATGAAGGAAACTTCAATTGGCGTCCACGATTCCTTCTTTGACTTAGGCGGGCACTCCATGAAAATTATGGAGGCATTGGCAAAAGGGCTGACAGAAGGATGGCATGTAACGGTTAAGGATTACTACGATCTGCAAACCATACAAAAAATCGCGCAAAAGATTGACCATGGTTCAAAAAAATACTTGCATTCCGATACATCTAGGCCGCAATTTCTCAAGCCTCCGAAGAAAGACATCGCTCATGCAACCTACGACCCTATCGGTAATGTATTGCTTACAGGGGTCACGGGTTACCTCGGCATACATTTACTTGCGGAGCTGCTGGATGGAACCAATAGCAGAGTATATTGTTTGATTCGGGGAAGAGACCCACGGAATCGGTTGTTGGAACAGATTTCCTTTTACTTTCATGACAAGTTTGAAAAGTATAAAGTTATGCTAAGCAGCCGGGTTGTTATCGTAAAGGGGGATTTGTCTGAGAAACAATTCGGCCTAAGCGATGCTGAATATGCTCAACTTGACAGTACGATCAGTAGTGTCATCCATTCTGCCGCGTTGACCAAACACTTCGGTAATTACGCTGATTTTGAAAAAGCGAATGTAACAACGCTTGAAGAGCTTATATCGTTCGTAGGACGTAATAAAAGACTGCATTATATGTCCACGATGAGCGTATCAGGTCATATTACATTTGGGGAAGAGCAGCATGTATTTACCGAAAATGATTTTTACGTTCAACAAAATTATGAGGATAATGTGTATGTGAAAAGTAAATTTTGGGCGGAACATGCACTGTTCCAAGCGATCTCGAATGGGGTGGACGCTGCCATTTACCGGGTGGGCAATCTGACCAACCGGCACAGTGATGGGCAACATCAACATAATATCGCGGACAATGCATTTATGAGCCGCTTCAAATTTATGTTGCAACATGGGGTTGCATCGAACCAATTCATATCTAATGATATAGAGTTTACTCCTGTTGATGCGTGCAGCAGAGCCGTCGTTGCCTTAATAAAAGCAGATGCAAGCGCTGGGGAAAACTATGTTTTCCATTTGTACAATCATCACAAAGTTGGACTTGGCGAGGTCGTGCAATTGCTACACAAGTCGGGGCATGAGATTGCTTTGTTGGATGGTGCGGCGTTCCAGGATCTTATGCTTCGATTATCTCAGGATGATAAGCACATTCATGACATTCAAATGTTAATGGCAGCAGGAGAACAGCTTGAAGGCGATTATGCCATTGTCAAGCATGATTCGTTACAAACACAAATCGCCTTAAGCAAGGCCGGATTTTATTGGCCTAAAATTGATGCACTGTATATGCAAAAAATCGTGACCTACTTGCAAAATTCCGGATACTTACCAGTGAATGAGATGAGAAGCTTGATCCAGCACGTGTAGTGCTATGGCTGTGTAACTTGGGTTCGATCTCACATGATTCTAGGATTGACATCTAAACTGAGCATATATTTAACCTCGCAGCAGCTCCCTTGTGATTGGAGCCTTGCTAAACTCTCGTCAAGTAGACATCACTAAAGAAGCAGCCTTTAAGCAACCTTAGTTCGGTATTGAACCGGACTAAGGTTGTTTAGTCTCTTTGGAAAACGCTCGTTGTTATAGAACTCTTAAAACCTCTATCATTTACGTATGGCTTATTGTCTTTTCCATATAAATGCTTACAATAGGTCTTGTACCATTTGCTATTTCGAGGAACATTTTGTCAACGAAATTCATCTAAGGGAAAAATAAAAATGAAAATAACATTTCGAATTAGACTTTTATGATCGAGAGCTCTGGAAAAGATGAAAATCGCCTAAAAACTACGCTACGCATCGGGCTAGAAAGGTTGAAAGAGATGGAAAAAATCAAAGCTATAAAAACCGAATTGGGTGAAATTCATGGAAGAGACGCGATTTTCCTTGATGATATTCAATTCAATTATCAAAAGAAAGAAGTTACATTAATTGGCGAGATAAGCGGAGGATTATGTACAGAATCAGATGTTGATGAGTTTATTGGATATGAATTGTTATTCAAGAGAGTTTATTACTTTAATATGGTTGAGTTAGATGTAAGTTTACAGAGGTTTGATCATTCATACCATGAAAGTAGTAGCTTCGTGGAAATCGGTAATACAAAAATACTTAGAGATATAAAGAATGCAAGAGGCCTGGAGTTAAAGCAATATATAATATATACATATGACGAGGTTTTCGTTATCGCATGTCAAGAATTTGAATTACGTTTAAAGAAATAAAAGCACGAAGCAACATTACACGAAAGATTGGGTATAGGTTTTGTCGTAATATATGTTTGGCTAAGCACTTGGTTCGCAAATAGTATGAAGAAGATGAAATTTCCTGAGGAGGTATAGATCGATATGTCTGATCATTGGGATATTTATTTTTGTGAGATTGAAGGTAAGTTTGCATCAGTTGTATTGGATATGGATATCTGGAAGGAGATTGAGAAATCTGAGTATCCACATCCGATGGTTTTAAGAATACGAATCAAGAACCCTGGAGAAAGCGGTACTCCAATTAATGAAGAAGCTGAATTAATCAACGACCTAGAAGACAAAATCAATGATGAAAGTGCAGGTTTTGGATTCCATGTTGGCAGGGTGACTACTGATGGGATACGGGATGTATTTTATTATTTTTCTAAACCTTACGAGCTAGAAAAAGCAGCAGAGACGTATTTCTTGGAACATGGATATGAGATAGAGGTTCTTCATCTTGAAGAGGAAAATCCTTGGGATTTTTATTTTGAGTACCTTTACCCCGACAAATATCAAATTCAACATATGGGGAATCGAAAAGTTGTCGAGCAGTTACGAGAGTCAGGGGATACATTTGAAGATGTGAGACAGGTAGATCATTGGGTCTATTTTCAATCTATTGAAGATAAAGAGTATTTCGATGCTAAGGTTAAACTTTTGGGATTCGAAATCGATTCAGATGCTCCTAATGACGATAAAATTTATTCTCATATCTATCGTTCTGATTACGTCGACTTCCATTCGATAAATGAAGTTACGGATATTCTTGTTGATTTAGCAGGTGAATGTCATGGTGAATATGATGGATGGGGAACTACAGTAGTTAAGTAGAGAAGACAATCAACATTAAACTAGACAACTTTTTAAAGGCCAATTTTCTGTAATTAACTGGGCTCATATTGAAACAATACGCTAAACACCTTATTCAAAAAACAAGATAAGAACACTTGTACGCAGGTGTGAATAAAGGTAAAATATAACTACAATTGAATCTTGGGTGGGCATGGTTTCCCTTCGAAAGGAGGTGAGGCCATGGAAGTAAAAGATGCAATAACGATCATGCTCCTTTTTGGATCGTTCATTCTTGCTCTTTTAACATACATTAATCATAACAACAAGAGAAAGTAAAAACCCACCCTAAGGTTGCACGCCGAAGGTGGGTTCTGCACTCTTAACTGACTAAGAAGGGATTACCCATCCAAGCCAATTGTATTGACCAAGTGTTCACAGCACTTGGTCTTTATTAATATATAGTACCATAATCGAAAAGATGTATCAAAGGTTAGTAGATTGAGAAATCAGCGGAAAGAAGATGGGAGATAGATGAAGGTAATTACACTTTGTGGCTCTACAAAATTTAAAGAACAATTTGAACAAGCCAATAGATACTTAACGCTTCAAGGGAATATTTAGTACAAAAAATGAAATTGAGTATGCTATTGAAAATGGGAAAATGATTAGATACTTTTCTAAAAGCGAAATGGTAAAACACGATACGATAAACAATGATACGATGACTGGCGACTGGCGATTAGAACTCTCTGGGAGAGTATAAAAAGGAACTTTCTGTAGGAGTAATCTCGAACCCAACCGTAAAGTATGTTTCATTATGATTGGACATGATGTGAAGGCGAGTAAGAAGCCGTATCTCTGCCATATGTATATAAAAAGACTGCAAAAGCGAGTGCGGTGCTCGGAAATCACGAAATATGCGTGAATAAGGACACACACCTCACTTTCATCTCCTCTAAAGAGTGGTATAATAGTGCGTCACTATGTGAGGTCAAGGGGATCCTTGGCACAATACATGAAGAAGAGATGATACGGTGAGTACAATTGTTCCCAGTATAAAGAGAAGAACGACCTTCCTGTTGAATAAATATTTCACAGGAGAAACGCTTGATTATAAGCAAATTATCGCGATTATTATTCCGATATTTGTGGATCAAGCTTTTATTATTTTGATGAGCCTGCTGAATACGGCCATGATCAGCTCCTCGGGGGTAGCGGCGGTTAGTGCGGTCAGCATGGTGGATTCGTTGAACATCTTCTTGGTCAACGTGTTTGTAGCTGTGGCGACGGGAGGAACCGTCATCGTCGCACAGTATAAAGGCAGGGGCAATGCGGATATGGTTTCGAAGTCAGCTGCTCAAGCCATATCGGCAGTTGCGCTGCTGTCGATCTTGATCAGCGCGGTCGTTATTATTTTTCATAACCCCACACTAAATTTATTATTCGGTCGTGCGGAAGCGGATGTGCTGGATAACGCAAGGATCTTTTTGATCGGGAGCTGCCTCACGTACCCGTTCATTGCGATTTTTCAAGCTGTGACGGGGGCGTTGCGCGGCGTGGCAGAGACAAAGGCCTGCTTGGGTCTATCGTTCATTATGAACTTGACCTACCTGTTTCTGAATATATTGTTCATTACGGTACTTGATATGGGCGTAGTCGGATTGATCATTTCCATGCTTACGGCTCGTGTGCTGGGAATGGTGATATCGTTAATTTATTTGTTGAAGATCAATCAGACGCTGCAGTTCCGAATTCAGAATGCATTGAAGTTGGATTTTTCGATTTTGAAAAAAATTATGATTATCGGCGTTCCTTTTGCAGCGGAGCAGATGTTCTTTAACGGCGGGAAGCTGCTTACGCAGACGTTTATCGTTCAGCTCGGTACGCTTGCGATCACGGTCAATGCCATAAGCGGCTCCATATCGCTTGTGTTCCAGATCGGAGCGAATGCCTTGAGCATCGCGATCGTCACGGTCGTAGGACAATGCATCGGACGACGCAACATTGAGGACGCGAGGAAGTTTATCAAGTCATTCCTGTGGCTGTCCTCCATCATATTCGTTATTGCGGCAGTGATTCTCATGCCTTTATTCCCTTGGATCGTGAGATTGTTCTCTCCTCCGGCGGAGATCATTCCGGAGATCTTTAAACTTACGGTGCTGATTGCGATTACCCAGCCATTTTTATGGTCGATCAGCTTTATAATGCCATCGGCTCTTCGTGCAGCGGGTGATTCCAACTTTACTTCGATTACTGCGATGCTCACGATGTGGTTGTTCCGTGTTATTCTGGGCTATGTACTCGGGATACCGCTTGGCCTTGATATCTTAGGGGTATGGATCGCAATGGTTATAGAGTGGGGGATCCGCGGCTCCGTCTTCCTCTGGCGTTTCCGCGGGGAGAAGTGGTACAGCCGGAAGTTGATTTGATAGTTTCAAGAGCCATTACAGCTCTTAAACAAAGAGAAAAGACAGCGAAATCCTAGTTAAAGAGGAGTCACGCTGTCTTTTTTTATTGCTCTCGTTCACTGGATAGCTCATGGAGAAGCAGGAACAGGGTGGCATTTTGTGGAATATTCTAAATGAAATATATTTACATATGATAGTAGCAGCTCAGTTACATCTGCAGTTACGTTTATCCGCATTGTGCAGCCCCATCTATTGTGCAATTTTACAGCCACCTAACAACCACTTCGTAATGTTCCAACCGTTTCATCACAACAATTAATGAAAGGGAGGTTTCTATGGAATTGCAAGAAATCAAGCAAAACGTAAAGGAAACAAGAGACAAACTTCTCGGAATTCTGAAAGGATTAACCGAAGAGCAATTAAATGAACGGAAAGACGAAGATAGTTGGAGTATTGGTCAGATATGTCAGCACCTTGCCAAGGTAGAAGAAATATATGTCGTAGCCATTAAGAGGGGGTTACAGAATACAGAAGAATCATCCGTAGAACACAAATCAATCGATTCTTTACTGGACAGAAAAATAAAGCTAGCGGCCCCGGACATTGTAAAGCCAACGGATGAACATTACGAATATGAAGACATCATTGCAAAGCTAAACAATTCTAGACAACAATTTATTGAGATGCTAAACGCCTTAGAGGATCCGACGATACTGAGTAGAAGACATTTTGTTCACCCTGCCTTTAAAGAGATGTTATTGATTGATTGGGTGAAATCGACGTACGTACATGAAGAAAGGCACATTCAACAAATTCAAGACATTATAAATGGGGTTAGATAAAGACTGGCATGCGAAAGATGCGGTCATTTAATTCCGAAATATACAGGTGAAGTCAATTCACTAGCGAATAATAATTTCATATGAGCAACAGCCGGTAATTGAAAGCGACTTTACGCTTGCATTCGATTACCGGCTTTTTTTAACTTTTCTCATAAAAAAGGGGGATGTCGATGTACAAATTAATTCTCGTTGATGATGAAGAAGACGTGAGAGAAGGTGTGCTGCATGAAATTGATTGGGAGTCATTAGGGTTTACGGTCGTGGAGACGGCAGAGAATGGTCAAGAGGCAATGGAGTACATAGAAAGATTGCAACCGGATATTGTGGTGACCGATATTCATATGCCTTTCATGAATGGATTGCAGCTGGCGGAGTGGATTCGCAGTCATGATCCTTCGATGAAAATAATGATATTAACGGGCTACGATGAATTTGAATATGCGCAGAAGGCGATCAAGCTCCAGATAGACGAATACGTGCTCAAGCCATTTTCCGCTGCGGAATTGCAAGCCGCACTGGTGAAGGTCAAGCAGCAGATGGATCAGGAGGTTGCGGAGAAGAACAATTTACTAACGCTACAGGATCATTATCGAAAGAGCTTACCAGTATTGCAGCATGTATTTCTATCTTCTCTCCTTACAGGCAAGTGCTCTTTGGAAGACATTCAAGAGAAATGCGAGCGCTATGAGATAGATTTATCGGGTTCTGCTTATTTGGTCTCTGCGATTCAAATGGATCATAGCAAGGAAGAGAAGAACCGCTATTTATTGCAATTTGCCGTATGCAATATTGCCGAGGAGCTCGTGCTGAAGCATATGCCGGGACGAGTATTTATTCACCATGATCATGTCATTGTGTTAACGATGAGCGCAAGCCGAGAGGGAGTTGGAAATAGTCAGGAGACGATCGGGATACTAGAAGAGATTCTTCAGAGTGTCCATCGATTTCTCAAAATAACGGTAACGATTGGCGTGGGGACTGTCGTGAACGATTTGTCCGAGTTGGTATCTTCTTATCAGGAAGCGGTACAAGCGCTTCATTATCGATTGATTCACGGAAATCATCGCGTCATCTGGATTGAAGATGTAGAGGCGAAGCGGGTGAATCCGCTTGTATTCGACGACATGAAGGAGCAGGCCTTAATCCGTTGTATGAAGGTAGGGACGATAGAAGAAGCGCAAGTGATGATGGGCGAGTTTTTTGATGTCGTGGAATCCAGCACGGTTTCGCTGCAAGATTTTCAAATCTATTGGATCGAAATTTGGACAGCCATGATGAAAGTGGCGAAAGATATGGACGTCAACTACGAGCAGTTCCTCGGGGGTGCCGTACATCCATTGATGGAAATCTATCATTGCAATAATGCGTCAGAGGCAAAGAATTGGATGCTTCATCAATGTATGAAAATTATGAATTGCATCGCCGTCGAGCGGCAGACTGGCTACAAGAAGCTGGTGGATGACGCAAAAGCGTATATGAAGCTTCATTATGCGGATCTGGATATTTCGATTCATACGGTGTGCAGGCATTTGACATCAGCACAGGCTACTTCAGCCATATTTTTAAGAAGGAAGCCAAAACCACCTTCGTGAGCTATCTACTAGAGCTAAGAATGGAAGCGGCGAAGGAACTGCTGCGGTCAACAGATCTCAAAGCGTTCGAGATCGGTGAGAGGGTTGGGTATGCGGATCCGAATTATTTCAGCTTCAGCTTCCGCAAGCGCTACGGATTGTCGCCCAAGGAATACCGCAATCGGGATCGAGGGTGAAGGTGGCATGATCAACGTCAGGAGCATTCAGTTTATTATCGCAAAAACGTTTATTTTCATAACCGTTGCTGCGGTGTGTATGGTCAGCATCATGCTGTATAACAAATTTTCCAGTACGGCGGAGACAAATGCGGACTTGAATATTCAGCAGGTCGTAGAGCAGGTCAATTATAATTTGGAGATATATGTGAACAACATTACAAGTATCTTCGACGTCGTTCAGGACCTGATTCGTAAGAGTCCTTCCGTGACGAATCCTATTTTAGTAGAGCAGCTGAGATCTATTATGAAAACAAGAGAAGATTTGATTTCGATTGCCTTGTTTACCAAGCAAGGAAAGCTAGTCTTTAACACCCCTCAACTGACCATGCGGAGCAATACACAATTAGAGCGGCAAAGCTGGTTCGAGGCCGCTATGGCGCGGCCGGATCATTTATCTTTTTCATCACCTCATATTCAGAATTTATTTAAAACCACTTACAAATGGGCCGTCTCCATCAGTAAGCAAGCTGGGTATCGTACAGGGGTAGGGCAGCATGATCAGGGTGTGCTGGTTATCGATATGAACTTCAAGACGATCAATGAATTAAGCAAGCAAGTATCCTTTGGCAAGAGGGGCTATATCTACATTATCGATTCGTTCGGCAACATCGTCTACCATCCGCAGCAGCAATTGATTTATGCAGGGTTAAAGTATGAGAACTTAGAACGTGTCCTTACCTATGCGTATGGAAGCTTCCAAGATAACAGCAATGACGAGAGCAAGTTGATTACTGTCAAAACGGTAAATCCGCTCGGCTGGAAAGTTGTAGGCGTCGCCTACAAAGATGAGATTGTAACAACCAAATCTGAACTAAATACCTTTATACTGTGGTTTCTCGTCATCGTCATTTTGTTTGTACTGTTCGTGTCGATCGTCGTATCTGCGAGAATCTCACTGCCCATTCAGAATCTAGCGAAATCGGTAAAGAGTGCGGGGGAAGGGGACTTTACAGTACCGATTTCGACGATGGGCATCTATGAAGTGGATCAATTGTCCAGCCGGTTCAACATGATGCTTCGGCAAATTCGGCAGTTAATGGATCAGATTATTGTGGAGCAGGAGGCGAAGCGCAAGAGTGAGCTTGATGTGCTGCAAGCACAGATCAACCCACACTTCCTATATAACACCTTGAACTCGGTCATCCGGCTTGCGGAACGGGGAGAGACAAGGGAGGCGGTAACGGCAATTACATCATTATCGCGATTTTTTCGGATTAGCTTGAGCAAAGGGAAGAACATCATCACCCTACAAGAAGAGATTGAACATGTCAGACATTACTTAATCATTCAGACCATCCGTTATAAACGCAAATTTCAATATGCAATAGATATCCAGGATGAGGCATTGGATTGCATGACCATAAAGCTTATTTTGCAGCCAATCGTCGAAAATGCGATCGTGCATGGGATTGAGATGATGCAGGAGGAAGGGGTGATCACCATAACAGCCGCTATTGTAGAAGATAAGTTGATGCTGCAAGTAACGGATAACGGCTTAGGCATGAGTCCTCAGATCGTGAACAGTCTTCTAACGAAAAAGGTAAGAAGTGAAAGTGGGTCAGGCGTTGGCGTGAAAAATGTACATGATCGTATCCAGCTATGCTTCGGACAAGGCTACGGACTGGAGTTCGAGAGTGAGCTGGAAGAAGGCACAACGGTCAAAATCTGGCTTCCCATTGTCCGGGATGAAAGGGAGGCAGAGTCGTGAATCGAAGAATGAATCTATTGTTAATCGTGATTTTATCACTCTCATTCTCGCTGTCGTCCTGTTCCATCCAGTCCAATATGATGTCGGATAATATGCTCACTATTGACCTAATCGTCAAGATGAATCAGGGCGATTACTGGAACACGCTGAAGAGCGGGGCTGAGGCTGCGGCCAAGGAATTCAATGTGAAGCTTCATTTCTTGGCTCCGAATCATGAAGATGATATACCAGGTCAGATTGAATTAGTGAATCAATCCATTCAGAATCGTCCGGATGCCATCATTCTTGCGGCAAGTGATTATATGGGGTTAGCACAAGCGACTGATCGAATAGCCTATGAAAACATACCGATCATATCCATCGACTCAGAGGTTGGATCCGCACGCGTAAAGACGTATGTCGGTACGAACAATTATGAAGCGGGGCAGCTGGCCGCGAAGCGAATGATCGAATTGATTCATGAATCGGGTCAAATTGCGGTCATGAACTTTGTAGAGGCAGCCAAAAATGCGAATCAACGGGAAGAAGGGTTTCAAGATTATGTGGCCAGATTTCCTAATGTTCGTGTAGTGGATATTCAATATTCACAGTCCAATCAACGAAATGCGGAGGAGATCACACGCAGATGGCTCGCACAATATCCGAGTCTGGATGGGATTGTCGCACTAAATGCAGAATCCTCAATCGGCGTAGGGCGTGAGGTTCAACGATCCGGCCATGGTGGAAGTGTGAAGGTGATCGCATTCGATAGTCCACCCGAGACAATGGGGTTGTTGCAGGATGGAGTTGTTCAGGGGTTGGTCCTGCAGAATCCATTTAATAACGGATATCTCGCCGTGAAGTACGCCGTCGACATTATTGAGGGGCGGAACGTACCTGAAAGAATAGATACAGGCGTTAAGCTAATTGATCTGGACAATATGCTGTGGCCAGAAAACCAGAAGCAGTTGTTTCCGTTTGTAAAATAAATCAGCGCGCAAGGTGATGAGAATTTCGATAGAACTCAGGAGGATTTTCGATACCGGATCCCATGAGAATCCATCATAATGAAAGCGTATTCTTTTCTAGGGTATTCAGGAATGATGTTGAGGAGGTCTTGATCAAATGAAGAAAGTATCAGCTTTGATTCTGGCGAGTGCATTAATTGCGACAGTTGTTAGCGGCTGCGCAAACGGGAAAAGTTCAGGCGGTGACGGCGGCAGTGAACCCCAAGTAGGTGTTGCGATTTATAAGTTCGACGATACGTTCATGACAGGCGTACGGAATGCGATTTCGGATTCAGCGAAAGGGATTGCCCAAGCCGATATCGTGGACAGTCAGAATTCACAGCCGACCCAAAACGATAAAGTGGATTTGTTCATCACGAAAGGGGTTAAAGCCTTGGTCGTTAACCCTGTTGACCGTACGGCAGCAGGTGTCATTATCGATAAGGCGATGGCCAAAGACATTCCGGTTGTATTCCTGAATCGCGAGCCGCTGCCGGAAGATATGAAGAAATGGGATAAAGTCTATTATGTCGGTGCAAAGGCGGAAGAATCCGGTACGATGTCCGGTCAGCTCATTGCGGATTATTGGAAGTCGCATCCAGATGCGGATAAGAACAAGGATGGCGTATTGCAATATGTCATGTTAAAAGGCGAGCCTGGTCATCAGGATGCTGAACTCCGTACGAAGTACTCAATCCAAGCGATCGAAGACGCGGGGATTAAAGTTGAGAAGCTGCAGGAAGATACCGGGATGTGGGATCGCGTGAAAGGGCAAGAGAAGATGGCAGCGTTCTTGGCTGCACATGGCGATAAGATTGAAGCCGTATTTGCGAACAATGACGATATGGCCTTGGGCGCCATTGAAGCATTAAAGGCGAATGGCTATTTCAAGGATAACAAATTTATTCCTGTGGTAGGTGTCGACGCGACAGCGCCGGCGCTGCAGGCATTGGAAGAAGGCACATTGCTTGGAACCGTTCTGAATGATGCGAAGAACCAAGGAAAGGCTGCGATCACGCTCGCTAGCGTACTAGCGAAAGGCGAGAAGCCTTCGAAAGATAATGTCGGCTATGAGATCACGGATAATCATTATATTTGGATTTCTTATAAGAAAATTACGAAAGACAATATGGCTGACGCGAAGTAATGTGAACCGTTGAACTATAGGCTTCAAGTTGGGGAGGTAGAATGATTCGTTATTCGTACCTCCTCTTTTTACGAAGAGACTTAGGGGGCGAAAGGGATGGGACAGCATGAATTCGTGCTCGAATTGAACAACATTTCCAAGGAATTTCCCGGAGTTAAGGCGTTGGACCAGGTGACGCTGCAAGTGAGGCCTGGAAGCGTACATGCACTGATGGGCGAAAATGGAGCGGGCAAATCAACGTTAATGAAATGCCTCTTCGGGATCTATACCCCTGATGAAGGCGAGATTATGGTGAATGGCGAAGCTGTGCAGATTCCGAACTCCAAAACGGCATTGAATATCGGGATATCGATGATTCATCAGGAGCTTCACCCTGTACCTTACCGAAATGTGATGGAGAATATTTGGCTGGGACGATTCCCGACGAGAGGGATTGGCCCTCTACGATTTATTGATCATAAGCGAATGGCGCGAGATACGCGTGATTTATTCAAACAGCTGGACATCGAGTTGCAGCCCGAGACGATGGTTCATACGTTATCGGTTTCCAAAATCCAATCCATCGAAATTGCCAAGGCGGTATCCTTCCATTCCCGTATCATTGTGATGGATGAACCGACGTCATCGCTTACTGATGTCGAGGTTGAGCAGCTGTTCCGCATCATTCGAGAGTTGAAAAAAAATGGCGTCGCCATTATTTATATATCGCACAAAATGGAAGAAATCCTTCAGATATCAGATGAAGTGACCATTATGAGAGATGGGAAAAAAATCGGGACGTGGCCGGCATCCGAATTAACAACGGACCTGATTATTTCTCGAATGGTTGGACGCGATTTGACGAACCGATTCCCACCACGGAACAACGTGCCCGGCGAGGTCGTGATGCGCGTTCAAGGACTGACCTCCCCTCTAGCCAAATCGTTCAACCATGTGAGTTTTGACTTGCACCGTGGTGAAATCGTTGGGATCGGCGGATTGGTAGGCGCACAGCGCACCGAATTGATGGAGGCCTTATTCGGACTTCGGGATATCCAATCGGGTACCATCTCGATTCAAGGCAAGGAGGTACGGATCGATTCTCCCGTCATTGCGAAGAAACATGGTATGGCATTGTTAACGGAGGAACGTCGCGTGACAGGCATTTTCCCGGTGTTATCGGTTCATGAGAATGCGGCAATCGCGAATTTGGAGCGCTATCGCAAGCCTTATTTCCTATTAGACGGGAAAAAGAAAAAGGCGGAAGTGGACGCGATGGTTCAGAAATTGAGAACCAAAACACCGTCTACGCGCGAACTCATCATGAACCTGTCTGGCGGGAACCAGCAAAAGGTGCTGTTTGCACGCTGGCTCCTGACGGAACCGGATATATTGCTGTTGGATGAGCCTACCCGCGGCATTGACGTTGGGGCTAAATATGAAATTTACTCGATCATTGCTGAACTGGCCTTGCAGGGCAAAAGCATTATTATGATCTCTTCGGAAATGCCGGAGCTCATCGGGATGTCAGATCGCATTATGGTCATGTCCGAAGGGCGGTTGACAGGGATTTTGAACGGGAAGGAAGCGACGGAAGAGGAAATTATGCGGCTAGCGGCGCAGCATTAAGCGGCAGAGAAAGGTGAGATCTACGATGAACGCGAAGCGAATTCAAACTTTTATTTCCCAAAATGTCATCTATATGGTTCTGGCTGTTCTTATCATTGGAATTGCGATTTACGATCCTTCATTTATAGGATTAAATCCACTCCGGGATATCCTGAATCAGTCATCTACACGGGTCATTATCGCCCTGGGAGTTGCATTTGTTCTCATTACAGGGGGTACGGATTTGTCTGCAGGCAGGATTGTGGGTTTATCCGCGGTCGTATCGGCGTCCATGCTGCAGACAACCGATTATGCGCGCAGGTTTTTCCCCGATCTGGAGGAACTGCCGTTATTCGTGCCGATTCTACTAGCAGTCGTTGTAGGCCTAATATTTGGACTCATTAACGGTATAATCGTCGCGAAGTTCAAGGTGCCTCCATTCATAGCGACTTTAGGTACGATGGTGGCTGTGTATGGCGTCAACTCCTTATACTTTGACACGGCTCCGAATCATTCGCAGCCGATCGGCGGCTTGCGGCCCGATTTTAAAGAATATTTCGGAACAGGAAGCATCGGATATGGCGGTGTATCCATTCCGATTATTGTGGTGATCGCAATCGTAGTTGCGTTTATCGTATGGGTTGTGTTCAACAAAACGAGATTAGGCAAAAACATGTATGCGATCGGCGGGAATCAGCAGGCAGCAAGGGTATCAGGCATTAACGTGGGCAAAAACCTTGTGTATATCTATGCCATTGCCGGCGCACTTTATGGCCTGGCTGGGGTTCTCGAAGCGGCAAGAACCGGGGGAGCGACGAATAACTACGGGAATATGTACGAATTGGATGCGATTGCCGCATGCGTAGTCGGCGGTGTGTCGACTACCGGGGGCATCGGAACGGTTCCAGGTGTAGTGACGGGCGTGCTTATTTTTACCGTCATTAACTACGGATTAACTTTCATCGGCGTAAGCCCGTATTGGCAGTTGATTATTAAAGGTTCAATTATCGTGGCAGCTGTTGCCTTCGATATGCGGAAATATGCAGCTAAGAAGTAATGCTAATGATTTGGTTGAGACCCTTCCTTTATGGGAGGGTTATTTTAATTGTTATTTCGTGGAAACTTTTGTGGGGGATTGAATGTATAGTAATGGGAGAGGTGTAAATGTTCTTTGGTTTGACTATGTGTGATTTTATTTAAAGGAGGACAAATCATGAAGCAACTAAATCTTAGTGCAATCATCTGTTCGTTCCTTGTGGGTCTTTCTCTTGTTGTTAGCAGTGTCATTATTAGTCAATCTTCGGATAGAGAATTAATGAAAGACGGATCCAAATATAAGCCGCTCTTGTCGATCGGAGAAGCAGCTGAGTATTTACATATTCCTGAATCCCAAGTAAGAGCCATCATTTCAAGTGAAGAATTAATGTTAAGGAATGGTGTAGATACTAGTAGATTATTATTTCCGATCGTTAGGATTGGAACCGACAATTTTATTAGTACAGATGGGTTACAAGAATGGTTGAAGGAGCCTCTAAAACATCGATTGCAATATTAAAGAATATGCTTCGAAGAAGGAGAAACTTAGATGGCAGTGTAAACCGATTAAGTCAAAAAATGAAGAGTTGAGAGAACAACCCTGCGAGGCTAAGTCCGTCGGGCTCTGCGCTTTCGCTCCCTTAAATCACTTAGGCTTGTAGATACAAGAGCATTAGCTGAAAGTCCCGATTATTGGAGGTGTTTTTGGTGAAGGTTTGGGTAAAACGTCAAGATCCTAATAACAAATATGGAGCAAAATTTACGTTAGGGAACAGAGATGTTGAGTTGCCTGAAACAGCCATTATATCAGTAACACGTGGGGAACGATTTAATATTACACGTATGATCATTAACGGGATTGTGAATGAAATTGTAAAGAAGCAGCTTACAAAGAATGAGAATTTGTTATATGCAGAGCTTTCAGGTCAACTTCAAGGAGGGATCGGTCAGACCGTAACTGTATGGAAAGATGCTAGTTCAATGAATTATTTTAGAACGAATGGAGCACATAAATTTGCAAAGAAGTTTTTTTCATGGGTGTTTTATAGTGGTGAAGTTAGAGCATATTTTTTAACATGGAAAACCGGAAATAGAATCCCATTAGATATAGAAATAGAAGGGATAATAAAGAAATATGGCAAATATTTTGACGGTGGAAAGCTTATAAGACATGCTCAGCAACCACCCGATAATTCCAGATGATAAAGTAGATCGACTCTGAAAGTGCAAAGGAGATATATATAATGACATGGAGTTTGGACAGTGTTGTAGCAAGACATAAGGAAGCTCCCTATACGTTTTATGTACCTAGTGAATACGTGTTGAACAAGATTGAGATTGGCGAGTTGGTCAAGCTTATTTTTTTATGCGGGGAAGAAGATACAGAATATCGTGGGGAAAGAATGTGGGTTGAAATCATCCATCGATCAGGTGATGAACTGATTGGAACATTACGGAATGAGCCGGTATCTATAAAGGATCTGGTTTTCGGTCAAGAAATCCATTTTAAAATTGAACATATTTGTGACACGATGCATCACGATCCTAGCGCTGTCAATTGGGATTATTATTTTGAGAAGAAGGTTGTTGTAACGAACGATGTGCTGGAGCGAAATGAATTTAATTTTATGGTAAGGGACTTTCCTAATGAAGGCTCAGAATCGGATACGGGATGGAGTTTCTTTACGGGGTATGAAGAAGAAAACGATCCTGATGATATCGATAATTATCAATTTATTTCGATAGGGAAGGTATTGAATATAGATGATTCGATTCTTTCTTTTATAGATCGGGAGCCTCAATGTGCCTTTGAGAGGAATCTTGAGACGAAAGAGTTTTATGAGGTATTTGATTATGAGTGGGAAGAATAGTTGAACGCTGTGCCGGACATCGCACATTCGATTTATAGAAAATGGCTGATGTGTCACAGCAATGAAGGAGAGTAATATGAATAAAATTAATTTCTTGGAAACGAAGCCTGCCACTCGATTTGATGAACTTGATCCGAATCAAGATGGAAATAAGAACACCCGATTCGCAGATTTGATTATTGACGGAAGATCTATTTATCAAATGTTCAAAAAGCATGATTTGGTTCCATCCCTTGGTTGGGGGAGCGAAGCGAATCAAAAACTTATGATCGATTATTTTTTGTTGAGAGAACAACATGAATATATGTACAATAGATATCCGATTTTAGTATGTCCCTGGTGTGGCGACGAAGATTGTGGATTTATTTCGGTATTTATTGAGAGGGAAGAAGATATCGTAATCTGGAAGGATTTCATGAAAGATCATGATAACAAAACGATTCCTTTAGGGCCTTTTTACTTCAAATGGGATAACTATAAACAGGTAATTGACAGTACGTTAGGAATCGCAGGTATCCAGTAATTATTGTGTTCGTAATTCAAGACTGCTGTGACTGCAATGACCCAGACTAAGAGGTAAGCTATCTAGGTTGCATAGGGGGAGTATATATGAAGCAATTGCCGACGATTGAATTAGAAAGATTGCTATTGCGACCGTTTCGTTTAGATGATGCGAAAATTGTTCAAGAATTAGCAGGTGATAAATATATTGCAGAGATGACGCTGTATATCCCGCATCCCTATGAGGATGGAATGGCAGAACAATGGATCAATACACATGCCGTTAATTTTGACGAAAATCGTTCACTCGAACTAGCAATTGTACATAAGGAAGATCAATATGTAATCGGAGCCATCTGTATCGGACTGAATCCCAAGTTTGAACATGGTGAATTGGCCTATTGGATAGGGAAAGCGCATAAGAACAACGGATATTGTACAGAGGCAGCGAAGGGAATTGTCAAATATGCATTTGAAGAAATGAATGTGAATCGAGTTTATGCACGTTTTTTAGGGAAAAATCCTGCATCGAAACGAGTAATGGAAAAGCTGGGTATGAAATACGAAGGAACACTGAGACAACATGTGAAAAAATGGGGTGAATATGAAGACCTCATTTATTACGGGCTTTTAAAGGATGAGTATCTTAATTAATGAAACTCTGCAATAGATTGAAATCTTAGAGATAAGGATGATCCTGTGATGGATATCTCGTTTATCTCGAGATGAGCATTTCGAATTGTAATTGTTACGAAAGACATGTCAAGTTTTCAACGTAAAAACACCTCCAAGGTTGACACCCATATCTTATATAAGGGCATTTGCTTGAAGGTGTTTTGATATGTCTCACGTTACTTATTTTTTTATTTGCATTAAAACTCTTGATACTGCCATCCATAAATTGATAAACATCAAAGTTCCGAAAATATCAGCCACAACTACATTATATCCTGTAAATAGGTTTTCAAAGCGAAATAATGGCGTGTTATAAATGGCTATGAATAAAGATATGATCATTGATAACAGAAACAGCTTTTTCTTGGTTATCATATAAATGCAATACAGGAACGTATAATAAACCCAAAATTGTGCAGCAAACCAGGCATGAGATAGTCGAATGCCTGCTTTTGTATGTAGAGTTGTTAAAACCAGTACGAGTAATACAAGTAAAGCAATGAAAGGAGCAAATTTAACAAACTGCAAAAGCTTTATGATAAAACTTTTTTTTGTACTTGGATGAGTAACATCATTTTGAATCATCTGGCTCGATAAATAATGAATGAAGAACATTAAACCTAGACTAATAGCCAACATCAAAAACATCATCATAATTATTCCTTCTTTTCTAATGTAATCAACTAAGATGTCGTGTGAAATTTCTATCTTATTTCAACTTATATTATTTTATACTTTAATTATTAATTTTCAAGTTTTTAAGAAGAATAAATGCAACGAGGTGGAATGGATAATCCGATTAGGTGGGGATGCATTGAAGTATGTAATGAGTTTTCTGATTACAGGTTCTCTACTTGTATTGCTGTTTCTTTCATGCGATGATCCTGTTACCACGACAGCTTCTTATATTCACTACCTACGAGTATACCGATATAAACAAGTGGGTGGAACATAAAATATCCATCATAACCACAAAACAGTCATAATGATGTGAATGTCTGTTGTTTGCAATGCGATTGGCGAAATAACGTATTTGATTATGATTGGGAAGTATAGTTGAACATTTGGAGGTTAGAAAATGTCAGATGTAACCTTTTACCGTGATGAAGCGCTCCCTTTTCTGGAAGCGAAGCGCTGCCATAAGAGTGACCTGGCATATCAGAAGCATTTTCACGAAGAGTATTCCATCGGTTTAATCGATGAAGGCGAAACGCAGGCATGGTGTGATGGCGACTTGTGGCGCGTTGAGAAGGGGAGAATAATCAGCTTTCCGCCGCTTATCCTACATGCCTGTCAGCCTGCGGAAGATGAAGAATGGAAATACAAAATGCTGTTCATTAAGCCGAAATGGTTCGCTCATCTTGAAATGCCTGATATTAATCGTCTTCAAATCCCTTTCTTGCTCGAAACTGGGAGGAATAAAGCTTGCAGCGTGCTGCTCAATCGCACCATGGAGGCACTGACTCGCAGTGCTACTCCACTAGAAATTGAAACATCGTTAATCGAACTGGTGCACAAGCTTGTAGATAAGCATGCATACGATCTGACGCTTGAGCCGTATGGAATAATGGAAACGAAGTACGTCAATTTGATCAAGGAATATATCCATGCGCATTATACGGATCGGATCACGCTCGACACGTTGGAGCATGAAGCCGGGATCAGCAGATATCATCTTATCCGCATGTTCAAAAAAGGAACGCATTTGCCGCCTCATGCGTATCAAAATCTACTTCGTATCAATCATGCCAAGAAGGAACTGAAGAAACGGCGCTCTATTGCCGAAATTGCCGTAGATGCCGGCTACTATGATCAAAGCCATTTTATAAAAGCCTTTGCCAAAATAGTAGGGGCAACACCTCAAGCTTATGCTATCTCCGTTTAGATAAGCGCAATTTTTTACAATCGTAACCTCCTCTTATCCTGTAGATTGAACCTATAGATAAGAGGAGGTATCATTTGATGATAACAACGACTAATGTGGAAGAGCAATTTTCTAAAACGATGAAATCCATTGCCCGTCGTGCTGATTTGAAGGCTTTTGTTGAACAGACACCCGCCATTTATCAGCTTTTGCAGCGCGCGGCAGCAAAGTATGTGACAGGGGAGAATCGCCAGGATGGCCTTGAGGTAGGACGAAAGCTAGCCGATAAAGGGTACGCTATATCGCTTGAATATATCGGTGAAAATACGACGGATATCCAAGACTGCGAACATGCGGCTCTGGAGCTTACGCTGCTTATTCATACGTTGGCTCAACATGGAATACCGGCTCGCGTATCGTTCGATCTATCTCACATCGGCTTATCGATAGATAGCGAATTGGCCTATAAGAATTTGACAGCAATGGCCGCACTAGCTCGACAGGCCGACGTTGAGCTGTTTGTCAGCATGGAGGAATCAGCTAAGACAGACGCCATACTTTCGATTTATACAAAAGCAGCAGCCGTATATCCGAACCTCGGCATCACGCTTCAGGCACAATTGAACCGTACGGCACAGGATTTGACTGATATCTCAGGACGGATTCGCATTGTGAAAGGTGCGTACCAAGAAACGGAGAAGATCGCCATGCCGCGTTCATCTGCCTTAAATGAGCGATATATACAGCTTATAGAGCAGGCCATCCGCAAAGGGCATCGTCTGTCGATCGCTACTCATGACGAGTCTATCATTGATCAGGTTATTAAGCGGGGATGGATCCATGAGCCGGGCGTTGAATTCGAGATGTTATATGGGATTCGGCCTGATTTGAGCAGTCGATTGAAGAAGGCAGGTTATCCTGTTCGGATTTATTTGACGTTTGGTCGTGAATGGTATTTGTATCTATGCCACCGGATTGCGGAATACCCGCCAAATGTATTTCAAACAATTCTAGATATGACGGAGGCTGGAGCAGCAGATCCCGTACAGAATTATGAATAAATCCGTGTGTAGCTTCCACTGCATGGATAGAGAAATATTCAATAGGTGGAGATATACAAGTAAGTCGGAAGGCGGTATCTAACGATGCCGCCTCTTTTTGCATTTATTATAAATGAAATAACAGAAAAATAACTGGATAATGACGAAAGATCGTTGAGAATTCCTTTAATCATGCATGCCAATTTGCAACGGTTTTCTATATGCTTAAACCCGAAGCATGAAAATACATCGATAAAGGAGACTTGGCATGATTGTAAACACAAGAACGAGGGTTGCATCCCAGAACAGCTCTAACGAATTGCCTGCAAACCGTCTTCCGATCGTTAGTTTGTTAGCGCTGGCTATGGCGGCCTTCATATGCATTCTGACGGAAAGTCTGCCGGCAGGTCTTTTGCCACAAATCGCACAAGATCTCCGGATCACGGAGTCACTTGCTGGACAGCTAGTTACGGTATATGCAATCGGTTCGCTGATTGCCGCCATCCCGTTAACAACAGCTACTCGCGGATGGAGACGTCGACCGCTGCTGCTGTTCTGTCTTATTGGCTTTCTTCTATTTAATTCAATAACTACATTCTCTACTTCCTATGGTCTGACCCTTGTGGCTCGTTTCTTGGCTGGGGTATCAGCTGGCGTGTTATGGGGGATGACCGCGGGCTACGCCCGTCGCATGGTGCCTGATTCACAGAAGGGGAAAGCAATGGCCATAGCCATGGTTGGAACGCCATTAGCATTAGCGCTAGGTGTGCCTATCGGAACCTTTTTGGGTACTCACATCGGATGGCGATTGATTTTCGGTTCCCAATCTATATTGACCGCCTTTTTACTTGTCTGGGTACAGTGGAGGCTGCCCGATTACGAAGGGGAACAAACTAGCAATCAACTTCCACTCTTCCAGATCTTCAAACTTCCTGGTGTGAGATCAACCCTGTTTCTTGTGTTCACTTGGGTGTTGGCGCACAACATACTTTACACCTATATTGCTCCTTATCTAGCCGGAACTCTACTTGCCAATTGAACTGATCTGGTGTTGCTGGTGTTCGGCATTGCTTCGGTGCTCGGCTTATGGATTGTAGGGATGCTGATAGACCGTATTCTGAGAACGCTCGTGATTATCAGCCTTGCAGGATTCGCGTTGGCTTCGATCGCCATGGGCATTGGCAGCGAACAACCGATCATTATTCTGTCAGCGGTTGCGGTGTGGGGACTTACGTTTGGTGGGGCGGCCACATTGCTGCAGACCGCAATTGCTCAAGCAGGGGGCGAAAGTTCTGATGTTGCTCAATCCATGCTTGTAACCGTGTGGAATCTTGCCATTGGTGGAGGAGGAGTGAGCGGTGCGATCCTGCTTGAGTTGCTAGGGGCAAATTTTCTACCAGGATCCCTGTTTATCCTCTTACTTCCTGCTCTAATCGTCGCCTGGTTGGTTCAAAGTCCCGCGTTCTGCAAAGAAAAAGCATAAAAATACGGAAACGAATGCTGAAAAAGGAATCCGATATGAGGATTCCTTTTCTGTGTTCTGCCTCAATTGAAATACCGAAACGTACTACGCAAGTAAATTCGTCCCCTCAATGAGATTTTTATATGCAATAGGGGATGACATCACAATTAGGGTTGTGTAGGTTCCATAAGGATCGCACTTATTTTCAAACGCTTCTAAACCATGAGTGGAGTCTGTCAGTACTTTTAATAAATAGTTGTGTTCGCCACTGATTCGATAACATTCCACGACTTCAGGAGTTGCACGGCAAAAATCTAAGAAGGCATAGCAATCCCTCGTTCGAAAAAGCATGTAGGCCGTACAAGCTCTGCCCACTTTAGGTGGGGATACTACGGTACGATACGCTTCGATAACCCCTTTTTCCTCCATTCTCTTCACACGTTCCGTTACCGCTGGCTGAGACAGGCCTACTAATTTGCCCAAGTCGGTCATTGATAATCTCGCTTGATTTTGCAATTGAAACAGAATGTGATGATCAATTTCGTCCACGGGAAGATCCTCCTTAGAGTTCAACGATATTCTTGAGAATTACCTTTATAATCATCGTATTTCGAAGTAAGAAGCTTTAACATCCTATGTTAAAAGAAGGAGGTTGTTTTTATAATAAACGCACAAGCTTGAATGAATCAACAACAACATCTGGAGAGGGATGAGAATATGCGCAGCATCGAGACAAATCATTTGCAATCATTCGTAAATAATGTCATTGACCACACACTTTCGGAAAAAAGAATTGTGGGTACTGTGGTTCAAATTGCATGGAAAGGAAAACTGGTATTCAATAGGGCAGCAGGGCTTGCTGATCGAGAGCAGCAGCGGGTGATGCAAAAAAATGCTTTATTTAGGTATGCATCGGTAACGAAACCAGTCGTTTCTGTAGCGGCTTTAGTTTTGATTTCACAGGGGAAATTACAGCTTAGCGATTTGGTGGAAACGTGGCTTCCGTATTTTCGTCCCATCTTGCCAAATGGGGGGCATGCTTCTATAACAGTTCACCAGTTGATGACACATACGGCCGGATTAACCTACCGATTCTTTCAAGAGGATAACGGAAGCTATCAGCTTGCAGGTGTATCCGATGGTATGGACGCTGCAAGAATCACATTAGAGGAAAATCTGAGGAGGATCGCATCAGTGCCCCTTCTATATGAACCAGGAACAATGTGGAGGTATTCGATAGCAACGGACGTACTGGGCGCTGTAATTGAAAAAGTGACGGGCATGCCTCTCAGTGAAGCTGTTCAAAGACTCGTTACACAACCGCTTGGTATGACTGATACGGCTTTTGTAGCAGTAGATGAAGCGAGACTTACAGCTGCTTATGCAGATCATCCAGAAGAGCCTCGGCGCTTACTCGAAATGGATGCCATACCTTTTGTGGAAGGGACAGCTGGTTTTCAGCTTGCTCCCAATCGGGCACTCGATAAGTCGGCTTATCCTTCAGGCGGGGCTGGTATGATTGGCAGTGCGGGAGATTTCCTTAAGCTGTTGGAAGCATTGCGATTAGGCGGTGCACCTATCCTCCCACAAGCGCTGGTTGCTGAAATGACAACCAATCAAATTGGTGACCTGAATATGCCGTTTTGGCCTGGGAGAGGATTTGGGTTAGGTTTTACATTGCTGAAGGATCCGCTAGCTGCGAACACGCCTGAATCACCAGGATCGTGGAGGATGGGTGGTACGTACGGTCATTCTTGGTTTGTTGATCCACAGGAAGAGCTAAGTGTTGTGGCCTTTACGAATACTGCACTGGAGGGGATGTCCGGTAGATTTACGACGGATATCTGCGAGGCGGTCTATGCCGGTATTCAACAGGAGAAAAGTCATCTTTCTGATTAACACATTGAACAAATAGTTATTTCTCTAAATAATTTTCAGTCATTCTACTTCCCGATTCGACACCTTGTGCTCCTATTCTACTAGATGTATAATCATAGGGAATTAATGGTAATTACCAGCCCAGCCTAAGAGGTAAGCTATCAAGGGTCGGGTTGATTCACAACGGGAGACTATTAGTCGGAAGCTTAACTTTTCACTTATTAATGAGTGTGCTTTTGAATATCCTCCTGGTCACATGATGCGATGTAATGACTGGCGATTAGATATTTGATGTTGGAGCCGAAAAAAGATCATAAAATGTTCGAGTATTACCAAACTATTCGATGAGAGTCTTTATCTAATAAAGATACGGAGGGGAAATATAAATTGAAATACGTAAATATATTTGCTGAGATTGTATCTATCATGCATCAGGATTATGCAGGGTATGAGGAAAAAAAAGGTTGGGATAATCCTGATTTTTTTGCAAAAAAAATAGAGCGCCTTGAATCCAGTGAATTAATGACACCGCAACTGTTTGCTGAAATTGTGAATGAATACCTTATTAGTTTCCAAGATCGTCATATGTATTTTCACTTACATCATTCAGAAAAGGTAGAAGTTAAAACATGTGGTTTTTTTGTGAGGAATTACGAAGACACCTTATACGTAACAGAGGTTTATGAAGAGAACAGATTTGGAAAAGGGGCAAGAATTGTTTCTATTGACGGACAATCGATTTCTTCGATAAGAAAACAGCAATGTGCAATGCTTAGAGAATCTCATCCGGAGAGAGAGGAATGGGATGAAATCCTAAACAAAGCTAAGTATTTTGAGCTTATTAACGAAAATGAAGATGCAGTTAAACTGGAATTGAACTTATATCGACGAACTCCTAAAAAGTCAACTTATGATATTCGTTCTATTAACGAAGACACTTTATTGGTAACCCTTTCTGATTTTGGAGATACCGATCGTATCGTGAATCTAATTGAAAAGCATAAGGATGACCTCCTTGCAAGCAAAAATGTAATTGTTGATGTCCGACATAATAGCGGAGGGAATGCTCATGCTAGCAATTCTTTAGTGAGATATTTTTATAAAAAAGGAGAAAAGCCAAGTTCTGAACTGAAAGTACGAGAGTTTAATTGTTCTGACCGTAATGTGGAACTATTTCTAGAACAGGCCGAGCAATTTCGAAATTCAACAGATGATGAAGATACGCTGAAGATGGTAGAGTTTGCTGAAAATCAATTTAAAACCTATCGAAATCAAGGATTTGTTGCTTTTGATTTTTCAGAATTTATAGCTGACAGAGTAAACGAATTTGAAGGGGAAGATAACCCAGAAAATGTAATTATATTATCGGACTATTATTGTGCAAGTGCCGGAGAGGAATTTGTGGGGACTAGTAAAGGATCATCCAAACTAACAATAGTAGGACGTGCTACTATGGGACTAAATGATTATAGCGACTTAGTTAGTATCAATTGGGACAATCAGTTTACTCTATATTATCCCATATCAAGACTTGAACAGAAAACCGAAGTACACCCAATACACGGAAAAGGAATTCAGCCAGATATCTATATCAAATGGACACCTAAACATATTGAAGAAGATATAGATTTACAGCAAGCCTTGAAATTAATTAATAGAAGCTAAGGGGTGTACGATAGACTTTCGAGTCACGTAAAATGCCCGAGAACATCATTATTTTGCCCTTCGAGCGACACTTTGCATATATATGATTAAGAGAGGAGGGACAACGTTGTATCTATCTGAGTTAGAAGAAGGAGAGGTATCCAAGGAGCTCGCACATCAGATTTTGTTTCAGGGAATACGAGATGATGACGCTAAGTGCGATTGTATTGTTGTTCCGTCTAGCAGAACGAGCAATAAATATAGAACACCCGCTGCAGTGGAGCTGTATTTCCAGGGACGTTCGTCTAGATTACTCTTCTCAGGCGGATATAATGGGGAATTTATCGAGTCTGAATCCATGCGATCGTTTGCGATAGAAAGAGGTATCCCGGAGAATGCGATCATTATAGAGACGATTTCAACCAATACGAAGGAGAATGTGATTGAATCCTTAGCTGCATTGGATAAACATATCGGGCTGAATAATATGAAGCGAATTTTGATCTGCACAGCCTTTTATCACATGCGAAGATGTCATTTAACATTTTTAAGATATGCGCCTTCATGGTTTGAATATAGTTTTCATCCAGTATTAGATCAAACAACTAGGCCAGATAATTGGTGGAAGTATGAAAATGGAACGAAAAGAGTTCAAAAAGAAGTCAATGGATTGATACACTACGCGAAGCATGGGGATATTATGGACTTTAATCTTGATGAATTAAGATGAACGAAAGCTTTGATCCAGGTAGATTGTTTAAGCTAAAGGGACACGATAGTTGAATACGTTACATTGTTGAGCAGACTACCGCAGTCTGCTCATTTTATTATGCTGATGGGCAGGATAGTTTGAACGATCTTCAACAATTGGCTCGTGGTCTGAGAGAGGCTAAAATCAGCTTCGTGGGTCGTTACTTGAGCAAAGAACACATATGTTTTTGAACAGCGGCAATCATCGCACATAGAGTCAGCTTAAGAAATTCGTAAGAGTAATGTAAGAAAAAAGAAGATTACGTCCTATAAGATATAGTTATTGAGAGAGCGAGAGAAGAAAAGAGTATGGAGCATATAGTATGAACGATTCGATTGACCAAGGCCTTTCAAGGGCTGGGAGTCGTCTCGAATGCAGTAAAAAGGGATATTTTCCGAATAAATGATTCATTCCTTAAAAATTCAGGGTACCAGCAGAGAGGGGAAACTTAAAGCATGAATGCAAGAAAAAGACTAGTCTCCACAGCGATTGCGGCTATTATGGCCGTATCCGTTCCCGTGTCAGTCATGGCACAGGATGGAGCGAAAAAAACAGCACCATGGTATCAAGATGGAGTACAGGCACTCGTAACGAAAGGAATTGTTGACAAAGGGGTACAACAAAATCAAGAGATTTCTGTTAAAGATTTTATCCGCTATGCAGTAGTATCGCTTACCTATCAACATGGCATCGATCCGATGAAGGTTGCTTCCGAGAAGGGGTGGTTGAAGGAAGGAGAATTCACTTCCGTTGACGCTCCGATCAAACGCGGCGAGATGGCACGCATGATGGTGCGGGCACTTGGCAAGGAACAGGGAGAAATGAGCTTGGCCGAATATGCGGCAAGCGCCAAGGGACTTGGGCTCATTCAAGGGAATACAGATGGAAGCTTGCACGAAGATCAGCCAGTGACTGTAGCTCAAGCGGCTGTTGTGCTTACAAATTACAGAAATAAAATGCTATCAACGATGGACGATAGAGGTGTGGCACAAATTTCCGTGGAAGACTTCATGCGGAGTCCGGGCAGCTTTGGGTATAAGCTTTCTCCAGATGGCAAGTATCTATCTTATGCGGGTACTTGGGAGAACCGTTCCAATGTGTTTGTAGAGAAAATCGGTGAGAAAAGCGAGCCAATTCGCGTGACAAGCTCGAAAGATCGCGATATCGCCGGCTTCTTCTGGAAAGGCGATAACATACTATATCGCAAAGATAAGGGCGGAGACGAGAATTTCCATGTATATTCGTCCACTTTTAATGGTAATAAGGAAGGTGATTTGACGCCTTACGATAAGGTCAGTGTTCAACTCGTGAGCGAATTATCTGGTGTGAAAGACGAAATTCTGATCTCGATGAATAAAGAAGATGCTGCCATCTTCGATGTATATAAATTGAATGTAAAGACAGGGGAAACGAAGCTGATCGCCAAAAACCCAGGGAACATTACGGCATGGGTAGCTGATCGCCAAGGCAAGATTCGACTCGCTTCTGAAAGCGACGGAGTCGTAAGTACATTGTTGTACCGCGATACGGAGGAAGAAGCGTTCAAACCGCTGGCTACGTTACATTTTGGAGATACGATAAATCCGCTTGGTTTCTCGGCAGACGGTAAATCGATCTATGCGGTCTCTAATAACGGTCGGGACAAGACGGCGCTCGTCAAGCTGAATGTAAAGGGTAAGGAAGAAGTTCTGTATCAGCATCCTGAAGTTGACGTGACTGGAGCATTTTACGATAAAAATCAAGATAAAATGCTGGCGGCTATCTATGTGACAGATAAAACGCATTTGGAGTTTTTCGATGATAAATTCGAGGCGTTGCACCGCAAGCTGCAGCAGAAGCTTGGCGTCAGTGAAAGTGAAATCGGACTAAACGATTATAACGAGGATATGACGAGGCTGATCGTTAGTGTTTCGAATGACAAGACTTACGGGATGTATTATTTGTATGATAACGTATCCGGTGAGTTAACATTCTTAGGTAATATGAGTCCGTGGCTAAAACCAGATCAGATGGCTGATATGTATCCGATCTCTTACAAGAGCAGAGACGGATTAACGATTCACGGATACTTAACATTACCGAAAAATAAAAAGCCTCAAAACCTTCCAATGATCGTCAATCCGCATGGTGGGCCGTGGATACGTGATATGTGGGGCTTCAGCCCGGATGTACAATTGCTCGCAAACCGCGGGTATGCCGTACTTCAAATGAATTTCCGTTCATCCATGGGATATGGGAAGTCCTTTATGGATGCAGGAAATAAACAATGGGGATTGAAAATTCAAGATGATATTACTGACGGTGTGAAGTGGGCGATTCAGCAAGGGATTGCTGATCCGAAACGAGTTGGAATTTATGGCATATCGTTTGGCGGATTCTCAGCCTTGACGGGCATTACGAAAACGCCGGAATTGTATGCTGCTGCTGTTGATCATGTAGGTATAACGAATATGTTCTCGCTCTTGGGAACGGTTCCACCGTATTGGGAGAACATGAGAAATCTCTATAACGAACGTGTCGGCAATGTCGAAAAGGACAAAGAAATGTTGAAGCAAGTTTCGCCGGTGTTCCACGTCGATAAGATCGTAACGCCATTATTCGTGGCTCAAGGGGCGAATGATCCGCGGGTGAAAAAAGCAGATTCCGACCAATTTGTCGAAGCACTCAAAAAACGCGGCGCGCAAGTGGAGTATATGGTCAAGGATAATGAAGGACATGGCTTCACCAACGAAGAGAACTTGATCGATTTCTTCAGTACAATGATCAAGTTTTTGGATAAATACTTGAAGCCGCAGAGCAAATAAGGTATCCATAGGCGAGGAGTATGGCGTCTGACAGTTGGTGTGGAGTGAACTGCAATGTGATTATAAAGGTTTATTATGTTTCCATCTATGTAACATATTTCAGCATATTCACGTCTAGGGGAATAATAAAGATATGCGGAGGAAAACGAGATGAGAAATGTAATGAAAAAGCCACTGATACTACTCATGTTAATCGCCGTCTTCAGCATGGGCATTAGCGGTTCCGCTTTTGCTTATAAAGAGAACAAGCAGAGTAAGGAAGACGGGAAAGAAAGCTTGAACGCGTCAACAGCAGTGACAATGATCGTAAAAGGCTTGGATTTAAACATCGATAATATTAAATTTATCAAGAAACCGGAGGCAACCGACTATTATACGAAGGTTAAAAACAACTCTTCATACGCGGAAGACTTCATCATCGCTCAATATAACGGGCTAGGCATTGCGAAAGACATTAATCCTTCTGCTAAAGTCACAAGGGAGCAATTCGCCAAATGGCTATTTGGGCAAGTAAGCCATAAAGGAAATTATGCATGGATCGAAATTTTCCAAAGCGTTTCGGATGCCGACCAGGTGACAGACGGATACATGGACAGTATTCAGAAGCTGCTCATTGCCAAGATCGTATCCCTAGATAGCAAGCAACGCTTCTATCCTAAGAGCTATATCACCCGCGCAGAAGCTGCTGATATGATCCGCAAAACGTTAACATTCATTAAAAACACAAAACCGGAAACACCTGATACTTCCGATCTCAACCAAGTAAAAATCACTTCGGAAAAAGAAACGGATTCTGTCACCCGAGTTATATTATCCACCCTAGCTCCTCACTCTGGATATGGACTCGAGATCACGGGCATCCAATTCTCGAAAGGCGTGGCCACTATTCAATATAGAGTCGTGCAGCCTGATCCTGACAAAATGTACATGCAAGTCATTACGGAGTTAAAAGCTGTGACTTATATACCTTCGGACTACAAAGCTGTACTTGGGGTAGTAAAACCCACAGCTCATTTTCAAGGCTAATATTGTTGAGCAGGCTGCCGAAGCCTGCTCATTTTGCTAAGCTACCGGGTAGGAAAGTTGAATAATACCCCGAATATAGTATGGACAGTTTAAAAGCGTATCTTTAGGCACTACGAGGGGGGTTATTAATGGAAATGAATGAAAAAGCATATCTAAGTATAGAAGAGATTATTTCATTACCAACCTTATCAGGTACAAATATAAGTGAAAATGGCAAAAACGTAGCATTTGTCAAGAAGACAGCTAACTGGAAAGACAATATATATAGGAATCATGTATGGATATATGAAAAAGATAAGGGGCAGAGTTATCCATTAACAACTGGGGATATAGATAGTACATACCCATTATGGTCTCCAGATTCTAGAGATATCGCATACCTTAGCCCAATTGGTGACGGGGATAATCAGAAAAATCAGATCTTTATTAAGTCAATAGATGGTCATAGTGGGGTCCAAATTACTGATGAGAAAGAAGGGGTCAGTATATTCCAATGAGAGCCTACTGGTAAGGGTTTTTATTATGTTGCACAATCAAAAGAATCTGAGACGATTAAGAAATGTAAGGAAGTATATGGAGATTTCCATCATATAGGTAAGGAATACCAGAATAATTGTTTATATTACATTGAAATAGAAAAAGCGATACAAAATGATAACTATGAACACGAAAATAGCGTTGTTTATTAACTAACTGATGGTAAGGATTTTCATATCCATGAATTTGATATTTCAAATGATGGGAAAAAGGCTGTATTTATGGCTACACCAAGCTCAAATATGGGAGATTATATGAATGGAGATCTATACATACTAGATATTAAGGCTCGAGAGCTACAAAAGATGAATATAGATAAGTTGTTGGGAGGGAGCGTTTGCATTTCTCCTGATGGCAGCAAAATATGTTACTCGGCAAGCATTAGGGAGAAGGAGTACTATAAGACCCATATACAAGACAGTACGCTCGAGATATATGATATTAATAATGGAGAGCTAATTCAACCTTTAACAGATTTTGATAGTACGGTTATTCCATTACGGTGGACAGCTAAAGGAATATTAATTAGATGGCAGAATAAAACGAATTATCTTATTGGGTTGTTATCTGAGAATGGCACTGTGGAAATGGTAAGCGACAAAGTAGATGGCTTTATAATGGACGCTTCTATAACAAGGGATGGCAATCATATATCCTATAATAAGGCTATAACAAATGAAACTTTTGAAATCTATGTAGACGATAAAAAAATAACGAATGAAAATAGCTTTTTCAAAGGAAAGCTTAAAAGTAACAGGGAAATAATCTCATGGAAGAGTAGTGATGGTCTTGAAATAGAGGGTGTTTTATCAACCCCAGTAGAAATTGACGCAAATAAAAAATATCCCTTATTAGTGGTAATCCATGGTGGACCGGCTTGGGCATCATTTCCTATATTTTCTGACTGTTTTAATGAGAAATATCCGATTGAACAGTTTATCGAAAAAGGCTTTATCGTTTTAGAACCAAACTACAGGGGAAGTTCGGGTTATGGTAATGAATTTTTACAAGCAAACTATAGAAAACTGGGAATTTCCGATTACGAAGATGTTATATCTGGAGTGGATAAACTAGTAGACAAAGGGATTGTAGATAAAGATAGAGTAGGAGTTATGGGATGGAGCAACGGGGGATATATATCAGCTTTCTGTTCTACATATAGTAGTAGATTTAAAGCTATTTCAGTTGGGGGTGGAATAACGAATTGGAGTACTCATTATGTAAATACAGATATACCTTACTTTATTAAGATGCATTTAGGAAATAATCCATGGAATGATCCAGAGATATATACGAAAACATCACCAATGACGTATATTAAATCAGCCTGTACGCCCACCTTAATCCAACATGGCGAAAAGGATGCAAGAATTCCAATTTCCAATGCATATGAGTTATATCAAGGATTAAGGGACATGGGAGTTGATACAGAGTTAATTATATTTAAAGGAATGGCATATAGTTCTGACCAGCCAGGAATTAATATGGCTATTATGAAGCAGAATTTGATGTGGTTCTCACACTATATTCTTGGAGAACAAATGGAATATTTTAGAATTTATTGATTAATAAATGGATATCCTCACAGAATAGTGCTCAAGTTTATAATCGTAGGCCAAATAACGCGATAGTTGTAAAACTCACAATGGAAAAACGAGAACGGCCCGCAGCGATTGCGGCGCCGTTCTTTTTTCAGGTCTATGGATTTCCATACCGTTTCTTATAATGGCTCAGCGTCAGAAGCGGCCAGATATAGCGATAACTGTGATAATGAGAATAGAAGTAACCGGGGAGGCCGGTACCTGTAGGATAAGTGCTCTTCCAGTCGTCTTCATGGAGTAATGCGATAAGTCTATGGATTCCTTGATCGACCTCTGGTGTTGGCTGTGTCTGAACAGCGATTAGGGCGTCTAACGCCCATGCGGTTTGAGAAGGAGTGCTCTCTCCTAAGGGCACATAGTGCCGCAGTCGATCGCTTTGACAGGATTCGCCCCATCCGCCGTCCGGGTTTTGGATATCTAGAAGCCAACGGGCTCCTAGTTGTAAGGGTCCATGGCTAGCTGGAAGACCGACCGCTGCCAAGCCCGTTAGTGCTGCCCAGGTGCCGTAGATATAACAAACGCCCCATCTTCCGTACCAAGATCCATCCTTCTCCTGGTGGCGGACTAGCCAATTTGTTCCCCGTTTGATGAATTCGTGCTGGATATCGAGTCTGGCAAAGTTCCCGAGATACTCTAAGGTGCGCCCTGTAAGATCAGCCTCCGAGGGATCAATGGCCGCAGATTTGGCGCCGTCTATGGCGAGCCAGGTGAGTATTTCGTTGTCTGTATTTTTCTCAAATGCGGGCCAGCCTCCGTCTTTATTTTGCATGGATAGAGCCCAGTTCAGTCCGCGATTCCAAGATTCCAGGTTAGTAGAATTGGTATTAGATAACCTCCTGATCGCCCGTAGAGATGCGGTTGTATCATCCACATCGGGATTGATCGTATTGGTCTCCGAGAATCCCCAGCCCCCGGGAATGGTGTCCGGGTTATGAATGCTCCAATCGGCAGTCTTATCCTGCTGTTTGGATAGCAGATACGTGGCGGCACGCCGGATCGCTAGATGATCAGCGGCGATTCCAGCTTCCTGCAATGTGTAGGCAAGCAGTGCGGTATCCCATACGGTTGAGGGGGAGTTCTGCATTGTAGTTGTCCCGTTATAACGAAATTGCATGTCGGTAAGTCCCTGAATGGCACGGGTGATGAGAGGATGCTGCTGATCATACCCAAGGGCAAGCAGGGCGAGAATCATGAGAATTGTGCTGTTTGCATAGCTGTAGAGGGTACCATCGGCTTCAATCCTTTTTAACATGAACTGCTCGGCCTTGGTTGTAGCTGCTTCGTGGACATAACGAGGGGTGCCGATAAGCAGTTTTAGCCCTTCCTTTATGCTGTTTTGTATCTCCTGGAAACTGCGGGGGAGAGGATCTTCCTCGTCCATCGTTCGAACATAAAGATCAGATAGATCTGGCGTATGAGCGGAGCTCATCGAGAACTGCTTGTCGCCCATAATGAGCATTGGGATAAGATGAACCCTTGAGTATCCTGAGAAATCATAAATATTAATCGGAAAATAAGTTGGAAAAAGAACAACCTCGAGCGGAATGGACGAGATGGATGCAGGCCATTTCCTCTGACCTGTGGCGGCGAGGATGGCTGTGGTCATGATGTTGGACACTTTTCCGAGACCGCCTTTGGATAAAATATATCCCCTGGCCCGCTGAATAGGTTCGTCTGCCGTCTGGCTGTACCCGGAATAGAGCAGGGCGTAATAGGCTTCAACCGAAGCGGACAAGTTTCCTTCTTCTTCATCGACAAACAGTCTCCAACAGCCATCTGGTTGCTGCGCGGCAAGAATCCGGTCATGCAGCTGCCTAATCAACTCTTCATTTGGAACGTTCAGCAATCGAAAGAGAATAATCACATAAGCATCAACTGACGTCCCGTTTTCAAAGCAAAAACGCCAAGATCCATCCTGTCGCTGCTGTTCGATAATTGTTTTCGTCAGCCGCTCTATTTCATCATCCACTGCACTTAGCACATCACTCATTTGCATGGTACCTCCGGGGTGGTTTTTTAGAATTATATGAGGGTGGGCAGGGGGACATATCCTTTAATCTCAATAAGTACAGGGAATCCGCTGGCTCCAATTATGATCAAGATACTGGTAACGACTAGTACAAAATAATCATTGGAAAAAGGCATCAGCGATTTTCCTGTATATGTGTCTTTATTCCATTCGACTTTTCGAATTGTCATACCACCAGACTCCATAAAATAGTTTTAGACTGACCTGGAAATAAGAACAGCGACAGCTAAGGACGAGAGAATAAAGTCCTAGACTGTCGCTGTTCCATGGAACTAACGTTCTCATTAGCTTAGCGAGATGTTTATGATTTCAAATGTACAAAGCCTACTAAAATACTTGACGCAATTCAATCTGACCTTCCCCATGTCCTTGCGGGTCCGGCATCCGCATGGCCCACTCGATGGCTTCTTCTCTCGACTTCACATCAATCAGAATGAACCCGGCAATCAATTCTTTCGTTTCCGTAAATGGGCCATCCGTAACCACTGGCTTTTCCCCTGGTTTCGGAAACGAAAGGCGAATCCCATTTGAACTTGGATGAAGTCCTTTCGCCATAACCCGCACGCCTGCCTTAACTAATTCATCATTGTACTTATCCATGGCTTCCATGAGCTCAGGGCTCGGAAGATTTCCGGCTTCCGAATTCTTCGAGGCTTTAACAATCAACATAAACAGCATAAAAATCTCCTCCTTCTTTTTAAAAGCAAAAATTGACCTCTTAATAAATACAACGAACCGGTATCTTCAAATCGACACTTTGGAAAAATTTTTTTAAAAGACAGCTTGTAATATGAAATGCGGCAGTAAAAAAAGGCCCATGCGAGTTTTCGTGTAAAATGGGAGTTACGGAGCCCATCACCGTACGGAAATTGGATATGCTCTTAATAACCGAAGCAATGACACAAGTTCTTAATTTTGGCTTCAATGAGTTGGATATAAATAGAATTGAGCAAGATGTATGGCTGAAAATTCTGGCCCAGGGCGGCATAACTCCTTCTATGAACAGAGTATCACGACCGAACAATAATATACTGTCAGTGCGTGCGATCGTTTTACAAATTTGACCATGTTTTATTGTGCTATTTTATCACAGCCCTGGGCGACTGTATTGTGTAATTCTGCCCGTTAACTTAATGAAGTATCGTCAGTCTACCACTTTATTTTTCAGTCTAGAACTTTATTTTCTTCTGACAGTATGAGTTAATGGAATACATCATGAGGAAACGATGAATCAGTCTGCAATAATTGTTGCAGGCTTTTTTTGTGATTCAAGGCTTGTACTCCAGCTATTATTCGGATATGGTTCAATATGGAATTCAATAGTATGATATATGCAGTTATTCCTTGGTCATAGAAGGTTTAATTATGCAAATGCCTGTGAATATCGAATGAGGAGGCGGCCGATAGGAATCGATTGGTATGATATGATTGCGAGAAGCTTATGCCACGACCAAATCAGATATGCCGTTTGATGATGCTCCTCTCTGACATACCTGGAAATCCAGACTATACGGTACCAGAAATGAAGGATGAGCTCGCTAAGAAATTAGACGAGAACATGATCAACGGGAGAATTGGGTTCAAGGAGCAGAAATACATCTGGCGTGCTGTGAAGCCATAGGCTGCTTCCATAAAGCTGATGTCATTATTTTAGTGGGGGGATCAGATGAAGGTTCTATATGGGGTTTTAGCGTTGCTTGGGATTGTGCTGCCGTACTCTCAGCTCATTCCCTGGATATACGAACATGGATTGCAGTTACCTTTGCTTATCGAAGAAGCAGCGAGAACCCGAATTGGCTCATTTGCCTGGTTAGATGTCATTGTATCTGTGATCGTATTATTAGTGTTCATTCGATACGAGGGAAAACGAACCGGGATGAAAATGAGTTTGTGCTCGGTTCCGATACTTGGCACATTAACTGTAGGAGTTTCTTTTGGGCTGCCTATGTTTTTAATGTTGCGAGAACTGCATTTGAAAAAGATGACAGTTGAATAACCCTACGTATAATACCTCTGAAATTCGCTGGAATGGCTGCAGATAGGGGAAATTAATGTGGTCACATTTGTGAAAGACAAAAATTATCTTACGGAAAAAGGGCTCAACCTAATAATCATAACTGGTAGTAAAAAACGGAAAATTAAAGTACGAGGCAACGGCTGTGGAGCATTCGTGAGCAACAGCTTGATGCTGCTCGGTCTAATACCTATATTTACTCCATGCAGATGGATGGCCAATTAATAGAACCATCTAATGTATGTAAAATATCCCTTTTAGAAGTGAACTTTTTATTACTTGCACAGACGCTGCTGACAATGATGATGCCAGCAGCGTCGTTGTAACATTGAGAAGAGAGGCTTTATATCGAATATTCCGTTGAATATCCATTGAACGTGTTGACGTAATTTCTTATAAACTTCTTGGTTCTTTCATTTTGCGTGTGCAAAAATAGCTCCTCGGGTGTTCCTTCCTCGATAATGTGACCATCAGCCATGAAAATGACGCGGTCGGCTACATTTCGAGCAAAATCCATCTCGTGCGTAACGATAATCATGGTCGTATTTTTCTTCGTAACTTCCTTAATGACATGCAGCACTTCTTCCACTAATTCCGGATCTAATGACGATGTAGGTTCATCGAATAAGATCACATAGGGATCAAGCGCTAATGCTCTGGCGATACCTACTCGCTGCTGCTGACCACCTGAGAGCGCGGCCGGATAATGATGCTCTCTGCCTTCCAATCCGACCTCGTGCAGCAATTTCATGCCGATCTCTACAGCCTGCGCTTTATTCATCTTGCGAGTGACGATTAGGGATTCCGTAACGTTCTCCAGAGCTGTTTTATGTTTGAAAAGGTTATAATTCTGGAACACCATTGCCGTTTTCTGTCGCAGCTGATAGACATCCTTCTTCGTATATTTCTCCGCGTTGATCTGAACACCATCGATTGTAATGTTGCCTTTCTGAGGCTGTTCCAATAAGTTGAGCGTACGTAAAAAGGTGGACTTTCCTGAGCCAGATGGGCCGATGATGGCGATAACTTCTCCCTTATCGATTTGAAGATTGATCCCTTTTAACACATCGGTATTTCCGTAGCTTTTATGCAAATTGTCGATTGTAATCATATGTTGCTCCTCCTATCGATAAGGCTTCTCCATTCTCCATTCAATTCGGGATTGAATCGAGGAGAAGATTGCAGTGACGATCCAGTAGATGAATCCAACTGCCAGAAATGCCTCCAGGAACTTATAAGTAACAGCCGCTTCCAGCTTGGCTTGTCCCAACATGTCTGTGACCCCAATTGTAAAGGCGAGCGAGGTTTCTTTGAAAATCATAATGAAATAGTTCCCGGTTGGCGGGATTGCGGTTCTTGCAGCTTGTGGCAGTACAATTCTTCGAATTGCTTGCCATCTTGTCATACCGACGGATAAAGCTGCTTCAGCTTGCCCTTTATCTACCGATGCCAACGCGGATCGGAAGACTTCCGATAGATATGCGGCGTTGCGCAAGCTTAATGCGATGATGACGGCTGTAACTGCATCCATCGAATTCATCCACGGGAACAGCTGCGGCATACCAAAATAAAATACAAAGATTTGAATGAGGGACGGCGTTCCCCGGAAGTAAGAAATAATTACGAGTAAGATCGGATATATAATCTTCGTTTTATTTGAAATGATCCAAGTAAACACCATGCCTAGCAAAATAGCGAATAAGAAAGCCAGCAGCGTGATGTACAGGACGAGCGGCAAATATTCGAGCAGCGATGGAAACAGCCCAAGCATATATTTCACATCAAAATTCATGGATAGACACCACCAATTGTAGTCTTAATTCATTTTGAATAGGGAATGAAGAAACCCCCTGAAATAGGGGGATCTGTAACATCTAATTATGAGCTGAATGACGAGCTTTAAGGTTTCGTCACGTCAATCTCACTCCATTTGTCCGAAAGCTCCTTCAATTTGCCGGAGTCTTTCAACTCTTGCAACGCTTTGCTGAACTGCTTAATGAACTCTTCATTCTCTTTGCTCTTCACAAATGGAAATGCATTCTCGGTTGTGTAGAGAGGCTTCTCCGAGAAAATCTTCAGCGGCAAGCCTTCCTTTTTAATTCGAGAGTGCGCAACAAAGTTACTGTCAATGAAGGCGTCAATCCGCCCCATATCCACTTCTTTATATGTACCGCTTACGTCTTGATAGGCACGGATATTGATCTCATTCCCATGCTCTTCATTCCACTTTGTTGCATACTTGTGCATATTGTTGCCAAGCAGGGCACCTAGGTTTTTCCCTTTCAAATCATCCATGGACTTGATATCATCACGGTCATTTTTGACGACGAGAGTAACTGAATAATATGCATAGGGATCGGTAAAGTCATATTTTTCTTTCCGTTCATCGGTAACGGCAATTAGGTTGGCGATAGTGTCGATACGACCGCTGTCCATCATGCCGAATAATCCGGAAAATTCAGCTACCGTCCATTCAATTTCATAGCCTAGTTTTTCACCAACTAGATTCAATACATCGACATCATAGCCTTCAAGCTTTTGGTCCTTACCTTTTGATACAAAAGGCGGATAAATGCCAGAAGTCCCGACGCGAAGCACTTTTTTCGTTGATGCTCCTTGGGCATCCTTCGCGATATCCGAATTGGCAGAATCGCCAGTTTTACCTGTACCACAGGCGGTTAGAAATACGGCAAAGATCGTTAACGTTAACAATAGACGATAGGATTTAGATAAATGCTGCTTCATAATGTCCTCCTGTAGATTGTGCATGCTTGCATCTTATCTGTAGTGTAAACATATGCGTAAAGTCGGAATTGATAGATAAAAATTCAACAAAATGAATGATGACAAAGAGATTACTTTGCCAGCAGCGCGTCGATTTCAGACTTCAATTCGTCTGCATTAATTTCTCTAGGGAATTGATATTCTTTATCGTTGATAAATACAGTAGGAACCATCTTGACATTTCTGCGAATGGCTTCGGCCGTGACATGCAAGCTAATTTCCGTGTTATCCGGCTCTTCTTGCAGTTGATAGTTGGAAGCTAGAAGATTTTTGATTTCTTGATTGTTCAATTGATCCCAATGGGATTGGGTCTCGAATAATTCTTTGAAAATCTCTCTTGCACGCGCAGGGTTTTTATAGTCCAAGAACAAGTTCACGAGCGTGCCATTTAACAGCATCTCTCTAGGCTTATCATAGTGCTTCACGATGAACTCAACTTGACCTTGTTCCAAGTAGGCTGGCAGAATATCTTCCGCGATGCCGTAGAAGGTTGCGCAGTAAGGGCAGGTTAAATTCAAAAATACTTCAACCTTAATAGGGGCGTCTTTCTGTCCGAAACTCAATTGTCTGTTCTCAATGTGACTGGTCATGTTTTACCCGCTTTCTAAGAAGAATGTTAATACTAGTAAACTATAATTATTCCGACCTATATTGTCAACATTAATTAACTATCCGTTAAAAGCTAAGCTATCACACAACAATCCATCATCGAATAATTTGACTTATCGCAGCTCCCCCTCTAATATATTAGATATCTAACATATTTACGAGGGTGAGCTGCGTGAACATTTATGAACAAGTAAAACAAATTAATGATGCTGATTATGCCATTAACCGCTTGATTTTTAAACACTATGAACCATATTTAGCTAGCTCTATCACCACTCAGCAAGCCGTGCTGCTGGATATTGTATATGCTGCCAAGAAAATAACGGTAGGTGAGATTGCTATAGAAATGAACATTAGTTCTAGTGCAGTAAGCCAGCTTATTGCGAAGATGGAGAAAAACCAATTTATTCATCGTGCTATCAATCCTGATAATCGCCGCGAAGTGTTTATTACGTTAGGAATTAAAGGCGAGGAGTACTTTGAAAAGCAAGAATATGTCGAGCGCTCTGTGGCCGATCGTTTATTTTCTAAACTAACTGTTGCCGAACGTAACGAGTTAGAAAGAATTACGAAAAAATTGCAACAAATTGCAGCTGAAGAGTTCATTTGAGTTCTTCTCATCCAATATGTTAGATAACTAATATATTTAGGAGGCTTAATTATGTTTAACTCTATTTATTCTACGCTTGAAAAAATCCAGTTCAATGGTGCAGTTTATGTGGAAACGAGCAATAACGAAATAATAGATGTGACAATAGGCTTTGCAGATATGAAAAATTTAGTTCCGATTACGGGGGAAACACTATTTAACATTGCATCATTAAGCAAAATGTACACTGCTGTGATGGTACTTCAATTAATAGAGCAGAAGGTGACTCATTTTAAAGACAGCCTAACAAAATGGTTTGACACAAGTACCTTCAAAGATGTAACGATTGAGGACTTATTGATGCATACATCTGGTATCCCAGAATATATAGGTAATTCTTCAGTTGAAGATATTGAAGATATTTTACATAATAAGGAGCCTTATTTCCTACCAGGTAGCGGTTGGCTTTATACAAATACAAATTATGTTTTACTAGCTAAAATTATCGAACAGGCAAGTCAACTTTCTTATGAGGATTATTTACAAAGAATGATCGCCCAACCTCTTCAACTTCAAAACACGACAACGAAGCCAAAATTGAAACTAACTGCTGTCGGTAAGCTATTTGATTTTATAAATAAGAAATATATCCATGCAACAGACGATCCGATTTTTAAAGATATCGATAAGAAACACGATTTTTATGGTGACGGAGGCATTTATGCAACAGCTCAAGATATAGCCCGATTTGTAAAAGGGTTTCTTCAAGGTAAATTAGTATCGCTTGAAATGGTGAATCGCGCCCTTACTCCTTCACCGTTACATAGCTCATATGGTTGTGGGTTTATCATTCAAGACGGTTCTATTGGTCACTCTGGTGGTTGGCCTGGCTATTCGTCGCATTGCTTATGTTCTGTGACAAGCGGAGAGGTGACGGTTCTCTTAACGAATGAAGAGGTAAGCCCTTTTTACGAGCAGCAAATATTAGAATTCTTAAACCAAGCTAGTGAAAGTAAAGAACCTGATGCTCCAAAGCATCCTAGTATCATGAAATTCAATAGTGCTGATAATATCGTAGGTACTTATCAACTCGCTGATGAATATGGTACATCCTTCATAATTAAAGAGGGGATAAACTCCTATGTTATATCTTTCGATGACCAACATGATACCCATTTATTTAAAGTTGAACCTAATCTGTATTGGATTCGAAACACGATGAGTTATATCCATATTTCTGAAGGAATTTTTATTGATGAAGGTGTGGAAATACCGTTTCATAAACTATAGATTAATGAGTGAAACTTGAAATAAATATTAATTTGTATGTTTCTGTCGAGTCTTCGAGATTGTAAATGGTGGGTAGAGTAGAGTGAACTAATTGATTAGACTGAGAAAGGAAGTTCGAAAAAGAAACACAACGGGCGGAACGAACATTAGATTTAACGTTAGAGACTTCGCACCGGGTGAACATACCGTTTATGTAACGGCAGTTTATAAAAATGGCGATGTATCTCTTCCAAGGTAATGTCGTCACTGTAACTATAGATGAAAAGCAGTCTGAGCCAGTTGTAAATGATACTTCAACAACAACAACAACATCATCAACAACTGCAACAGAAACTGCAAATGAAAAGGCTACTGTATATGGAACAATCGTATCTCCATCACCACAGAATCAAGTCGTGAGGGGAAAAATAGAGAAAACTGCATCGTGGGAATCAATGAATTCTAATGATGTAGAATCTATATATGTTTTTGTAAAAAGGATTCTGATGTACATGTTAAAGTTCAAGTTATTTTAATTTGTTTCAAATTAAATTAGTTTCTTGAAAGCCGACAATGCCATTCAAGTCGAAGTAATCTAGTCCATTAACAGTTAAATAATACAATGAGGCTACTCCAGTCCAAGGCGACTTAGGTGGGAGCCTCATTTTATTTACAATGAGGGTTTGGACGGTATGACCTGATCCAAACAAAAATCAATGACTATCCATACATTTATGTTTAAAATCAATACTAACAAATGGATTTTTTTATGTTATGATAATATTAATCCTCTAAAGGAGTCACGGCACCCCAGATATACAGCAACTGAGGAGATTCAATCATTTTTGAATCTAGAGTTTAACAAAGGGGTCTCAATTGATATTCCTTTCCACTGAGAACATGGAACTTTGCTCTCAGGTTGAATTTTTTGCTGTTAAGATTGCTGTTTACAAGTCGTTGGTGAGAAAAGCATATTGGGGATGATCGCTAATCCAAAATTGGTGGTACCACGATGTTATTGCGAAGAGCATTTTTCAAGTCCAAAAAAGCAGTACAGCGCAAACTAGGGGGCTCGCAGGGCGGTTATTCACTGGAATCGGAGCAAACCAAAGCAACATTCCTTGCAAGTAGTTGGGAGAAGGCCTTGGTTTTTATGCATCCCGATTGACTATCTGGATGAATGAGTCAAGCAGGCAGGTGCGCCTATATCTTTTCTACAAATACATTAGCATGTAAGGACGGTAAAAATGATCAACAGACAAACTAAAACAGACGTTATCTTAATTGGTGCCGGAATTATGAGCGCGACTTTGGGGACAATGCTGAAAGAATTAGCACCGGATTGGGAAATTACAGTTTTTGAAAAGCTCGCTAACGCAGGAGAAGAAAGCTCTAACGAATGGAATAATGCAGGAACAGGGCATGCTGCGCTGTGTGAGCTTAACTACACCGTCGAGAAGAAGGACGGAACTATAGATATTAGCAAAGCGATTAAAATTAATGAACAATTCCAGCTTTCAAAGCAATTCTGGGCTTATCTCGTAAGCAGCAATTTAATTCGTAATCCGCAGGATTTTATTATGCCCTTGCCTCATATGAGCTTAGTCCAAGGGGAAAGCAATGTCGCCTTTTTAAGAAAACGTTTTGAAGCGCTATCAAATAATCCGCTGTTTCAAGGTATGGAATTCTCCGATGATACGGCCAAACTATCGGAATGGATTCCGCTTATTATGAATGGCAGAACGACGAACGAGCCGATGGCAGCTACCAAAATTGACACCGGAACGGATGTTAACTTTGGCGCTTTAACGCGCATACTGCTTGACCATCTGAAGAGCAAAAACGTTGCGATTCAATACAAGCATAGTGTGGATGATCTGAAGCGGACGAAGGATGGCTTATGGGAGCTGAAGGTTCGGAATCTGCAAAGCGGTACCGTCGAACGCCATACGGCAAAGTTTGTCTTTATCGGCGGCGGGGGTGGCAGTCTTCATTTGCTGCAAAAATCAGGAATTCCTGAAGGCAAAGGCATCGGTGGCTTCCCGGTAAGTGGATTGTTTATGGTATGCAATAATCCGGAAATAGTAGAGCAGCATCATGCCAAGGTATACGGGAAGGCTCCTGTTGGCGCTCCGCCAATGTCTGTCCCGCATCTGGATACGAGATATATTGATAACAAGAAGACATTGCTGTTCGGACCGTTTGCTGGCTTCTCGCCAAAGTTCTTGAAGACGGGCTCCATGTTCGATTTGATTACATCGGTGAAGCCGCATAATCTCTTCACGATGCTAGCAGCTGGAGCGAAGAACGTCCCATTGACAAGATACCTTATTCAACAAGTCATGTTATCCAAAGAAAAGCGTATGAAGGATTTACGGGACTTTGTCCCGGACGCAAAAAGTGCGGATTGGGATTTGGTGGTGGCAGGTCAGCGTGTGCAAGTTATTAAAGATACGACACACGGCGGCAAAGGCACACTTCAATTCGGTACAGAAGTAATTAGTGCTGCTGATGGATCGATTGCTGCTTTGCTTGGTGCATCTCCAGGTGCTTCAACAGCCGTTCATGTCATGCTGCAGGTCATTAAGCAATGTTTCCCACAGTATGTGAAGGAGTGGGAGCCAAAAATCAAGCAAATGATTCCTTCCTATGGTGTAGCGCTTGCGGAAAACCCGGAGCTATTTAAAGAAATTCATGCGTTAACTGAACGTACGCTTGGTCTTAACAGTGAGCTTCAGCCCGTTGTGTAGACGATAAACATAATGAAGAGGCCTTAGTCCTGAGATTTACAGGATCAAGGCCTTTTTAGTAATCAAATATATCAGCTTATATGCCCATTTGTTCTGGGCGATGAGTTATGGATTTGTTGTCTCGAAAGACGCTGCCGAAGCTGCAAGATAATAAGCCAATCCAGTCTGCTGACTCTCGAGCATGTTAAGATGAAAATCATCACTAAGAAAAAATTGAGTCTGTGCGGCAAATTCTTTAGCAGACGTATTGTGCCCATGGTTATTCATAAACGCTAGATGGTATCGAATAAGACTGACTATTTTCTCATCGTTATGCTTAATTCCATCTCGTAAGGAATTAGCCATTTTGTTCATGAATGTCATGGCTTCAACTGCTTGTTCATTGATATTCTGAACTTCCTCAGGAGCAACCTCCAGAGAATCCATCCCGTACGAAGCCTTCAAATACTCATTTTGTTCAATCAGCGCTTTGTTCCAGTCTTCTTCGCTTGCAAACCCTATGAACATTTCTTTGTTATCCATAGATTCACCATCCTTACTACACTCAATGGATTTACGTAATGTTTGAACAATGGTGTCTAATCTGTCTTTACGATGGAGGAGCAGCTCCTCTTGCTGAGTAAGAATAGACAATCGATCTGAATGATGTTCCATCATGTCCTTGATTTGATCTAAGGAGAAATCTAATTCTCTGTAAAATAAAATCTCTTGCAGACGTTCAAGCTCTTTCGTTCCATATAACCGATATCCAGCCTCGCTTCTCTTGATAGGCAAGAGGAGACCGATTTTGTGATAATGATGAAGCGTTTTGATTGTAATATTGGACATCTCGGATACTTCTTTTACGGTGTACAACGTTTTCTTCCTCCCTTCCTTATGTAGTGTAAGGCCTTCCCTAAGAGGAGAGTCAAGACGATTCTCATGCCGTAAGATCTGTTGCGAAATAGATGACGAGGGCGATGCTTCTTATGATGCGTGTTGCACGTCAAATTCCCTCAAATGTAAGAAAATATATTTTGTCATAACACATTCGAATGTATATTCTTAGAAGGTGTTTTGGCAACCAGCATCCCGGCCTATGATATGCATATCAGGTTGGGGTCTTGTTCGTAAATAAGGACTACAGAATACATATGTACAAATCCATGGGGATAAGGATTACGGTGAAACATGGTCTTATCTATATAAGTGTGCTTCATGCTTTTTGTTATCGGCTGTTCCTCCAGTCAAAGCCGTCGATAAAGGCGGCTATGGGAAATAGTCATAATGTTGGCGAATTAGAACAACATTCAAATTGTGTGATGGGTATAATAGATAGTATACAATTAACAGCAATAGGGGAGAGACAACAACAATGACCGCATCCAATAAAACGCTAAGAACATGTAAACAGGGACATCAGTACTACAAAAGCACAGATTGTCCGACTTGTCCGGTTTGTGAGCAAGAGCGCAAGCCGCAGGAGGGATTTCTGGCGATTCTCTCAGCGCCAGCTAGACGTGCGTTGGAGCACAATGGAATAACCACGTTGGCAGAGCTAGCTAAGTATAGTGAAAAAGAAATTTTGCAGTATCACGGAATGGGCCCAGCATCATTACCTAAACTTAGAAATGCTTTGCAAGAAGCGGGCTTGTCATTCAAACTATAAACAAACGAACAGCAGAAAAATGCTGATTATCCTTCAAGATGAAAGTTGAGGAGACTGTGGATGTCGCTGTGGGGTCAGATTTTACTATGCGGAGTAGTAGGAGCACTAGTGTACTGCGGTTTGTATGTTTGGACACCAAAGCTGGTGAACAGGGGCGTCCCTCTTTTGTTCTCGTTTTGGTTCTTTTTATGGGCACCAGTCCTTCTATTGATACCCTTGAGTATATTGCTGTATTGGATAGATGGCGGCGTTCTGTCTCTAGCATCCTTCGTAGATCGATTCCGCTTAACGCCCATTGATAGCCAGGACTGGCTGTGGGTCATTGGAGCCGTTGTTTTTACTATTTTATTTGATCAGTTATTAGAACCGGTAGGTAAATATTTCGCACGCAAACGCCTTTTTGCTCCACCTCCATACCTTCCGGCGCCTTTCAATCCGCTTAAGAAATTTTCCATACCGCCTACTGAATTTTTTCATACACCGCTGCGTCGAAATGGGAAGCTGCTTGCTTGGTTCATTCCGCTGCATTTGATTGCTATGTTCAGCGAAGAGCTAATGTGGAGAGGGTATATGCTTCCCTTGCAAATCGATCTATTCGGTTCATACGCTTGGGTCGTTAACGGATTGCTGTGGGCATGGTTGATACATGCATGCTTAAAATGGCATTTTATCGGAATGCTTCCGGGCATGCTCATTGCACCATGGATTGCACAGTATACGGGTTCGACATGGGCTTCGTTCGCTGCACATGCAATTGGCAATGCGCCACTCTGGGTCTTGCTATGGATTGGCGTTATGCATACGCCGACTACGAAGGTGGATAAAGGCTGCTAAAGGAGAAACTTCATCTGCACAGCAGTCCAGCAGCTCAGATGCTTCAGTGTAGCAATATCGAAGTGCCGCGCCCATCGCATTCACGTAGACAAGAGGTAGCGGAACCATAGATTCATTGCTTACAGGAAACTGGAGTAGGGAGTGCGAACATGGTTAGTAATGAAGGAGCAACAGCTTCCACACATGGAAGAAGGTTGCTCCTTCCTATGTCATCTAATTAGACCGGTCACATCTGAAGTTATTGCAGTGCTTGAATCGCATATTTCAACTCCACATCTATACCATCAACATACTTGGCCTTAAACATTTCTCTTGTTAGCGGAATTTGAATATCTGGGGTAACGCCTCCTTTTCCGCTAAAGTCGCTGTCGACTTGAATCTCATGGTTGCGGTTCAATGATCTGCCATCTGGCAATTGTACGACATATCCCTCTGGCAGCTGAATGGTAATCGGAGCTGTGTATAGACCGAATGAGCCATTGGTAGGCGTAAATCCAATGATTTTGACATTGGGCAGTCCTTTCAAGGCCAGTGGAATTCCTTCTCCAGAGCTGACCGTTTGACTGTTGATTAAGATGGCGATTTTCCCGTTGTACGAAGGTTTTGTAGGCGTGAGAGTTCTAGTTTCATTATGATTCAATTCGAATTTGTGGGTATACCTGTTATAATAGCTCGTAATTTCGTAAAAATGTTCTTCCTGTACAAAATGTCTGGCTATATCCGCTACTAATTGGTCCTCACCGCCTCGATTATCTCGAACATCAATGATCAATCCTTTCATTTGATTATCCAGATATGCTTGTAACTTGCTGTTCAATATTTCTTCTGGACTTGTAGCGAAGAGCTCCTTCTGAAAAGAATTAATCTTCTTCAAATAGCCGTACCCGCTGCTTAATAATTGACCTTCAATGATGTCCTGCCCAGCATTCTCCCTTTGTAAAGTTAAAAAGTTGTCGTCGTATGCCTGAAGTGTAACTTTTTGGGTTTTCGTTTCGTTTAGATTGTTAAAGGCGACTTGCACCTCTCTGCCAATTGGGGCTCGTGTCATAAGCAGACCTTGATGATGCATCTTCGCTTGTTCTGTAGCTAATGAGGTAACAATGAAGCCTGAGTTATTATAAGCTTCTTTCGCATCACGGCCATCCCAAGTCACAATCTCTGCACCGACTTTGATTCCTATCTGTTCAGCAGGACTATCCTTAATGACCTTGTTCACGAGTATCGTACCATCATCCAGCCGGATCGCGGTTATGCCGAATCCGCCTCCAATTTCAGCCTTAAGCTCTGCCTTATTTTCTTTAAGACCGACATGACCATCGGGAATGGAGCTGACGTATTCCTTCAAGGTCTGGTAATAGAGCGCTTTATCCTGGTTTTTCTCAGCTTTTTGGAAGATAGGCTCGAACTTACTTCTTAGCGCATCCCAATTGACTTTTTTCCAATCACTGAACGGGTATTCCACTGACAGTCGCTCATTCATTTTTACAAATGCTTGGGAGTAGCTCAGGCTGCTTAAGTCGCTTACCGGATTGTACCTCAATTGCCCTGCGAACATCAGTGCAGCTACAAGCGGGATCACCCCGACGATACAAACTATAATCCGCCATATTCGATACTTAGGAACAAGGATGCGTCGAGAAGGCTTGAATACCTTTTTGATGGTGCAAATGAATACGAGGAATGTCCAAGAATAGATGAGTAAGGATAGATCTGAAGTATTCCCATCTAGAATGCTTATCACTGCTCCAAGAAGGGCGATACTCGGCACAAAGTCTAACCACCTGTAATATTTCTGAATCGGTACAGCATACCAGATCAGAACAAACAAATTCAAAGCGCTAAGGATTAAATCCCAGACCGTAAACCACTTAATGGAATCAATCGTGCCGTAAAAGCTCATGAAAGAGCACCTCTCCCCATAAAATCAGTTTCTATATAATGCCATTCAGAAGCTGCTTGAACGATACATAAATTGTTCCTAAATTTTCGCACGCTCGTGAATACTGCTCTACAGTGTGTCTGGTCTAAACAGCAATCTTATTTTGAAATGAGCTGATACTTATGCATAAAGGAATCTTTACATTACTGCTTTTATTAATGTTGTTAGGCATTACCGGTTGTGGAAGTAAATCCATAGTTTCTATAGAGCTAGAGTGTCAAGGGTTGGAACGAGTGGAGAAGTGCAGCAATTATAGCAGTAGTAATGAGCAGATCATGAAGAAGTTCGAAAGGGCAACCGATACAGCGACGAAATTTCCAGGCGCATTAGATTACGCAGCAGAATATCGCATGACCATTACTTATTCTGACCATACGATTGCTAAGTACGATTTATCATTAGGTGCAGAGAGAGGAAAGAAAGGCTTACTAGTCGACCTGAATCATTCTGAAGTAGGATACGAAATAGGAAAAACCTATGCCAATCAACTGCGGGAAGTTATCAACAAATCGGGGAAGAGCGAGTAGAAGGAATACGACTGCTTGAACGTACCCATGTAGAATTTCGAATCTGATAAAAATAAAGGGGTGAATACGATGCCCAACTCATCTATGATCTCATTTATCGTTCTTTTTATAGTGCTGCTTAAATCGATACTCAGCAGATTGATTATAGGGCCAGAAAAAACGGAGATTCGTGAAGAAGGAAAGAAATTACAATGGTGGGGCTTGATCCTTATAGCAATTATCGGTTTAGGTGGAATCACCCTTTATTATGATTACATCTATTCCAATACCATCGTACTGAAGATGTTTTGGATATCATTTTTGACGATTTCAGGAGCGTTCAATTTTTTCATCGAATGGAAGTATTCCAGCAATCGAAAACAGTGTATCGTAACCGCGATCATTATCCCTCTAGCTGTATTACTGGTTGCCATTGTTATTTATGAACCTTGATCTCGTACAGATTGAATTTATTGAAAAAGGGACTAATTGGAACGTTGTCGAAAATTGAGAGAGGCAGATATATACAACGAAGTACAGTGTTAATTCATTTATCAGAGAGGAATGAAGGAAGTTGAACATAGAGATCACACGGATTGCAAGAGATCAAAAAGAAACTTTTTTAAACCTATATAATTTGTATTTATATGATTTGTCTGAATTTACGTTGGAAGATCCTACAAATAGCGGCGCGTTCGACCCAACAAACACCTGCTTATATCTCGAAAAAGACGAACTGCATCCCTATTTTATTGTGAACGATAGCAAAATCATCGGCTTCATTTTGGTTTGTGCGCCACCATTTGTACCCGAAGATGTTGATTATACCTTATACCGTTCAAGAGTTGTTTGTATTAAAGAAATATCGGGGAACGAAAATTGCATCGATCACAGTAGAGAAGGTGCTTGGGCAGCTTACTGGGAAGATTTCCTTCTGTCAGTTAGCAGCAAACCAACGAGCGGTAGCCTTTTGGAAGAAGTATTATCGGGAACATCATATTGATTACGTTGAAACTCGAGAGTGTATCCCGATAGATGGACTTGAAGGATTGCAAGAAGTTATTTCCCAATCCTTTGAAATTCAGCGCACCTGTTAGTCCACAGCGTTGTGGGCGCGGATGTCCTATAAGCCACCCTCACGATACCCAACATTCTCCTATTTATTTAGAAAACTTTAGGTGTTACACTAATTTGTCGATAGCGTAACGGTATTCATTATGTCTATTCTTATCAAGAGTAGCTCAAGGTAACAAAATACAGTCATCAGAGGGAATGATCATCATGAAGAAACGTGCTGTAAGCTTACTTATTTTTATTTTTCTCCTAAATTTGGCCCTTCCAGGACAAGCTTCGATGGAAGCGGTTAGCCAAGAACCGATTATTAAAGATGGAAATCTCGAAAAATCGATTCGTTCATGGATAGGTATAAAAGACGATGAACCCCTTACCAAAGCGGATTTAGAATCTCTCACCGTTGTATCTTTGTCAGGTAAAGGAATTAAAGATCTGCAGGGATTGGAGTATGCCGTCAATATCACGGATCTCGATTTAGACATTAATGAAATTACTGATCTTGCACCGCTAAAGAAACTCTCAAGGATCCATACTCTCAGCCTCAAAGCCAATAAAATTTCATCAATTGAGGAATTGTCAGCTCTGAAGCAGTTGAAATATCTAGAAATAAGTTGGAATCGGGTCTCATCCCTAGATGTAGTGAAACAATTGCCTCGTCTAATTGAGTTGGGCGCCGCCCACAATCAAATTTCGAATGTTCCAGCACTCTCTAGTGCCGCAGAATTAGCGTATTTGAAAATGGACGACAATGCGATAGAAGACATAGCTCCTCTCGGCAACATGAAAAAGTTGACATATCTTAATGTATCTAACAATAAAATTAAGGATTTCTCGCCGCTACGAATGCTGTCCAAAAGTCTGACATATCTGGGGATTGATGGACACCAGGTAACTGATCTTAAGCTGCTAGAAGGATTCAACAATCTCGAAGGTCTCTCTGCTAACAACAATAACATCGAGAGTCTTGCTCCTTTAGCAAAATTAACTAACTTGTCTACTTTGGATCTTTCTTCTAACAAGATTAAAGATATAGAACCATTAAACCATTTGAACAAGTTGGATTCCCTCTACTTGAATAACAACCGAGTGTGGAATTTGGAACCGTTAAGAAATTTGAAAGCCCTAAAAATCCTACATTTGAACAACAACCGGGTGTGGGATTTGGAGCCGATTCAAAATAATAGTTATGATTTTCATTGGGATACGGGGGCAGAACGATACGGACTGCAGTTGAACGATAACTACTTGGACTTAAGCCAAGGCACCCAAACCTATAAAATATTTAAAAAATTAAATGCGGATAACTATGGTATTAAGTCTCAGCGTAAGACTCAACGCTTGGTGATCGGCAGCAAGACAGCCTATGTGGGCGACAGTATCTACAATCTAACAGCAGCGCCATTCATTCAGACAGGCCGTACCTACGTACCTATCCGTTTCATTTCCGAGAAACTTGGGGCAAATGTAAGTTGGAACCAGAGTACGAAAGAGGTAACGATTCAAAAAGATGGTAAACCGATTCGTTGGGTTGTGGGGAATAAGCAAGTTAAGATAAACCAGCAAACTGTGATGTCCGACGCTCCTTTACTACTGAGAAATAACAGCACGTTTGTTCCAGTACGCTTTGTGTCGGAGCAGCTTAATACTTCGGTTGAATATTTAGGCAGCAAAAAAATGGTCATCATATTCCCAGAATAAGACCGTATAACAGAACTCAATTTTGGACGCATCTAAGGACAACTGGATTGCGTCCTTTCTCTTTACTTGCTGTTACAGACAGCGCGGAGAATATGGCGGAGACATTTTTTGAAAAAATCGAGTTAATCGACAAACGTTAAGGAAGTCCATCCTTAAGTAGGATGGACTCTGATGTCCCTTAGTTTTTACCATTCTTTTGGCTCATAATTTAAGTCTCTAAATAATTGAGATAGCTCTTTCTTGGTTAAATCTCTCCATTGACCAACAGGAAGGTTGGCTAAATGAATATTCATGATTCGGGTTCTTTGCAATCGGCGAACGCTGAATCCTAATGCAGTGCACATGCGGCGAATTTGACGATTAAGCCCCTGTGTCAAAATGATTTGAAAATCAAATCTTGATAATTGAACTACTTTACAAGGCAGTGTTGTTGTACCTAATATTTTGACACCCTCTGACATCCTCTTCAAGAATTCAGGAGTAATTGGCTTGTCTACTGTAACGATATATTCCTTTTCGTGCTTATTTTCAGCACGCAGAATTTCGTTAACAATGTCGCCATCGTTTGTAAGTAGAATTAGGCCCTCTGAATCTTTATCCAGGCGTCCAATATGAAATATTCGTAATGGATGGTTGACGAAATCAACAATATTCCCCTTTACACCTTTTTCTGTTGTACTAGTGATGCCTACAGGTTTATTTAAGGCAATATAGACATTATGCTTTGCTTCTCGGTTTTGGATTGGATTGCCATCTACTCGAACGTCATCCCCAGCTTCAACTTGGCTTCCTATAGTTGCAAGTTTACCATTAATAGTAACTCTTCCATCGGTAATTAATTTATCGGCACCTCGTCTAGATGCTTTTCCAGATTCACTTATATATTTATTAATACGCATGCTGACACATCCTTAATGAGAGGATTATTTAATTAGATACTAACTATACTTTATTTTAAGGATGAATCACATACTATTATTCAGATATAACGGATAAAAATTTGTTCCAAAAGTATCCATCTCTTTTCTGCAGGAGTTATTATTAAATTTAATTAAAATTTTATTTTCTTAAATAGTTAAAAGGTTAATTTACTTATATCCTAAATAGAGAAGGCTGTATTGTTGGAAGAATAACGATAAGAAGGAGTTTATCGATACTCCTCGAACTTTTTTAATTTAAGAGAGGATAAATTAGGGGATTAAAGGCACGAATAATAAGGGGAAAAGGAAGGTTCATGATGATTCAATTCCAAAAAGATAATATTACTGTTTTTCAAAGTGCACTATATATGACTACCACGGCAATCATTCAAACTAATGAAGCAATCATTATGACAGATCCTAATTGGTTGCCTGCCGAAGTTGAAGAAATTAAGCGCTATATAAATAAAATGAAAGGTGATAAGCAACTATATATTATTTACACACATAGCGATTTTGACCATATTATTGGGTCAGGGGCCTTTCCAGAAGCTAAGGTAATTGCATCTAAACAATTGGATGAAAATCCGAACAAAGAAGACAGCATTCAAAAGATTAAACAATTTGATCAAAAGTACTATTTACATAGAAGCTATTCACCCGTATATCCAACGGTAGATATTGTTGTATCAGCGGATGGACATAAATTAGAATTAGATTCGATAACCCTGACATTTTATCAAGCACCTGGTCATACGAATGATGGTTTATTTACAGTGATCGAACCATATGGTCTATTTTGTTCTGGAGATTACCTGTCAGATGTTGAGTTTCCGTTCATCTTTAGCAGTTATGAAGACTATGTACATACGATCAATAAAGCAGAAAATATTTTGCTAAATCATCAAATAACGACTCACATACCTGGACACGGATCGACAACACAGAATCAGGAGGAAATTCAAAAAAGGATAAACAGTTCAAAATATTACTTAAAACAGCTTCTTCATGATAACGGAGAGTTAGAAAAATACTTAAGCAGGGAGTATCCATTTTTTGAAGGAATGAAAAGCATTCATGCTGACAATAAAGAGATGGTCAAGGTGCCTTCCCCTCCTTCAAGCGGCTAAATGTCTGCATGAACTGCTCCTTCGTAATCGATACGGTCGATCCAATTTGGTTAAATACAGCATGCGATTGGCGGATTGGAGCGTTTTGCTTCGCCCCGCTAGATGAGGGGATTGGATGCAACAACGTCGTATATCTAGAGAGACATTTGTTAATACCAGTCTATGTGAACACCATTTAATAAACCAGCAAATTTGCCAGTCGAAATTTTCCCTTGAATCATCATTTTTGGCATTATATTTGATAAGAGAATTAGGAAACCAAAGAAAGAGAAATGAGGGATCGAAGTGTCGTATATCGTTGATTTTAAAAATGTGTCTACGGTTGGTTTAGAATCTTCACCTGTAGCAGAAACACTTGCTGGTTTACGTGCTAACGAAGCCCGTTACTTCATGAATAAATACAAACATGAATTTACGGTTGTACCAGCTAGCGAAAGTCAGGAGAACCTTGATTACGTGAACCGAATCTTGAAAGAGGAACGTGATATTGAGTTTGCGGCCAAACCTTTAGAAACGTCGCACTTTCAAGTGGAAAATATTCAAATCACCTACGTTTTTTATGAGGATGGTCTTGGGCTCAATGTCATGTATACGGTGGATGACCCGAAGAAGCGAGCTGTTGGATTTAAGCTTTCTGAGGGGATGGAGGTACCACAGGAGTTAGAGGGGAAGTTTAAGTTTGCCAGACAGAAATCAAAATTGGCGGGAACAATTCGAGGCTCGTATTTTGTGATTAAAGGAGAATATGAATATACATTGTGACAATATGCAGGCCATCCACACTGGATGGCCTTAAAATTTGCCGTTAAAGAAGCGCGATGAACTGTAACGTTTCATGATATCGAACATTTGTTCTTTTCCGGGAAAGGCTATGATGGTACAATACTCGTATGTGAAGCAGTAATTACATGATGAGGTGTGCGCAAATGAATGATTATATCGTGATCAAGAAGCATAGGTCCAATTATCCCAATCCGCTGACGTTAATAAAGGGACAATCCGTCATTATGGGGGAAAAATATGAAGGGCCTGAAAATTGGGAGAACTGGATTTTCTGCACGACGCAATCAGAGGGGAACCAAAAAATCAGCGGATGGGTTCCGATGCAGCTCCTTGACACTAAGGGGACAGAAGCAATTGTCCTTGAGGACTATACCGCACGAGAATTGAATGTTGATGAAGGCGATCAGCTCGTGGGTCATAGGGAGCTGAATGGTTGGAGATGGTGCACTCACCGGATGAACTCCGAAGAAGGATGGGTACCAGCGGGAAATCTACAACTTGCAAATGATTATTTTTTATAAGGGGTGGTTGGCGCATTGAGTGACATTCATATTCTAGCAAGGACAGAAATAGAAAGACTTCTCGTTTTCATTGATTGTTTACAAGACGCCGATCATGAACATATTCGAATCGTGAACGGGTATCCTTGTGAAAGTGAAGTGGTTACCGCATTTCGAAAAGCGCTTGATGATAGCGGATTTTTGATAGTGTTTGATTGGAAAGCTTGGCTCGCGGAGCACGAAACCTATCAGGACATCAGGAATATTATCGATGAACAAATTAGGAACGCGGATATCGATACGCTTCGTAAACTTATGACCTGCTATATTCGTGGCGATCGATTCAATGAAGGAATGTTCGCAGCCGTTATTCAAAATGGGAATGTTTCGATAATTTTGCGTCGATTAAGAGAGTTATTTCCGGAGGAATAAAGAGCACTATTAGGTGTCTAGTCAACGAGTTATGGCGAAAAAACGATAACTCGTTTTTTATATCCATAAACATTATAACGTTATATTGACGTCGGTAACATGCGGTGCTACTATGAATTCAAACATTATAATGTTTGGCTTGGCCTTTATCCTTCCAATGTGAAATCAAGTTGTAAGATTGATAGATTGTTTACTCGAAGCGAGGTGAGCAGCAGCATGAGCGAACGAATCGTCGTAAGAGGCGTGAAGTGTGTGGATGGCACAGCAATAGACATCGTAGTCGAAGATGGAATTCTCTCAGCTATCACGGAAGCAGGCAAGGGTCAAGGTGGCCGGATATTGGATTACAGCGGAACGAATACATACGTGTCAAGCGGCTGGATTGATATGCACGTCCATGCGTTTGAGGAATTTGATCCTTATGGCGACGCTATTGATAAGATAGGTGTCGAGCAGGGAGTTGCGACCATCATTGACGCCGGAAGCTTGGGGGCAGAGCGAATAGGGGAACTGATGGAGAAGGCGGAACAATCTGTCACGAATGTGCTGGCATTCCTCAATATCTCCAAAATTGGGCTGAAGCGTATCGATGAATTATCGGATATGTCTTGGATCGATCAATCAGCGGTGAAGGAAGCGGTAGAACGATATAAAGACTTCATTGTTGGCCTCAAAGCTCGGATTAGTCGAAGTGTTGTGCTGGACAGCGGCATTGAACCGCTTCGCAAGGCACGGCAGTTTTCCGAAGACATGGGGCTCCCTGTTATGGTGCACATCGGGTCAGCACCTCCGGATATTGAAGAGATCGTTCCTTATTTGCTGCAGAAGGATATCATCACACATTATTTAAATGGTAAAGCAAACAACTTATTTGATGCGAAGGGAGAACCGCTTCATGTGTTGAAGGAGGCGATAGCACGCGGTGTCCATCTTGATGTTGGACACGGAACGGCGAGCTTCTCCTTCAAGGTAGCGGAAGCGGCTAAGTGTCATCATATTCCCGTGGATACAATCAGCTCAGACATTTATCGCGGTAATCGGCAGAACGGTCCTGTATACAGCTTGGCGCATGTGCTGTCGAAGTTCTTGTACTTAGGGTATACGCTCGAAGAAGTGATCGGCGGCGTGACGACACGTGCTGCGGAATGGTTAGGCAAGCCGGAGCTTGGTCGCATTCAAGTAGGGGATCGCGCGAACTTGACGCTGTTTGAAGTGCGCAATGAGCCAATAGAACTCATTGATTCAGAAGGTGATGTCCGTATCGGGCATCAACATATCGTAACCAAGGGAGTGTTTGCGAATGGCGAGTACGTTGCATGTAAAGTACGGACTGAAGCGCGTCATTAATGCCAGCGGACGCATGAGTATTCTCGGCGTATCGGCTGTGTCCGATACGGTAATGGAAGCGATGAAGATCGGCGGACAGAGCTATGTAGAAATTGCCGACCTCGTCAATAAAGCAGGCGATTACGTTGCAGGGCTCATCGATTCCGAAGCAGCCGTTATTGTCAACTCAGCATCAAGCGGGATTGCACTGTCTGTTGCTGCAATCGTGACACAAGGCAACCGCCGCAAGAGTCTTCGCCTGCATCAAGATCCGATTGAGAAGAACGAGATCATTATTTTAAAAGGTCATAATGTCCAATACGGTGCACCAGTTGAGACGATGGTCTACTTAGGCGGCGGGAAACTCGTGGAGGTTGGGTATGCGAACGAAGGCAAGGCTGAGCATATCGAGGATGCCATTCATGAGAACACCGCGGCAATTCTCTATGTGAAATCTCACCATGCTGTGCAAAAAAACATGATATCCGTTGAGGAAGCTTGGGAAGTCGCGCAGCGTAATGGGGTGCCGCTCATCGTTGATGCGGCTGCGGAAGAAGATTTGCACAAGTATGTGCAGGTATCTGACCTTGCGATCTATAGCGGCTCCAAAGCAATTGAAGGTCCAACGACAGGCATAGTGGCGGGCAAACGTCAAGCCATCGAATGGGTGAAGGTACAGCTTCACGGGATCGGGCGGAGCATGAAGGTAGGCAAAGAAACCGTGTTCGGACTGCTGCAGGCTTTGGACGAATATATGGTGAAGGAAGACAAGAGCGAACAGGAGAAGGCAGAGCTTGCCAAGCTTATGCCGCTGAATGAGCTCCAGGGTGTCACATGCACGATTGTGCAGGATGAAGCGGGGCGTGCAATATACCGTGCTCGCATTCAGATCGATCCTGCTCTGGCCAGCGCGACGGCGAAGGACGTTGTGAAGGGCTTGCAGGAAGGGGAAATCGCTATTTATACCCGTGACTACGGGGTCAGACAAGGATACTTCGATATCGATCCGCGTCCGCTTATGGGGGATGACATGGACGTCATTGAGTCACATATTCGCAAATTAGTGGGAGGGACTACTCATGTCTAATATGGATAAACGTTTATACAAAGGACGCGCGGCACTAAATGTGCTGGCAAACAGTGTGGAAAATGCAAAAGAAATTTTCGAGGCGGCAGAAGGTCATGTACTTGTTGGCGTCCTGTCCAAAAATTATCCGACGGTTGAGTCGGCTGTAGAAGCGATGAAGGAGTACGGCGCTGCGATTGACGATGCAGTTTCAATCGGACTCGGAGCTGGCGACAATCGTCAAGCGGCGGTAGTGGCAGAGATTGCGAAGCATTATGGCGGCGGTCATATCAATCAAGTATTTCCTTCGGTTGGGGCAACACGCGCGAACTTAAATGGCAAGGATAGCTGGATTAACAGCTTGGTATCGCCGACTGGGCAGGTGGGATACGTTAACATTTCGACAGGTCCAGTAAGTGCGGATCAGGCAGACAAGGCCATTGTTCCTATTAAGAGTGCAATCGCGCTTGTACGCGATATGGGTGGGAATGCATTGAAATACTTCCCGATGAACGGGCTTGCCTGCGAAGAAGAGCTTCGGGCGGTTGCAAAGGCGTGCGGTGAAGAAGGGTTCGCACTAGAGCCGACGGGCGGCATTGATCTGGATAACTTTGAAGCGATCCTGCGCATTGCACTGGAAGCGAAGGTGCCCATTGTCATTCCACATGTGTACTCTTCAATCGTGGACAAAGCAACGGGCAACACGAAGGTAGAGGATATTCGCACTTTATACGCTGAGATGAAGAAATGGGTCGAGTATTATGCCTAATGTGCCTAAGCTGGGCATGAAGAAAATAGCGGCCTTCGGCGAAGTGATGATGCGACTGACGGTGCCTGGCGTGGAGCGATTAAGCCAGGCAAGTCATCTGGATTACTCGTTTTCGGGTACAGGCGTCAACGTCAGCTCGCAGCTTGCTCGCTTCGGCCATGATGCCTATTTGATATCGCGGCTGCCAGACAATCCGCTTGGCGAAGCTGCGGAGGCATATTTGCGCAAGCTCGGGATAGGCACGGCATTCATTAGCCATGGCGGCAAATACATCGGCATGTACTTTTTAGAACAAGGATTCGGTCCCCGTCCTGGGCGCGTAACTTATACAGATCGGCTTGGAAGCAGCTTCAATACGGCGCCCGATGATGTGTATCCATACAGTGAGATTGCTGGCAGCATCGATGCGATTCACTTCTGCGGCATTGCACTCGCGATGAATGATGGTGTTCGACAACATATGAAGGCATTAGCTGCCGCCGTCAAGGCTGCGGGAGGTACTGTCATCTTCGATTGCAACTATCGTCCTGCGCATTGGGGCGAAGAGGGCTATGTGAAGGCAAGAGCACATTATGAAGAGATGCTCAGGTTCGCGGACATTGTCATGATGAATGAGAAGGACGCGATGCTGACGCTCGGGATGGAGACGGAGAAGACGGAGCGGCGCGAACAGCTGGAGGAGTTGATTCCTCGAGTTGCAAAGCTGTATAATATTTCGGTCATAGCAGGTACTCACCGCGCTATTCACGAGAATCAGACGCATTCCTTGCAAGGCTTCATGTATAAGCAGGAATCCTTTACCTTCTCGGAACGATTAACGTTTGCGGTTCATGATCGGATCGGAGCGGGGGATGCCTATACATGCGGTATTTTGCACGGAGAATTCCAAGGCTTCGCTCCAGAGCAGACGGTAGAGTTCGCCGCTGCTTCCAGCATGCTTGCGCACACATTTGAGGGTGATACACCAATGGCCACGGAGCGTGAGGTGCTGCGAGCGATGGTGGAGTCTGGGATAGATGTAGAAAGGTAGGCAGTAACATTGAGATTGTCACGCAACAAACGTCCCTTGTACGTACAGGTAAGAAATATTTTGCGAGAGCGCATTTTGCACGGTGTATATCCGCTAGGGACATACATCCCTTCGGAACCGCAGCTTGAAGAAGAGTTCCAAGTTAGCAAAATTACAGTACGCAATGCAATTATTGAGCTTGTGCAGGAAGGGTATGTGGAGAAAGGAAGCGGAAAGGGAACCAAGGTCATTCGCAATACTTCCGTCTCGAAGCTGTCCAAATGGAAGCGGTTCACGGAAATCCTAGTCGAAGAAGGCCACAAAATTCAGAAAAGAGTCATTCGGGCCGAGGTCATACACAATGAAGCAGGAACGATTCCATTTCCATTGTTCGGGGGACATTGCCTGTGCATTGAACGGGTATATGATTTGAACGGAACGCCATATATTCACTATACCCATTATGTAAGGCTTCAGGAGGAAGGGCTCGATCTATCTGAATTGAGCGAGCAGTCGCTGTATGAATGGCTCGAAGATCAGCATATCGAGCTTGGAAAATATAAAGACGAGTTTGCTGTTGCGACTGCACCAGAAGCTGCGAGATCAATACTTGAAGTCAGTCACGAAATGCCGCTATTAAAGCGTTCCCGCTATTCTTATGACATTGACGGGGCGTTGATTGAATATAGCGAAGGGTATTATCATACGGAACTTCATAGCTATGTTGTCAATTATGATGGCTAAATCCATGCATGTTCGAATCAGATGTACGTAAATTCATAAAAGACAGAAGCCCGCTCTTCATGCAAATTTCAGTTCGATTGCATAGAGGAAGAGGGGCTTCTGTCTTGTTTTGTTTTAGGGGATTGTGCAGCAGTGGGTGAATTGTGAAAAATGATTGACAAAAAACGGTGATCATTTACAAAAAATTAAAGAATTATGCTAATTTATAGTAAATGATATTGTTAATGGCCTCAATACTGTATATAATACGTTATGGAAATCATTAACTTTCTCTACAAAAGGTGCATCTTCTTCCTCCATAGAATTACGCATGTAGAGTTTTATATGAGGAGGTGTCCAGCATCACAAGCAATGCCTAATTTGAGCCTCATACATGTCTATATTCGTTTCTGCCTCTACACTACTTCGTCGCAATTTGTCAGGAACAGGTTTTGCCCGTAATCCAACTTAGATCCCCATCACAGTTTACGATTTTTCAACAATAACCTTGATAGCCACGATCATGACGAGCAATTATAACTTCATATAGCCATGTATCTTATCTCTTCTGCGGATATGATTGTGAACTCTTTTGGAACAGAATCCACTGATGATGTTTCCGGACGCTTACGAATATTTTTCGAATAGGGGAGAGTCAACGTGAACGCGAATCCTAACGAATGGTATCCTTTGACGCAAGCGCAGCGCAGAATCTGGTACACAGAAATGATGCATCCTAATACGTCTGTTACTACCGTTGCTGGAACAATGTACATACGAGGCAAGGTAGACGTTGAGATTTTGAAAATGGCGATATATCAAGTGATCATGCAGCATGATGCCTTCCGAATACGAATCGCAATGACAGACAATCAGCCGAAGCAGCAATTTGCTCCCGTAGAGCAAATCGTCCCTCACGTTGATTACTTAGAGTGGGATAATCAGATTGAAGCTGAGAGCTGGTTACATCGATTTAATCATATTCCTATCCATATGTTCGACCCAGCGTTATATCACTTTGTCGTATTTAACGTCAATGATGAGGAAGCATGGTTCAATTTGAAAATGAATCATATTGTAACGGATGGAGTCTCTTCTCATCTTATCGTTTATAAAATCATGAAGAATTATACAGCAATGTTGAGTGGCAACGCGGACACGGATGAACAAGAGAGCACTTACCTGGATTACATATTCGCGGAACGAGAGTATGAACAATCTGATCGATACGCGAAAGATAAGGCATATTGGCTGGATAAGTTCAGCACAATGCCAGAAGTGATAAGTATCAAATCTTACCCTCCTCATTCAATCGGCACTGAGGCCAGTCGGACAAGCATCACGGTTAGCGGAGAAATGTACGAGAAGCTTTACCGATTTAGCCAGCAGCACAATATCAGTCTCTTTACTCTATTTCTAGGTTCTTTATACGCATTTCTATATAAGACGACAGGGAACAACGATATTGCTGTCGGTGCCGCTTATGCGAATCGAACTTCCAGGCAAGACAAGGATGCGCTGGGCATGTTCGTAAGCACGGTAGCCGCTCGTTTGACGATTACCCCAGACCAAGATGTACTAACCTTCCTACATAACGTTGCCAAAGAGCAAAAAGCAATTTTGCGGCATCAGAAGTATCCTTACAACCAGCTTATTCTTGATTTAAGAGAGCAAAATAATAGTGTTGAGATTCAGGATTTGTACCGTATTTCCATCGACTATATGCCGATACGCTGGTTCAGTCACGGAGAACTAGCCGCCCGCCAACGCAGCAGCTTTTGCGGTCATGAGGTAGACGATTTTGCAGTTCACGTAGAAGATATGATGGATGATAATCAGATCATTTTCAATATCGATTATCGCAAACAGTTGTTCGAAGAGCATGAAGTCATTCGTATCATCGATCAAATGATGACCATTATTGATCAGATGCTGACTAATCCGAACCAGAGCTTGCAGCAGTTGTCCATGCTCAGTGATAAGGAAGCTCAGATCATCCTGACTCGCTTCAGCAACGGGAATTGGTCAATGCCGCAGCCAGTTGGACGAACGATTCATCAGTTGTTTGAGGAACAGGTCGAACGCACGCCTGATCAGGTTGCTGTCGTGTTTGGAGATCGGCACCTAACCTACAAGGAACTGAACGAACAAGCCAATTGCTTCGCTCGAACATTGAGAGCCCATGGTGTAGCAGCAGAGCAATTCGTAGGCATCATGGCAGACCGCTCGATTGAGATGGTCATCGGTATTCTTGCAATCTTGAAGGCGGGTGGAGCCTACGTTCCGATAGATCCTGAGTACCCAGAAGAACGCATCCTGTATATGCTGGAAGACTCTAATGCAAGAGTACTCGTATCGCAAAGTCATTTACAGACGCGGCTCGGTTACACAGGAACATGGGTATTGCTTGATGATGAGAACGACTATGAAGCAAACCGCGATAACTTGGAGTCGGTCAACAAAGCACATCATTTGGCTTATGTCATCTATACATCCGGTACAACTGGAAAGCCGAAGGGCGTCATGATTGAGCATAAGCAGATTACAGCCTTGGGGGATGCATGGAAGCATGCCTATCAATTAGGCGAACCGGGAATTCGGACGCTGCAATGGGCAAGCTTCTCCTTCGACGTATTTACGGGAGACATGGTGCGAGCGCTGCTGTACGGAGGCGAGCTTATCATCTGCTCAAGCGAAGCGCGAGCTAATCCTGAAGCGATATGCGAGCTAATCGCAAGACATCGCATCCACATATTCGAATCAACCCCAGCCCTCGTTATTCCGTTGATGGAATATGTGCATGAACAAGGGAAGGATGTAAGCAGTCTGCGCCTGCTCGTTGTGGGCTCGGATCATTGCCCGGCTGCGGAATATCGCAAGCTGATGGAACGATTCGGCTCGCAAATGAGAATCCTGAACAGCTATGGCGTGACTGAGGCTTGCGTCGATGCGTGCTATTACGAGAGAAATGGTAGTGTGGATTTCATCACCATGCTTCCGATAGGTAAACCACTGCCTTCGGTATCCATGTACATTCTAGACGAGAACAAGGCGCTTCAGCCAATTGGAATTGTAGGAGAGCTCTACATAGGTGGAGCTGGTGTCGGCAGAGGTTATTTGAACCGTGATGACTTGACAGCAGAAAAATTCATTGATGACCCCTACTCACAAGGAAAGATGTATCGAACAGGTGATTTGGCAAGATGGCTGCCGGACGGAAACATCGAATACCTTGGAAGGCTTGATCATCAAGTCAAAATTCGGGGTAACCGGATAGAAATAGGGGAAATTGAAACGCGCATGCTGCAAACATCACTCGTGCGGGAAGCCGTTATCGTAGCGCGCGAGGATGAAAATGGACTGAAAGCTCTGTGCGCCTATTATGTTGCCGACAGCGAGATATCCGTACAGCAATTGCGTTCAACCCTAGCAGAACAAGTACCGGATTATATGATTCCGTCTTATTTCATGAAGCTGGAACGATTGCCGCTTACGCCGAACGGCAAAATCGATCGGAATGGATTGCCTGCACCGTCTGGTCAGGACTATTCCGGCAAGATTTATGTGGAGCCTCGTAACCAAGCGGAACAAACGCTGGCTAGCATCTGGAAAATGGTGCTTGGAGTCAAGCGAGTGGGTATTTTGGATCATTTCTTCGAGCTAGGTGGAGATTCGATCAAGTCCATTCAAGTATCTTCTCGCATGCAGCAAGCTGGATATAAGCTGGATATCCGGGATCTGTTCAAGTATCCGACCATTGAACAAATAAGTCCACATCTGGTGGAGGTTCAGCGAAAAGCTGAGCAGGGAGAAGAGAGTGGTGAGGTTGGGCTCACTCCTATATTGCGCTGGTATTTTGATCGAGATGAAGTGAGTCTGCATCATTACAATCAATCCATAATGCTGCACCGCAAGGATGGATTCGATGAAGCGGCACTTCGCAATGCATTGCACAAGATAACGGAACATCATGATGCGCTGCGCATGGTATTCCGCCGCACGGAACAGGGAGAATACGCGGCCTGGAACCGGAGAATCGAAGAAGGCGAGCTTTACCGTCTTGATGTGTTGGATATCAAGGAACGTTCCGCTGGCGTAGAAAGCGAAGAATCTCTTCACAACATGCTCATAGCTGAAGCCGATGTGATTCAGGCGGGGTTCGATATAGAGGCAGGGCCACTTGTAGGCGCAGGATTGTTCCGCTGCCCAGATGGAGATCACCTGCTTATCGTCATTCATCATGCTGTTATTGATGCCGTATCTTGGCGCATTTTGCTCGAGGATCTTGCCACCGGATACGAACAGGCACTTCAAGGCAGCGAGATTCGTCTCCCTGACAAGACCGACTCCTTCCGGTTATGGTCAAGACAGCTTTCAGCATATGCGCAGCAGTCTAACATGAACGAGGAGCTGAAATATTGGCAGCAAGTCGCACAGACGACGATTACTCCACTGCCGACGGATTACGCGGGAATTGCTCTTCAACGAGATAGCGAATCGGTCACGGTTGAATGGAGTGCTATTGAGACCGAACTGCTGTTGAAGCAGGCGCATCGGGCCTATAGCACGCAGATGGACGATCTTCTCTTAACGGCACTCGGCATTGCATTCCGGAGATGGTGCGGACATGTGCGCATCCGAATTAATTTGGAAGGACATGGCCGGGAGTCGATCCTGCCAGATCTTGATATCACACGCACGGTAGGCTGGTTCACGAGTGAGTATCCGCAGCTTCTCGAGGTGGGCTCTGAGAAAGAACTGCCGCGAATCATCAAGTCGGTCAAAGAAGATTTGCGCAGCATTCCGAATAAAGGGATCGGTTACGGCATTTGTCGATATTTATCAGACGCGGGTATGCAAGATGATTGGGGAACAGCACCTGAGGTTAGCTTCAACTACTTGGGGCAGTTCGACCAAGATTTCCAGAACAGCGGTTTTTCTCCATCGCCGTATTCTACAGGCAGCAATATTGGGGGAGATCAGCTAAGACCTTATCTGCTGGACATGAATGGCATGGTCTCGGACGGCAAATTGCAGCTCGACATCAGCTATGGACGGACGCAATATCGTGTTGAGACGATTAAGCGACTGGCAAGCTTGATTCGGGACAGCTTACTTGAAATCATCGATCATTGTGTGGCCAAGGAGCGAACAGAGCTCACGCCAAGTGACGTGTCATTGCAGCGCATTAGCATTCAAGAGCTGGAGCAGATCGTTGAACGGACAAGCGGTATCGGTGAAGTGGAGGATATCTATGCATTAACGCCGATGCAGAAGGGAATGTGGTTCCATACAGCTATGGATAGACAGGCGGGGGCCTATTTCGAGCTTACACGCTTAACGCTTGAGGGAACGCTGAACATCGAAGCCTTCGCCGCAAGCTGGAATGAACTGGCGGCTCGGCATGCTGTATTCCGTACCAACTTCCTTGTCGATTCGAACGGCGAGCCGCTGCAAGTTGTATTTCGGAGCAAGCGCATCAGCGTGAAGTACGAAGATTTTCGTTCTCTGAATCCAAATGAGCAGGCTGTGGCGATTGAGAACGAAGCGGCCAAGGAACGCGCACAAGGCTTTGACCTTGAGAATGGGGATGTCATGCGCGTGTCCGTACTCCAGACGGCAGACGAAGTGTATGAAGTTCTATGGATCTCCCATCACATCGTCATGGATGGATGGTGTCTCCCGCTCGTCGCTGCTGAAGTATTCAACACGTACTCCGCGCTGGTGGAAGACAAGAAGCCGATTCTTGCTTCGGTACCTTCCTATAATCATTACATTCAATGGCTGGAGCGGCAGGATGAATCCGCAGCTGCAGCCTATTGGAACAATTATTTGTCTGGATTTGAAGAGACGACAGAACTTCCGCATAGCAAGGGGCGCAGACATTCTGGTCAATATGAAGCAGGTCAGGTTCAGATCGATCTAGGTACAAGCCTGAGCCTCGCTCTCAATCAAGTTGCAACGCAGCATCAAGTGACACTGAATACATTGCTGCAGGCATCATGGGGAATTTTGCTCCAGAAATACAACAGAACTTCAGATATTGTATTCGGCAGCGTTGTATCCGGCAGACCGGCAGAACTAGTCGGAATCGAAGAGATGATTGGTTTGTTTATTAACACGATTCCTGTGCGTGTGAGCAGTCAGGCGCACGAGAGATTTGCAGAAGTAATGACGCGTATGCAAGAAGATGCATTGTCATCTGCCAAGCACGACTACTATCCGTTGTATGAAATCCAAGCACAGTGCACCCTGAAGCAGGATCTCATTACTCACATCATGGTGCTTGAAAACTATCCGATGGAGCAGCAGCTCGATCAATTTAACAGTTCAGACGGCAGTGGACTGAAGCTGACAGACGTTACCGTAACAGAACAGACGAATTATGATCTGAACCTCATCATCATACCTGGCGACAATATCGTCATTCGCTTCGATTTTAATAAACAAGCACTCGAAGAAGCGGATATGAATGTGTTGAAGCAGCATCTGTTGCATGTACTGGAACAAGTTGCATCGAATCCGCGGATATCCATAGGAGAGCTGCAGCTGGCGACGGATGAAGAGCGTGCCGTAATGATGAGCGAATTTAATGATACGTTCGTGGCTTATCCGCGCGAGAAGTCGATCCATCGATTGTTCGAGGAGCGAGCTGAACATGAGCCAGACGCGCTAGCTGTCGTGTTTGGAAATGAACAGATGACCTACGGAGCGTTGAATGCCGCAGCCAATCGAATGGCTCGGAGACTCCGGCATGCCGGGGTAACGAGCGGTGAACTGGTTGGCATCTGCGCGGATCGATCGCTGGATATGGTCGTCGGCTTACTGGCAATTATGAAGTCCGGCGGGGCTTATGTACCGATCGACCCGGCTTACCCTCAAGAGCGGATTAGTGCAATGCTCGAAGATACATCCATTGCGACGATGGTTACGCAGAAGCATCTGTGCAGCTTATGGCCTGAACATCTTAACGTGATCGTGCTGGATGTTAACGAGACAGACGTAAGCGACTTAATGGAAGATATAGAAAGTACAAACCTGTCTATTGATGGGGCTGGAGACGATTTGGCATACATCATCTATACGTCAGGGTCTACGGGAACGCCGAAAGGGGTTTGCGTAACGCACCGCGGGGTGGTCAGGCTCGTATGCGGCGCGACGTATGTCGAGATCGACAGCTCGGATGTCTTCTTGCAAGGTTCCACAATCTCGTTCGATGCAGCAACCTTTGAAATATGGGGAAGTCTGCTGAATGGGGCTGCGCTGGCCATCTTGCCTCCTGGCAATGTGTCGCTTACAGATTGGAGCGAAGCGATTCAGCGTCATCGGGTGACGACGTTGTGGATGACAGCTGGTTTGTTCCAGGTCATGGTTGAACAGCAAATCGAGGGCTTCTACGGAGTCAAACAGCTGCTGGTGGGTGGAGATGTTGTATCTCCTACGCACGTGCGCAAAGTGATGGAGAAGCATAACGGTATAAGGGTGATTAATGGCTACGGGCCGACGGAAAATACAACCTTCACCTGCTGCCATACCATTACGGCTGCTGATTTGGATCGAGGCTCGATTCCGATTGGCCGACCGATTGGCAATACGCGAGTGTATGTGCTGGATGAAGCTGGGGACGTTCTTCCCGTTGGCGTATGCGGCGAACTGTATGCGGGCGGAGATGGCTTGGCACGAGGATACTTGAATCGTCCGGAATTGACGGCAGAGAAATTCGTGAATGATCCATTTATCCCAGGCGAACGCTTGTATCGGACAGGCGATTTGGCGAGATGGCTGCCAGACGGTTCGATCGAATTTATCGGGCGCTGCGACGAGCAAGTGAAGATTCGCGGTTACCGGATTGAACCAGGTGAGGTATTGGCCTATCTTCTGCGGATCGATGAAGTAGGCGAGGCGGCTGTAATCGCGCGGGAGGATTCGAGTGGACAGAAGGAGCTATGCGCCTATTTCACAACGGAAGCTGAGCTATCACCTAGTGGACTAAGGGAGATACTGGCTCGTGAACTGCCAGCTTACATGATCCCATCGCATTTTATTCAGATAGAAGAACTTCCTTTGACACCTAACGGCAAGGTGGATCGCAGAGCCCTGCCTCTACCAGAGGAAGGGCTGCGTATGAACTTGAAGATCCAGCCGCGCACGGAACTGGAAGCTAAGCTCGCACTCATCTGGAAGGATGTGCTTGGTCTCGAGAACGTAGGCGTTACAGATTCATTCTTTGAACTGGGCGGCCATTCCTTGCGCGCGACGACCCTCGTCAGCAAGGTGCATCGGGAGTTGAGTGTTGTTCTGCCACTGCAGGATGTATTCCGCTACCCGACGATTGAACAAATGTCTCTCGCCATACAGGGGATGCAGAAGGAAAGATTTGCATCCATACCTCGGGTGGAAGACCGAGAGTGGTACCCGGTATCTTCCGCGCAGAAGCGGCTGTTCGTTCTTCATCAGATGGAGGGCGCAGAATTGTCCTACAATATGCCGGGCGTCATGGCGATTGAAGGCAAGCTCCATCGCGATCGCTTGGAGGCGGCATTCCGCAGCTTGATTGCAAGACATGAAGTGCTGCGTACCGGGTTCGAAATGCACAACGGGGAACCCATGCAGCGAATTTACAGCGATGTAGAATTTACTGTCGAGCATTGGATAGTTGGAGCTGCATCGGAAGCGGAGTCAGTCATTCGCTCGTTCGTACGGGCGTTCCAATTGAATAAGCCACCGCTGCTTCGGGTCGGACTGATCGAAGTGGACGCAGGTCGGCACCTGTTGCTGTTCGATATGCATCATATTATTTCGGACGGGGCATCCATGGGCATTCTGCTAGATGAATTCGTTGCACTGTATAGCGGCGAGGAATTGCCTGAATTGCGTCTTCAGTACAAGGATTATGCTTCGTGGCAGCATTCGGAAGCATACTTGTCCAAGATGGAAGAGCAGAAGGCGTATTGGCTGGAGACATTGCGAGGCGAGCTTCCAGTTCTGCAGCTACCAGTGGATTACACTCGGCCTGCATTCCGCAGCTTTGCAGGAAGCGCGTTGGAATTCATTGTTCCTGCCGACAAGGCGGACCAGCTTAAGCAGCTTGGAGCGGGTTCGGATGCCACGATGTACATGGTGCTGCTGGCGTTGTATACGGCCTTGCTTCACAAGTATACCGGACAAGAAGACGTCATCGTGGGGATGCCGATAGCCGGTAGAACGCATGCAGACATCGAGCCGCTTATCGGTATGTTCGTCAACACACTTCCACTTCGCCATTATCCGGCTGGAGAGAAGACGTTCCGCTCCTTCCTAGGGGAGGTTCGGCAATCCACATTACAAGCATATGAACACCAGGAATATCCGTTCGAGGAGCTTGTTGATCATATTCAACCGACAAGAGATGTAAGCCGTAATCCAATATTCGATACTGTGCTCGTCCTGCAAAATACAGAAAAAGGCGCATGGTCCATCGATGGACTTGCCGTGACGCCGAATCCGATTGAGCATGCCGTTGCTAAGTTCGACCTTACACTTCATGTCGAAGAAGATGTCGATGGCCTGGCGTGCAGCATTGAATATGCAACCGCCTTGTACAATCGAGAAACGATTGAACGGCTGGCATGCCATTTCAATCAATTGCTGGAAGCAGTCATAAGCAATCCCGATGCTCGGTTGGAGCAGCTTGGCATCATAACGGAGACAGAGAAGCAGCAATTGTTCGAACAGTTCAACGATACGTCAGCGGATTATCCGCGTGATAAGACGATTCACCGACTGTTCGAGGAACAGGTCGAAAGAACGCCTGATGCGATTGCTGTAACGGGAACAGACGGATTCTTGACTTACCAGGAGCTGAATGAACGGGCTAACAGCTTGGCGTGGGTACTGCGTGCAGAAGGCATCGGGGCAGATAAGCTGGTAGGCATCATGGCTGAGCGTACGACGGATATGCTTGTGGGGCTGCTCGCTATACTCAAGGCCGGAGGAGCTTACGTGCCAATCGATCCGGAGTATCCAGAAGAGCGCATCAGTTATATGCTGAGCGATTCCGGGGCAGATATTTTGCTTTTGCCTCGACATCTGCGGAATCAAGTCGCCTATGAGGGCACCGTGTTGTTCCTTGATGACGAGCAGACATACAGCGGGGACAAGTCCAACCCGCCATCAGTCAACAAACCTTCCGATCTGGCTTATGTCATCTATACATCGGGAACGACGGGCAAGCCGAAGGGTACATTGATTGAACATAAGAACGTCGTGCGGCTGTTGTTCAACAGTAGAAATCTGTTCGACTTCCGTTCAACTGATACATGGACGCTGTTCCACTCCTTCTGCTTCGACTTCTCGGTATGGGAAATGTACGGCGCCTTACTATACGGAGGAAGATTGGTGGTTGTACCGCAGCTTACAGCCAAGAACCCTGCCATGTTCCTGCAGCTGCTGGCTGAAGAACGGGTAACGATTTTGAATCAGACACCGACTTACTTCTATCAATTAATTCGGGAAGCACTTGCAGATGGAAGTCCTGAATTGAACATTCGAATGGTGATCTTCGGCGGAGAAGCGCTGAGTCCGCAGCTGCTTAAGGACTGGAGAGCGAAATATCCGCGGACGCAATTGATTAATATGTACGGGATTACTGAGACAACGGTTCATGTCACGTACAAAGAGATCACGCAAACCGAGATCGAGCAGGCAAGAAGCAATATCGGATTCCCAATCCCGACCTTGCGCATCTATATTCTGGATGCGAATCGACAATGCGTGCCGATAGGCGTGGCCGGGGAAATGTTCGTCGCAGGAGAAGGGCTTGCACGCGGATATTTGAATCGCCCTGAGTTGACCGCGGACAGATTCTGTGACAATCCATTCGAACCGGGCAGCAAGATGTACAAGACAGGCGACTTGGCGAAGTGGCTGCCTGACGGCAACATTGAATACCTAGGCCGGATTGATCATCAAGTAAAAATTCGCGGGTATCGGATCGAGCTAGGAGAGGTAGAAGCCCAAGTAACGAAGGTAGAATCGGTTCGTGAAGCCGTTGTTATTGCACGAGAGGAGAATGGCGAAAAGCTGTTGTGTGCATATTTCGTGGCGGATCGGCAACTGACCGTAGGGGACATGAGAACCGAATTGGCGCAGGAGCTGCCAGCTTACATGATTCCATCCTACTTCGTGCAGATGGAGCGGATGCCGCTTACCTCAAACGGGAAGGTTGACCGCAAGGCGCTGCCTGCACCGGAAGGCAGCATCAACACGGGCAAGGAATACGTAGCGCCGCGTACACCAATGGAAGCTAGCTTAGCCCGCATGTGGGAGGAACTGCTTGGAATTGAGCAGGTCGGCGTGACAGACAATTTCTTCGAGCTAGGCGGGCATTCCTTAAGGGCAACTGCGCTGGTTAACAAGGTGCACCAGGAGATGAATATCCAGTTGCCGCTGCGCGATGTGTTCCGCTTCTCTACGATAGAAGAACTGGCAGCTGCCATGTCCGAGATGGCGGAGGAATCCTATTCCTCGATACCAGTTGCTGAGGCTCAGGATCATTATCCGGTATCTTCCGCTCAGAAGCGGCTGTATATCCTTCACCAGCTTGAAGGGGCGGAGCAGGGCTATAACATGCCTGGCATCATGCTGCTCGAAGGCGAGTTGGATCGAAGCAGGTTCGAGGCTGCATTCCGCAAATTGATTGCGCGTCACGAAATTTTGCGTACCGGCTTCGAGCTTGTGCAGGGAGAGGCTGTACAACGAATACACGATACTGTGGATTTCGCGATTGAATATCGGAAAGTCGAAGAACAAGAGGTTCAGCAGCAAGTAAAACAGTTCATCCGCACATTCGAGCTTGATAAGCCGCCGCTGCTTCGTGTTGGGTTGATCGAGATTGCGGAGACGAAGGAACAGCATGTGCTTCTGTTCGATATGCATCATATTATTTCCGACGGCGTATCGATCGGTATCGTGCTGCAGGAAATCATGCGGCACTATCACGGGGGACAGGTATCGCCGCTTCATATTCAATACAAGGATTATGCGGCATGGCAGCAATCAGAAGCCCAGAAGGAACAGTTGAGGCATCAGCAAGCATATTGGCTTGGCCAATTCCAAGGTGAATTGCCGATATTGGAGCTGCCAACAGACTATGCTCGTCCGGCCATGCAGCAATATGGCGGTCTCACGCTGCCATTTAGAATCGATAAGGACGTGGCAGATGGTTTGAACCGAATTGCCGCTGACACCGGAACGACATTGTACATGGTGCTTCTAGCTGCTTATACCGTCATGCTGCACAAGTATACGGGCCAAGAAGACATCGTGGTCGGAACACCGATTGCCGGCAGAACACATGAAGAACTTCAACCGTTAATTGGCATGTTCGTCAATACGCTTGCCATTCGTGCTTATCCGGAAGGTGCTAAGGCATTTCGTTCCTATCTGGATGAGATTAGAAGCACAATGCTGGGGGCCTACGAGCATCAACAGTATCCGTTTGAGGAATTGGTGGAAGGTCTGCAGTTGACTAGGGATTTAAGCCGCAATCCGCTGTTTGACACCATGTTCGCCCTAGACAATACGGACATGAAGGCTGATTCCCTGGGCGAGCTTCAAATGAAGCCATATCCACTGGAATACACAATATCGAAGTTCGATGTGAGCTTGGATGTGAAGGCAGATGAGGCGGGGCTGGATTGCAGCTTCGAGTATGCGACTTCCTTGTTCAAATCAGAGACGATCCACCGCATGGCAGAGCATTTCAGCCAATTGTTGAAGGACATCGTCAATCACCCGGATGCGCAACTGGGCGAACTAGGAATGCTTACCGTGCAGGAGAGCGACGAGATCTTGCAGGTGTTCAATCCAACCCATTCATTGAAAGCTCCTGACGAAACGATTCATCGATTGTTCGAAGAACAGGCAGAACGGACACCAGAGCAACCTGCAGTCGTGTTCGGGAATGAGCGCATGACTTACCGCGAGTTGAACGAACGGGCGAATAAGCTTGCGAGAACATTGCGGGCAGAAGGTGTGAAGCCAGATGACTTAATTGGCGTTATGGCCGATCGCTCGATTGATATGGTCGTGGGGGTCATGGCCGTCTTGAAGTCAGGCGGAGCTTATGTCCCGATTGATCCGGAATATCCGGAGGATCGCATTCGCTACATGCTGGAAGATGCGAAGGCAAGAATACTTCTGACGCAGTGTCATTTACAAGATAAAGTGTCCTTCGAGGGAACGTGGGTGCTGTTGGAAGACGAAGCTTCCTATCATGAGGACGATACGAACCTGGAGCCGAACTGCGAGCCAGACCATCTCTGTTATGTCATCTATACATCGGGTACAACCGGCAATCCGAAGGGAGTCATGATCGAGCATCGTCAGCTCGCTGCGATGGCAGAGGCTTGGAAGGCCGAGTATGAATTGCATGAGCCGGGAATTCGCTGGCTGCAATGGGCGAGTTTCTCGTTCGACGTATTCTCAGGTGATCTCGCTCGCACACTGCTGCATGGAGGAGAGCTTGTACTCTGCCCGAGCGATACAAGAGCGAACCCGGGTGCATTAGCAGAGCTTCTTCGCAGCAGCGGCATTCAGATGTTCGAATCGACACCTGCTCTCGTCATTCCACTTATGGAGCATGTGTATGAGCATCGCATGGACATTGACAGCCTGAAATTATTAATTATTGGCTCCGATCTGTGTCCTGCAGATGAATTCCGCAAGCTGCTCGATCGCTTCGGTTCACATTTACGCATCATTAACAGCTATGGCGTCACTGAAGCTTGCGTTGACTCGAGCTATTATGAGCCGATTTCATCAGATCCAGTGCGCTCTGTGCCAATCGGTAAGCCGCTTCCTTACGTATCGATGTACATTCTCGGTGAGAACTTGTCGCTTCAGCCTGTTGGTCTGGCTGGAGAGCTGTATATCGCAGGCGCCGGAGTCGGACGCGGATACTGGAATAGGCCAGAAATGACAGCAGACAAATTCGTGCGCGATCCGTTCGCTGACGGTCAACGCATGTATCGTACAGGGGATTTGGCGAAATGGCTGCCGGACGGCAACATTGAATTAATCGGGCGCACCGATCATCAGGTGAAAATTCGCGGCTACCGCATCGAAATCGGAGAGGTCGAATCGAAGCTGCAGCAAACGCCGCATATCCGTGAAGCAGCCGTCGTCGCGAAGGAAGATGGAAGCGGGCGGAAGGTACTGTGTGCTTATTACACTTCCGAGCGTGAGCTTACGGCAGGTGAATGGAGAGCTGCGTTAGCGAAGGAATTGCCGGCCTACATGATACCATCGCACTTTATGAGGCTTGAGCGAATGCCGCTTACGCCGAACGGCAAGCTGGATCGCAAGGGACTTCCAGCACCGGAAGGCGCTGCGTATACGGGGACGGAATATGAAGCTCCACGCACGGATGCAGAGATTGCGTTGGCTGCCGCATGGCAGAGTGTCTTGCATGTGGAGCGGGTTGGAACGAATGATCATTTCTTCGAACTGGGTGGAGATTCGATCAAATCGATTCAAGTGTCATCGCGTCTGCATCAGGCTGGATACAAGTTGGAAATACGTGACCTGTTCAAATACCCGACGATAGCGCAATTGAGTCTGCAGCTTCAGCCGATCGGCAGGATAGCCGATCAAGGTGAGGTGTCTGGCGAGGCTGAGCTGACGCCAATCCAACGCTGGTATTTCGGACTGGATCTAGATGACATGCATCATTATAATCAGTCGTTCATGCTGTATCGGCAGGACGGATTTAATGAGGAGGCTCTGCGCAAGACTTTACGAACCATTGTGGAGCATCATGATGCACTGCGAATGGTATTCCGTAAATCAGACGCTGGGGTTACGGCTTGGAATCGGGCAATCGAAGAGGGGGAGCTGTTCGACTTCCTTGCCTTCGATATCGCAAACAGTGGAGATGCTGAACAGGTTATCGAAGCGAAAGCGAACGACATACAGGCTAGCATCGATCTGCAGGGAGGGCCGCTTGTGAAGGCTGGATTGTTCCGCTGCGAGCAAGGCCATCATCTGCTCATCGCGATCCACCATGCTGTCATAGACGGAGTATCATGGCGCATCCTGCTGGAGGATATCGCGGCAGGCTACGAGCAAGCGTGCAAGGGTGACGACATCCGCTTGCCTTCGAAGACCGATTCTTATGCTGCGTGGTCACGGAGTTTAGTCGAATATGCTGCACACACGGATTTGGGTCATGAGCGCAGCTATTGGAGACACGTCTTAAACGCTGGAGCGAATCCGCTGCCGAAGGACTTTGACACAGAATCAAGTCTGCAGCAGGACAGTAATTCCGTCACCGTAGCTTGGAATCAACAGGATACGGAGCATTTACTGAAGCGGGTGCCCCGAGCCTATAACACCGATATGAATGAGATCTTGCTGGCCGCTCTCGCGATAGCCATACAGAAATGGAGTGGGCACAATCAAATTCTCGTCAACCTAGAGGGTCATGGACGTGAGCCAATCGCAGGCGAATTAGATATTTCACGGACAGTCGGCTGGTTCACAAGCGAATATCCGGTTCTGCTGCAAGCGGAGCGAGATCGAGGTTTGGCGTACCACATCAAGAGAGCGAAGGAAGAATTGCGGCAGATTCCGAACAAGGGAATCGGTTACGGCATATGCCGCTACTTGTCTGAGCCGCAAGATAGCTTGGAATGGGGAGCTGCCCCAGAGATTAGCTTCAACTACTTGGGACAATTCGATCAAGACTCGATGGGAAGCGGCATGATGTTGTCTCCATATTCGAAAGGTTCCGATGGAAGCGCCTTGCATACACGTCAATATGCCCTCGACATCAATGGCGCCATAACTGACGGCATATTGACCTTGGATATGAGCTACAGCGAGAAAGAGTACCGCAAGGAGACGATGGAACTGCTGGCAGGCCATTTCCACGAGAGTCTGCTCGAGATCATCGACCACTGTGTCTCACGTGAGCAGACAGAATTGACGCCGAGTGATCTTCTCCTGCAAGGACTGAGTATCGAACAGCTGGAGCAGATTGCTGAAGAGACGAAAGAGCTTGGCATCATCGAAAATATGTACATGCTGACCCCGATGCAGAAGGGGATGTGGTTCCATAACGCTCTCGATGGTCAAGAAGGCGCATCGGGTGCTTATTTCGAACAAACCCGATTTACGCTGCGAGGTGTGCTGGATCCTGCCCTGTTTGCCCAGAGCCTGCACGAACTGGCTGCACGGCATTCCGTGCTGCGGACGAACTTCTGCAGCTTGGACGGGGAACCGGTACAGGTGGTGTTCCGGGAAGGACGAATTACATTCACGTACGAGGATCTGAGCCAATTGTCAGCTGATGAGCAAGCAGTTGTGATGCAACGTGTTGTCGCGAGCGACAAGCTGCAAGGGTTCGATCTGGAACGCGATCCGCTTGTTCGCGTCACATTGATGCGTACGGAGACATCTAGCTGCCATGTACTGTGGAGTTCTCATCATATTCTGATGGATGGCTGGTGCTTGCCGCAGTTGACGGACGAGTTGTTCCGCATATACTCAGCTGTCACGAATCATGCAGCCGGAACTACTGAAGCTACTGGAACGGTCGGAACTTCCGGATCTGCAGGATCCATGTGGAACAAAGAGGCCAACCTGCCAGACTATAGCCGATATATCGAATGGCTGGCAGAGCAGGACATGAGTGCGGCGGCAGAATATTGGAACGGGTACTTGGCGGGATACGAGCAGCAGACACGATTGCCAAATGGGAAGATCACAGGCAAGGATAAGCCATATGTGCTGGAACAAGCGTCCCGCAAGCTCGGAATTGATCTTACTTCCCGTATGATTCGGATTGCCAAGCAGCATCAAGTTACGTTAAATACGCTGCTGCAAGCGGCTTGGGGGATCGTGCTTCAGAAGTATAACGGGACGCAAGATGTGGTGTTCGGCGGAGTCGTATCGGGTCGACCTGCTGATGTTCCGGGTGTCGAATCGATGATTGGACTATTCATTAACACGATTCCGGTTCGTGTAAGCTGCGAAGCCAGCGCAAGCTTCTCAGACGTGATGGAGCAGTTGCAAAATGCGGCACTCGAATCTGGGCGATATGATTATTATCCGCTCTATGAGATTCAATCGAGAACGTCACAGAAGTCGGAACTAATCAGCCACATCATGGTGTTTGAGAACTATCCATTGGACGAGCGAATGGAGCAAACCGGAGACGGTAACGACGGAGCTCTCGCTTTAACCGATGTTCAAGCAGCTGAACAGACCAATTATGATTTCAATCTAATGGTCGTGCCGGGTGATGAACTTATCATTCGCTTTGATTTCAACTCGGAAGTGTATGATCGCGGTCATATGGAACGGCTGCATCATCATCTGAAGTATGTATTGGAGCAAGTAACAGGCAATCCTGCAATCTCCATTGCTGAAGTGCAGCTCGCTACCGAAGCGGAGAAGGCAGAAGTCCAATCTGCATTCAATGACACAGCTGTCGACTACCCTCGCGAACAGACGATTCATCGGATGTTCGAAGAGCAGGTGCAGCGGACGCCGGATGCTGCAGCAGTGCTGTATGGGGATGACGTCATAACCTACCGAGAGCTGAACGAACGTGCGAACCGGCTGGCAAGGACGCTGCGTGCGGCAGGGGTTGAACCCGATCAGATTGTCGGTATTATGGCAGAGCGTTCTCTGGAGCTAATGGTTGGCATTATGGGGATTCTGAAGGCAGGAGGCGCCTATGTGCCTATCGCACCGGATTATCCAGAGGATCGCATTCGATATATGCTGGACGATTCCAAGGCTCAGGTGCTGCTTGTTCAAGGAAGCGCGGGAGAAGCGGTTGACTTCGCGGGCCGCATCATCAATCTGGATGATGCAGAAGCATACGATGAGGGCAGTTCGAATCCTGAGCCAGTCAATAAGCCGACCGATATCGCCTACATCATCTATACGTCGGGAACGACCGGACGTCCAAAAGGGGTTATGGTCGAGCATACTTCGGTCATCAACCGCTTGCTGTGGATGCAGAAGCGCTATCCGATAGGATCGGAAGATACGATTATGCAGAAGACGGCGATCACGTTTGACGTATCGGTCTGGGAGCTGTTCTGGTGGGCATTTGTCGGCTCGAAGGTGCTTATGCTTTCAGTCGGTGGGGAGAAGAACCCACATGCGATTGTGGATGCGATTGAGCGTCACCGAATAACGACGATGCACTTTGTTCCATCCATGCTGCACGCGTTCCTTGAGCATGTGGAGCAAATGACAGATGCAGAGCGTGAGCGCGGTCTCGCACCGCTGCGGCAGGTGTTCACGAGTGGCGAGGCACTGCTTGCCTCACAGGTCGAGCGGTTCCACCGTTATATTGCACCTGCAAGCGGAGCGCAGCTTATTAATCTATACGGGCCGACTGAGGCGACGGTGGACGTAACGTACTTCGACTGCGAGCCAGGCCAGACTTATGTAAGTGTGCCGATTGGCAAGCCGATTGACAATACGAGCATTTATATCGTGAATGAGCATAATCAAGTGCAGCCGATCGGCGTTGCTGGTGAACTGTGCATCGCGGGAGTAGGGTTGGCGCGCGGTTACTGGAACCGTCCAGAGCTGACAGCAGAGAAATTCGTTACAATTCCTTCCGTCGGCGAACGGATGTATCGAACCGGAGACTTGGCACGGTGGCTGCCTGACGGCAATATCGAATACTTGGGCCGAATCGACCATCAAGTGAAAATCCGCGGATATCGGATTGAATTGGGCGAGCTGGAAACTGCACTGCTGAATGTCCAAGAAATTCGGGAGACGGTTGTAGTTGCACGAGAAGAGGAAGACGGACAGAAATCACTCTGCGCCTATTATGTCGCAGATGGCGATCCAACGGTAGGTAACCTTAGAGCGGCGCTTGCTGCTGAACTGCCAAGCTACATGATTCCATCGTACTTCATTCAGCTGGAGCAGATGCCGCTGGCGCCGAACGGCAAGCTTGATCGTAAAGCGCTCCCTGCTCCGAAGGACGTGATTCGGACGGGAACTGATCACGCCGCACCACGAACAGCATTGGAAGTGAAGCTCGTTCGCATATGGCAGGAAGTACTCGGTCTCGATCAAATCGGAGTGAAGGACGACTTCTTCGAATTGGGAGGGCACTCCTTGCGCGCAACTGCGTTGGCAAGCAAGGTAAGCAAGGAACTGCACGTTGCTCTTCCGCTGCGGGATATTTTCCACTATTCGACGCTGGAAGCGATGGCGCAGGCGATCGGCGAGTTGGAGAAGCAGGAGCACCGAGCGATTCCTATCGCGCCAATGGCCGAGCATTATCCATTGGCTTCAGCCCAAAAGCGGTTATACATTCTGCACCAGGCTGAAGGAGCGCAGCAGAGCTACAACATGCCGGGGGCGATGTCCGTCAGTGGACACATCGATCAAAATCGACTGGAAGCGGCGCTTCTGCAATTGATTGCACGCCATGACACACTGCGCACAAGCTTCGAAATGGTTGATGGTGAGCCTGTACAGCGCGTACACCAGCACGTTGATTTCGCGTTAGAGTATTCGACTGCGAGTGAGAAGGATATCGATCAGGTTGCCGAGCAGTTTGTCCGCGATTTTGATCTGGAGCAGCCTCCACTACTCAGAGTCGGACTTGTCCAACTGGAGCAAGAAGAACAACATCTATTGCTGTTCGATATGCATCACATCATTTCGGACGGGATCTCTATGGACATATTGGTTGACGAGCTTGCTCGCTTGTACAACGGGGAGGAACTTCCTCCACTTGAAATCCAGTACAAAGATTATGTGCTGTGGCAGCAAGCAGAAGCAAGCAGCGAGCAGATGAAGGAACATGAAGAATACTGGCTGCGGACATTGGGCAATGAACTTCCGTTACTGGATCTGCCGACCGAATTTGCAAGAAGCGAGCAGCGCAGCTATGACGGAGATAAGCTGCACTTTGCGATTGATGGGCAGTTGAACGAGAAGCTGCAGCGCTTGGCATCCCAATCGGGAGCAACCCTATATATGGTGTTGCTGGCGGCTTATACGACCTTGCTTCATAAATATTCAGGACAAAATGACCTGGTTGTGGGTACCCCAATTGCGGGCAGAACCCATGTAGATGTAGAACCGCTAATCGGCATGTTCGTCAATTCGCTTGCGATTCGCAATTACCCAAATGATGACAAGACGTTCCGCAGTTATTTAGAGGAAGTGAAGGAATCGACGCTGAGCGCCTTCGAGCATCAGGATTATCCGTTCGATAAGCTGGTGGAGCAGTTAGAGGATGCTTGGGTTCCAGGCCGTAATCCGGTATTCGACACAATGTTCGTCCTGCAGAACGCAAAATCGCGCACGATCAACCTGGGAGAATTGGCCTTCGAGCCTCTAATTCCATCACATACGGTTGCGAAATTCGATTTAACCTTGGAAATGGCTATCGAAGACGGCATGCTGAGCGGGCAGTTTGAATATTGCACGAAGCTGTTTTCCGCCAACATGATTGCGAATTTCGCAGAAGACTTCTTAGAAATTCTTTCTCAAGCTTGCGAGCAGCCTGACATCCGCTTGGAGGATATTCAACTGAGCGGCAGTGCTAATCAAGAGGAAGAAATGGAAGAAGAAATTGACTTTGCATTCTAAATCGCTGCATTTGACACTGTTGTTCGGTTGTTAACGCGTCATTCATGACACTAGGATTGGATTTCGTTCATTCGGGCTGCGTGCAATGGGTTGACAGGCACGTACCCGGATGGACGGATGCCGTCCTCTAGGGGCTTTACTTGATTTGAGAGGGGAGATGATCAGAATGGCTTTTGATAAAGAAATCGAATTTTGGAAAGCGAAACTCGATACTGAAGATACGCCTACGACTTTGCCCTACACGAGCACTCCAAGCAGTGAAGCGGCACGACATTATTCCGTTTCTGTTACAATGCCTGCTGAAATTTCGGAACGAATTATTCGCATGTCTAAGGGCTCGCATCAAGCAGCCTTCATGATTTTACTAGGTGGCATCCAATGCTTGCTGCACAAATACACGAGCGAGAATCGCATCGTCATCGGCATGCCTATCGTGCGAAAAGCAGGGGAGAAGAGACTTCCCATCAATCAAGTCGTCCTATTGAAGGAGAATGTCAATGAAGAGCTCACGTTCAAATCCTTGCTTACTTCACTGAAACAATCCTTTACAGAAGCGATTCGACATCAGCATATCCCCTTCCGGCTCATAACTGAGCAGATGAATGTACAAGAAAAGAATGGCTTGCCTGTCATCAATACGATGGCAGCTCTGAAGAATATACATACCGTTAACTTTATTCCAACGGTTGTTGCAGATGTATTGTTCCAATTTGAGTTCGAAGCTGAGAACCTCCTTTTGAGCGTTGTATATAACGAACGTGTCTATGACTCGGTATTTATATCGCAAATCATTGAGCATTTGCAGCGCGTGCTGAGCATCGTATTGCTTGAGCCAAATACGAATTTGGGGGATCTTCGCTTACTATCGGATGAGGAAACATCGCTGCTCCTGCACGGATTTAATACGACGACTGCAGAGTATCCACGTGACCGAACGATTCATGAGCTCTTCACGGAACAAGCACGTCGCACGCCGGATGCTGTTGCGGCAGTTTATGGGCAGCAACAGTTAACATATGCCGAGCTAAATGGAAGGGCGAACAGGCTGGCGCGTACGTTACAGAACGCTGGCGTTCGATCCGATCAGCTCGTTGGCATTATGGCCGAACGGTCGCTCGAAATGATTGTAGGCTTGCTAGCCATCATGAAGGCTGGTGGGGCCTATGTTCCGATCGACCCTGAATATCCGCAGGAGCGTATCCGTTATATGCTCGAGGATTCGGGAGCGCAGACGCTACTGCTTCAAGACCATCTTCGCGAGCGTGTCACCTATGAGGGCACGATCGTGGATATGAATAGCGAACATAATTATCATGACGACGAGACGGAACTTACCTCTGTGTCCGATTCAAGCAACTTGGCATATGTCATCTATACATCGGGCACGACAGGCAATCCGAAAGGGGTCATGATTGAACATAGAAGCGCAGTCAATGCGCTGTTGTGGAGAATTCGGACATACGGGCTTTCTTCCTCCGACCGGATTCTGCAATTGTTTTCATTTTCCTTTGACGGCTTCGTCATGAGCGCGTTCTGCTCATTATTGTCCGGCGCAGGTTTATTTTTACTTAAGGAAGAGGACGCGAAGGATCCGCTCGCCTTGCATGGCGCTATCAGCCAATCGGGAATCACGCACTTCATTTGCGTACCAAATCTATACGGAGCGCTGCTCAATGTGATGCAGGCCGAATCTGTGTCTACGCTGCGTACAGTGACATTGGCTGGCGAGAGTGTCAGCAGTGCATTAGTAGCTAGAAGCAAGGAGCAGCTTCCTGATGTAAAGCTGTTTAATGAATATGGCCCGACAGAGAACAGCGTCGTGGCGACCTGCGCAATCGGCCTCGAGAAGGATCAACCCATCACCATTGGTACACCGATCTCTAATGCGAGTGTGCTGATTTTGAATACTTCTGGAGAGTTGCAGCCGTTACATGTGCCGGGAGAATTATGCATAGCCGGTGAGGGACTGGCGAGAGGTTACTTGAACCGTCCGGAATTAACGGAAGAGAAATTTGCGGCTCATCCATTTGTGCCAGGTGAACGCATTTACCATACTGGTGATTCCGCCAGATGGCTACCGAACGGCACAATTGAATATTTGGGACGGATTGATCACCAAGTCAAAATCCGTGGATTCCGTATCGAGCTGGGCGAAATCGAGTCGAGCTTGAAGAAGGTAGCGGGCGTACGAGAGGTCATCGTGGATGCTAGGCCGGACGGTAATGGCCAACATATGCTGTGTGCGTACATGGTAGCTGACGCTGAGCTTACTGTGACGGAATTAAGGGAGGCGTTGTCTTCCAATCTGCCGGATTACATGATTCCTTCTCACTTTGTGCAAATGGAACAGCTGCCACTTACGCCAAGCGGCAAGCTGGATCGCAAGTCATTGCCCGATCCCCAAGCTAACATGGCTATTGGCACGGAGTATATTGCGCCTCGTACTCCACTTGAAGAACGACTTGCGCAAATCTGGCAGGAGTCGCTTGGTGTGGAAAGGGTCGGCATCAAGGATAATTTCTTCGCCCTTGGCGGACACTCGCTGCGGGCAGCTACATTGGCAAGCAAGCTTCACAAGGAGTTGAACGTCAATGTGCCGCTTCGGGATTTGTTCCGCAATCCGACGATCGAAGAATTGGCTTTGCTTATGGATGGGATGGAGCAGCAGGAGTTCAGCGCGATTGAACGGGTGAAGGAAAGCGAGTATTATTCGGTATCTTCAGCGCAAAAGAGGCTGTATGTCCTGCAGCAGCTCGAAGGTGCGGAACAGAGTTACAATATGCCGGGTGCCATGCTGCTGGAGGGACTGCTGGATAGAGAACGCCTCGAAGCCTCATTCCGCAAGCTGATTGCACGACATGAGACACTGCGTACCGGATTCGAGCTGATGGACGGAGAACCGGTGCAGAAGGTGTATCAGGATGTAAGCTTTGCCATTGAATATATGCAGACAAGCGAGGCGGAAGCGGCGCAGAAAGCCCGCGAATTTATCCGAGCGTTCGACTTGATGACTCCGCCGTTGCTGAGGGTTGGCTTAATTGAAATGGCACCGGATCGACATGTGCTCCTCTATGACATGCACCATATCATTTCTGACGGTGCATCTATGGGAGTCGTAGTAGAGGAGTTCGCTCGGTTGTACGGGGGTGAGGAGCTGCCACCGCTGCGTATTCAATATAAAGACTTTGCCGCTTGGCAGCAGTCGGAAGCACAGCAGAAGCGTTCGAAGCAACAGGAGACCTACTGGTTGCAAACATTTGGCGGAGAACTGCCTGTACTTGAGCTTCCAACGGATTACGCGCGTCCAGCTATTCAGAGCTACGAAGGGGAGACCTATGAATTTACGGTCGATTCGGATATAAGTACGGCATTGCAACGCCTCGCAGCGGATAGCGGAACGACGTTATACATGGTTCTGCTCGCAGCTTACACGGTGCTGCTGCATAAGTACACGGGTCAGGAAGATATTGTCGTCGGCACGACGAACGCAGGGAGAATGCACGACGATTTGCAGCCGCTTATTGGTATGTTCGTCAATACGCTCGCAATTCGCAATTATCCGGCTGGAGAATCGACGTTCCGTGCTTATTTGGAACAAGTGAAGGAGCAGGCGTTAGCTGCATTTGAACATCAGGAGTACCCATTCGAAGAGCTTGTTGAGAAGCTGCATGTTACAAGAGACATGAGCCGCAACCCGCTGTTCGATACGATGTTCTCCCTACAAAATATGGAGAACAAGGATTTTGAACTTCCAGGACTCCAATTGAAGCCGTATGGCTTCGAACACCAAATATCCAAGTTCGATCTCAGCTTGGACGTTGCGGAAGGAGCGGATGGGCTCGCTTGCAGCTTGGAGTATGCTTCGTCCTTATACAGACAAGACACAATCGTAAGAATGGCGGATCATTATCGACAGCTGCTTCATTCAATTGCACAGTCGCCTGAGGCGCAAATCTCCGTGCTCGGGATGTTGACGCCGGGTGAGCAAGAGCAAATTCGATTCAAGTTCAATCATGATCCGTCAGAAATGGAGCAGAAGCACACGGTTCATCAACTCTTTGAGGAGCAGGCCGCTCTTACACCGGAACGAACTGCGGTCGTGCATGAGAATGAACAACTGTCGTATCGGGAGTTGAACGAGAGGGCGAACCGTCTGGCACGTACGCTTCGTCAACACGGCGTGCAGCCGGAGCAGCTCGTCGGCATCTTGGCAGACCGTTCGCTGGACATGATCGTGGGCATTATGGCGATCTTGAAGGCAGGCGGCGCTTACGTTCCAATTGATCCGAAATATCCGGAAGAACGTATCCGTTACATGCTGGAGGATTCCAAGGCAAACGTATTGGTGACGCAGAGCCATTTACAGTCTCTCTCATCGTTTGACGGTACATGGGTTCTGCTTGATGAGGAGTCATCCTATGCTGAGGATGCTGCCAATCTTGTGTCCATCACTGAACCACAACACCTGGCTTACGTCATTTATACATCGGGCACGACCGGACAGCCGAAGGGTGCCATGATTGAGCACAGACAACTGACAGTTATGGCGAAGGCTTGGGAACGTGAATATCGTCTGCGGGAAGAAAGCATTCGCTGGATGCAATGGGCGAGCTTCTCATTCGACGTATTTTCAGGTGATTTGATTCGTGCGTTGCTGCATGGCGGGGAACTGGTTCTTTGCCCTGAGCATGCACGTGCGAATCCGGCTGAAATCTACGAATTGATCCGGAAGCATCGTCTTCATATGTTCGACTGCACGCCGTCTATCGTCATTCCGCTTATGGAATATGTGTATGAGAACAAGCTGGATATCAGCAGCTTGAAGCTTGTCGCCGTTGGATCGGACTATTGCCCGCCGGATGAGTTTCAGAAGATGCTGGATCGATTCGGTTCGCAGTTCCGCATCATTAATAGCTATGGCGTGACTGAGACATGCATCGATGCCAGCTATTATGAACCAACGACTCCAACTGTTCCAAGAGCGCTGCCGATTGGAAAACCATTGCCGGGTGTAACGATGTACATTATGGACGGACAACGTTCCTTGCTTCCGGTTGGTGTCATCGGTGAGCTCTATATCGGCGGTCCATGCGTCGGTCGCGGGTATTGGAATCGTTTGGAGATGACGAGCGAGAAATTCGTCGCAGATCCATTCCTGCAGGATCACCGAATGTACCGCACAGGGGATTTGGCTCGCTGGATGCCGGATGGCAACATCGAATATTTAGGCCGTATCGACCATCAGGTGAAAATACGCGGTTACCGCATTGAGATCGGCGAAGTCGAGTCCAAGCTTCTTAAGGTGGAGACTGTTCGGGAGAGTGTCGTCGTTGCGCGTCAGGACCCGAACGGGACAAAAGCATTATGCGCTTATTTCGTTGCGGATCGCAAGCTGACGGTGAGTGAACTGAGAAGCGCATTGGCCGATGAATTGCCCGCATATATGATTCCATCCTATTTCGTTCAACTGGATCGCCTGCCGCTCACACCGAACGGGAAAGTCGATCGCAAGGCGCTGCCTGCCCCGGAAGCGGGTGCGCACACGGGGATTGAATACGTGGCGCCACGCACGGAAGAGGAGTTAGCACTGGCAAATGTATGGCAAACCGTCCTTGGTATTGAACGAGTCGGTGTGCTGGATCATTTCTTTGAGCTTGGAGGCGACTCCATCAAGTCTATCCAAGTTGCTTCCCGATTGCAGCAAGCAGGCTATAAGCTTGAAATTCGGGATCTGTTCAAGTATCCAACGATTGCCCAACTGGGATCACACTTGCAGAGGGCAAGCAAGGTTGCAGATCAGGGCGAAGTATCAGGTGACGTGCCGCTTACACCGATTCTTGGATGGTTTTTCGAACAGCAGTTTGCCGACGCGCATCACTATAACCAGTCGATCATGCTGTACCGGAGAGAAGGCTTTAACGAAGCGGCAATCCGCAACGTACTTCAGGCAGTAACGGAACATCACGATGCGCTGCGCATCGTATTCCGACGGAATGATCAAGGTGATTATACAGCTTGGAATCGCGCAATCGAAGAGGGAGAATTGTTCCATCTGGAAGTTCTGAACCTTACTGGCTCAGCATCAGGTGATCATGAGCAGAATGTACGGCAGATCATTGAAGCCAAGGCCATGGAGATTCAGCGCAGCTTCGACCTGCACGATGGGCCGTTGGCAAGAGCCGGATTGTTCCGTACCGATGAGGGGGATCATCTTCTGCTTGTCATGCACCATGGCGTTGTTGACGGTGTGTCCTGGCGCATCTTGCTGGAGGATATCGCTACTGGATATGAACAAGCGTTGAAGGGAGAGCCTGTTCGGCTGCCTGCCAAGACGGACAGCTTCCGCACATGGGCGAATCAGCTCGCGTCATATGCACGAAGCGAAGCCATGATAGAGGAAAAAGTCTTCTGGGAACAGGCAGAAGCGAATGCAACGAGTATTTTGCCTTTGCCGAAGGATTTCGAAGCGGAGACATCCTTGCAGCAGGATAGCGAGTCGGTCGTAGTGGAATGGAGCCGGGAGGAGACGGATATGCTGCTGAAGCATGTTCACCGGGCTTATAACACGGACATGAACGACATTCTGCTCGCGGCGCTCGGCATGGCTATACAGCAATGGTGTGGACATGAGAAAGCCCTAGTTACACTTGAAGGACACGGCCGCGAGAATATCATGCCGGAGCTTGATATTTCGCGCACTGTGGGGTGGTTCACGAGTGAATATCCATTCCTGCTCGAGAGCGATCCGAACAAGAGTTTGTCCTATCGAATCAAACGAATGAAGGAAAATTTGCGACGTATTCCGAATAAAGGCATCGGTTATGGCATTCATCGATATTTATCGGACTCAGGTATGTCTGGTACGGAAAATGTATCACGATCAGAAGCATCAGCTCAGCCAGAAATCAGCTTCAACTATTTGGGACAATTCGATCAGGATTTGCAGAACAATGAGATGGAAGTCTCTCCATATTCGGGCGGCGCAGAGATAAGCGTTCGTCAGGCTCGTAACACCACGCTTGATTTTAACGGGATGATATCGGCTGGGGTTCTTGCATTGGAAGTGAGCTACAGCAGCAAGCAATACCGCCGCGATACGATTGACCGGCTTGCAGGATTGCTAAAGGGAAGTTTGCAGGAGATCGTTGCTCACTGCGCATCGAAAGACAAGCCAGAATTGACACCTAGTGACGTATTGGTTAACGGGCTTGGTATTGAGGATCTGGAGCGTATTGCGGAGCAGACGAGGGATCTCGGGGACATCGAGAACATTTATGCACTGACGCCGATGCAGAAGGGAATGTGGTTCCATAATGCGATGGACGGTCAAGCGGGCGCTTATTTTGAACAGACTCGCTTTACGATTCAAGGAGAGCTTGACGTTCAGCTATTCGCAAGCAGCCTAGATGTACTCGCGACGCGCCATGCGGTGCTTCGCACCAATTTCTTCAGCGGCTGGAACGGAGAATTGCTGCAAATTGTATACCGGAACAAGAATCTGGAATTTAGTTACGAGGATCTAACGGAATTGCCGGAGCATGAGAAGCAGGATCGAGTTGAAGCGATGGCGCAAGCTGACAAGCAGCGGGGCTTCAATCTGGAGCGCGATGCGCTCATGCGGGTGTCCGTGTTGCGGACGAGCGTGAACTGCAGTCATGTCATTTGGAGCTCTCATCATATTCTGATGGACGGCTGGTGCTTGCCGCAGCTCACGCAAGAATGGCTCGAGACGTATTCCGATTCCGTAAATGGACGGTCAAGCAGCCGATCGGGAGCATCGCCATACAGTCTCTATATTGAATGGCTGTACAAGCAGGATTACACAGCTGCATCCCAGTATTGGAGCGACTATCTGTCGGATTACGATCAGCAAACGGTTCTTCCTCAGAAGAAATCGAGCGGGCGCAGCGATGTATATATTGCTGACAATCTCGTATTTGAACTGGGCGAGGCTTTAACTGCGAAGATGCATCGGGTAGCGAAGCAGCATCAGTTGACGCTGAACACGCTAATGCAGGCGGCATGGGGCATTATTTTGCAGAAGTACAACAATACCGGCGACGCTGTATTCGGCGGAGTCGTATCGGGCAGACCGGCGGAAATCCCAGGCATTGAATCCATGATTGGACTATTCATTAACACCATTCCGATTCGTGTTGTGTGTGAAGCGGATGACAGATTTGCCGACGTGATGAAGCAACTTCAGGAGAAGGCACTGGAGTCAGGGCGGTATGATTATTATCCGCTGTATGACATACAGGCGCTCAGCACGCACAAGCAGGATTTGCTCAGTCATATTTTGGTGTTCGAGAATTACCCAATGGAAGAGCAAATGGAACAGGCTGGTGATGAGCGGGGACAATTGAACATTGCTGACGTGCGGGTGGCCGAGCAGACGAGCTATGATTTCAATCTCGTCGTGATGCCTGGCGAGGATATGATGATTCGCCTCGAGTACAATGCCGTCATGTATGATCGAGCAGACATGGAGAGAGTGCGGCAGCATCTGATTCACGTCCTTGAGCAGGTAACAGCAGATCCGGCCATAGCTGTGAAAGACGTCCGTCTGGCGACCGACGACGAGAAGGCAGAGCTTCTGACTGCATTCAATGATACGGAAGTCGAATATCCTCGCGAACAGATGATTCATCGGATGTTCGAGGAGCAGGTTCAGCGGACGCCGGATGCGACGGCGGTGTTGTACGGAGCAGATATGATGACCTACCGGGAGATGAATGATCGTGCCAATCAGTTGGCGCGGACACTGCGAGCAGCAGGCGTTGTTCCGGATCAGATCGTCGGCATTATGGCGGAACGATCGTTAGAGCTAATGGTTGGCATCATGGGGATATTGAAAGCTGGCGGCGCTTATGTGCCGATCGCGCCGGATTATCCCGAAGAGCGCATCCGATATATGCTGGACGATTCCGAGGCTCAAGTGCTGATTGTTCAAGGCAGTGCGGGTGAAGCAATTGATTTTACAGGTCGCATTTTTAATCTGGATGATGCTGGCTCTTACGATCAGGATTGCTCTAACCTTGAGGTGGTCAACAAGCCAACCGATATCGCCTACATCATCTATACATCTGGTACGACCGGACGTCCGAAAGGGGTTATGGTCGAGCATACGTCAGTCATCAACCGCTTGTTGTGGATGCAGAAGAGGTATCCGATTGGCGCGGATGACACAATTATGCAGAAGACGGCGATCACGTTCGACGTATCTGTTTGGGAGCTGTTCTGGTGGGCATTTGTCGGCTCGAAGGTGCTTATGCTTCCAGTTGGCGGAGAGAAGAATCCGGCAGCAATCGTTGAGGCGATCGAACAGTATGATATTACGACAATGCACTTTGTACCATCTATGCTGCATGCCTTCCTCGAGCATATCGAGCAGCTGCCTGAAACCGAGCGTGAGCGTCTGTCTCCACTGAAGCAGGTGTTCACCAGCGGAGAGGCGCTGTTGGCATCGCAGGTCGAGCGATTCCATCAGTATGTTGCACCTGCCAGCGGAGCACGACTCATCAATCTGTACGGTCCAACAGAGGCGACGGTGGATGTCACGTACTTCGACTGCGAACCAGGCCAAACTTATGTGAGTGTGCCAATTGGCAAGCCGATTGACAACACACGCATCTATATTGTGAACGGGCACAATCAAGTACAGCCGATTGGCGTAGCGGGCGAACTGTGCATCGCGGGCGTCGGATTGGCGCGCGGATACTGGAATCGCCCAGAACTGACAGAAGAGAAATTCGTATTGGTGCCTTCCGTGGGTGAACGGATGTACCGAACGGGTGATCTCGCACGGTGGCTGCCAGACGGCAACATCGAATATTTAGGACGGATTGATCATCAGGTGAAAATCCGCGGCTATCGAATCGAGCTTGGCGAGCTGGAGACTGCGCTGCTGAATATTGACGCGGTTCGGGAGACAGTCGTCGTTGCGAGGGAAGAAGAGAGCGGACAGAAGTCACTTTGCGCCTACTATGTAGCAGACGGAGAAGCAACAGTAAGTGACCTGCGAGCCGCACTTGCCGCCGAACTGCCGAGCTACATGATTCCATCATACTTCGTAAGGCTGGAGCAGATGCCGCTGGCGCCGAACGGCAAGCTGGATCGCAAAGCTTTGCCGGCTCCAGAGAGAAGCCTTCAAGTTGAATCGGAATATGTTGCGCCGCGCACGGAAGCGGAACAGATGCTGGCAACCGTATGGCAAGCCGTACTTGGCATCGAACGTGTCGGGATAACCGATCACTTCTTCGAGCTTGGCGGAGATTCCATCAAGTCCATTCAAGTGGCAGCAAGAATGCAGCAGGCGGGCTTTAAGCTTGAAATTCGCGACTTGTTCAAATACCCAACGGTTACACAGTTGGTTCCATACATGCAGCCGATTAATCGAACGGCTGATCAGGGAGAAGTCGTCGGTGAGGTGCCGATGACACCGATTCTTCATTGGTTCGAGCATCAGCAGTTTGCGAATCCGCATCATTTCAATCAGTCGGTAATGCTGTATCGCAAGGATGGCTTTGTCGCAGATGCAGTGCGCAAGGCGCTTCATAAGTTGGTTGAACACCACGATGCGCTTCGTATTGTAATTCAGAGAACGGAACAAGGAGAATTTTCGCTCTGGAATCGATCCCTAGTAGAGGGCGAACTCTTCAGTATGGAAGAGATCGATTTAACGGATCAGTCGGATTTCGCCGCAGCGATTGAAGCGGAAGCAAACCACATTCAAGGCAGTATTGATATCCAGGCAGGGCCTTTGGTCAAGGCAGGCTTATTCCACGGCAGTGATGGTGATCACTTGCTGCTCGTTATCCACCACGCAGTCATCGATGGCGTGTCTTGGAGAATATTGCTTGAGGATCTCGCATCAGGCTACGAACAGGCGCTGAATCAACGCCAAGTACGTCTGCCGATGAAGACGGACAGCTTCCGTACATGGGCGGAACAGCTAGTAGAGTATGCGAATAGTCCAGCGATGGATAAGGAATCTGCTTATTGGCTCGGCGTCGCGCAGACGGAAGTGGCCGCCCTGCCTAAAGACAGCGAGTGCACGGTTTCCTTGCAGCGCGATAGTGAATCCGTCGTGCTCGAGTGGAATCGGGAAGATACAGAACGGCTTCTGAAGCATGTTCACCGTGCTTACAACACCGAAATGGGTGATATTCTGCTCACAGCGCTTGGCAGGGCACTCATGAAGTGGCGCGGCATCGAGCGCATACTGGTTACGCTGGAAGGGCATGGACGTGAGTCCATTATACAAGGCATGGATATTACGCGGACGGTTGGCTGGTTTACGACCGAATATCCGTTTGAGCTCGGGATGGAAGCGAACGACAGTCTTGGATCTCAGATCAAGAAGGTAAAAGAGGATTTGCGCCGCATTCCGAACAAAGGAATCGGGTACGGTCTGTTCCGGTATTTATCCAATTCGGGCAAACAGGCTTGGAATGATGCGCCAACGACACAAATTCGTTACAACTACCTGGGACAGTTCGATGCGGACTTGAGCAATAACGAACTGAGTGTATCTCCATATGCAAGCGGTTCGGAGATTAGCGATGAGCAGGAGCGCAAGTATCCGCTCGATATTAACGGCGTGATCGCAGAAGGCCAATTGACACTGGGATTAAGTTACAGCGTCAAGGAGTATCGCAAAGAGACGATGGAGGAATTGGGCTATTTCCTTACAGAATCACTGAAGGAAATTATCGCACACTGCGAATCACAGGAACGGACGCAATTGACGCCAAGTGATGTCTTGTTTAAAGGACTTAGCTTGGAGTGGCTGGATCGGATATCTTCGCAAATGCAGCATATCGGCGAGATCGAGAATGTATATGCATTGACGCCGATGCAGAAGGGAATGTGGTTCCACAGCGCGATGGACAGTCTGACGGGGGCGTACCATGAGCAGACGATGTTCACATTGGAAGGTACGCTTGATGTGGAACTGTTCTCCAGCAGTCTGAACGAATTGGCGAAGCGGCACGCTGTGTTGCGAACGAACTTCATTAGCGGCCCTCAAGGCGAACCGGTACAAGTCGTATTCCGGAACAAACCAATCGGATTCTCGTTCCAGGATGTGCGCGCTTTGAATGAAGAGGAGCAGCAATCCTTCATTAAGGAAGTGGTCAGCAGTGACCAACTGCTTGGCTTCGATCTCGCACAAGGTGCCCTGATGCGCGTATCGGCTATCCGTACAGGGGAATTGAGCTGCCGTGTACTGTGGAGCTCTCACCATATCTTGATGGACGGCTGGTGCCTGCCACAGCTGATGCAAGAGCTGTTCGATACGTATGCCGCCTTGCTGCAGAAGAAGTCGCCGGATAGAACAGCGGTTCCAGCTTACAGCCAATACATTGAATGGCTTGGGCAGCAGGACGAGGAGGCGGCCGGGACTTATTGGTCTGCATACTTGGCTGATTACGATCAGGTAACAGAGATCCCGCAAGAATCATCGGCGGGAATCGATAGCGAACCATATAAGGCTGAAAAATGGAGTCGTGAATTGGATGCTGGCTTGAGCGCATCCATTAGCCGGACGGCGAGACAGCATCAGGTTACGCTTAATACTTTACTGCAAGCGGCATGGGGCGTTATTTTGCAAAAATACAATGGCACAAATGATGTTGTATTCGGCAGCGTCGTATCAGGCAGACCAGCGGAGGTGCCAGGCATTGAGACGATGATCGGCTTATTCATTAATACGATTCCGATCCGCGTCAAGTGCGAGGGAAGCACCAGCTTTGCGGAGCTGATGGGGCTGCTTCAAGAACAAGCACTGGAGTCCGGCAAGTACGATTATTATCCGCTGTATGAGATACAATCTCGCAGTGCGTTGAAACAGAATGCGATCAGACAAATTATGGTGTTCGAGAACTACCCGATGGACGAACAGCTAGAGCAGGCGGGCGGCGACGAGCACGGTATGCCATCCTTAACTGATGTAGCGGTGGAGGAACAGACCAATTACGACTTCAACTTGATTGTCGTACCGGGAGAACAAATCTCTATTCGGTTTGATTACAATGCTAACCGCTTCGTACAAGCAGACATGGAACGGTTGATGGGGCATTTGAATAATATTTTGGAGCAGATCGTAGTCAATCCACGGATTGCTGTAGAAGATCTGGAGCTCGCGACGGAAGCCGAGAAGTCGGAAGTGGTTCAATCATTCAACGATACATTTACGAATTACCCTCGAGAGATGATGCTGCATCGCTTATTCGAGGAGCAAGCCGAACGACATCCAGATGCAGTTTCCATCTCCTTCCGAGATGTCCAGATGACGTATCGTGATTTGAACGATCGGGCGAACCGATTGGCACGTACATTGCGGGCAGTCGGAGTTGGAACGGATAAGCTGGTAGGCCTCATGTCTGAACGTTCGCCGGATATGATTATTGGCATTCTGGCAATCTTGAAGGCAGGAGGCGGGTATGTGCCAATCGATCCGGAATATCCGGAAGACCGGATTCGGTACATGCTTGAAGATTCCGGTGCGCGAATCATGCTGGCACAGCAGCACTTAACGGGGAAAATTCCAGCAATGGACGCATCGCCACTTGACGCAATTATCATTCTTGACACCGAAACATCCTATGACAGCAACGGTTCGAATCTTGAGGCGAACACAGACGCAAGCAGCGAGAACTTAGCCTGTGTAATCTACACATCCGGCACGACGGGTAAGCCGAAGGGGAACTTGACGACGCACCGCAATATTGTACGTGTGGTGAGAGAGACCGAGTATATCGACATCACAAATCATGACAACGTGCTGCAAATGTCCAGCTATGCATTTGACGGGTCGACCTTCGACATCTATGGTGCACTGCTGAACGGGGCCAAGCTTGTTCTTGTACCACACGAGACGCTTCTGGAAGTACGGCAATTGGCTGAGTTGATCGTACAAGAGAAGATTTCGGTTATGTTCATCACGACGGCGTACTTCAACGTACTGGTTGATGTCCAGGCTTCCTGCTTGAGCAATATTCGGGCTATCTTATTCGGTGGCGAACGGGTATCCGTCAGCCACGTTCGCAAGGCGCTCAATCATGTCGCGCCAGGTGCACTCAAGCATGTATACGGCCCGACGGAGAGTACCGTATTCGCGACTTGCCACGATGTGTACGAAGTCACGGAGAATGCGGTGACGGTACCGATTGGACGTCCGATCAGCAATACGTCAATCTATATCGTTGATGCGAACAATAAGCTGCAGCCAGTAGGCGTTGCCGGCGAGTTGTGCGTGGCAGGTGATGGATTGGCACGAGGATATTTGAATCGTCCAGACTTGACGGCAGAGAAGTTCGTCGATTCCCCGTACGTCCAGGGAGAGCGGATGTACCGCACGGGAGACTTGGCGAAATGGCTTCCTGACGGTTCCATTGAATATGTTGGCCGAATCGACCAACAGGTGAAAATTCGCGGATATCGGATTGAGCTAGGTGAGATCGAGGCGCAGCTGCTGAATGTAGAGGATGTGCAGGAAGCGGTCGTCGTCGCACGAGACACTGACACAGGCGAGAAGCACCTATGCGCCTACTATATAGCGATGCGTCCGCTTGAGGCGAATCATTTGCGCGAAGTGATGGGTCAAGCTATGCCAAGTTATATGCTTCCAGCGCACTTTATTCAGCTGGAACAGCTTCCACTCACACCGAACGGCAAGGTAGACCGCAAGGCGCTGCCGGCTCCGGAAGAAGGACGGAGCGGAGAGACTTTCGTTGCGCCGAGGACGCCGCTTGAAGCACAGCTTGTTCAAATTTGGCAGGATGTGCTCGGTATTAGCAGTGTAAGCGTGACGGATCATTTCTTCGAGTTGGGTGGTCATTCCCTGAAGGCGACGCTGCTCGTAAACAGACTGCATCAGGAGCTTAATATCGAGATGCCGTTGAAAGACGTATTTCAATATCCGACGCTTGAAGTGATGGCGAAGCGACTCAGCAATGCGGAGGGAAGCAGGCATGTGAGTATCCCGGTGGCGGCTCCAAGCCAGCATTATCCGGTGTCTTCGGCTCAAAAACGCTTGTATATTCTTCATCAGCTTGAAGGGGCGGAACTGAGTTACAACATGCCGAACATGATGCTGCTTGAGGGAGCTGTGGATCTTGGGCGATTGGAAGAAGCCTTCAAGAGACTGATTGAGCGCCATGAAACGCTGCGCACCGGATTTGAGATTGTGAACGGCGAGCCTGTTCAACGGATTTACCCGGAAGTAGACTTCGCAATCGAGCATGTGCTCGCAAGCGAGGAAGGTGCTTCGAAGCTTATGCAGCAGTTTGTCCGTTCCTTCCAATTGGAGAAGCCGCCTCTGCTGCGAATCGGAGTTATCGAATTGTCCGAAGAACGTTTCATTCTCATGTTCGATATGCATCATATCATCTCAGACGGTACGTCGATGGGCATTCTCATCAATGAGTTTGTCCGCTTGTACAGTGGAGAAGAGCTTACGCCGCTGCGGATTCAATATAAGGATTACGCCGTATGGCAGCAATCAGATACTCAGCAGGAGGCAATGAAGCTGCAAGAAGGATATTGGCTGAAGGTACTGGGTGGAGAGCTTCCGGTGCTGGAAATGCCGACGGACTCCATTCGTCCGACAACGCAAAGCTTCCGCGGAGATTTGCTGCAGTTCGATCTAGATCCATTGAGAAGTGCGGGGCTGCGGAGAATTGCAGCGGAGAACGGAGCCACAATGTACATGGTGCTGATCGCGCTGTACAAGACGATGCTTCACAAGTATTCCGCTCAAGAGGACATTATCGTAGGTACGCCGATCGCAGGCCGGAACCATGGAGACTTACAGCCGCTTCTCGGCATGTTCGTCAATACGCTGGCCATTCGAAGCTATCCGGCTGCCAGCAAGACTTTCTTATCCTATTTGGATGAAATAAAAGAAACAACGCTTGGCGCCTTCGAGAATCAGAATTATCCATTCGAAGCATTGGTCGAACAGGTGCAAGTGATGCGCGATATGAGCCGCAATCCGGTATTTGATACGATGTTTATTTTGCAAAATGCGGATCAAGGTGAAATGAAGATCGATGGGGTACGACTCCAGTCGGTGCCGAATGAACACACCGTATCCAAGTTCGATTTGACCTTCCAAGCGGAAGAGGATGAAGCGGAAATCGTGTGCAGCATTGAATACGCAACAGATTTATTCAAGCGAGGCACGATTGAGCGAATGGCAAGACATTTCGAACAATTAGTCGATGCGGTGCTGGATAACCCGCAAGCAAGTCTGTCTAACTTGAGCATGGTAACCAATGAGGAAAAGGCGCTGCTTCAGGATAAGTTCAATGATACGGATATGGCGCATCCAAGCGACAAGACGGTTCATGAACTGTTCGCGGAACAGGTGGAGCGGACACCAGATGCTGTTGCTGTCGTCTCTGGCTGCGAGCAATTAAGCTACGGAGAGCTCAACCGGAAGGCGAATCAGCTAGCGTGGAAGCTGCGTGAGTATGGGGTGACCGCAGAGCAGCCTGTCGGCATTATTGTCGAGCGAACGCTGGATACAGTCGTCGCAGTGCTGGCCGTACTCAAAGCATCGGGCACATTCGTACCGATCGATCCCGAATATCCAGAGACGCGTATTCGCTATATGCTGGCAGACAGCGGGGCTAAGCTGGTGTTGGCGCAATCGGAGCTGCCGGGGATCATTCCTGATGACGTCCGCCTAATTGATGTACGCGATAAGTCCCTGTACCAAGGCGACGGAGCTGACGTACCGAATGGCAGCAAACCGTCCAACCTGCTCTATATCATCTACACATCCGGAACGACGGGCAATCCGAAAGGGGTCATGCTGGAGCACGGCAACATGGTCAACCTGCTGCATTATCAGCAGAAAGGCACGAACATTCCGATGCCTTCACGGATCTTGCAATATGCGTCCGGCAGCTTCGATGTATGCTATCAGGAAATGTTCTCTGCGCTTCTGTTCGGCGGAAGCTTGTATATGGTCGACAATGAGATGCGCAAGGATCCGGTACGCTTGTTCCAGGAAATCGAAAAGCATGAAATCGACGTGTTGTTCATTCCAGTGGCGTTCCTGAAATTCATCTTCGCCGAGCCGGAGTGGGCCGAAGCATTCCCGCGCTGCGTTCGCCATATCATTACGGCGGGCGAGCAGTTGGTCGTGACACCGCAAGTGCAGGCGTGCTTGAAGCGACTCGATATCTGCCTGCACAACCATTACGGGCCATCAGAGACTCATGTCGTGACGACCTACACGATGACGCCGGAAATTATCGAGGTTGGTCTGCCGCCAATTGGCAAGCCAATTGCGAACACGAGCATTTACATCGTGAACGACAGCTTTGAGCTGCAGCCGATCGGCGTGAAGGGCGAGCTCTTCGTATCCGGGGCATGTGTCGGACGCGGGTACTGGGGAAGAACGGACTTGACGGAGGAGAAGTTCCTAGATAACCCGTTCGTCCCTGGTGAGCGGCTATACAAGACAGGTGACGTAGCGCGCTGGCTTCCAGACGGCAGCATCGAGTATGTGGGCCGCAGCGACCATCAGGTGAAAATCCGGGGCTTCCGCATTGAGCTGGGCGAGGTGGAATCGCAGTTGCTGCATGTTCCGGCGGTACAGGAGGCGACCGTGGTGGCACTGGAAGATCATGCGGGCCAGAAGCAGCTGTGCGCGTATTTCACAGCAGAACGCTCACTCACGGCGGGCGAGATGCGGGCAGCATTGTCGCAGGAGCTGCCAGGCTACATGATTCCGTCCTACTTCGTACAGTTGGAGCGGCTGCCGCTGACGCCGAATGGGAAGATCGATCGGAGAGCGCTGCCGAAGCCAGAAGGCGGCATTGAGACTGGAACGGAGTATATCGCGCCGCGTACAGATACGGAAGCAAGACTTGCACGCATTTGGCAGGATGTATTGGGGTTACCGAGCGTAGGCGTGAAGGACAACTTCTTCGAGCTGGGCGGCCACTCGCTGCGGGCAACGACTCTGGTGAGCAGGCTGTACAAGGAAATGAACGTCAACTTCCCGTTAAGAGGTGTGTTCCGTCATTCGACTATCGAGGAGATGTCTCAAGCAATCTCGCAAATGGAGACCTCATTGTATACAGCCATTCCGATTGCCGAGGAGCAAGAATACTACCCGTTATCTTCGGCTCAGTTGCGACTCTATATCATGAGCCAGCTGGAAGGAAGCGAGCTCAGCTACAATATGCCTGGCATGCTGGTGCTTGAAGGACAGCTGAATCGAGATCAATTCCAGACAGCATTTTTGAAGCTCATCGCTCGTCACGAGACTTTACGTACTGGCTTTGAGATGGTAGACGGCGAGCCGATGCAGCGCATCCATCGCAATACGGAATTCGCTATTGACTACAGACAGGCATCCGAGGACGAAGTTCCGGAGATGATTGGACAATTTATCCGACAGTTCGATCTGGAGCAGCCGCCATTATTGCGGGTCGGGTTGTTCGAAGTTGGGCAGGATCGGCATATTCTCGTCTTTGATATGCACCATATCATTTCTGACGGTGCCTCAATGAGCAATTTAGTTGATGAATTTACTCGATTGTATGCGAATGAAGAACGGCCGCCGCTGCGTATCCAGTACAAGGATTATGCGGTATGGCAGCAGGCGAGTGAGAATCTTGAGAGGCTGAAGCACCAAGAAGACTATTGGATGAGTATGCTGCAAGGCGATCTTCCGAACACAGAGTTGCCGTTGGATTATGATAGAGCGGCGGTTCGCAGCTTCGAAGGGGAGCAGATCGAATTCGAAATTAACCCGGTTGTGACGGGCCAGCTGAACCAACTTGCTTCTAATCATGAGTGCACGCTGTACATGGTCTTATTGTCCGCCTATCAGATTCTGTTATCCAAATATTGCGGTCAGGATGACATTATTGTCGGTACTCCTGTTGCGGGTCGCAATCATGCCGATTTGGAGCCATTGATCGGTATGTTCGTCAATACCCTCGCGATTCGTAACCGTCCGCAGGGCGATAAAACGTTCCAATCGTTCTTGGCAGAGGTGAAAGAGTCAACATTAGGGGCATTCGAACATCAGGAGTATCCATTCGAGGAACTGATTGACCTCTTGAAGCTGCAGTGGGAGACAAGCCGCAATCCATTGTTCGATACGGTGTTCGTCCTCCAGAATACGGAGGAGCGTGAAGCCGGAATCGGTGGATTGACGATATCGCCTTACGTGACAGATGACTCGGTCAGCGCGAAGTTCGATCTGACGCTGTCTGTATCGGAAGAAGACGATGGTATGAAGGGAAGCTTCCTGTATGCTTCCAAGCTGTTCAAAGCAGCTGGCATACACAGAATGATGAGGGATTACTTGTCAATACTGTCCCAAGTATGCGAGAACCCTCGCATCCGCATTCAAGATATTTCGATAAGTGGACAGCAGACACAGGAAAAGAGCAAGATCGACACGATTGAGTTCGCGTTCTAAAATGTGCTGGCAGCAGGTATTGCGGTAAGGCAGCAACGCCTTACCGCCTCCACCCAGAGAAACCGCGCTTATCGAACGATCATAGCTAGGTTTGCAGCTCTATCAATTTGGTTAACTAGGTTCACAACCTTGTTCTACATTTGTACATGTACACAAGCGATACATGCTGTACTTGGAATTTATGTAATTGCGGGAGCGCGTGCCCGCTGTGGGGACGCGCTCTTCTATTCCATTACACCCGTTAAGACAGGGAGGTTCACGAATGAAGTCGGTATATGAGAAAGAAGAAGCCTATTGGAATGGAATGTTTGATTCGGATGACAGCATGAGCATCTTGCCATATTGCAGTACACACGGAAGAGAAGCAAACGCGGATACGAATGCCGCCAAAGTGTCTATGATCCGTGCACTCCCAACAGATCTGTCAGACAGAATGAACACTCTTGCGAACGGTTCGGATGTTGCCCTGTACATGATTGGATTGGCAGGGGCCACTTGCTTGCTCCACCATTATACGAACCGAGAAAATGTGCTTGTAGGCATGCCGACAATAGATGAATCGGAAGATGACTCATCACCTCGTGACGTACTCATTATGAAGACGAATTTGACACGCGAAAGCAGCTTCCGTTCCGTATTGGGGTCAATCAAGACAGCCGTCGGAGGAGCATTGGAGCATCATCATCTTCCGTTTCGGAAAATGGTACACAACCTAAACCTGGAGATGGACACGAACGGACTTCCGGTGATGAATACGGTAGTGTCTTATTCAGCTATACATACCGCTTCTATCGACCTTAGCGTCAGCTCCGACGTCATATTCCGATTCGATGCGAAGGACAATGGCCTTCATTTGGAGGTGCTTTATGATGAAAGCCGCTATGATGCCTCCTATATTGCCACTCTATTCGAACATTTTTTCCGACTGCTTCATTTTGTGTTATTCCAGCCGGATCAGCCTATCGGCAATACCGAGTTATTGTCCGCTGAGGAGAAGCATCGCTTGCTTCATGAATTTAACGATGTGTGGACGGATTTTCCTCGCCAAGCAACGCTCCATCAGCTCATAGAGGAGCATGCTGAACGTCAGCCAGATGCAATCGCGGTTTCTTATGAGGGTACCAAGCTAACGTATCGTGAGCTGAATGCCCGGGCGAATCGACTTGCCAGAACACTTAGATCTGAAGGTGTGCAGCCAGAAGCGCTAGTTGGGCTCATGGCTGAAAGATCGATAGACATGATTGTTGGGATGCTTGCCGTTTTGAAAGCGGGAGGCGGCTACGTCGCGATTGATCCGGAATATCCGGAGGAGCGCGTTCGCTACATGCTGGAAGATTCGGGTGCTCGTGTCATTCTGGTTCAGCAGCATTTGCAGAATCGTGTGCCAAATACGGAATCAGCAACTAGACTCCTCACACTTGACGATGAGCAGTCTTATCATGAGGATGCTTCGAATTTGGAATCGAGGAGTGCAGCTGTAGATTTGGCTTGCGTCATCTACACTTCGGGGACAACGGGTAATCCCAAAGGTAACCTGACGACACACCGCAATATCGTACGCATCGTGAAGAATACCAACTATATCGAAATTACGGAGCAGGATAAGGTACTGCAATTATCGAGTTATTCTTTCGATGGCTCCGCATTCGATATTTTCGGGGCATTAACGAATGGGGCCCAACTGGTTCTTGTTCCTCATCATACATTGCTTGATGCACGCAAGCTGGCGGAGCTGATCGAAACGGAACAAATATCGGTCATGCTGATTACTACCGCTTATTTCAATGTTCTTGTTGACGTAAACGTATCCTGTCTGCGTCATATCCGCGCGATATTGTTCGGAGGCGAGCGCTCCTCTGTCGCGCATGTGCGTAAAGCACTTGAACAGACAGGTCCGGGAAGACTGAAGCATGCCTACGGCCCTTCTGAAAGCACGGTATATGCGACATGGCATGATGTGACAGAGATTTCGGAGCAAGCCGTAAGTGTACCGATCGGTCGTCCAATCAGTAATACAGCCATTTATATCGTCAATGAACGAAATGATTTACAGCCAATAGGGGTATCCGGTGAGCTGTGTGTAGCGGGAGAAGGGTTAGTTCGCGGATATTTGAACCGTCCAGAACTGACTGCACAGAAATTCGTTGATAATCCGTTCGTACCGGGAGAGCGCATGTATCGTACTGGGGACTTGGCGAGATGGCTGCCGGACGGAACGATTGAATATGTTGGCCGAATGGATGATCAGGTGAAAATCAGAGGCCATCGCATCGAGATTGGGGAAGTAGAGGCGCAGCTTCTCAAAGTGGCGCCGATTCAGAAGGCGACGATTGTCGTCCGAGGCCGCGAGGACGGAGAGAAGCAGCTGTGCGCATATTATGTAGCAGATCGTCTGCTTCCTGCAGGCGAGATTAGAACAATGCTTGCCAAAGAACTGCCTAGTTATATGATTCCGGCATACTTCATTCAGCTTGAACAGATGCCGTTGACGACTAACGGCAAGGTAGATCGCAAAGCCCTGCCAGCACCGGAAGAGCACGTACAAGCAGAGACGGAATATGTGGCGCCTAGAAGTGAACAGGAAATTCGGCTTGCGAGAGTCTGGCAGGAAGTGCTCGGTCTAAGCCGAGTCGGTGCAAAGGATCATTTCTTCGAGCTGGGCGGCCATTCATTACGAGCGACGACACTGGTCAGCAAGCTGCACAAAGAAGAGAATATCAGCCTTTCTCTGCGCGATGTGTTCCGCAATCCTACTTTGGAAGCGATGGCCGCGCTCATGGAAGATGCTCAAGGACGCAAATTCGCACCCATCCCGACAGTTGAGGAGAAGGATGTATATCCGGTATCTTCGGTGCAGAAGCGATTGTTCATTTTGCATCAGCTGGAAGGAGCTGAGCAGAGCTATAACATGCCAGGGGCATTACTGCTTGAGGGCGATGTTGACCGGAACCGATTGGAGTATGCATTCCGTCAGCTGATCACACGTCACGAAACGCTTCGCACCGGCTTTGAAATGGTGAATGGAGAACCTGTGCAGCGCATTTATCCGACTGTTGATTTTGTAGTGGAAGAGATGTCAGCCCTGGAAGGGTCGGAAGTCGAGGAGCAAATCCGGCAATTCATTCGCGCTTTCGATCTGTCCACAGCGCCACTGTTCAGGGCGGGGCTGATTGAGCTTGCTCCGCAGCGTCACATTCTCCTGTTCGACATGCACCATATCATTTCGGACGGCACGTCAATTGGCATTATGATCGAGGAATTCACAAGCTTATACAGTGGGAATGAGCTTGAGCCGCTTCGCATTCAGTACAAGGACTTTGCTGCGTGGCAACGTTCCGAGGAGCAGATTGAGCAGTTGAAGCGCCAAGAAACTTACTGGTTGCAGCAAATGGAAGGCGTACTTCCTGTGCTTGAGCTGCCTACTGATTATGTACGTCCTGCTGTACAGAGTCATGATGGTGCGCTGTTCGAGTTCTCGCTTGATCGCGAGCAGAGCCAAGACTTGAGGAAATTAGCCGCCGATACGAGAACGACCTTGTACATGGTGCTGCTAGCGGCATACACGATCATCCTTCACAAGTATTCAGGCCAGGAAGACATTGTTGTAGGAACACCGATTGCGGGTCGAACGCATGACGATGTGCAGCCGCTTATCGGTATGTTCGTCAACACGCTGGCGATTCGCAATTATCCTTCAGGGTCCAAGTCTGTGCTTACCTACTTGGAGGAAATCAAAGAAACGACGCTGGGAGCGTTCGAGCATCAGGACTATCCGTTCGAGGAACTCGTGGAGAACGTGCAAATTTCGCGAGATATGAGTCGTCATCCGGTGTTCGACACGATGTTCGCCCTTGAGAATACAGAGCATCGGGAATTCGATCTGGATGGTCTTCAGGTGAAGCCATACGGTGCTGAATACGGCATGGCTAAGTTCGACTTGAATCTGACCGTAACAGAAGATGGCGATGGACTCTACTGCACCATGGAGTATGCTACGGCATTGTACAATCGCTCGACGATCGAAAGGCTTTGCGGCCATTTCCTGCAGGTCGTTGGAAGCATGACTCATAATCCGCAAGCAGCAATCTCATCACTGCAAATGGTAACCAGCGAGGAGAAGGCTCAACTGCAACATGAATTCAATGGTACGGTTATGGAGTACTCAAGTGACAAGACGGTTCATGAACTGTTTGCGGAACAGGTGGAGCGGACGCCGGAAGCTGTCGCTGTTGTCTCAGGCAGCGAGCAATTGAGTTACCGAGATCTTAACCGGAAGGCGAATCAGCTTGCGTGGAAGCTGCGTGAGTATGGTGTGACCGCAGAGCAGCCTGTCGGCATTATTGTCGAGCGAACGCTGGATACAGTCGTCGCAGTGATGGCCGTACTCAAAGCATCGGGCACATTCGTACCGATCGATCCCGAATATCCAGAGACGCGTATTCGCTACATGTTGGCAGACAGCGGGGCTAAGCTGGTATTGGCGCAATCGGAGCTGCCGGGGATTATTCCTGATGATGTCCACCTAATTGATGTCCGCGATGAGTCTCTGTATCAAGGCGACGGAGCTGACGTACCGAATAGCAGCAAACCGTCCAACCTACTCTATATCATCTACACATCCGGAACGACGGGCAATCCGAAAGGGGTCATGCTGGAGCACGGCAACATGGTCAACCTGCTGCATTATCAGCAAAAAGGCACGAACATTCCGATGCCTTCGCGGATTTTGCAATATGCGTCCGGCAGCTTCGATGTATGCTATCAGGAAATGTTCTCTGCGCTCCTGTTCGGCGGAAGCTTGTATATGGTCGACAATGAGATGCGCAAGGATCCAGTGCGCTTGTTCCAGGAAATCGAAAAGCATGAAATCGACGTGTTGTTCATTCCAGTGGCGTTCCTGAAATTCATCTTCGCCGAGCCGGAGTGGGCCGAAGCATTCCCGTGCTGCGTTCGCCATATCATTACGGCGGGCGAGCAGTTGGTCGTGACACCACAAGTGCAGGCGTGCTTGAAGCGACTCGATATCTGCCTGCACAACCATTACGGGCCATCGGAGACTCATGTCGTGACGACCTACACGATGACGCCGGAAGTTATCGAGGTTGGTCTGCCGCCAATCGGCAAGCCGATCGCGAACACGAGCATTTATATTGTGAACGACAGCTTCGAGCTGCAGCCGATCGGCGTGAAGGGCGAGCTCTACGTATCCGGGGCATGTGTCGGACGCGGGTACTGGGGAAGAACGGACTTGACGGAGGAGAAGTTCCTTGATAACCCGTTCGCACCTAGTAAGCGGCTGTATAAGACAGGTGACGTAGCGCGCTGGCTTCCAGACGGCAGCATCGAGTATGTGGGCCGAAGCGACCATCAGGTGAAAATCCGGGGCTTCCGCATTGAGCTGGGCGAGGTGGAATCGCAGTTGCTGCATGTACCGGCGGTACAGGAGGCGACTGTGATAGCGCTGGAAGATCATGCTGGCCAGAAGCAACTGTGCGCGTATTTCGCGGCAGAGCGCTCGCTCACGGCGGGCGAGATGCGGGCAGCATTGTCGCAGGAGCTGCCAGGCTACATGATTCCGTCCTACTTCGTACAGTTGGAGCGGCTGCCGCTGACGCCGAATGGGAAGATCGATCGGAGAGCGCTGCCGAAGCCAGAAGGCGGCATTGAGACTGGGGCGGAGTATATCGCGCCGCGTACAGATACGGAAGCAAGACTTGCACGCATTTGGCAGGATGTATTGGGGTTAGCAAGTGTAGGCGTGAAGGACAACTTCTTCGAGCTGGGGGGTCACTCGCTGCGGGCAACGACGCTGGTGAGCAGGCTGTACAAGGAAATGAACGTCAACTTCCCGTTAAGAGGTGTGTTCCGTCATCCGACCATCGAGGAGATGGCGAAGGCGATAACTGAGATGCATCAAGAACTTTACACGGAAATACCTATCGCTGAGGAAAAAGCCTATTATCCGTTATCTTCAGCGCAGAAACGGCTGTTTATTGTAAGCCAGCTGACAGGAGCCGAGGTAAGCTATAACATGCCGGGGGTGCTGATTCTCGAAGGAGAGCTGGATCGTGCACGATTCGAACAGGCTTTCCAGAAGCTGATCGACCGACATGAATCGCTGCGGACAAGCTTCGAGACGGTACGCGGTGAGCCTGTACAGCGCATTCACTCGCAGGTGGAGTTCGCTATCGAATATCACCTTGCATCAGAACAAGATGCAGAGGCGCTGATCAATCATTTCGTACGTCCATTCCAGCTTAATCAAGCACCGCTGCTCAGAGTCGGATTGATTGAAACTGGACATGAACGCCATATTCTGATGTTCGACATGCACCATATCATTTCCGATGGCGTAACGATGGGGCATGTCGTGAATGAATTCTCCCGGATATATGCCGGCGATCAACTGCCGGCGCTGCGTATCCAATATAAGGACTATGCTGTATGGCAGCAATCCAATGAATATGCAGAGAAGCTTGCGCATCAGGAATCCTATTGGCTGAAGCAATTGGACGGAGAACTGCCGACGCTCGAACTGCCGACTGATTATGTGCGACCGGCTGTACAGCAGTTCGAAGGTGATGTGGCCTTGTTTACCTTAACGAACAGTCAGGCCGAGCAACTGCAACGATTAGCGGCAAACTACGGCGCAACCTTATATATGGTTCTGCTTGCAGCATATACCGTGCTCCTGCACAAATATACGGGACAGGACGATATCATTGTCGGAACACCGATCGCGGGCCGCAATCATACGGAATTGGAGCCGCTCGTTGGGATGTTCGTCAATACGCTCGCCATTCGCAATTATCCAACTGGTGAGAAATCCTTCGCAGAACTGTTGGCCGAGGTGAAGGATACGGCCCTCGCCGCATTCGAGAATCAGGATTATCCGTTCGAAACGTTGGTAGAGAAGGTTCATAAGTCTCGGGATATGAGCCGAAATCCAGTGTTCGATACGATATTCAGTGTAGAGCATGAACAGCAGAGTTCCTTCCATATCGATGGACTCCGGATAAGTCCATACCCGCACAGCCATTCTGTCGCGAAGTTCGACTTAACCTTCCATGCCGAACAGAATGAAGAAGGGATACTTTGTGGTCTAGGGTATGCGACTGCTTTATATGCCAGTGAGACTGTGGGGCGAATGGGAGAACATTTCGTGCAATTAATAGATGCCATCATCGCAGAACCGAATGCGAAGCTGATGTCTCTGAATATGATGAGCCTGCAGGAAAGAGAGCAGGTCAAGCTGGTATTTAATGATACGATAACGAATTATCCGCGGGAGAAGACGATTCAACATTTGTTCGAGGAGCAGGCAGAGAAATCGCCGGATGCGGTTGCCGTCCAATTCGGAGAAGAACGGCTCACATACCGCGAGTTGAATGAACGGTCGAATCGATTAGCGAGAACACTGCGAGGTAAGGGTGTAAAAGCCGGCTGCTTCGTGGGTCTGATGACGGATCGTTCGCTAGACATGATTGTAGCGATTATGGCAACCCTGAAGGCAGGCGGGGCATATGTGCCAATTGATCCGGACTATCCAGAGGAACGCATTCGATACATGATCGACGATTCGGGAGCTTCGCTTCTAGTCGTTCAACGTCATTTGCAGGCGAACCATATTCCTGCGGATTGCATGGTTGTACTTGTAGATGATGAGGGCTCCTACCACACAGATGGCACGAATCTGGAGCAGCATAATGGGGCTTCTGATCTCGCTTACGTCATTTATACGTCAGGTACAACGGGAATGCCGAAGGGGAATTTAACAACTCACCGCAACATCGTCAGAGTAGTGCGGGATGCGAAATATATCGAGATCGATCAGCATGACACGGTGCTGCAATTATCCAGCTACGCTTTTGACGGCTCGACTTTCGACATATTTGGCGCCTTGCTGAATGGAGCGAAGCTTGTCCTGATAACGCGCGAGGTAGTACTCGACGCTGGCCAACTGGCCGACACCATCGAGAGCGAGAAGATTTCGGTCATGTTCATTACCACCGCCTATTTCAATCTGCTCGTCGACCTGAGAGTGGACAGCCTGCGCCATATGCGTGCGATATTGTTCGGTGGGGAGCGCGCATCTGTGAGCCATGTGCGCAAGGCGCTCCGGCATTTGGGTCCAGGCAAGCTTAAGCATGTATATGGGCCAACGGAGAGCACCGTATTTGCGACTAGCCACAACGTTGATGAAGTAGCTGACAGCGCCGTCACCATACCGATCGGACGCCCAATTGGCAATACGGCTGTATATATTGTTGGCGAGGGAGACGTTCTGCAGCCGATTGGTGTAGCTGGTGAGTTATGCGTAGCGGGCGATGGAGTAGCCATAGGATATTTGAACCGTCCAGATTTGTCAGGAGCCAAGTTCGTGAATAATCCGTTCGTTCCGGGTGATCGCATGTACCGAACGGGTGACTTGGCAAGATGGCTATCAGATGGAACGATAGAGTATGTGGGACGGAAAGACGATCAGGTGAAAATCCGTGGTTATCGAATCGAGCTTGGTGAGGTCGAAGCTCATCTGTTAGACCTTGAGGCGATCCAAGAAGCTGTGGTCATCGTCAGGGAGGAAAGTGACGGGCAGAAGCGCCTATGCGCTTACTATGTAGCAGCTCGTCCGATTACGGCTGGTGAGATGCGGATAGCTTTGGCTCAGCAGCTCCCGGGATATATGCTTCCATCCTACTTCGTACAGCTCGATAAGCTTCCACTGTCACCGAACGGCAAGGTGAACCGGAAGGCACTTCCAGCCCCTGAATTGCATGTGCAGGCAGCCTCGGAATACGTGGCCCCGCGCACGCCGCAAGAAGCACTGCTTGCTCACATATGGAGGGAGGTGCTCGGGCTAGGTCAGGTAGGCGTTAAGGATAATTTCTTCGAGCTTGGCGGTCATTCCTTAAGCTTAATGAGGCTAGTGGAGCGCGTCTATACCGAGACTGAGGTTGAAATCCCAATTCACAGCGTATTCCGGGAGCCGACAATTGAAGCGATGGCGTACGAAATGTTGAAATCTGAACTTGCTGGCAAGGCAGGAAATCACTTCATGAAATTGAACGAAAACGGTCATATCCCTGTCTTCTGCTTCCCTCCGGGACTTGGCTACGGTCTCAGCTACTTGGAACTGGCCAAGCAGCTGGATCATCACTGCATCCTGCATGGCATTGACTTTATCGATGATGCTGAAACTCGGGAGGAACTGCTTGAACGATACGTGAATGCGATCCTTGCTATTCAACCGCAGCCGCCATTTATATTGTTAGGCTATTCTCTAGGTGGCAATCTGACGTTCGAGGTTGCGAAAGCGTTGGAGTGCCGAGGGTATCCGGTATCGGATGTCATCATGGTTGATTCCTTGCGGAAGCTGAAGGTGCATGAAGTAGACGAATTCGACGGAGACATCGATCAAATGATTGATGGTGTGGAGGAACTGAAAGAAATGCTGGTTCACCATCCTCTTCTCCGCGATCAGGTTAAGAACAAGATGAGGGCGTACTGGTCGTACGCGACTGAACTCGTTAACTCCGACATCATTGATGCCAATATTCATGCACTGATGGCGGAGCCATCCGAGGTGAACCAGGCAGACGGGGAGCAGCTCGCAACATGGCAGGAGGCTACTCGCGGCAGGTATGCGGAATACAACCTCCGCGGTGTACACGAAGAAGTGCTTCAGCCGCCTTTCTTGGAAATGAACGCTAACGTCATGCAAGCAATCATTCGACAAATTCTCGAGCAAACAATGGTTACCCACTAGTTGTATAGATTTCTGGCACCTGATGAAGAAAGGCATGCTTGCAGGCCTGCATCAGTTGGCGATAAGTAGCTGAACGCACACAGACTGCTGAAGTACAAAGGACGCTGATGCATACAGCTTGTTGATACTCACAGCTAACTGAAGTACACAGGCCAACTGATGCTCATAGCCTGCTCATGCGCACAGACTGCTCGACTTCGGCGAAGGCAATGCTTGAATGCTGTAGAAGGGGTCAGTTTGTGAGCGGTGCCGCGACTATGGGACACAAAGGGGAGACCGTAACGTGAAGCAGCAAAAAGAAAAAGGTATGTTTGCCCTATGGAAGTCCGTGGCATGGCTAGTATCATTCGCGAAGTCGCACAAGGGCTGGTTAATTGCCGGTATGCTATGTGCCATTGCTGCGGCGGTGATCGAAATATGGACGGGCAGTCTGATCCAACAACTGACCGCCAAGGCTGAACGAGGGGATGGGCAGGTAGTTATCAACACCGTGTATATGGTGCTTGTCGTTATTGCAGTAGGCGTTCCCGCGAAGTACATGATGACATTCGGGATTGAAAAAGGGAGCGCCCGTACAATGCGGGATGTACGCAACTCTATGATGCGTCATATCGGAAAACTTCCTGTCCATTATTTGGATAAGCAGCACTCGGGTGATATGGTCTCACGATTCACAAACGACATGCAAATCATAAACCAGTTCATGATACGCGACTTGCCGCAATGGTTCTATCATCCTCTCCTGTTTATCGGATGCTTTGCTTATTTACTCTGGATCCGGTGGGAGCTTGTGCTGCTAAGCATATTACTTGTGCCAGTATCTTTGTTCGTGTCTCAGTGGATTGGCAAGCAGCTGCAGCAATTGACAGAAGAAGCACAGGAGAGCACGGGACAGATGAATGCCATCGTGCAGGACACATTGAACGGCATGGTGCTTGTCAAAAGCTATTTGCTGCAAGGCTTGTTGTTCCGTTCCTATCAATCGCTGCTGCAGCTCACCCTGCTCAAAAAACTGGCCGTCAGCAAAAGAGAAGCCATCATTACGCCGATTTTATTTACGCTGATGATGAGTCCGGTCGTCTTTTCCGTTCTATATGGAAGTTATTTAATTTCACAAGGCTCGTTCAGCACAGGAGAGCTGATTACATTCCTTTATCTGCTCAATCTATGTCTCGAGCCACTGCAAAACATTCCGACGCTTATCACACATACGTTTGAGATGGGCGGTGCATTGAAGCGGATTTATGATGTTGCTTCCCAGCCTGTCGAACAGCAAGGAGAGAAGCTTGCAGACGAAAGTTTGAATGATGGTGGCATACGGGATCAAATGCCGATCACCTTTGAACAGGTTAGCTTTGCCTATGAGAAGGATTCACCGCTGCTGCTTCGAAATTTGAGTTTCGTGGTGGAGCCGGGGAAGACCGTGGCGTTAGTCGGCGCCAGCGGTGGCGGGAAGAGCACTGTAATAAAGCTGATATGTGGATTTTATTCATTGCCTAGCAACGGAGGAACGATACGCGTATATGGACATTCCGTATCGAATTGGAATCCAGAAGAGTTGCGTTCGAACCTGTCTGTCGTCACGCAGGATTCTTACTTGTTCAGCGGAACGATAGCCGATAATATCGGATATGGCAGGCCTAATGCTGTGTTTGAACATATTGTCGAAGCGGCAAAGGCCGCTCATGCGCACTCCTTTATTATGGAACTGCCGAATGGCTATCAGACGGAGGTCGGGGAGCGTGGAGGGTTGCTGTCAGGTGGACAACGACAGCGAATTACGATTGCGCGTGCAATCTTGAAGGATGCGCCCATACTGCTGCTCGATGAGCCGACATCTGCCTTGGATACGGAGTCTGAACATCTCGTTCAACAAGCGCTCGACACGCTCATGCAAGACCGAACAACGATCGTCATCGCACATCGCTTGTCAACCATTCAACACGCAGATGAAATATGGGTGATGGAAGGCGGAGGGATCGTCGAAGCAGGAACGCACGATGAATTATTGGTCAAGGGCGGCGCTTACGCCAGCTTATATCATCGACAATTCTCTGCTGAGCCATCAGGGCGGGAGGAGGTGGCCTGCACGTGAGACTATCTGACATGATTACATATGGGAAAGAAATAGTCGGCATGATGAATTTCATGAGCAAAAAGCATAAGCTGCATTATTACATTGGTATGATTGCGAGCGGCGCCGTAAACACCCTGTTTATTTTATCCTTCAGCTTGTTAGTGCAGAGTCTGGTTAATTATGCCGAGTCAAATGATATATCCCTTATGTATGGAGGACTGTACATTTTGGGGGGCTCCATTCTGCTATTGAACCTGATAGCTCCGCCGTTCACGTATTTGTTTCATCGAAGTGTGGAACTGACGCTGGCGAACATACGTGAGCGCTTGTATCGGAAGATGTGCAGCCTGCGAATGTCAATGCTTGAGCGGACCCACAACGGTGAGCTGCTGTCCCGGATGAATAATGATGTCTCGACACTGGAAGTGACCTACTGCGGCATTCTGTTTGCCATGCTGCTCGAGATTATGATTAGTCTTGGCTCCATCATCATGATGTTCGCGCTGCATTGGCAATTTGCTTGCGTTTCTTTACTCGTGCTGCTCTTATCCTTCTATATCAGCTCGCGCTTCGTAAATACGGTACGGAATCTATACGACCGCCATCTGCATGTGACCGCTAAGCTGACTGAGAAATTCTCCGACTTTCTTGGTGGGATTCAGTTGGTAAAGCTGTTCCGCATTCGACCGATCTATGGACAATATGAAGCGTTGAACGAGCAAGTAACGGAACTATCGAGTCAGATTGCCCATAAGAAGGGGCTGCTCGCAGCGGTCAATCATTTCGTCAGTTACATTACGTTTTGCGGAATTATTGTTATTGGGAGTTTGCTGTATGCATACGGGTTCATTTCAATGGGGACGGTAGCGGCATTGGCCGTGCTGCAAATTCACTTGACTCATTCGTTCATGAATGTCGGCTCTACGATGTCGCTTATCCAAAACTCGTTGGCTGGTGCAAGACGAGTCCAAGAGCTGCTTTATGAAGAAGAAGAGCCGGAGAGATTCGGCAGTGAGATCAAGAGTGAAGATGCCATACTTGATATGACCCTTAGACCTGATCTGAACAACGACACTGTGAAACAAACTGGTACAATTAATAAGGCCGACGACATCGATAGTCATACCAACACGGCAGCACCGATGCTCGAACTAGATGATGTTGAATTCTCCTATACTGCTGGAAAAACAGCCATATCCCAAGTATCGATGAAGGTATATCCGGGACAAGTGGCAGCTATCGTTGGCGCCAGCGGCAGTGGGAAGAGCACACTGATCAAGCTGTTGCTCGGATTTTATCCGGTTGAAAGAGGAGAGGTTCGCCTCCTAGGCAAATCATTCGGGCATTATACGCTGGAGGAAATTCGCAGATTGATTGCCTATGTGCCGCAGGAAGCATTTTTGTTCAGCGGAACAATCGAAGAGAATATCCGTTACGGCAACCCACAAGCATCTCATGAGGAAGTGGCGGCTGCAGCGCAGGCCGCATACGCCCATCATTTTATTGAGGAGCTGCCAGATCAATATCAGACTTCAGTAGGGGAGCGGGGCGCCTCCTTGTCCGGCGGGCAGCGTCAGCGGATTGCAATTGCACGAGCATTGCTCAAAAATGCACCGATCCTGCTCCTTGACGAGGCGACGTCTGCGCTTGATACGGAATCGGAGCACTGGGTGCAAAAGGCATTGCAGCAGTTGATGCAGGGGAGGACAACCATTATGGTTGCCCACCGCTTGTCGACCGTGGAAAATGCGGATATTATCTTCGTTATGAAGGAGGGAGCCGTTGCGGAGAGTGGCACGCACCGAAGCTTGCTCCAACATGGCTCCTATTATGCGAGCCTCCAAGGACAGGCTTAAATTCCTATTCTGGAAGTGTCGAAATATAACCTGACATGGAACCTTCGATCCTAGTAATCAAGGTTCCTTTCCTCATTTACTTCATGCGGGTGCGTGAAGCGTAAGATATAAAACACTTGCATATGAGCAAAATCACACTTACTATTAGAAAGGTATGAACAGAATTACCACAGCATAGGAATAACTTGAGATCGATTCAACCGAAGGGGCTCGACCAATGAATTTTTATGAACAGCGAATATTGCCCGCATCGAGGCAAATGAAAGACTTGGAGAAAGCCGTAGCTTCACCATACGAATATTTGGTTCTGCTCGATGTCCATATCGCTCAACTCAAGCACGCCTGCAGTATGGTGCATCAAGCGAACAAGAAATTATTTTTGCATATCGATCTGATCCAAGGACTTCAAAGCGACGCTCACGCGACGGAGTACCTTTGTCAGGAGTATCGGCCGTACGGGATTTTGTCGACAAAATCCAGCGTCATTCAAAAAGCGAAGCAAAAAGGCGTCGTAGCTGTGCAGCGCATCTTCTTGATCGACAATAGCGCTCTGGAGAAGAGTTGCAAGCTGCTGCAGACGACGCAGCCCGATGTCATTGAAGTATTGCCAGGGGGCATGCCGAACGTCATTCGCAAAGTAAAAGAACGAACAAGCCTACCAATTTTGGCAGGGGGGTTCATCTCGACGAGCGAAGATGTGGAACTCGCTCTGCAAGCTGGTGCAGAGGCGGTTACGACCTCGAATACGAAATTATGGACAAAATATGAAAAAAAGTGATTGACAACGCTTACAATTTTAAATAAAATTTGAATCAAGTTAATACTGTTACGGAGACTTGGAGATCTACTTTCAAACGCGTTGTCATCTCTGCTTGCAGCAGATGCGACGTGTACTTGATTGTAGGTCTCTTTGCATTTTCTTAACAGGAATGAACAACAGGAGGGGTCAATATGTCGGCGTTTTGGGGAGAATTTATTGGAACCATGATACTGATTGCACTCGGCGGGGGCGTATGTGCAGGGGTATCGCTAAAGAAATCGTATGCCGCTAATTCGGGCTGGATCGTCATTACGATGGGATGGGGGTTGGCTGTCGCGGTCGCGGCGTATTCTGTAGGTTCGATAAGCGGAGCCCATCTCAACCCAGCACTTACATTGGGTCTCGCTTTTATTGGGAATTTTCCTTGGGCTGATGTACCGTCGTACATAGCGGCACAGATGCTAGGCGCAATTGTGGGAGCTGTTCTTGTATTTCTGCATTATTTGCCGCACTGGAAACTGACGGAGGATCAGGGGGCGAAGCTGGGTGTATTTGCGACAAGTCCAGCCGTCTATCATCCATTCTCCAACTTAATTAGTGAAATGATAGGAACGTTCATTTTGGTTCTCGGTATTTTGGCGATTGGCGCCAACAAGTTCACGGATGGCTTGAATCCCCTGATAGTTGGATTTCTCATTGTCAGCATAGGGTTATCTCTGGGAGGAACAACGGGATACGCCATCAACCCTGCACGCGACCTGGGGCCGCGAATCGCGCACATGCTGCTGCCGATCGCAGGCAAGGGCGGTTCCAATTGGAAATATGCCTGGATACCTGTTGTTGGGCCGCTGCTCGGAGGTTCGCTCGGTGGGCTGTTTTATAAAAATGTGTTTTTAGGTCAGTCTGATGCAGTAATATGGGCAGTAGCGGGTACCGCACTTGTTATCCTTGTATTTTCGCTGTTCTTGTCTAGAAAAAATGCTGTTCGATAAGTATTATCGCTAGGATATAATCAACAATTTTTCCGTGATGTGCATGATCACTTAATCCTCTTGCATGGATCACGATGAAATGAATCATGATGATTCAACAGATAGGGATTCACCACTACTGAATATGGGGGAATTTTATATGGAAAAGTACATCTTATCTCTTGACCAAGGCACAACGAGCTCCAGAGCCATCTTGTTCAACAAAGAAGGACAAATCGTCCACGTTTCCCAGAAGGAATTTACGCAAATTTTCCCTGAACCGGGCTGGGTAGAGCACAACGCACAGGAAATCTGGGGAACGATTTTGGCTGTCATCGCGACATGCCTCATTGAATCCGGCGTGAAGCCAAAACAAATTGCAGGCATCGGTATTACGAACCAGCGCGAGACGACTGTCGTGTGGGATAAGGAATCTGGCCGTCCGGTATACAATGCGATCGTATGGCAATCGAGACAGACGAAGTCCATCTGCGATGAATTACAGGAGGCAGGTTACGGTGAACTGTTCCGCTCCAAGACGGGGCTTCTCATTGACTCTTATTTCTCGGGTACTAAGGTCAAATGGATTCTCGATAACGTTCCTGGCGCGCGGGAAAAGGCAGAGCGTGGCGATCTATTGTTCGGGACAATCGATACATGGCTTATTTGGAAGCTCACGGGCGGCAATGTGCATGTAACAGACTATAGCAACGCTTCACGTACCCTTATGTACAATATACATGAGCTGAAGTGGGACGATGAACTGCTGGAGCTGCTAACGATTCCGAAGCAGATGCTTCCAGAGGTGCGTTCTTCTTCCGAAGTATACGGAAAAACGGTGGACTTCCATTTCTTCGGCGAGGAGATTCCGATTGCGGGCGCTGCGGGAGATCAGCAAGCGGCACTGTTCGGGCAAGCATGTTTCCAGCAGGGCATGGCCAAGAACACGTACGGTACGGGATGCTTCATGTTGATGAATACTGGCGAACAGGCTGTGAAGTCCTCTCATGGGCTGCTAACGACGATCGCTTGGGGTATTGACGGCAAAGTAGAATATGCGCTGGAAGGAAGTGTTTTCGTTGCTGGCTCCGCTATTCAATGGCTTCGCGATGGGTTGCGCATGATCAAGGAATCCAAGGATAGTGAGTTATATGCAAGCAAGGTGGAGTCAACAGATGGCGTGTATGTCGTTCCAGCCTTCGTCGGATTGGGTACGCCGTACTGGGACAGTGAGGTGAAAGGCGCGATCTTCGGCCTGACGCGCGGCACTTCGAAAGAACACTTCATCCGCGCAACATTGGAATCGCTCGCTTATCAGACGAAAGACGTATTGACTGCGATGGAGGCCGACTCGTCCATCAAGCTGACCAAGCTGCGTGTGGATGGAGGAGCAATTCAGAACAATTTCCTGATGCAGTTCCAGAGCGACATGCTGGGCGTACCGGTGGAATGTCCGCAAGTATTTGAAACAACTGCGCTAGGCGCGGCATACCTTGCAGGTTTGGCTGTGGGATACTGGAGCGACCGGGACGAGATAGCGGCGCAATGGAGCATTGATCGTACCTTTATCCCGTCCATGCAGGAAGAACGCCGCAATGCCTTGTATTCTGGCTGGGGCAAAGCCATTGAGGCAACAAAAGTATTTAAATAAGTGCATGAATATGCTACAATTTTAAATAAGTTAATATTTAAATTCGGTTGGAGAATTGAGAACCGCAATTGCACTTTAGTCTATGACTTTAGTGTTATTGCGGTTTTTTTGTTTTTGATGTGAGCATTAGCGAGTACTTACTTTTCATGCCGTCTTTAAGACGAGGGAGGTTATCATATGACAACTGTCTTTTCCGCTATGAAGCGCAAATCTATCGTACAAGCAATGGGTCAGAAGCCGCTTGACGTGATCGTTATTGGAGGGGGGATCACGGGCGCAGGGATTGCGTTGGATGCGACAACGAGAGGATTGAGAACTGCACTATTCGAGATGCAGGACTTCGCCGCAGGGACGTCTAGCCGTTCAACGAAGCTAGTTCATGGCGGTCTCCGCTACTTGAAGCAATTTGATGTGAAGACGGTAGCTGAAGTCGGCAAGGAGCGCGCCATTGTATATGAGAATGGGCCGCATGTAACAACGCCTGAGTGGATGCTGCTTCCGCTTCATCGCGGCGGAACGTTCGGCAAATTCAGCACTGGGATCGGCTTGCGTGTTTACGACTTCCTGGCTGGTGTTAAGCGCAGCGAGCGACGCCGCATGCTGTCGGAGCAAGAGACGCTGAGCCGCGAGCCGCTGTTGAAGCAGGAAGGGCTCTTGGGTGGGGGGTATTATGTAGAATATCGAACCGACGACGCGCGGTTGACGATTGAAGTCATGAAGGAAGCCGTTCGGAATGGAGCTATGGCTCTGAACTATATGAAGGTAGATTCGTTTTTGTATGAAAACGGAAAAATTGTTGGCGTCCGTGTTATTGATCAATTGGATGGGGAAGCGTTCGAATTCCGTGCCAAGAAGATTATTAATGCGGCAGGCCCTTGGGTTGATGAGCTTCGTAATAAGGATCATTCGAAGACAGGCAAGCATCTTCAGCTGTCCAAAGGGGTGCATCTTGTCATCGACCAGTCAAAATTTCCGCTCAAGCAAGCGATTTACTTCGACACGCCGGACGGCCGAATGGTATTCGCAATTCCGCGCGACGGAAAAACGTATGTAGGCACAACGGATACGTTCTATAAGGCAGACCCGGTTCAACCTGTCATGACGAAGGGAGACCGTGATTATATCATGAAGGCGATTCAATATATGTTTCCTTCGCTTCAGCTTACCGCAGACGATGTTGAATCGAGCTGGGCAGGGGTAAGGCCGCTCATCTATGAAGAAGGGAAAAATGCATCCGAGATTTCCCGCAGGGATGAGATTTGGCAATCTCCTTCAGGATTGATCACGATTGCAGGCGGCAAACTGACTGGATATCGCAAAATGGCTGAAATGATCGTTGATTTGGTCATGAAGCTGATTAGCCAAGAAGAAGGAATTGCGTTTACAGCTGCAATGACGAAGCAGATGCCAATATCAGGCGGGCATGTAGGCGGCTCGACCGATTTCCCGAGCTTCGTGGAAAGCAAAATGAATGAAGGCATACGAAATGGACTTGATGGGTCACTAGCCAAGCGATGGGCACGTTTGTATGGCTCAAATGTGGATGTAATCTTCGACCTTGCGGATCAATATCAGAGCAAGACGGAACGAAGCGGTCTTCCGCTAGAAGTGCTTGTCCCGCTCGTATATGCCATCGAAGAGGAAATGACGTTGAAGCCGGTGGATTTCTTCATTCGCCGTACGGGTGCACTCTTCTTTAACATACAGTGGGTACGGGATTGGAAGCAGCCGGTCATTGCCTACATGGCTTCTGCGTTTGGCTGGACGGCAGAACAGCGCAATCAATATGCAGCGGAGCTCGACACCGCACTGCATCAAGCCGTCGTCCCACAGGTGGAAGCGAATTAGTCTAATGAAGAATAACGGTTGCATGTAGAAGACGGGGGATTTTTATCTCCCGTCTTTTTCCATATTTCACAAATAAGTAAAGAATTGTTTTTGATGTAGCTTCATATTTATCAGGGGTAGCATGCCGAAGAGTAACAGCAAATCAAGCAACATTGCATCGTTATTCTATGTTAAAGGAAGGAGATGGAATTTCGTTTGAAGTATCGCTTGAAGTATCGCATTAACCCATTATTTTTGGAGGTGTTAATGGTTTGTACAACGAAAAGCCAATTATGAAAAGAACAAAATTACTGGTCGTCCTGTTCTCATTTTCTTTACTAGTTTCCATGTCCGGAATAAGTGCTCTTCTTCCATCGAAGGCTTCTGCTGCAAGCTCTCACGATGACAATTTTTCACCGAAGACGCTAAAGTTCCTTCGTGCCAATACAGGACTTGATGGCGAGCAGTGGGACAATATTATGAAGCTCATTAACAAACCCGAGCAGGACTCACTTAAATGGACCGAGTACTATGGGTACTGCGAGGATATTGATGATGATCGAGGGTATACAATCGGCATATTCGGAGCCACGACAGGGGGAGACAACGACAAGCATCCGGACGGCCCGACCTTGTTCAAGGAATTCGACGCTGCCAGTGGTGCTTCCAATCCTTCGGTTGAAGGGGGCTTGACCCGAAGTGGTGTTAATGGATCAATGAAAGGATCGATATTGAACATTAAGGATAGCGAAAAAGTGTTCTGCGGCAAAATCAAAAAACTGGAGAACAATGATGCGTGGAGAGAGGCAATGTGGCAAACCTTCTATAAGGTTTACATAAAATACAGCGTGGAGCAAGCGCGCAAACGTGGTTTCAATTCTGCTCTGACGATTGGTTCCTTTGTCGATACAGCCTTAAATCAGGGCGCAACTGGAGATTCTGGAACACTTGAAGGCCTTTTGTCCCGTTCAGGCAAAAGCAGCGATGAGAAGACATTTATGAAGAAATTTTATGATGAGAGAACAAAAATTGTAGATACGAATCAATACAATAAGCCGCCTAATGGCAAGAACCGTGTAAAGCAATGGAGCCAGCTGTGGGATATGGGGAAAGCTGACCTCAAGAACGCTGACGAAGCGGTTGTTAAAGTTACCAGTTGGAAAATGAAATGAGTCCAAAATCCCGCGTCCGTTGTTTGGATACGGGATTTTTTCTGTCATCTTTTTGAAAGGTACAATTAATTCCATCTAACTATCATTAAAAAAGTGATGAAAAGAATGCAGCAGCCAGCTATAAATGGAGCGAATATATTGGCGTCAAATAAGTAACCAGCCAAAGTAGGGCCAACAATATTTCCAACGCTCATGTAAGCAGTCGTTACATATAAGCCGAGCACGGATTCATAATTGGCGAGTCCGAAAGTCATTACCAGTACAAGCATGAAGAGCATCGCATATTTGGATGTTATTGATTTGGCATACAACTTGAATATCGATTCCTTGCTTGCCACATGTGCCCGCGCCGTCTCCATCTGCTGCTTGGACAAGCTTTAATTCCGTAAGCGACAACTAACAATCCCATCGCCTGGCCGTTTGCGTCGAATTCGATGATCAATTCAAGCAGGATGGACGTAATCAAGCCAACACCAACCATCACAATAAATATATACCTCCTTATCCATAAAGTGCTGGATAGGAGGCAGACATGCGAACACAAAGACACACTGCTCCGCATATATGCAAAAGCCAGTAAATGTCCGTTCGTTATGGTCAAAAAGCCCACACTAATCCTATCCAGAAAATTCGTACAGGTAGGATGTTTTCTTAAGCGGAATCGGATTAGTAGATCATTGGCTTGAGGTCACCCTTTCAAATGCTTAAATCTTCATCGATCTTGTTGTCGTTAAAATATGAGTTGTCCGCGTATTCGTAGATTTGGTACGATAACGGAAAATAGAGCTGAAATAAAGGAATACATACAACTGGTGAATTGGTGAAAAGGGAAGGGGATTACGATTTTGCTGCAAATCATCAATTTGAAAGACCGCATGGATTTGCTGGAACAGGTGAGTCATTGGCTGTGGCAGCAATGGGCAAGCGATAAGCCGTACGAAGTGATCAAGTACGCGACAGAACATCATGTCCATGTCGACCGTGTGCCGATGACGTTCGTGGCTCTGCTGGATGAGCAGCCTGTAGGTACGGTATCGCTATGGATGAATGATTTTAAGTGTCGTCAAGATTTGTACCCGTGGCTGGCGAGCTTGTATGTGACGGAAGCAGCAAGGGGACAAGGAGTCGCGGCTGCGCTTCAACAATATGTTGTTCAAGAGGCAAAGCGGCTCGGATATGACAGTTTATACTTGAATACGAATCATATTGGATTTTATGAGAAACAAGGTTGGGAGTTTGTAGAGTCAGCGCCGCTGCTGGAAGGTGGTTATAAACGAATATACAGGAAGAATCTAACAGATTAATCGAAAGGGCGGCGGAGAGCTGCCCATTATTATTGCCAAAAAGAGATAGAATTCCTCTCAAATCCCCGGAATTAACGATTTATTCAATGGATGTTCAATGGGTGTTTTCCCCAGTTTGATGAAAAGAAAACTGATTTTGTATGCTCTTATTTTAGAGTGGCCTCCTCATTACTTGCAAAATTCGACAATCGTGATGAAATGGGTGAAAACGCCCTTGTAAAGGTTTGCGAGATTCGAATATGTATGGTCTTCGTCCTAATTCTGGGAAGATGTTGCTGAGTCGAAAGTGCTATGCGGAAAGAAAAACAGGAATTTAGCTGCATGACTTTAGCTCTGTGTGACGCCGATATTAGGTTTATCGTTCATCTATCGTGAACGTACACCAATATACACATGGGGGATAACTGCAGATGAAACAACTGATGAAACAAATGACGAAAAAACAGAAGAAACAACAGATGAAGGAGCAGATGAAACAACGAGCATGGATGAAGTGGACTTCGATTTTGTTGGCGGCCACTGTCGCGACGGGGAGTACAGCAGGCTTCGCAGCAGCTGAGGAGCGAGGATTGCAGGCTCGGGAAGATGCCGCTCAGTTTGGAATTCACAATGTGATCGCACAGCAAGATCCTTCTGGATCTGATTTGCCGTCCGACATGGAAGGAAGACTGCCGATGGCGGAACAGTCTGAAGATCCAGGGATCCCGGAGCCGCCTGTACAGGCTGTGAAGAGCATAAGCGAGCAGTCGACATACAGCATGGCCGATTTGAATGCACTGTCGTATAAGGAGCTTACAGATCTGCTGGTACGTATTGATTAGGAAAAGATTCCTGAGCTGTTTAAATTAAATGAGGACTCTCGACGTTTTTATGCGGACGAAAATCGCATGCAAGCGATTATTGATCGGCTGGAGGAAAGCGGAAGACAATTTACGACCGAGGATATGCAAGGCATTCCAACGCTGGTAGAGGTACTGCGTTCCGGTGTGTACCTGGGGTACTACAATAAGGAGCTGAGTCGCCTTAATGAGCTGGATTTCCGTGAGAAAATGCTGCCTGCCATGAAGGCGATTGTTGATAATCCGTCCTTTACTTGGGGAAATGAAGTACAGCATTCGGTTATTTCGTCAACGGGCAGATTGATTTCTAACGTCACGGTCGATACGTATATCGTCAACCGGTTGACCGGACTTTTGTCAGACTTTACTGATCGCCAAGAGCAATTAGGAGGTAATTTCTTATCTGGAAAGGCCTTCTACGACGTAATCCAGGGCGTCGGGTATGTTCTGATGTATCGCATGATCGAGCCGGATCAGAAGGCCGAATTCAAAGGCAATATGGACGGATATTTGGAGCAATTATTCCGTCTGGGGAGCGAAGGTTCCACAGCAGAGGATAAGAAATGGCTGACCAGCAATGCAATTTACTATTCTGGCGCGCTCGGGCATTATCATAGCGACCCGCAGAAAGCGAATCGAGTGCTGACGGAAGTTATGCAGACAAAGCCGAAGCTTGGGGAGCTCTATTTCGTAGCAGCTGATCAGATTGCACGGAATTACGATGAGAAGGACGCTTACGGCAACCGGGTTGATATAAACGAACTGAAGCAGCGCGGGAAGGAACATTTTTTGCCGCAGCGAGTCGAATTCGATGACGGCCAGTTTGTATTCCGGGCCGGGGGCCAATTGACCCAAGAGCAGCTTCAACGCCTGTATTGGGCGGCGAAAGAAGTGAAGGCTCAGTTTCACCGGGTCATCGGCAATGACAAGCCATTAGAGGCGGGAAATCCGGACGATGTGCTTACGATCGTTATTTATAACAGTCCGGATGAATACAAGATGAACAAGTTTTTGTATGGGTACGACACGGAAAACGGCGGTATTTATATCGAAAAGGACGGGACCTTCTTTACGTATGATCGCACGGAAAATCAAAGCATTTATAGTTTGGAGGAGCTGTTCCGGCACGAGTTCACCCATTATTTGCAAGCACGCTTTGAGGTGCCGGGCATGTTTGGCCAAGGGCCGTTGTATCAAGGCGGACGCATGCAATGGTTCGATGAAGGCGGAGCCGAATTCTTCGCTGGTGCCACGCGAATGGAGGGAATTAAGCCCCGCAAGTCGGTTGTGGGCTATTTGGTAGGTGATGAGCCGGGGCAGCGCTTCACTGTGTCGGATACTGTAAATTCGAAATATGGCTCATGGCAATTTTATAATTATTCCTTTGCACTGTACGATTATTTATATCATCATGATTTCACGGCAATGGATCGGATTCATCGCGCGATCCGGAATAATGATGCGAATGCTTATGAGCAGCAGCTCGCGTCCATAAGCGGCGATGCACGTACGAACGAATCGTACCAACGATCCATTGACGAGACGGTTGCACGCTATGATGAATTGTCAGTGCCGCTCGTATCTGACGATTATTTGCAAGCAGTGGAGCAGAAGCCGGTACTTGAAATTTACGATGAGATCGCGACTGTGGCTGGGCTGAGCAACAGAACCGTTAAGAAAAGTAATTCAGGTTTGTTCCAGTCATTCGAGCTGCACGGCACGTATGTCGGCGGAGCTTCCACAGGAATAGAACAAGACTGGCAGACAATGAACAAGCTAACAGATGGATTCTTGCAAACTTTATCGGACAAGTCATGGAACGGATACAAAACGCTTACGGCATACTTCACTAATTATCGTGTTAATGATGAAGGCAATTTTGTATATGACGTTGTGTTCAATGGCAAGCTTCCTGAAGGGACAGACAGTGGCAAGGATGTTGTATTGCCAGACGGCGGTACCAATTCCGGGAACGGCAACAATAGTAACAGCGGGAACAAAGATGGGGATCGACAACCAGATGTTACGGATCGTGAACCAAACGACACATGGAAAACAGCCATCCGGCTCGACGGTACAGGAAAATCTGTATCCGGTAAAGTGAGTGATACAGATGCGTTGGATGTTTACCGTTTTGACGCGATGCAGGCGGGAGAATGGATGATCGAATTGGAATCGGCGCAGGAGCGGGGGGTTGCCTGGGTGCTTTTCCACGAGTCTGACCAGGACAATTATAAGGCCTATCCGACTAAAATAGAAGGGAACAGCTTAGCTGGCTCCATTTCGGTCGATGAGCCGGGAACCTATTATTTGCATGTATATGCGATAGCGGAAGGAGATCAGACTTATAATCTGGTAGTTAAGCCGGAAGGGCAGCAACAGCCAGAATCAGAGCTTTCTCTGTTCGAGGAGACTGAAACGAATGATGCGCTAGACATGGCTAACGGACCGGTACCATTTGGCCGGACGATCATGGGAACGCTCGAAAGTGACGACCAGCAGGACATATTTGTCATTGACGTGGACAAACCGAGGGCGCTGAACATTGCCTTGGAGAAGCAGCTTGGCGATCACGTGAATTGGGTGTTGTACCGCGAAAGCGATAATGAGCAGATTCTGTATCCTGTCGACGAGGACGGCAACTTCATGAAGGGAGAAGTCCAGGCGGAGCCTGGCCGGTATCATTTATATGTGTGCAAGTTTGCCGATGAGGATGTTCACTATAAGCTCCAAATTAAATAATATAGAATTTCGTTGGCTATAAGTCGGTTACCGATGTAGGTTAATGGTGAGGCGTGTCACTCTTAAATGAGCGGCACGCTTTTTTCATTTATCAAGCGTTTGCTTTGAAGGGGGAATCATAAAACAATTCAATCTGCCTTTTGGTGGGAGAGTGAATTTGGTCTATCAAAATATGATTTCCAATTTTATGAACCACAATTATACTTAGTAGAGTGAGTTTGATGTAAGGAAATGAAAAAGTCTAGCGATGACCGACAAAAGGGGCAAAATAGGCGGTGAACAATAGTTATGAAAATATCAATCGAAGAAATCGATATCCAGAAGGAAGAAGAAGTTATTATACGATGTCACGAAGTCAATGATGAAATCATAAGTCTGATAGGTCGGATCAAATTGAAAAATAAGATGCTAATGGGCTTTCATGAGGATACGATTCACCAAATCAAGCTCAGCGATGTGTACTATTTTGAATCGGTGGATAACAAGGTATTTATGTATTGCAGGGATAAGGTGTTTGAAGCGAAACAGAAGCTGTACGAGCTCGAACAGGTAGTTGAGGGAAAGAAGTTCTTCCGCGCATCTAAATCTAGCATTCTCAATATCGCTAAAATATCTTATATCAAGCCGTCCATCAGCGGCAGGTTCGAGGCGAGAATGGATAATGGAGAGACGGTTATGGTGTCGCGTCAATATGTGCCGATTCTGAAATCGATGCTTGGACTATAGGGAGGGACGAACATGAATGTTTCAGAGATTGTCAAAAGACTAGTAAGAAATTACTTGCTTGTATTTGCAGGCATTGTCATATTCATTACCCTGCTGAATCATCTAAATATATGGGTAGACGGCTCGGATGCTTCGATATTTTCTCTCGGTTTCCATCATATATACGCAATCATGATATGCGCTTTGGTGGGTGTCTTGCCAAGTCCTATGTTCTATTATTCTGCTGATGATATAAGCGAAAAGGGAATGCGGTTGCGAATATTGATCCATTTTGTGATCTTGGAAGTAGTGTTGCTTATTTTCACGAATTGGATGGGCTGGGTAACGGGAGTAGTTAACACAATGATACTCGCATTTGAAATCGCAATTATATCCCTGCTTGTCCGTTGGCTTGAATGGAGCAGTGACAGGAAGGTCGCAATGGAAATCAATGAGAAGCTACAAAAACTAAAAAATGATGAAGAACAATAAGACGGGGAGGCAGCAGCTTACCTCGTCTTTTTTACAGCTTACTTTGTTATTCATACAGCATAGTGTCGTTCATATTTACTCTGCATCAATCGTTATGTATGCTGATGCTGCACGAATGAAGCAGAGGAGGCTTGGATTTGGATGATAGGAAACATCATATTGATTATTGCAGCAGTTTGTGAGATATCATTTGCAGTATTCCGCATTTGTACAAAGTCATATCAGAAAAAGATCAAAGTCATGATGAGGATTGGCGCGTTTGCAGCATTTCTAATTTTCACATTGGCTTCGGTTATCGAGTGGAGCTTCCGTTGGTGGGGACTTGGACTGCTGCTGCTTGTCTGGGCGCTACTTGGAGTATGGACGCTCATACGCAGCAAAGAGGAACACAAAGAATATAAAAGCGGCCGCGTTATCAGGAATGCAGTTGGTATGTTTATGCTCGTCGTCATTGCTGTAACTCCTGCTCTCGTATTTCCGCAGTATCATTTGCCCTTAATTACGGGGAAGTATCAAGTCGCAACCTCATCATACACCTATGTTGACAAAAATCGTATCGAACAATTTACAGACACAGGAGAAAATCGGCACGTCAATGTTGAGTTTTGGTATCCTGAGCATGCAGACGAAACCTATCCGCTGTTGGTATTTTCTCCTGGTGCATTCGGCAGCAAAGGAAGCAATATCTCAACCTATATGGAGCTTGCGAGCCACGGGTACGTAGTATGCGCTATCGATCATCCATATCATTCTTATTATACGGCATCTGAAGACGGAAACAGGACATTCATCGATTCGGGATATATGAAGGAAGTCAATGACTCCAACAAGGGCAAATACACGGTAGAACAAATGTATGGGCTTATTCAAAAATGGATGAAGCTGCGTACGGATGACATGAATTTTGTAATCGATACGATTTTAGGAAAAGCAAAAACGAGCAGTGACAAGGTGTATCAGCTTGTGAACACCCACAAAATAGGTCTGTTCGGACACTCTATGGGTGGAGCGGCAAGCACGATGCTTGGCAGGGAGCGTGATGATGTTAGCGCCGTTGTCAATATCGATGCCCCAATGTTTGGCGAGCTCGTATACAACAAGGAGACCGATGATTTTGCGGCAAGCAACCAGGCCTATACAACTCCGCTTCTTAATGTCTATTCTGACGCTGTGTGGGTACAGCTCCTACAGCGCAACAGCAAATCTCCTTATGCAGCTAACAAGGTTATTGATAAGAACGGCAAAGTTGTGCAAACCGTCCATTTCCAAGGAGCGGAGCATATGAGTCTTACCGACCTGTCCCTCATTTCCCCGCTAATATCCAATATGCTGCAGGGCGGCAGGGTGGCAGAGATTGATCCCTATTACTGTCTTGAAACGATGAATCATATTCTAGTACAGTTTTTCGATTGCTATCTCAAAGGGCAGGGCAGCTTCACATCTGCCGGGACATATTGACGGGCAAATCACTCTTAACTATTTCGATCCTCAACTTTTATCTTTTTTTCATATTGCGTTACAGATTGTTTGTGCTATAATAATTCTCGAATGGACGACCCATTCACGTCATGTACAATAGAAGAAGTTATAGACGATGGAAGTTTGGTGCAAATCCAACGCGGTCCCGCCACTGTGATAGGCCGAATGCTCGGTCTTAAGTCAGGTCTTTTGTCTAGTAACTTTGCCAGGCCAGTCATTTCGAGGCGAAAGTGACTGGTTTACAAGTCTAGTGACGATTGCGCCTCGCTAGGCTTTTTTATATTTTCTTGGAGGCTGTCGACAACGCAGTCGAGTCAGCCTGGTGGTCGCCGCCGAATATACGAAGATGTATAAGCTGGGCAAGCGGGACGTTTTTCAACGAAGAAGAACCAGATGCACAATGATGTGCATGTCCCACCTTTTTTCTTATAGAGGTTGTTCAAAAAGTCCGCTTTTGATCATGAAGTGGACTCGGCATCGAAATTTGAATTCAGCCGGACCTTCCGGTGCTCATGTACCCAAAACGTACGCTCCGCTCCTCAGGTCCTAGCTTCATCCAACTTTCTCGGTGCTGAAAACCGGCCTTTTTGAACACGCACTTATACAAATTTGTCGTAATGATGAACTCGATCATATTGAGGTTGACGCCTGTTTGCGTTACGATGTACAGTATAGATGATAATTGAATGATAAGTTGCACAATGGCGTGCACACGACATAACAAGCAAAGAGGCTTTTTGAAGGGATCCATCCCTTTGAGAGGCCTCTTTTTTTGTTGCAACTACTCGTTGGAGGTGCTTTACGTGGATAAACTTTCGATCAAAGCCGATCTCTATATGGGGCATGGCGCGTTGGATCGTCTGATGGAATGGCGCAATAAGCGGATTTTCATCGTTACCGATCCATTCATGGTCAAATCAGGGATGATCAACATGGTATTCGATCGGCTGCATGAGAGCAATGAGCAATATATTTTCAGCAATATCGTACCCGATCCTCCTGTTGAAATCGTAACTGAAGGTGTTGAGGCATTGGGTGCGTTCAACACAGATTTAATCATAGCAATTGGCGGTGGATCTGCGATTGATGCGGCTAAGGCAATGAAGCTGTTTGCGCAGAAGCTGCTGAACCAGCAGGAGATTCCGTTCGTCGCGATTCCAACTACAAGCGGAACAGGATCAGAAGTGACATCGTTCTCTGTTATTAGCGACAAACAGAAAAACATTAAATACCCACTCGTATCCGATGATATGCTGCCGCAAGAGGCAATATTGGATCCGGAGCTGGTTAAGAGTGTGCCGGACTTCATTACGGCGGATACGGGAATGGATGTATTGACGCATGCGATTGAAGCTTATGTGTCAACCAAGGCAAATGATATATCCGATGCGCTTGCCGAGAAGGCAATTAAGCTGGTGTTTGCTTACTTACCACGTGCATATATGGATGGTGGAGATTTAGTAGCACGTGAGAAGATGCATAATGCTTCTTGTATTGCGGGAATGGCATTTAATATTACTTCGCTCGGGCTTAACCATGGCATTGCGCATGTCGCAGGAGCCAAATTCAAAATTGCGCATGGCCGCATGAATGCAATGCTGCTCCCGCATGTTATTGAATTCAATGCGAATTATAAGCCAGGCTATGGCAGGGAAGAGAGCACAGTTGCAGCGGTTCGCTATGCAGAAATCGCGAAGAGCTTGGGTCTATCCGCACCGAATCCGAAGAGCGGTGTACGCAGCTTGGTGCAAGCTATCAAGCAGCTACAGAAGCAATTGCAGATGCCGCAGACGCTGAAGGAATGCGGAATTGAGAAGTCGCTGCTGGATGAAATGAGAGCGTCGGTTGCCGAAGGCGCGTTGAAAGACGGCTGCACAGCGACGAATCCTCGTGTGCCAACAGCAGGAGATGTGGCTGAAATTTTGAACAAAATGTTTCAATCGTAGGTTTGCGTCGAATTTTGTCTGAATGTGTATTGACAACGTTTGCAGTATTAAAATATAGTAAAGGTAACACAACGGCGTGTTGCATACAAAACCAAGCAAAGAGGCTTCTTAAAATTCCTGTGTGAACTTTTAAGGGGCTTTTATGTTTTTTTACAGCAATTTCACGTGTTTCTGACATGAGAGTGAGATGATGGTATGGAGCAACACACTGAGAAACAACGCGTTATCCAAGAGTACGTGCCTGGTAAACAGGTCACGCTGGCTCATATTATCGCGAATCCGAATCCAGATATCTATAAGAAGCTGGGATTAGGGAATGACGCACATGATTCCATCGGAGTCATGACGATAACACCAAGCGAGGCGTCCATTATTGCAGCGGATATCGCGACGAAGGCGGCTGGCGTACAGATTGGCTTCGTTGATCGCTTCAGCGGATCACTCGTCATTACAGGCGATGTATCCTCTGTCGAATCCGCCATAAGTGAAGTGCTGTTTGGACTGCAAAATATTTTAGGCTTCTCAACTGCTGCGAACATAACGAGAACGTAGGTGAAGAAGCTGATGAGGAAAATTATTTTCGCCGGGAGTACCGGTTCTGGCAAGACGACACTGTGCCAATGGCTGCATGGTCAAGAAATTGCCTATAAAAAGACGCAAGCGATTGAAAGCTTCGACCAAGCAATCGATACGCCGGGCGAGTGCATCGAGAACCGATATTTGTACAAGATGCTGCTCGTATCGAGCGTAGATGCTGACGTAATCGGGCTTGTGCAAGATTGCACGAAGGAAGATAGCTACTTCCCACCCGCCTTTGCAACTGTATTTGCCAAGCCGGTCATCGGCGTGGTAACGAAGGTGGAACTAGCCGAGTCGCAGGATCAAATCGCACAAGCGAGAGCTCATCTGCAGGCGGCTGGCGTGGAACAGATATTCGAAGTCTCGACAATAGAGAATGTGGGAGTGGAGGCGCTTCAGCAATACTTGGAGGCGTAAACGGCTGATTCTATTATTACAAGAGGCGCAATACCAATAGACAAGCAAATAACGGCAGACAATGAGGTGCATGACACATGAATGGAAAAATTGTAATAGTCGACGACGAACCTATTACAAGAATGGATATTCGTGAGATGCTCGAAGAGGCGGACTACAATGTAGTAGGCGAAGCTTCCGATGGATTTGAAGCCATCGAATTATGTAAGAAGCATCTGCCTGACCTCGTCATCATGGATGTTCAAATGCCCATCCTCGATGGGCTCAAGGCTAGTAAACGAATCTTATCAGAGCAGCTGGCAGGAGGAATTCTTCTCCTGACCGCCTTCAGCGACAAGCAGACTATCGAGAAAGCCTCGGCTGTCGGTGCGCTTGGCTATCTGGTAAAGCCGCTTGATGAAAAGTCGTTCATTCCCATGGTGGAAGTGACCATTGCCAAAGGCAAGGAAATACGCAAGCTGGAGCAGAATCTGTCGAAGCTGACGCAGAAGATGGAAGAACGCAAAGCAGTGGAGAAGGCGAAAGGGATCTTGATGAAGGAAAATGGCTATACCGAGGAGGAAGCCTATCAAACCCTGCGCAAATTAAGTATGGATAGACGGTGTCCGATGATTGAAATCGCAACCACGATCGTCATGTCCTATGATTGATTTCAAAGAACGAATCAAGCAGCTGTGCAGACTCCATACGGGGTTGTCTGAATCGGATATGGCGTGGATATGCGAAATTGCGGAGTCTTTTGAGCATACCGAGGTGCAAGACGATGTGTTCATTGATGTACTGTCCAGTGTATCGAACGAGGCTATCGTCGTCTATCATCGCCGTCCGAGCGAACGACAGTCCTTGTATGAGCGTCCAGTTACGGGTGAGAAGGCACTGCGCGAGAATGAGCCGGGCGTCCTCAGAACACTGGAGACTGGCATTATGTCACAAGGTCTTGTCGCCAACACGCAGGAGAATCATCTTGTTCGGCAGACCGTATACCCGATGAAAAATCAAGATGGCGTCATCGCGGTCGTCATATATGAAAAAGATGTGAGTGACAATATTCAAGCTCATTTCAATATGGCGGGAGCGCCGTATGAAGATGGCGAGATGTCTTCTATGCTGACGGCTATGCTTCGCTTCAAGGATTCGCTTATCAATCAGTTGGAGGACGCTGTTCTCGTGTTCGACAAGCATGGGTTTTTGAAGCTCAAAAATAAGCAGGCAGATGCGTATTATAGACAGCTTGGTTATTTGGAGGATATACAGGGCTTGCATTATGACAATTTGTCGCTCGATCAGACGATGTTCTCCGAGGTGATGAAGCAGCATTCATCTTCGCCGTGTTGTCCATTGACGACAGATGTGAAGGCTGCGGGCCGTTACTTCCAAGTGAAGCGGCTATTCATTGAGGAGAAGGACCTGTGCGTAGGCGTCATTCTGCACGATGTAACCGAAATTAAGGACAAGGAAGCAGAGATTATCTCGAAGTCGGTAGCCATTCGTGAAATTCACCACCGGGTGAAGAATAATTTGCAGACGGTGGCGTCCCTGCTGCGCATTCAAGGCCGACAATGCAAGAGCCCCGAGGCTAAGAAATGTCTGGATGACAGTGTCAGCCGGGTATTGGCAATTGCGGCAACTCATGAATTGCTATCAACGGAAATCGATGCTCAGGTAGATCTGCTCGATGTCATACGACTCATAGCATCGAACATTGAGCGCTGCTTCGTCCATTGCCATGCTGTCGGTGTGAACATCTCTTCAACGGACAGTATTTGCTTAGATAGTGATCGTACCGTAGATATCGCGCTGATAGTAAGTGAGCTGCTGCACAATAGCTATGAGCATGCGTTCGAGGATTGTACGTCTGGTGAAATCACGATCACGGCGCAAGTTGAAGGAGGTCTTGTTACCGTCGTTGTTGCAGACAACGGAACAGGATTCGTGGTAGAAGAAGCTTCTCGCAAGAGCTTAGGGCTGTCGATTGTTCGCAGCTACGTGAAGGATAAGCTGAAAGGGAAGCTCACGATTGCATCAAGTGATAAAGGCACGGCTGTTACATTTACGTTCAAAAAATAAATATTCGAACTACAAGGGCGTAGTTTTAGAAGCAAAGAGGCTTAAAGTCAACCATATCCGGTGTGAATCGGAAGTGGTGCTTTAAGCCTTTTTTTGTTCGAATGTATCGTAGTGCGATACAGGAACTATGCCCAGTGGAATTTCACGGAAATCAATCGGTGGGGGTGAGGAAAGTGGAAGAACAATTGCTGAGTGTAGGCATCGATATGGGGACTTCTACGACACAGATTGTGTTATCGAAGCTTCACATTCAGAACATGGCATCTTCCTTCACAGTGCCGCGATTGGTCATTACGGACAAAGAAGTTGTATATCGAAGCGATATTTGCTTCACGCCTGTAATGGAGGACAATCGCATCGATATGCAGCAGATTCAGGTGTTTATTGAAGAGCAGTATGCGAAGGCTGGCATTCGCAAGGAAGATATTCAGACAGGCGCCGTCATTATTACGGGGGAAACAGCTCGCAAAGACAATGCCAACGAAGCGGTCCTGTCGCTAAGCGGTTTCGCTGGAGATTTCGTAGTTGCGACGGCTGGTCCGGATCTGGAGAGCATTATCGCTGCGAAAGGTGCAGGTGCCCATACGTATTCCAAGGAGCATTCGACTTCCATCGTCAATATCGATATTGGCGGAGGTACGAGCAATCTGGCGCTATTCGCTAGCGGCGATCTCATCGATACAGGCTGTCTTGATATCGGTGGACGACTCATTAAGGTGGATCAAGCCACACATAAAGTGACGTACATTGCACCGAAAATTAAGCAGCTGGCAGAGCGGAGAGGCATTAAGCTCGCACTCGGACAGCAAGTTACTCCAGCCGACTTGGAGCCGATTATCGGAGAGATGGTCAAGCTGCTCGAAGAGAGTGTTGGCCTGAGGCAGACTGGCGACTTCTATAACACGATTATTACGAATAAAGGGATCAAGCTGGATCGTTCGATTCCGTGCATTTCTTTCTCCGGCGGCGTCGCGGACTACATTTATGAAGAGGCGACGGGCGATGTGTTCCAGTACGGTGACATCGGCATCTTGCTCGGCCGTGCCATCGCAGCATCTCCGCTTACGACGCAGATGACAGTGGCGAGATCAGCTGAGACCATCCGAGCAACCGTAGTTGGAGCAGGATCTCATACGACGGAAATTAGCGGCAGCACGATTACGTACACGGAAGAGAGCTTCCCGATTAAGAATATTCCGATTCTGAAGCTTGCTGCTGCAGATGAGTCGGGAAGCAGTGGGACGCTGGCGCAGGCGATTGCCGACAAGCTGAATTGGTTCAAGCTGAACAACGATCTGCAGCGGGTTGCGATCGCATTGGAAGGGAAGAAGAGCCCCAGCTTCCAAGAGGTTCAGAAATATGCGCAAGGGCTATATCAAGGCATGTCCGAGCTGCTGGAGCGGGATTATCCCCTCATCGTGATCGTCCATCACGACATGGCGAAAGTGCTGGGACAGACGCTGTACGCCCTGCTTGACTACAAGAAGGATGTTGTCTGCATCGATAGTGTTGTGGTTGATAACGGCGACTATATCGATATCGGCAAGCCGATTGCGAATGGCAAGGTGCTGCCAGTCGTCATTAAAACCCTCGTATTTCATTAGAGGAGGTTCAAAAATTTCGATTTTGATCACGAAGTGATACTGGTAGTAACTCGGCATCGAACATTGCGTTCACTCTCGAAATCCGCTGCTCATGTAGTCTTGACTACACTGCGCTGCTCTTTCTTCGAGTTCTCACAATCTTCTCGGTGCTGAAAACCGAACTTTTTGAACTTTTATTATTAAGACAAATTGATATTGAGTTGGAAGGAGGAGCTTTTGTGATTTTAAAAACGAAGTTGTTTGGCCGCGTGTATCAGTTCAGCAGCCTTATGGAAGTTATGGCAAAAGCAAACGAGGAAAAATCAGGGGATACACTGGCTGGGCTGGGTGCTACTTCGTCCGAAGAGCGTGTAGCTGCGAAGGTAGTGCTCTCCCAAATTAAGCTGTCTGATCTGCGCAACAATCCGGCTGTTCCTTACGAGGTAGATGAGGTTACCCGCATTATCCAAGATGGGGTTAATGAACGCATTTACAGTGAAATTCAAAACTGGACGGTTGAAGAGCTGCGTGAGTGGATTTTGAATGAGAACACGACTGAAGCTGACATTAAGCGCGTATCGCGCGGGTTGACAGCCGAAATGATTGCAGCGGTTGCGAAGATTATGTCCAACCTTGACCTGATGTACGGTGCGAAGAAGATTCGCATTGAGGCTACTGCCAATACGACGATTGGTCGTGCAGGTACATTGTCCGCACGTCTGCAGCCGAATCACCCGACAGATGATCCGGATGGAATCATGGCTTCCCTTATGGAAGGCTTGACCTTCGGTATCGGGGATGCCGTACTTGGTCTCAATCCAGTTGACGACTCTGTTGAGAGTGTAACGCGTGTATTGAAGCGATTCGAGGAATTCCGTCAGAAGTGGGAGATTCCAACGCAAACTTGCGTTTTGGCTCACGTTACCACGCAAATGGAAGCGGTGAAGCGCGGCGCGCCGACAGGACTTATCTTCCAATCGATCGCCGGCTCTCAAAAAGGGAATGAAGCATTCGGCTTCAACGCCGACACGATTGCGGAAGCGCAGCAGCTTGTCTTGCAACACGGGCAAGTAGCAGGGCCAGACGTCATGTACTTTGAAACCGGTCAAGGCTCGGAGTTGTCTTCCGAAGCGCATCACGGCATTGACCAAGTGACGATGGAAGCGCGCTGCTACGGTTTTGCGAAGAAATACAATCCGTTCCTAGTCAATACTGTTGTTGGATTCATCGGGCCTGAGTATCTGTACGATGCGAAGCAAGTCGTTCGCGCCGGCTTGGAAGATCACTTCATGGGCAAGCTGACAGGCGTCTCCATGGGTTGTGATGCTTGCTACACGAACCATATGAAGGCTGACCAGAATGACTTGGAGAACTTGGCTGTGCTCTTGTCTACAGCAGGTTGTAACTTCTTCATGGGCATCCCGCATGGCGATGATGTCATGCTTAACTATCAGACAACGGGCTATCATGAAACCGCGACGCTGCGTGAATTGCTTGGCTTGCGTCCAATCCGCGAGTTCGAACAATGGATGGAGAAGATGGGCTTCATTGAAAATGGCAAGTTGACGAAAAAAGCCGGAGACGCATCCGTGTTTCTTAAGTAGGGAAAGGAGGAAGCTCACATGAACGAAAAAGATCTAAAGTCGATGATTGAGTCGATATTGAACGAAATGGTAGGAAACGAGACAGTGCCGGCTGCAGAAGCAGTGCAGGAAGTCGTCACGAAGGCAGTGGTAGTGACTGATCCGCAAGAGGGAAAAACGGAGTCTGCCGTAGGTGGGCTGGTACAAGCCACCATGCCAGCAGAAGAGCAAGTGGACGAAGGCGAATGTCTGGATGATATTACAGATATCGATCTGCGCAAGCTGCTGCTCGTTCCTGATCCGGAAGACCGGGAAGGCTACTTGAAAATGAAAGAAAAAACACCTGCACGCCTTGGCGTGTGGCGTGCAGGCCCGCGATACAAGACACTTACGTCGCTGCGCTTCCGCGCTGACCATGCTGCCGCTCAAGACGCCGTGTTTTCCTACGTGTCTGAGGACTTCGTGAAGGAAATGAATCTTGTGCCGATTGCAACAAAGTGTCAGGACAAGGATGAATATATTACGCGCCCTGACTTGGGGCGCCAATTCTCGGATGAAACGATTGCGACGATTAAACAGCGTACGACCAATCAGGCGAAAGTTCAGATTATGGTTGGCGATGGCTTAAGTTCCGCCGCGATTGAAGCAAATTTGCGCGACATCATTCCATCCATCACACAAGGTCTGAAGATGTATGGTTACGAAGTCGGCAATATCTTGTTTGTTAAGCATTGCCGCGTTCCTTCCATGGATGTCATTGGTGATGTAACAGAAGCGGATGTCGTGTGTCTGCTCGTTGGCGAACGTCCAGGATTGGTTACCGCTGAATCAATGAGTGCCTACATCGCTTATAAGCCGACGGTAGGTATGCCTGAAGCGAGACGTACGGTTATCTCCAACATTCACTCAGGCGGTACGCCTGCAGTTGAAGCCGGCGCGCATATTGCAGAGCTGATCAAGACGATGATTGACCGCAAAGCATCAGGTATTGATTTGAAACAGTAGCGTTCATTCCAATGTCGTTCACTAATCACGACATGTTGAACACGCAATTTATAAGCTATCGCAAGGAGGTAGGCACGTATGAGAAACGAACCGATTCATGCAACGGTGCTTGGCATGAAGCTCATTTCCAACGTAAGCCTGGATATGGCAAGCAAGCTGGAGCTGAAGCCGCATCATAAGAGCTTAGGTATTATTACTGCTGACATTGACGATGTCACGTACGTGGCATTGGATGAAGCGACAAAAGCAGCAGCCGTAGATGTTGTCTATGCAAAAAGCATGTATGCCGGATCGGCCAATGCTTCAACGAAGCTGGCAGGCGAGGTTATTGGTATTCTGGCAGGACCCAATCCAGAAGAAGTGCGCAGCGGCATGAGCGCCGTTGCGGATTTCATCGAGAGCGGAGCGCATTTCGTAAGTGCAAATGAAGATAACAGCATTACGTATTTCGCTCATTGTGTATCCCGTACAGGAACGCACTTATCCGAGACAGCAGGCATCAAGGAAGGAGAAGCGATCGCTTACTTAATCGCTCCTCCACTTGAAGCAATGTATGCACTTGATGCAGCACTGAAGGCCGCAGATGTGACAATTGCCGCTTTCTTCGGACCACCTTCCGAAACGAACTTCGGTGGTGCATTGCTAACGGGCAGTCAATCGGCCTGCAAGGCAGCATGCGATGCGTTCGCAGACGCTGTTCAATTCGTCGCAGACAATCCGACGAGTTATTAAGGTAACGGGCGATGAGAAATAGTGCATTAGGATTGGTTGAAGTCAGGGGATATCTCGGAGCAGTCGCTGCGGCAGATGCCGCTTTGAAGGCAGCAAGCGTTACTTGCATCGGTGTAGAAATCATCAATGGTGGATTGGTAACGGTGAAGCTCGATGGTGATGTCGGAGCTGTACAAGCTGCCGTTGAGGCGGGAGCAGAGCTGGCCAAGCAGCTGGACGTACTCGTCACTCGTCATGTGATTGCTCGCATGCATGAAGAGACAGCAGCTATGGTTGCAACTCCTGATACTCCTGATGACGAAGGCGACAATCACTGTCAGGTTCAAGAGAGCGACAGCACGAGTCAAAAAGAGCAAGGCGAGGCGGAGCTCGTATCTGAGATTGCGGCTGTACATGAAGCCGTAACAGATACGAAAGAAGCTAAGGATGTTGCAAATAAGTTCGCTGCAACGAGCATCAACGAAGCTGACGAAAAGAATTTCAGAAGCGAAAAGCATGATGCTTCGGATGAAGTTTCGAAGTCGGTCAAGCTAGAGTCGACCGAAGGAAGTAACAATGAAGTTGCTGCAACTGGCCAGGAACGCATTCCTGCAATCACGGATTCCGTGAACGCAATTCAAGCAGATGAAGCTCCTGCGGCTGAGGATGCTAATGGTAAGGAAGAGACAGTTGGTAAGTCTGAGCAAATAGCTGCTCCGAAGGTTTCGCAAGCGAAAGCAGAATCAACTGCTGCTAAGGCAAGCAACAGTACTGTTGAAAGTAAGGCAAACACTGGCATAACGAAAACCGCTCATGCTTCGAATTCTGCGGGTTTGAATACGTCAACTGTTGACGACAAGCAGAAGCAAGCTGGAACTGGTAATGGCGGCGCTGCACGCGTAAAGCCAGTGTCTTCACCAGCCGCGAAACGGAGCAAAAGCACAAAAAAAGCAAGTTCGTAAAAATTGGAGTAGAGAGAAGGAATATTGATGGAAACATTGGATAAAGACCTGCGATCCATTCAAGAAGTCCGTGATCTGATTAAGAAAGCGAAGGAAGCGCAAGCGAAGCTTGCCGTCATGACGCAGGAGCAGATTAACGCAATCGTCAAGGCAGTAGCGGATGCTGGCTACAAGCATCGCGAGAAGCTCGCGAAGATGGCGAATGAGGAAACTGGCTTCGGCCGTTGGCAGGATAAAATCATCAAGAACTCATTTGCTTCGAAGCACGTGTATGCATCGATCAAGGACATGAAGACAGTTGGCGTGTTGAAGGATGACAAGGCACACAAGGTGATGGAAGTAGCGGTTCCAGTTGGTGTTATTGCGGGACTGATTCCATCCACGAACCCGACTTCAACGGTTATTTACAAAGCGCTTATTGCGCTTAAAGCCGGAAACAGCATTGTGTTCTCCCCGCATCCGAATGCGCTCAAGAGCATTTTGGAAACGGTGAAGGTAATCAGCGAGGCAGCCGTGGAAGCAGGATGTCCAGAAGGCGCCATCGGCGTCATGACGGTTCCGACGATCCAAGGAACGGATCAATTGATGAAGCACAAAGATGTTGCCTTGATTCTTGCAACTGGCGGAACAGCGATGGTCAAAGCCGCTTATTCCTCCGGTACGCCGGCAATCGGGGTTGGTCCGGGCAACGGCCCTGCCTTCATTGAGAAGAGTGCGAACATCCCGCTTGCAGTCAAGCGCATCATGGATTCCAAAACGTTCGACAACGGCACAATCTGTGCATCCGAACAATCGGTTGTTGTGGAAGCTTGCAGTAAGGATGCGGTAATTGCGGAATTTAAAAAGCAGGGGGCTTATTTCCTTAGCAAGGAAGAGGCAGCACAGCTTGGCAAGTTCATTATGCGTGCCAATGGCACAATGAACCCGCAAATCGTCGGACGCAGTGTGGAACATATCGCGAAGCTGGCGAACCTGAGCATTCCAGCAGATGCACGCGTGCTGATCGCAGAAGAGACACAAGTTGGACCGAAGGTTCCATACTCTCGCGAGAAGCTGGCTCCGATTCTTGCCTTCTACACAGAAGACAGCTGGGAAGCGGCATGTGAGCGCTGCATCGAGATTCTGCATGGCGAGGGTGCAGGCCATACGATGGTCATTCACTCCGAAAATGAAGAGATCATTCGCGAGTTCGCATTGAAGAAGCCAGTATCACGCTTGCTTGTGAATACACCGGGTACACTTGGCGGTATCGGCGCAACAACAGCAATTGCACCGGCTCTTACGCTGGGATGCGGTGCAGTTGGCGGAAGCTCGACATCCGACAACATCAGCCCACTTAACCTGCTTAACATCCGCAGAGTCGCTTATGGACTTCGCGAGATGGAAGATTTGATGGAGCAGGAGCAGCCTGTGGCTCAGCAAGATAAATTGGCAAGCCTTAATTTGGGAGACAAAGAAGAGCTGATCGGCATGATCGTCGCTCGTATTCTCGAAAAACTGTAAGTTGATAGATTCATGAGGATTCCTATTTATTTGTTTCACAACAATGGTAACTCAACACTTTATATACAATTAATTCTAATTTATTGACTACTAGGAGGAATTTTATTATGGCAAACGCAAACGCATTGGGAATGGTAGAAACTAAAGGTTTGGTAGGCGCAATCGAAGCAGCAGACGCAATGGTAAAAGCAGCTAACGTTACATTGATCGGCAAAGAGCAAATCGGTGCAGGTCTCGTAACTGTAATGGTTCGCGGCGACGTAGGCGCAGTTAAAGCAGCTACAGATGCAGGTGCGGCAGCAGCAGAACGTGTTGGCGAATTGTTGTCCGTACACGTAATTCCAAGACCACATTCCGAAGTGGATGCAATCTTGCCTAAGACAAAAACAGTAGAGTAATTCGGATTCCGGACGAGTCTATTGAAAGAGATGAAGCAGGATGCTGGCGTTAAGCTCGGCATCCTGCAACTCATCTATCGTGATGAATCGGCTTGTTCAAGCCGAGATGATTGGCGTTAACGAGATGGATTTGAACAACACGCATTCGCACGAGAAGGATGTGAGAACATGGCTCTGATTACGGAAAGCGAACTCCGCAAGCATTTTCGAAACCAGAATTTGAAGGATGTTGCCGTATATGAGACGGCGGCAGGTACAATTCTAACGCCGTCGGCCAAGAGCTTCTTGACCGATCACCAGATCGAACTCCGATATGTGACGGCTCCTGAACCTGGGGCGAATACGGCCACGGTGGAGGCACCGTCGGCGACTAAGGAAGTTAAACTGCAGATTACGAAAAACCTGGATGTCGAACCTGCGACAGAAGGCAAGAAGCGGTTTCGCACGCTGTATGGCGGTTTTTTGGAAACGAAGCCGGAGCATATGACCCATTTATATGGCAATATGCTTGTATTCAAGGATCATCCACGGATCCTCTTCCGCGGGAAGTTGGATTCACTGGAAACAAAATTATTAGAAGCGCAAATTAGCTGCTTCAAGTTGAACATGACCAAGCTGGTCGATGATTTGGAAGAAATCCTGCAATTCGTACGGCGAGTCGTGCGGTGCGAGGTACTGAGTGAGAGCATTGAAGAGTTTCATTTGCTTGGGATGACAGCGAAGGAACTGCGAGAGCAATCTCATTTTCCTAAGAAGTACTTTGGATTGGAACATTTTCAACCCAGCTATGAAATGGGCGAAGCGGTTGTTGTTATAAATGCGTTGCGCACATTGACAAGGGAGACGGAACTGTTGGCTTATCAGGCCTTCAAGAAGGAGCATGGCGAAGCAGATCGCGAGGATATTATCCGTTCGCTGAACCGATTGTCCTCCTTGTTCTGGATTATCATGTTCCGTATCCGTGTTGGACACTACGATAAATGAGGTGAAAATGGTGGATAACCAACTGGTAGAAAGCATTATTAACGAAGTGGTGAAACGTGTGCAGAATGAAGCCTGCTTCGAGGTGGAAGCATCCGGCAAGCATGTGCATTTGAACCGGGAAGCGATCGATGCGTTGTTCGGCGAAGGCTATCAATTGACGAAGGCGAAGGATTTGTCTCAGCCTGGGCAATATGCCTGTAAAGAACGCGTTACACTAATCGGTCCGAAGGGCTCTCTGCATAACGTAGTCGTGCTCGGCCCTGAGCGCAAGGAATCTCAAGTGGAGGTATCACTGACAGATTCTGTTGTGCTTGGTGTGTCTGTACCTGTAAAAGAAAGCGGCAAGCTGGAAGGAACTCCGGGCATCGTGATTGCTTCTGGCAGCAACATGATTCGATTGGAGAAAGGACTCATCGCTGCACAGCGCCATATTCATGTGAAAGCTGAGGATGCTGAGAAGTTCAACGTGAAAAATGGCGAGATCGTACAGGTGAAAGTGTATGGCAAGCGCCCGCTTATTTTTGACGATGTGCTTGTACGCGTTAGCTCAAACTATGAGACTTACATGCATATCGACTATGATGAGGCAAATGCATGCGGCTTTGCGAAAGGGACGAAGGGCATAATTGTAAAGCAGAGCATCTAGGTTTAGGAGTGTGAAAAAATGAACATAGAAGCTCAAGACCGGGCTGCGATCATTGAAGCGGTAGCAGCAGAGGTAATCAAAAGACTGGGGCAACAGGACAAGAAAGAACCGACTGCAGCGAGAAAGCAAGCGGTTCTTCTATCCATGGAAGCGGTACCGGAATTGGAGAGCGTACTGAATTCGCATGTTGACGTTCGTTATTATGATGAGACGCTCAGAGATTGTGATGTACTGATTATTCCGAAGCTATGTATTCAGCTGCTAGCCAATCTCGCTAACGGCATAAGTGCTGGCCCGCGCGAACGATTCATCTTGACGATGCTGCTTAAGGGACGAGAGGTTATCGCACTCGAAGAAGGATTGCAGTATCGCAAATACAAGTCGACGGCACCTGTACTCTTGTACAAGATGTATGACGAGTTTGCGGCAAAGCTTAGTGCTTACGGCATTCGGCTGGTAAAAGAGCAGGATCTTTCTGCAGCCTGCCTAGAGAATGGCAATGTCTCTGGAAAATTGCAAGCTGGACAACAGCCAATGGCTGCACAGGAAGATACTCGGGGTGAATCCGTAGTAGGTGACCCAGCGTCCCACGCGCTAGTTTTGAATCGCAAGGTTATTACGGAAGCGGAATTGAAGAAGCATCGTCTGCATAACGGAAAAGAAATTGTCATTGATCGGCACAGCATCATTACACCGCTTGCACAAGACTACTTGCGGATGCAGAAGATGCAGGTGCACAGAAGATAACGGCGGGGTGAAGCTATGATCGTGGGACAAGTTACGGGAAGCCTGTGGGCGACCCGCAAGGACAACAAGCTGAATGGTCTGACCTTCCTGGTGGTCAAGCCGTTATCGAATCATGATGAACCCGTTCAGCGTGATTACTTCGTCGCGGCAGATAATGCAGGAGCGGGCATCGGTGATACTGTGCTCGTGACAACGGGGAGCGCAGCCCGTGCATCATTCACGAACTCAGACATACCAGTCGACGCGGTTATTGTCGGCATTGTCGATTCCATCGAGGTATCTCATGACTAGTGCAATCTGTGTGATTGAGCTGCGCAGCATAAGCAAAGGCTATGAGACGGCTGACCGCATGCTGAAGACATCTCACGTCAGCGTGCATCATATGAAGCCGATCTGCCCGGGGAAGTTCCTCATTATGATGAGCGGAGACACGGCAGATGTTCAGGCTGCGATGGAAGCAGCCCGAGCGGAAGCAAGTGATTTCCGTATTAGCGATTTCGAACTGCACGGTGTTCATTCCGAAATCGTCGAGGGGCTGAAACGCAGCAACGCTTCACTACCTGTGGATGCGCTTGGAATCGTGGAGACGTCTACAGTGTCTTCCGGTATTTATGCACTGAATGAAGCACTAAAGCAAAGTGACATTCACGTGAAGAAAATGAATCTCGGCATGGCTATCGGCGGCAAGTTCCTCGCCGTATTCACGGGTAGTGTGAGCGATGTCGAGCAGGGGATGAAGGTGTTCGTATCCTCCATGGATCAAAAGCGGATTATTCATTATTCCGTGATACCTTCTCCATCCGAAGAACTTAAACAACACTTCCGATAGGTAGTTTAAAAAGCTCGCTTTTGATCACGAAGTAAAATTGAAAGCAACTCGGCATCGAATCCTGCGTTCACTCTTGAAGTCCTCTGCTCATGTAGTTTAGGCTACACTGCGCTGCTCCTTACAAGTTTTGCAACGCAAAACTCGCTACGAAAGCATAGGCTTCGAGTTCTCGCAACCTTCTCGGTGCTGAAAACCGATCTTTTTAAACGTGATTGAAAAATAGGTAGTTTAAAAAGCTCGCTTTTGATCTTAGGTAAGAATGGAGGAGCACGTTCGTGGAGATTAATGAAATCATCATTTACGGCATGGTTATCTTCATGATTCTCGGTGCGATCGACAAGTGCATCGGGTATAAATTCGGATTGGGACACCAGTTCGATGAGGGTATTATGGCAATGGGGTCGCTCACACTAGCCATGGTGGGGATTATCTCTCTGTCCCCAGTATTGGCCAAGGTGCTAAGTCCGGTGGTCGTACCGCTGTACAGTGCGCTCGGAGCAGACCCGGCAATGTTTGCCACGACGCTGTTAGCCAACGATATGGGCGGGTTCTCACTCGCACAGGAATTGGCGCAGACGCCGGAAGCGGGATTGTTCGCGGGTACGATTCTAGGCGCCATGCTCGGGCCAACAATCGTATTCATTATTCCAGTCGCACTCGGCATTATTAAGAAGGAAGACCAGAAGTACTTGGCAACCGGCGTATTGGCTGGTATAGTTACCATTCCCCTTGGTTGCTTAATCGGGGGATTGGTGGCAGGTTACTCGATTTCAATGATTTTGACCAACCTAGTTCCAATCATCCTGTTTGCAGTGCTGATTGTGTTAGGTTTATGGAAATTCCCGAATGGAATGATTAAGGGCTTTACGATCTTCGGTCAGTTCATCGTCATTGTTGCGACGCTTGGACTTGCGGCTGGTATCACGCAGCAGTTGACCGATATTACAATCATTCCGGGACTTGCACCGATTGAAGAAGGAATTAAGATCGTTGGCGACATCTCCATTGTATTGGCTGGTGCTTTTGCGATGGTATTCGTCATTACGAAGGTATTCAACAAGCCGCTTATGAAGCTGGGCAAAATGCTCGGTATGAACGAAATTGCTGCAGCGGGCTTGGTAGCAACACTTGCTAACGTCATCCCGATGTTCGGCATGATGAAGGATATGGATGTGCGCGGTAAGGTCATCAACGTTGCATTTGCTGTCTCTGCCGCATTCGTATTCGGCGATCACCTCGGCTTTACGGCTGGGGTTGCGAAGGAAATGATTTTCCCAATGATCGTCGGCAAGCTTGTAGGTGGTATTACAGCGATTATCGTCGCTATGTTCTTGGCCAAAAAGTTGGCACCTGAATCGGAGCAGAAGGAAGAGCTTCGGGAATCGATCTAATGAATGGTATGGGCACTCTATCTCTCTATTTTATGTATATGGGCATGATATAAATTGTTCTGAACTCTTCTATAGGTGTAATGCCTAAGAAGGGTTCTTTTTTTGATATTGTATAAGGGCATTACTAAATTGGAGCCTTCAATGTGGACAGTGGAGTGACTGTAAGTGAACGTAAGCGGGTGCATGAATGAACGCTCATGCACCCGAAATTAAGGATATTTAGTTGTTTCTCATGACATCAATTAATCTTTTTGTCCAGCTAAAGTCTGTTTTCGTAATTGTATTATCTCCGTATACTTTTCCATCTCTATCGATGGCATAGATAAACATTCCGCCCTTAGGGCCATCTTTCGGCTGCCAAGCGGCATATTTGTAAGCTTTACTTGTTTCAAATGGTTCCTGAGCGTCGCCCCAGTTGGCACCTAATTCTTCCTGAAAAGATATTCCCGGAAGAAATTGGTCAGGGGAGATCGTATTTTTATAAGTTGCCCATGTAGTATCTAGTCTACTAGGGGTTCTGCCGTAAGCTTGAAGGAACAAATAGTCACAGAATGGAGCTACTTTTTTGAACAGGCTATGATTGTCTTTGTTTGTATCATAGATAAGCAATTTGCCACTGTTCGACAGTGGTCCTAAACGTTTAGACAGAGCTTCAAAAGTACCAGAAGCTTTTGTTTCTTTTTCTTGTGTTAACGTTTCCTCCATATCAATGTCTAAGCCATCTAAATTGTAGGGAGTTATGTATTTATCAACTAAAGATTGCGCATGATTATCATATTCTTTGGATGTGGGCATTGTACCCATACTAGGAACGTTATATAACTCCCTTATATCTATCGTGCGTATCACTTTGGTTTGACGTTCGTGTAAGGCAGGCACATATGTATCACGAAGCGTGTCCCAAAATAACTTTTCATTTGTACCTGGGTTAACATAGTGGAAGACAGAAACGATATCGACTCCTTCAGGAATATCTGTCATCGCTGTCACATTAGGGTCTGGGAGAGTTGAATTTGCATCATGAGGCATAGTTATGTCACGCCATGTTCTGTAGTATGCCATCATTACAGGAGATTTTTGACCTTTGGTCAATTCGTTTGCTAAAGAAGTTGAAGGACTAGCTGAAACAATTGAGCCACTCACTAAAGATAAAATTAAAACGGTTGACAAGAGTAACAACATGGATGTTTTTTTCATAAATGATAACTCCCTTTCTTAGATGATAATTTACCAAAACAAAGTAAGCGGTTACATTTCAGAGAAAATCATGTCTTCAGCGCTGTCCTTCATCCCATAAATTCAAAACCTCCCCAAAGAAGTATTCACGTATTACGGTTTGACTCACCATAGGCGTAAATTCCTGCATCTGCAAAAGTTGAGTCATTACTATTATCGTACAGAAGTACAAAAAAGTGAAGTGAAATCGTAAAATTAATGCTATTTTTTGGATCCAGTTGCCACTATTTCTTCTCCCACAACCGGTTCATTCGGCGTGAATCCAGTAGTACAGTCACATTGGCTATAAGGGGGAAAGGATAATATATATCTAGAAATAGGTTAGCCCCGGATTAGTTCCGAGGCTTTTTTACCCACTTTATGACGTGCTTTAGGCATACCAATCTATTGCTTCTCTTTCAAGGTTCTTCACGAACGAATCCTTCCCGTCCATATAAGCTTCGATGTCATCAGGGTATTGTCGCGCTAGTCTTTCTTTTAAGCGGCCATATCGTGATGCAATGTCGGAGTGTATTCGCAAATAATCCCTTACTGCCAAATGACGATGAATATCTTCCGTGTTATCGAACTGAAACGTATGCACGTGATGGGTTCGATGATCTCCGCCCTTTCTAAAATACGTCTTCCTTTCATGCCGAACTCGCCCATGCATTCGTAACCGAGTTCCTTCATTTGCTCATTAAAAGAATCGATTCTGGTGATGTCCTTTACAACAGGCATCAGATCGATAATCGGTTTGGCTTGTAACCCGGGTACTGAAGTGCTGCCGATATGATGGATTTCGATCAACTCATCTCTGAATATCGCTTTTATTTTTTGCGCTTCATCCTCGAACATACGATTCCAGTTTTCATTATATTTAGTGACGATTACGTTCATCGCTACAGATCTCCTCCTTTGAACCTGTACGTTATGTTGATCTTACTAGCGATCTATTCCTGTAGATATATAATAGGGGGGATAATATAAGAAGTAAACGATCTGATCGGTTTCGAAGTAGGAGAGAGCGGAAGAGTAGCAGTATATAAATATACTCCGACGAACAGTCCATCGTAACCGAGGGGCTCGTTTTATGTTCAAACGCTAAATTACTCGTAGGAATACTATAAGGCAGATTTCGCAACGAACTGGCACGAAAGAAAGGTTATCTAAACGGGCTAATGCAAGGTGATCCGTCGTGCTCCTCCGGCTTTTCCCAGACCAGACTTGATCATGACGGCTACTGGGTTGCTGGAATTTCCCGAAGTGCAAGGCATCTTGATCAACGCTTCGCTTAAGTTGACTTCTATATTTTAATGTGGATTAACATGAAAAAATAAATGCCCGATTTTCGGCGGAACTATTTTTCGGAAACGTTATAATCATAACAGTGTTTCGCAATGACTTCAAAGAATTCAAAACCGTATTAAAAGGAGGAGCAGAATGATACCGACCGACAGGAAACTCGTGTATTACCAGGCGCTTATCGATAAAAAGTCCGAGTATGAAGGCATTTTCTATGTCGGAGTGAAGACAACCGGTGTGTTTTGCCGACCTACATGTCCGGCAAGAAAACCCAAATTTGAAAATTGTGAATTTTATGAGACAGCCAAGGAAGCCCTTCTGGCATCATTCCGACCCTGCCAGCGCTGCCGTCCGCTATCTCATCCGGGCCATGTCTCGGAGCTGGTTCGTAAACTAGTCAACGCGGTGGAAGAAAACCCGGAACACCGCTGGACGGACGAAGACTTCCGAAAATTATCCGTGGATGCTTCAACTGCGCGCCGCCAGTTCAAGAAGAGGTTCGGAATGACTTTTGTTGAATATGCGAGATCTCGGCGAATGGGAATAGCCTTGAAGCATATCCGGGCAGGCAGCACGGTCATAGAAGCGCAGTTGTCCGCAGGTTATGAATCCGGCAGCGGCTTCAGGGATGCGTTTTCGCGCATTATGGGTACAGCACCTGCCGGGCTGGGCAATCAACAGATTTTAAAGGCATCGTGGTTGGATACGCGTCTTGGTCCGATGATCGCAATCGCTGATGAACAAGCGCTATATTTACTCGAATTTATAGACCGCAGAGGATTGGAGCGAGAGATTGAACGCCTGAGAAGGAAGACAAAATCCGCGGTCATTCCGGGCAGCACAGCGCCGATCGATTCGATTGAAAGGGAACTCAGGGATTATTTCGAAGGTAAGTTAACAGAATTCAAAACGCCAGTGAAATTGCTTGGATCGCCTTTTCAGAAGAAGGTGTGGGAACAATTGCGGCAAATTCCTCCGGGTCAGGCGACTTCGTATGCCGACATTGCCTCGGCGATTGGAAAGCCAAGTGCTTATCGTGCCGTAGCCCAAGCAAATGGAGCCAACCAGATGGCGATTGTGATTCCATGTCACCGTGTTATCAACTCGAACGGCGACTTGGGCGGTTATGGAGGAGGTATATCTCGGAAACAATGGCTGCTTGACCATGAGAAGAATGGGAGCGTGGAGGAGGACATAAGATGATGAAGATCAAGCAGTCGGGCAAGTGGTCCATTTTACTCGTGGTTACACTCGTGTCATTTATTACGAATCTAGATGCTACGATTGTGGTTAACGGTCTCCCTCCACTCATGGAAGAACTGCATCTTTCGATTGGAACGGGAATGTGGACGATCACCTCGTTCTACATTACGAGTACAGTATTCCTCCTTCCTTCTGGCCGATGGTCCGATATGTTCGGTACCAAACGCATTTTTCTATGGGGGTTCGCTTTGTTCACGATTGCTACTGCTTTTTGCGGTATGTCAGACTCCGGCGCAGTTCTAATCGCGGCTCGCCTTCTGCAAGGTACCGGTGCTGCCATGGCGATGGCGGCATCCACTCCGATCTTGATACGGACATTTCCGCCTAATGAACTTGGGGTCGCACTCGGCATTAACAATATCGCATGGGTGACAGGCTCTCTCATTGGTCCTGTTGCCGGAGGTCTACTAATCGGCGAATTTGGATGGCGTTCCATGTTCTACGCGGTCGTTCCGATCGGTATTGTTGGTTTGGTCGCCGGTATTCTAATTCTAAAAGATGATAAATCGAGCGAAAAAACGAAGACTGACTGGCTCGGCGTGTTGACGTACGGAACAGGTTTAACCGCACTGCTTATCGCCTTGTCCGAGGCCCAAACTTGGGGGGTGGATATCGGAAAAAACGTTCGGACTGTTCGCAGTAGCGCTGTTCCTTTGGATTATCTTCATCTTCATTGAGAAGAAGGTTAAGCATCCATTGTTTCATTTGGGTCTTTTCGCTTATCGGGAATACTCCATAGGACTTGGAATCACAATGAGCTACTGTATCGGTTATTTCGCCGTCACCATTCTGCTCACGCTGTATATGCAAGCTGCATTACACCTCAGTCCGTTAGAGTCGGGGTTGTTATTGATTCCGCTATCAGTGCCCCAGTTGTTCACAGCCCCACTCGGAGGTAGGCTTGCCGATCGTATCGGCCCTGCAAGAATGATTCTGCTCGGATCGTTTTTTATTGGTCTCGCGCTACTGATGCTTGGACAACTCGGGCCTGAACTGTCGAATATAGCTGTCATTGTTCCGCTCTTAATTATTTCTGCAGCAACCGGATTTTCATGGCCATCACTAGCTAAAGCGGTACTATCAGCCGCTCCACAAGAGCAAGCTGGTTCTGCATCAGGTATGTTCTGGACCGTATACAACATGTGCAGGGCTATTAGCCAAGCGCTTGCGTTAGCTGTAGTTCAATTAGTGGCCAACTCCGATGTTCCTTTAGTCGGGGGTTACGAGTTGGCTCATTCGAAGGAAGTCCTGATTCGAGCTACTAACCTCGGTTTCCGATTCTTCGCAGTCTTTCTCGCACTTGCAGTTGTGCTTGGACTATTTTTACTACGACCGCAGCACAAGACTGCGAGGGAACAAGCAAACACTTACAATAACGAATAAACATACCTCCTGAAATTGAAAAGGCCTAAAGAGTATAGAGGTACAAGTTGGTGAGGAAAGAAAAGACAGAGGGGCTATTAGAACCGAATCAAGAGAAACAGAGATCCTTGGAATGGATTTCGATTTTTATGACCCTAGCGGTAATATATTAGTGGCTCATAGAATCAAATTTCGTAAAGTAGCTCTCTGCCGCCGACACTTAACAATGGATTGAAAAATAAATAGTTCGTATCTTCACCATTTCATGTAAAGCGATCAGATCAGATTCAAAGTAGGTCGGAGCGAAGTGTAACCGAATGTACTCAGGCTATCAAGACGAGATAGGGCCCATCGCGTCGCAGATGATGCAACGTCTCGTATCCATGATGCATTGTGAGCAAGAGATACAGCAAAAAGCATCCGCAGAACGGATGCTTTTTGCTAATTTAGGATTACACCGTGGTATCGATTCCAGTATTGGAGCGTACGAGAATTTCATCGAATTCGACTTGATTGTCGGCTTTTCCTGTTTTACTCGACAATATGGTTCCGATATAACCAGCGATGAAGCCGAGCGGAATCGAGACAATACCTGGGGTCGTGAGCGGATACAGCGCGTGCCCAACGAAGATCGCCTTTCCAGCTTCAGGATGAAATACGTTCGGACTGACGAGAACGAGCCCCACGGAGGTGATCAGACCAACCATCATGGCCCAGATCGCACCATTCGTATTAAAACGCCTCCAGAAAATCGTATATAGAATAACAGGCAGGTTTGCACTTGCTGCAACGGCAAACGCTAGTGATACGAGGAATGCAACGTTAAGATTTTGTGCAAATAAGGCTAGAATAATGGAAATAACAGATATCCCAATGGAAGCATAACGTGCCATATTGACCTGCTGCTTCTCTGTCGCTTGCCCTTTTCTCAAGATTTGATTGTAGAAGTCATGGGAGAAGGCTGCAGCAGCGGTAAGTACAAGTCCTGCTACAACGGCGAGAATGGTCGCGAAGGCGACAGCAGAAATAAATGCAAATAGCATATTGCCACCCAGTGCTTTTGCGAGGAGCGGAGCTGCCATGTTCCCTGCTTTATCTGCGGCGGTAATATCTCCATTTCCAACAAATGCAGCAGCCCCAAAACCTAGGAATATCGTCATCACATAGAAAATACCGATTATCCAAGTAGCGTATACAACCGAGCTGCGAGCTGTCTTCGCATTTTTAACCGTAAAGAAGCGGACAAGAATATGAGGAAGGCCCGCGGTTCCAAGAACTAAGCCCATCGTTAAGGAGAGTGTGTCAAGACCATCTTTATACTTAACACCAGGATTAAGGAATTTCTCTTTGAGTGGTGTTGCATCTTTGACATGATCAAACATGCCTGTGAGGCTCCAGTTGAATTTGTACAGCACGAGAATCGAGATAAGAAGCGTGCCGGCCATAAGCAGAATTGCTTTGACAATCTGTACCCAACTCGTTGCGTGCATTCCGCCAAAAGTGACGTAGATGGTCATAAGAACACCTACGATGATGACGGAGGTTGCAAAATCAATGCCGAGAAGCAGCTTGATCAAAGCTCCTGCCCCTACAAGCTGTGCAATCATGTAGAAGATGGATATGGCAATGGTATTAAACGCTGCGAATCCGCGAATTTTTGTCGTTTTAAAGCGAGCGGCAATCATATCCGCAAACGTATATTTCCCTAAATTTCGTAAAGGTTCTGCGACCAAGAAGAGGACGACTAAGTAAGCAACAAGGAAGCCGATGCTGTAGAAAAATCCATCAAATCCTGCTAGCGCAATCGATCCCGCAATCCCCAAGAACGAAGCCGCTGACATATAGTCCCCGGCAATCGCCATCCCGTTCTGCCATCCGGTTAAGCCGCCTCCAGCTGTATAGAATTCGCTTGCAGATTTACTCTTTTTCGATGCCCAATAGGTAATAATGAGTGTCACCGCAACGATGGCTAAAAACATAATAAATGCAGCAGTATTCATGGTTTACCTCCTTTTCTCAGCAATAATTTGGTCGGAGGCTTTATCAAATGTAGATGCCTTTTTGTAGTAAATCATACAAAATGCCCAGGTCATCACAAATTGCAGTAAGGCAAAGACCCAAGCCCATGTAATACTGCCGTAAAAGGAATAATTCAAGATGTCCGTGTAGGATGTAAGGATCGGCAAGGCGAAATAGAAGCAAAGGAAGAAGATTGTGAAAGGAATAATGAAGGTTTTCTTGGTTCGAATCAGCATTCTGAAGCTATCTGATTTCGCAATTGATGAGTATTGTTCGGGAGTTAATTCCTGCTTCGTGTGCTTGGCTGTTAACTTTTTACCTGCCATCAGCAATCCCTCTCATTCAATGAGTATACCTGCATCGTACAAAAAAACGAAGCGCTTACAAAATACTCCGTGCAGTTAGAAGTGGCCACCACCTTTAATTTTCATGTAAATGTGTACAACTTGTGAAAATATAATTCGAAGATATTATACTATAAAATGAATTGTTGTAAAGATATACCTGATTTATGACTTTATTTCAGTCCATTACGATTTGTAATCGTGAAGAGTGTCTTCGAAATAGGCTTGATTGCTGATCTCATGCTGTAAAGTTGAATGTGTAACGTTATATGCACCATACTGGTGGTTTATACCTGTGTTTATAATTGCGGGAACTAGATAAGAAGTAAACGATCTGTTAAGATTCGAAGCAGAAGGGGGCGGAAGAGTAACCTATGAATAAGCCATGTACGCAGCATTTCGCAGCATTGAATGAATATGTTGAGCGGATTCAACATCAGATTTCAGCCACAGCAGCGGCTACCTATATTCTTCATAAGCAGGAAGTTGTTAACGAATGGTACTCTGGAACTCAAACGGTGGTAGTAAGAATGTACAATCAACAAGGTGGAAATCCTGCAAGTTATGATTATTTAGAGGATATTAAAACGTTTGGCAATATGGTGTGTACTGCGATCAAGCAAATGTAGTGGAAAACTGTCTCAGGAGGTTAGCCCTGCGAATATACAAGAAAGAAGCTCTCGATATTTCGAGAGCTTACTAACCTGATTCACATTACATCATATGTATGACACAAAATTAGAACTACTGTTTTATGTCACAAATTCTCCCTCGACAATCTTGGTCATATACAGCTTAGGTTGTGCCAGGAAATCCTCGAAACTGCATACATCGCCGTATTCCTGGTGCTCTTCATCATAGTAACCGACGCATTTCGTCTTTGGATTCCAGACAAGGAGAATCGAAGAATAATTATCAACGACTGCGGAGAGACGCAGCAATTTCTTCCTACCTGCCTTCATTTCAATCGTATCTGAAAAAGTGAAGAACTCGATGTAGCAGATATCGTAGTCGTTGTCAGGCAATTCGATCCGCAGCTTGTCTCCCATTAGAAAATCAATAACGTTTTGCGGCAGTTTATAGTTCTTCAGTGCCAATTTTTTATTTTCATAGGTATGGAATTCTGCAGGCTCCAGGGACTTCAAATACTCGGCCATAGCGCTATCTTTATTTTGCACAGCAATCGTGTAGGCACGATCACCGCCTTTTTCACATATACACACGTCCGCTCCATGTTCAACTAAGTATTGAACCATCTTCAAATCGCCATTTCGTGCAGCAGTGGTTAAGGGGGTTGCACAATAAGGATAGACCATATCCGGCTTATTGAAATTGATATCCACGCAATGCTGAAGCATAAATTCAATCGTACGCCAATCCCGATCGTTAACGGCTTTACGTAGTGTATAGCCGCCATAACTGGCTGCATCCAAGCCAAGCTCATGGATAAGCGGGAGGTTGTGTTTGTTCCCGTAATAAGCTTGTTGATAGGCATTGGACTTAAGCTGATCCAGGGCATCGACCTTGGCTCCATGCGCTACGATGTATCTTATGATCTCCTCTTCGCAATAGCGAACAGCGAGCAGGAAGGACGGTTCCTTCTTATGATTCAAATTCACACCGTGCTCGATAAGCAATTTAATTACCTCGAATTGTCCCGCAATTAAGGCTGCTTCTATCGGGATCACAGTCGTATATTGGCTTATTCTAATCTCTTGTTCCATATCCCAGCCCTGTGCGATGGCATCGCGCAGCTCTGATAGATTGCCTTCATTGATGTGTCTGACAAGATCAGGAAGCGACGTATCGGTTCCAATGTCCTTTAGCTTAAACATCTCAACAACTCCACTCGTGTAAGAATCTACAGCAGTTATTCATTGACCGAAAACGTTGAAGCTATTAATTCAACATAGCCATCATATCCTGTAATCATATAATGCCTTAGACCAAGCCTATTTTTAGGGTCATATTTTTTAACATTTTCCTGCAGGTATGTAGAATTAACCACTTCATAAAAACCTAAATGATGAAATTTTTCTTGATCAGGGACATCAATATAATAACCATTATAATGATTCTCATAGAAAGGTACAGTTACGCATTTAGCTTCTGCCACTAGTGGGAAACAAATTTCAATATTCACACACTTGTCCCAATCTATGCTTTGCGGATTCTTCAATGGTATAGCACCAACTTCAACTTTTACGCCATCAGATTCTGTATAAACTACCTTTAGGTCAGTGGTGGATATTTTGAATTCGGGCATTACAGGTTTTAAAATTAACATATGTTTAAATCCTCGCACTAAATAATTTTCACAACAATTTCCATCAAAATGCAACTACATTTATTACACCAAATTACTCCAAAAAGTTCAATCGCTAAAATAGCGGTTGTATCTAAATGTAGATTTTAGTGGGTGGGTATGCTACCGTATTTGCAGTACAGACAGGAGGTTTTAGATGATGAAGGATATACCTAACAGTGTATGGGTTGATATCGTGCTTGTTAAGTTGCCACCTGATGGCTTGAAGGGGTTTGTACATCTTAGAGAAGCCTTGCAACTCACCACGAATGCCACACATTTATACCAACAATCTAAGTCATTGCCATATACGCTTATGGAAAAGGTGTACTTTGGTACAGCCGACAATTTAATGAAGCGACTAAAGAACCCAGAAATCCTCCAAATCATCGAAAGGGATGATAGGGAGGAAGTGGTATCCGTTGAAGCTCGAATCCCCGAGGAAGCCAAGAAGATTCCAAACTTGCCGAAGCATCTAGTAGATTTTATAAATCTTGATATCTGCTTTGATTATATAGGAATGCTTCCAGCATATTACGCAGACATAAATGATTTTAATAAAATGCAGGAAGGCTATCGCTTTAACTCTCTCTCAGGGGAATTTTTCGTTTCAGATAAAAACGGCGATTGGCAAGATGGCTGGTATGTTTTTGCGGTGAACACGATGGACGATCCCTTTTATATTGACTTTACTCAAAAAGATATTGGCTTTCCTGTCTACTTTTCATATCACGGAACGGGAAAGTGGGTTCCGATTAAAATTGCAGATACGTTAGAACAATTTGAACAGATTTCGAGAGTACTCAAAAGTAAAGATTTAGAGGTTCCCTTTGATTTAAGTGAACTGCCTTTAGAAATTGATTTGAACAATGAATTTTGGGATGAAGTGAACGGGACGTGCAAAGAACTGGATCAGTAGTAAGGGCATATATTTACCTACACCGAATAAGCATACGGCGTAGGTAGATCAATTATAGCGAACGGCAATATTTATATTTTGCGTTTTGTACGGAGGTATTGGCAGAATTAACAGCAGAGGATTTCTCCGCAAAAGAATATAATTTACCAGTTTTGCTTAGTGTTGGTGCTTCAAACGGCGATGTTTCTATTGCAAAAAGGAAAAAGATCCGCGCACTTTTGGCATAGTAATTGAAAGAGTTCAACGTTTCGCAAATCTATTAAGGCGTATCAATAAAATGCCGACAAGCCCGAGCAATTAACTTGCTCTGGCTTGTTTTTTTAGGCATATTTGACTTCTCTACGATGCAAATAGTTATAATCGCCTTATCAGAATGAGAGTATATACTTCCTTTTGTAGGTAAAGTACACTTAAGAAAGGAAGTTCATGGTAGTCCGAGGCGAATGCAGAGTCAAGGTCTGATTTCTTATGATGGAGGTACCTATGACGGTTAAACGAATCGTTGCCAATATAGCTGCGTCGAATCTATCGGAAGCCAAGCATTTCTACGAGGAAATATTGGAGCTTGAGATTTTATTGGATTCATGTCAATGAAATGGACAAGCATAATCTACTCCCGTATCCTGTTCGGGAAGCGATTACACATTGTAAGAGTGGCAATCGAACTCCCTTCTGGGGGAGCGACATTGCATCATCAGGGGAGAGCTGACCAGAATGACAGAGTTAACAATTGATTGTGGCGACATATTACTGCGTGAGTATCGAATGGAAGATGTGGATGCAATATGTGCATTAACGCAGCAGCCTGCTATTTTGGAATTCTTACCGGATTGGAACGCGACTAAGGAGCAAAGGTTGGATTGGATGGCCAACTACGAGTTGGTAGAGAATAAACATTTTCTGCAGGCGGTCGCAGAAGACGGACATATTGGTGATCTTTGCCTACGCTTGGGAATTGTGCTGAAGGAGACAGGTGCATTTATAGGCTGGTGCGTAACAGGGATGAAGGATGAATTGCCGTCTCCGAATCGGGAAATTGCGTATGCAATCTCCCGAGATTATTCCGGGAAGGGATATATGACGCAGGCGGCACGAGCGCTTATCGCCTATTTGTTCGAGAATACGGATGTAACAGAGCTGAATGCTGTAGCGCTATTGAACAATATTTCTTCAAATAGAGTGATCCAAAAGTGTGGGTTTATTCAATATGGTGAGATCGATATCGATGGGAAGGCGCATTTGTATTACAAGCTGCGCAAGTCTGAATGGACTGGGAAGTAGAAGTGTGAAGAAATGAATGTTTAGCACCTGGGGCTTGAAAAGGAACTGGTTCATGATAAGAGAGAGAATAACAATAACGAGAATAAATTGGAGGATCATAATATGAGTACAAACAGCTTGAATGAAATGGTCGCACATCATACGAAGTTGGCCATTCAAATTGCTGAAACGATGGGGCACACGCTGGACTTCAGCAGCGAGAGTATTCATCGGGTGGAGGACATATTGGATAACTACGCGAATGATTATGCGAGTCATGATGATATGATTAAGCCGCTCGATCGAGAGGTGTGGTCAATAGCGGCGATTTGGGGCATCTATGTAGGAGAGATTATGAGGATTGAGCTGGGCGAAGAATGCAGATGGGAAGAGGTTGATGGAGGGTACCTGTTAAATGCTCATGGAGCCCAGGCCAATCCGATAGGGAAGGCATATAAACGCATTGTCAACGGTCCCGAGGATAATATCGTGTCGTTCTATGACATCATTGGGGAGAAAATGCGCGAGCATATCCAAAAAGGACAGGAGATCTAGCAGAGAGGAAAATGTTATGGGGTATCACATCCAAGATAAATTGGTAGTGGCTGTAGCGTCGAGTGCGTTGTTTGATTTGACAGAATCAGATGCTGTGTTTCAGGAACATGGTGAAGAAGAATATCGGAAGTATCAGCGTGAGAATGAGAAGCGAGTGCTGGATAAAGGTGTGGCTTTCCCACTTATTAAAAGATTGCTCGGTCTGAACGATGCGGATATCGGCGCTCAAGCCGTTGAGGTCGTTCTGTTGTCCCGCAATGATCCGGATACTGGTCTACGCGTATTCAAATCGATAGAGCATTATGGTCTGCCTATTACGCGCGCGGTATTCGTCACGGGAAATGATCCGTTTGTATATATGGATGCTTTTAATGCGTCGCTCTTCTTGTCTGGCAATAAGGATGATGTGAAGCAGGCCGTTGAGTTGGGATTGCCAGCGGGCTGCGTGTATCCGACTGATTTCGTTGATGATGAGGAAGATGAAGAGCTCCGTATTGCCTTTGATTTCGACGGAATTATTGCAGATGATTCGGCAGAGGCTGTATATGAAAAGGGAGCAATTGAGCTGTTTCATCAGCATGAGCGGTTGAAGGCGGGAGAGCCGCTCCCTGCCGGGCCGTTGCTGCGTTTCTTTCTTGAAATATCCAAGCTGCAGCGGAGAGAGATTAATCGCAGAATCGAGAATCCAGATTACCGGCCGAAAATAAGAGTCGCCATCGCGACGGCACGGAATGCTCCTGCGCATGAACGGGTGATTTCCACTCTACGAAAGCTGGATATTCGGATTGATGAAGCATTTTTCTTGGGCGGAGTTGAGAAGGAGAGGGTACTTAAAATCTTTAAACCGCACATCTTCTTTGATGACCAGGTTGGGCATATAGAAGGAGTTGCGAGAATCGCGCCTTCCGTCCACGTCCCGTTCGGAGTAAAGAATGTTGAGGCAGCAGGCGAGACACGACAGAGCAGAGAACTTGCATCGATCCTCTTAACAGAAGGGACTGGGATGCAGTGATGCAGAGCAGCGTAATAAAACATACTCATCTTGGCGTATATGGCGTGATGATGAGAAATAATGAAATACTGCTAATCAAAAAAGCAAGAGGCCCGCATGCAGGGAAATGGGATCTTCCGGGAGGAAGAATCGAGTTCGGTGAAGAGCCCTATGCAGCGCTTTTGCGGGAAATAGAAGAAGAAACAGGCGTCACGAATTGTTTGGGAACGATACGAACCGCGCTCTCTTACACCCTGATTTATCCCTATGCCGAGGATACGTTAGAAGAGCTCCATCACATCGGCATCATTTACAATGTAGACATACCTAATGATCATGAATTGAGAGTGGGCGGAGATGGGGAGGATTCACTTGGTGCTTGTTGGATTGCCATTGAAGATTTGCCCAAGTGTAAAGTTACTCCTTTTCTAGCCTTATTGTTCGAGCTTGATGCTGACATTTGAATGAAAATGCGAACATTAGTTCCCTTTTATCGAACAGGTTGAACATCAGACGGGGTGACAATAATGGAAAATACGATCATCAAGCAACATTACATAGCTCAGGAATATCTGATTTGCCAGGCGACATCTGAGCATTTTGAGGCAATGCTGAACATATTTCTAGAGACGGCCGAGTGGCTCCACAGCAAGGGAATAAGACAATGGGGACATTTTCTTGACGGATATGGCAGAGATGATATTACAGCGAGCATTGACAGTGGTTCTGCCTATGTCGTCTTGCAAGGAGATACTGTGATTGGCACGGTTTGTGTTCTCATAGAACCAGAGGAGTGGGATCACCATATTTGGCCTGATACCAATCTAGAGGATTCTGTAATGATTCATCGATTGGCCGTGTCACGGGACTATGCCGGGACGGGGATAGGCAAGCAAATCATAACGTGGGTAGAGAATGGCTTGCAATTTCCTTCTGCAAAGAAGTATATACGGCTTGATTGCGTTGGTGATAATGAGAAGTTGAATGCGTATTACGTGTCACAAGGCTTTGAGAAGGTAGGGAGTACAGACGGTCATAGCAATTACCAAAAGGAAATTAGAGCTGTATTTTCATAATCGTTGTCTGGACGCTATTTATTGAGAGTATCTGTCGAAGGCGATCAAGGAGAAGAAGTTATCGAGCTGATACTGCTTCAAAATCGTGAGGTGTGCATTTCGTTCAAATCGTTCATTTATATTTAGAAACGAGGAAGTATTGTGAAAAAAACAATCATTGTTCTATTAACTGTTTCATTAATAGGAATGGGTACAGTAAGTGGCAGTTCAAAAAATGGGCATGGTGAATTCAAGGGTAACCCCATCGTGAAAATAACCTCAGATGGAAAACTGATATCATCATCTAACAATTTCCCAGCCATTCTCGTCGATGGAGAGCCGTATGTTCCGGTCAATGTATTGAAGAGCGTGGGGATGAACGCCGTTTGGAATAGCAAAAATCAAATCTTAGATGTCAGTAAGGTAAATCGGATATACAAATTTTCTTTTTTATCGATTTCTCAAATTTATGAACTAACAAAATCAGCTGGGGTCGAATCGGTACAAACTATGGCGAGCAAGTCTCAAAGTGAGACTGTATTTCATCTTTCGAAAGGTATGGAGTCTTGGCTTGAGGATGATTTAGGCTTCTGGAAAGTGATTTATTATGGTAGTAGTTGTGAAGCGACAATGATTCGGGTGGTAGACCCAGAGGGCAATGAGTTTACAGTACCAACAGACATTGTTGTAAAGTTTAAGAAAAAAGAGGTACAAGATATAGAGGTATGGAAAGCATATCGTCTGAATGGTCGTCCGATTTATACGCAGTAAGTTATGATTATGACACATAATACAACTGGATCCTATTTTATCTGAATGTCATTTAACTAACTTGAGGGGATCGATGTACTATGATTCGTGTATTGGCTGTGACGGATAAGTTAGAATTGAGAAGGGATATCACCTTAGAGGAGCTTAAGCAGATACAAGCAAAGTGGTACTGGGTCGACTTCAATGAACCTTCGCCTGAAGAAGCGTTGCTCCTGGAGCAGTATTTCCATTTCCACCCGTTGGCAGTTGAAGATTGCTTGCACCATTTGCTGCAGCGGCCGAAAGTTGATCATTATGAAAACACTCATTTTTTTGTTCTGCACTCACTCCACCCTCATACATTTGCGGCGGGAGAAGTGGATTTATTTTGGGGAGACAATTTTATTGTAACGTTTCATTTGAATCCTTCACAGGAAATCGACGACGCATGGAATCGCATTGCGGAGAATCAGCAGTTGTTCGAAGCTGGCCATGTGTATGCGGCTCATTTGGTTATCGATAAGTTAGTCGATCAATATTTCCCTGCGGCCTATCAGCTTGAAGATCAATTGTCTGATATTGAATCCAAAGAGGGGAAAGACTCTATCCAAAGCGTGATGGACGACATATTTGAAATCAGATCCAAGCTGTTAAAACTGCGAAAAACGATATTGCCGATGAGGGAATTGATGTACCGAATCATTAATTCCGAGCGTATCGAAGGCGTAAAGACCAACATGCTCTACTTCACAGATATTTATGACCATTTGTTGAAGCTCTCCGAAATGATCGAATCGAACCGTGAGATGACTGCTGATATGAGAGACAGCTATATGTCCTTAAACTCCAATCGAATGAATACGATTATGAAGACATTGACAGTCATAACGACCATTTTTATGCCACTAACTTTCATAGTTGGAATATACGGTATGAACTTTGATAACATGCCTGAGCTTCATTGGAAATGGGGTTATTTTATCGTTTTGGCAGTTCTCGTTGGCGGCGGCATTGGAATGTACGCATGGTTTAAAAGAAAAGGCTGGTTTGATTGAAAAATGGAGCAGGGAATTCAAGAACATAAGAGTCGCTATAGGGAGGTCGTAACAACATGAATACACCAGTTAACCTCAAGGGGGATTCGGATTGGGAACAGGTACGAGAGCTGCTTGCAGCATGTATGTACCCGAACGAAGAGAAGATCAATAGACAGGTTTTTCTCTACCGAAGCGATGAGTCACTGTTCCTGTATGGAGTTGTCATTCAAGCAGAGCTGGTCGGATTAATTGGTGTACGTGCAGATGCAACCGGAGAAGGCGTACTGCGTCATATCGCGGTAAAGCCGCACCTTCGTGGTCAAGGAATTGGACATGCGATGATCAAACATGTGATGCAGATCCACAATCTTGTTAGACTTGAAGCAGAAACGGATCGAGATGCGGTTGGATTCTATCAGAGAGCTGGCTTTGATGTTACAAGTCTTGGTGAAAAATATCCAGGTGTGGAGCGATTTTTATGCGTGTTAAAGAGTTATTAGGTGTATAATAATGGAATAATTGAATTTCGACTTCAGACCCAGTCCTACAGAAGCATGATCTTGTAAAGCTGGGTTCTTTTATTTCTATTTCTAAAGTGTGTGCTCAGAAAGGTGATAGATTTGATGCCGAATCAGACATTAGTTGTAGAGCAATTGCGTATAACAGATACGCAGGGATTGATAGACCTATCCGCTTCGATCGGTTGGGATTATGATGAACAGGATATTCAGACGATTATGTCATCGGGAACGGTATGGGGACATCGCAATGAGCAAGGCGACATTATTTCTAGTGCCGCTATTCTTACCTACAAGCCTGGATTGTCTACCATTGGTATGGTTATCGTTGATCAACGCTATAGAGGGATGGGCTTAGGGAAGGCGGTTGTTCAAGCTTGTATGGACGCTGTTGATAACAGCGACACCATTATGCTGATTGCAACGGAAGAAGGCCGACCTTTGTATGAAGGCATGGGATATCATACCGTGTCGTACGTCAATAAGCTTGTATGTTCTAGCTACAATTCCACATTATCTAATCGGAGTGACTATGTCTCTGAAATGCGTACCATGCCGCTAGGGTTGGAACACTTCCCCGGGATTCGTGAGCTGGATCAGTTGGCCATTGGAGCAGACAGAGAGACATTCCTATCTGCTCGCTGGAAACAGGCGAAGCAGGGGGTAGTTGTACTGGATAACGAAGGTAATCTGATCGGGTATGGATTTGCCGTTCAAGGCCCGAAGTATCTCGTTCTTGGACCAGTGGTAGCTGTACGGCAGGAAGCGGCATCAGCCATGATTCATTACTTGGCCGGAGATAACCGGGGCAAGCTGCTTCGTATTGATGTGCCAGAGGAACAACCTGAATTTATCGAGCTGTTGAGACAGGCTGGTTTTGAGAGAGAGACCCATCCTCCGGTGATGATTAAGAATGCACAACAGCTGCCGGCAAGAAATCGTACACTATACGGGATTGCAGCGCAAATATTTGGATGACGGGTGGAACTAGGTCAGAAGTGTCTTGCCCATACGCGTGTATCTGGTCAACGACAATGTAAACTGAGGTGAAATGAATATGGAGTGGTCTGCTCTTATTATTTCGTTTTTCTTCTTAGCTACACTCGTCAGAATTGAAATTAACACCAAGAAGAAGCTTGATAATGATAAGAAGATAATGAAACAGCTTCAGGATATCTTGGATGAATTAAAGAACATGAAGAATTGAAGGAGGAAGCAAGATGATATCAACATTTCCTAGATTAGAAACGGACAGAATGATTCTACGGCAGCTCAGGTCGGAGGATGCGCCCAATCTATTCGAGAACTTCTCAACGGACGAAGTAACGCAGTATTATAACTTGGATAATTTCGTGGCGATTGAACAAGCCGAACAATTAATAGAGAGATGGAACCAACGATTTGAGGAAGGACAGAGCAGCATTCGCTGGGGAATTGCACTTCGATCGGAGGATAGAATCATTGGGACTTGCGGCTATCACAACTGGCGGAGAGCAGATTGCAAAGCCGAGATAGGATACGAATTGAATCCAAGCCATTGGAATAAGGGCCTGATGACGGAAGCATTGAACCGCATAGTCGCATTTGGATTTGAGGAGATGCAATTAAACCGAATCGAAGCCTATGTGTTTGGAACAAATACGGCTTCACAAAAACTGCTTGAGAAGTCCGGATTCCACCAAGAAGGATTGCTGCAGGAGTGCTATCGCAAAAATGACAGGTTTATAGATGCTGTTCTATTTGCCAAGCTTCAAAAGGATCATGCAGAAAACATATAAAAGATGAAGTGATACTGTACACCCCTCACTCGCATGTAGTACACGAATCAGTTACGCGGAGAAGTGAGAACAATGAAGCTAGTGTGTACAATTTGGTTAGGTAGGTGTTGCATGAAGAAAATAATATCGATTGTGGTTGTTGTCTTGCTTTTGTCCTTTGTGTTTTTCGTCTATACGGAAATTGAAGGATTACCTTGGAAACATGCTGAAGTAAAACGGAAGGCAATCGATTATATGAAACAAAAGTACAATATGGATGTTGCAGCGGAAGGAAGTTCTTATAATTTTAAATTTAAAGTATATACAGCGAAAGTATATAACGTGAAGGATTCGAACAAAGCGATTATTCGTGTGGACGATGATAGTGACTTCGACGACGAGGGCAACTATGTTGGGAAGCGATTGCAAGACGATTATACCATTGTGTATTGGTCTGAATCTATTCGCGATGGACTGCAAGTAAAGCATCCTGATCTGTTCAAGCTTCAAGATATTGAATCGATTCAGATTGAATACGCATATTACACATTATCACTTACCGAAGGGCTCAGCGGTGATCAGGATCAGAACGGGGTGCACATTCCGGTAAAGCCCAAGGATGTTCCTGAATTGTTTATTCGATTGAAGTCTGTCGATATAGGCGACCATGTGTTGGAGCAATTGCGTGAGGTAATCAATGATATGGTGAGAACCTCCCAACCCATGGGTGTCTTCGTAAGGGCAGCTGAGACGAAAGGGACTCAACAAAATAAAATGTCAAAGAACGAAATTCTTCATCTAGAGCACGATCAACTCAAGTTTATCCAATCTATTGAGGATTTGAAGAAGGACATAAAGCTCTTGTAAGGGAAGGCAGAGCTGTCTCAACTGTCATTACGCTAATGACATGAGGCAGCTCTTTTTTTGTTGCAGTAGGACTGGGCCGTAAGCGAGTCATAGTGAAGCAGACGTCGACATACGTTAACAATGACATTTCTAGGTCGGATTCACGATAACGAAGCGAATCGAATTCAATGAAATATAGGTGTTTGTGGGAAAGGAGGATTGTTTATGTCTAAGCAAGAGAAGGGAGTATTTGCTATTGGCTCGGGATCCATGCTGGATTCATTGGTTAAAACCTGGCATGAAGCGGGAGACTTCACACTGACGGTTTGCACAACTGACACGGAAACTCCCGATCATGTTGCATTTACAGTATATCAGGAGCCTGACGAACAGGGAGGATTGACCTCAAATGTCACGATGAAACGGAGAGATCTCAAACAAGATTGGCGCAGTATTATTCGACCATACCGTTTTATCCTATACGCTGCCCAACTTGATAATTTGGCTGAATGGAGAGACCTTCAGGATGCATGTGAATTGGAGGGGAAACCCCTTCTGCCTGCGATAACCTTACGTGGGGTTGGATTAGTTGGGCCATTGTTAGATGTGGACGGAACAGCACGACCAGAAGCGGTGTGGCGGAGCCTGCACCCGACCGTGTTCCGAAGTGAGAATGAGCAACAGAGCTTCTCGTTAACGGCACTTCATATTCTTACAAATCTGGTTGTGCATGAATATTATCGGGAAGTGACAGCAGGAAGAGACGGGAATTGTAGAGATCAATGCTATATTCTTGATCCGAACAGCTTAACAGGGAGCTGGCATTCCATTCGTTCACATCTCATCGATGTTGAACGAGGGAGTAAGGCGGCTTGCCGTATATTTACAGTGGATGAAATCATCACAGCAAGTACTGAGCGAATGAATGATTCAGATTGGTATACCAGCTTCGCAGATATGACTTCCTCTTCAATTGGAATTTTTCACAAATGGGAAGAGGCGGGAATTGTGCAGCTTCCTCTCGCACAATGCATGGTTCAGCCGATTGATCCGGCATCTGAATCATTTGTCCGACTACTGCCAGCAATCATATGCAGTGGATTGACACATGAAGAGGCTCGGCGTGAGTCGGGGCTTGCAGGATTGGAAGCGTATGCGGCACGTTTATTACCGTTTCTGTTCCCTGTATCGGGGAATGATCATGTGGCTGCTATCGGTGTAGGTGCTGGTTGTGAGGCAGCTGAAGCTGTTGGACGGGGAATTAGGGCATGCTTGACGAAACGGTTGCAGGATCGTATTGACCGCAGCCGACACGGAGCGAGTCAGATGATCGTATCGCGACTGCGATTTGAACATGTAGCAGACAGCCGCTGTCAGTATTATTTGCAGTCGCTAGGTATCATGGGAGTTGAGTCTATTATTGCGGTTGGGGAGCCGCTGCTAGGTTATCCGGTAGTATGGGCCTATTCGAGGGATAATTGGTATGGAAGTGTGGATGTAGATTTCACAATTGCGCTTCGCCAGTCCCTTCAGAAGGCGCTAACTCAGGTTGAGGGGCATGCGTCCGATCTATTTCTAGTTCAATGCGAAGAAGATAATTCAATGAACACGACCGCAATCCCTCATATTTCCTATCCGTTCACATCTGCTTATTGGATAGCAACGGTGCAAAGAGTATTGGAGAAGAACAAGAAGAACGATTCATGCTTCGAAATATATGATTTGCACAGCAGTTCTTTCCTTGGTACAGAGGCATTCTTCGTATGTGGAGTGCGGCTCAGAGAGGAGGGCTCTACGTGAACACTGTCCTGGTGATTGGAGAGGGATTACTTGCGGATGTCGTATATGCACAGTTAATGGATCAATGCGATTACACCGTAACAAGATTGACGAATCACAATGAAGAAATTCCAAGTACAAGTATGAGCATCGCATTGGTGCTTCAGGATCAAGAAAACCTTGGCTTGCTGTTGGAAATGAATGAGAAGCTTCAGCAATCGGGAATTCCGTGGATATCGGCTTATTTGAGTGGGGAAGAAGGGTTCGTTGGTCCAATGAACTGGCCAGGTGCATCCGGATGCTTCCAATGCGCAGACATTAGAATGTCGATAGCGGGCAGCAATACTAAAGCAACTGATGACATGCTTTTGATGCTGGTTAACCCTGACTATGTCCCTCGAGTTGAATCGGACATTGAAGTGACAGGGTATCGATTTATGGCTCAGTTACTTGTTGAGGAGACATCGAAATGTGTAAACGGACACAGTCTGTGTACCGACAGTCACATTTATATGATCAACTTGCACAGCTTGAACTGTACGCGGCATTATATTCTTCCTTATGGTGCTTGTCCAGTATGCGGGCAGCTAGATGAAGATTCGCCGGAAGCAGCGAGTATTGTGCTTAAACCATCTCCCAAGCTGGATAATAGCTATCGGTGTCGATCCATGAATGAATTACAGGGGGTTCTGTTCAACGACTATTGGGATCGTCGATCCGGCTTATTTAACGACTTAGAGCTGCATCTTTCTTCTGTATTTGCAGATGCAGTCGTCAATCTCCCGCTCGGCTATTACGATGAGGTGACAGGGGGACGTTCCCATTCGTTCACGAACAGTCAGCTTGCTGCCATATTAGAGGGATTGGAACGTTATTGCGGCATCACACCCCGCGGTAAACGTCCAGTTGTGTTCGATAGTTACAACCAACTGAAGGAAATTGCTATGGATCCTGCTACAATTGGGCTTCATGCACAAGAACAATACGAACAGGAAGGTTTTCCGTTTGCCTCCTTTGATCCAGATACCCCTATTGAATGGGTGTGGGGGTATTCATTTTTACAGGAGCGCCCGATTCTAGTTCCTCATCTAGTAGCCTATTACAGCTTAGGGCACGAAGGGAGTTTCGTGTATGAAACCTCTAACGGCTGCGCATTAGGAGGCAGTCTGGAAGAAGCGGTGTTGTATGGCATATTTGAGGTAGTTGAACGAGATGCCTTCTTAATGACTTGGTATGCGAAGCTCCAATGCCCAAGGCTTGATCCATATTCCTCAGGGGATGAGGAGCTGATCCTCATGATTCAACGGATCAAGGCTGTCTTAGGATATGAGGTGTTGTTGTACAACATAACAACGGAGAATGGGATTCCGAGCATCTGGTCGATTGCTCGGGGAACACCAGAACATGAAGTGAGTGTAGTCTGTTCTGCGGGAGCTCATCTTGACCCGATACGAGCAGCTAAGAGTGCTGTCCATGAACTTGCGGGGACGATCTCCATGGTTGAAAAACGTTGGAAGGAACGTGGTTCGGAAGCACTGTCTATGTTTATGGATCCGTATGAGGTACAGCAGATGGAAGATCATACATTGCTGTACAGTTTGCCAGAAGCAGCGGAAAGACTTCACTTTCTGTTAGAGGAGCAGCGTCCAGTCCGTTCCTTTGCAGAAGAATTCCCAATCCCAGTGGTTCCAGTCAGTACAGATGTAACAGAAGAGCTGAAGGACGTTCTGGAAGTGTTCACTCGATTGCAATTAGAAGTGATTGTTGTTGATCAATCGTCCAGCGAGACGCTACGCAATGGCCTACATTGTGTGAAAGTACTGATTCCAGGCATGCTTCCAATGACTTTTGGCCACCATCTACGACGATTAGAGGGGATTGACAGAGTGTTGGAAGTACCGATGAAACTTGGATATGTGGATCGCAAGCTTACACGTGAGGAACTGAACCCTTATCCGCACCCATTTCCGTAAGGGTTGAACGAATGGCATTCGGATTGATTCCAATGATTATTCATGATTCATGCATGAGGACGCAAAAACGAGGTGGTATTGAAATAAACATCCTAGTAAAATAAGTGAATGAGAAGTTGATTCCATGAAACAGCGATTGGGATATGTTGAGCTCAATCGCTGTTTTGATCTATTTCTAAATGCTATCTGATAAGAAGCCGACCATTTCTTTTTCAAAATAGAAATAAATGATTAATAGGGATGACATTCCATAGTGAGAGGTATATCTATCATGCATCTATTATTTGAAAAGCTTGTGCAAGAAATTGAGTTCACGGGAAATATGAAGCAGGATATTCAACAGTTTCTAACCGCAAATCATAGCCCGGGTACTGCAGAGCATTGTATGGATGTAGGGACAGAAGCTAGAAGAATTGCGCAATTATATTATGCTGATCCGGAGAGAGCGGAATTGGCGGGATGGCTGCATGATATAAGCGCCGTATTTCCTAACGAGGAACGAATTGAGGCGGCGAGGCAGCTAGGAATTGATATACTGCCCGAAGAAGAGCAATTCCCGATGATCATCCATCAGAAGCTATCCAAGGTGATGGCCCGGGACATATTTGGCGTTCAGGATGCCGAAGTGCTGGATGCGGTGGGCTGCCATACTACGCTGCGAGCCGATGCCTCGCAGCTTGATCTTGTCCTATTTGTTGCCGACAAGATTGCATGGGATCAGCAAGGCATTCCTCCTTATATCGAGGAATTATATCATAATCTCGCAATATCGCTGGAACATGCGGCGTTTGCTTACATTCAATATTTATGGGAGCGCAAGGACACACTGAAGGTCATCCACCCTTGGCTTGCAGATGCTTATGAACAATTACATGTACAATTGAATGCGGAATGAAGTTGCAATGTGGAGTGGTCTGACGCAGTAGGCGTCAGACTACTCCATTTTTCGTTGGCTGCTACCGGAAATTTGAAAGAGAAATGGGGCTCCCACTTAGTTCGAATCTAGTATAAATTGGATTATCTCTTGTGGTATTGGTAGAATAAAGAATGGTTGAAGGAAGTTTTTCGATTTTACTATTGACTATCGGAATATTGAAATAGCCACCAAAGCATATTGGGAACGGCTGGAGTTGAGGGAAAGGTGGATGGAGTAACTTGAATGTATGGGATGTATTAGGGATTGAGCCAACGGAAGATGATTCTGTCATCTCAAGCGCTTATGCGAAGAAGCTGACGCTAGAGCATCCGGAAAATGACCCACAGTGGAAAGAAATGCTGCATGAAGCGTATGAAGTAGCGTTGAAGCTGGCGCGCAAAAGGTCGGCAGCAACAGAAGCTTCTAACATGAGGCTGAACGATCATGGTGAACGGTTGGAAGATCCATTTGTACATAAGACGATTGCAAGAGAAGAGGTTGCTGTGAGCACAGCTTATCCTTATGCCGCAAATCCGATTCAGGTATTTCTAGCCCGAGTATCTGAGCTGTATAGCAATTTCCCAAATCGAATCCAGCCTTCATCTTGGAAAGCCTTGTTCCAGGAGAACGCGGTATGGGATATTGAGAATCCGCAGTTACAAGATGAAATGGTGAAGTTTCTTGAGGAGAAGCATTATTTTCCGATAGCGGTATGGATCATGCTGGAGGATACTTTCCGTTTCCATGAGCATGAGGAAGAATTAAGGGAACGCCATGCCGGGGAATTCATTGATTACATATTTGAACAGGTTAACGGTACGATGGAGCTGACCTATGATTGTTTCATTGATGCGGACATCGATTTTGATATTGACCGTTATCTCTACCTGCGTGAGATGGCGCAATATATGCTTATGGAAGGTGAATTGGATGAAGTAAGCGCATATTTGAGTGAGGCCCATGAATGGTTCCAAGACGATCCTGACCTAGAGCTCATGCGCGGCAAATACTTCGAAGCAATCGGCGAGATGGAGCAAGCATTGGATTGCTTCAATCAAGTGGTTGCGATGAAACCCGATGAGTGCGAGGGACGATGGCACCGTGCACAGCATCTGTACAAGCTTGAACAATATGAAGCTGCCTTGGCGGACTGCAACCGCTTGCTGGAGATTGAGGAGAATCAGCAAGATGCGTTGATGCTGTCCATTCATTGTTATACGCAATTAGGGCAGCTGAAGGAAGCGCGTATGAAGCTCCAACAATCCAATGACAATGACATTGACAATGTTCATGACATTCTACGGTATGTTCACGGTATTAAGCTATTCAACAAATATAGATATGCACAAGAAGTGGAAGAAAAGGGACAGAGACAAGCACGCAAACAAATCTCATTATTTCTCCTCTACTTCTATCTCCGCTTGACTTGGCTATACATACTCGTCTATGTTGGACTTCAATTATTCATAAGCGTACCTATCGTCGTTACAGTCCTGTGGCTTGCAGTAATGGTGTGGAGCGGTTGGAAGACGTTCAAGACTTACCGAATGATGACTACCTAGAAGGAGGGCTCCAATTTGCCAAGCGAATACAATAACCAACAAAGAAAGCAGCTGGAGCTGTACTTCCGTTGCCTTTCTTCTGTATGTACGGATAGTTTAATAGTGTACCACTCTATCCCGTTCGGATTTCCATTTACAGATCGAATTCTGCGCAGAGGATCGATGAAAAAGGCGTTCGCCGCTTGGGGAGTTACGGACAAGGAATCATTGCTCAGTCGAGTTCAGTGGCTGCTCGAAGATGGACTGCGCGAGGAGTATAAGAAGCTGCATACGAGTCTAGCTGCACGCAACGAAGTCTCTCGCAAGCGTTATGTGGAATCCTCTGTGGATCATCCCGACCATGCCAAGATCGTAATTGTCAATGCATTTTTGCACCAGCTTCCTTCCGGAGAAATTGCGGCATTTGGTGGGGCTTGGGCAATCTTTATGTGCAATATGGGACTTACCTACGGCTACTTAACCAAGGATGAAGCTTGGGACTTGAAGCTCAAGGCGGCTCGCCATTTGCAGCAATACTATAACAGCTGGGAAGACTATCTCACTGCTTTTGTTGCAGGAAATAGCTACTCTGACTCGGATAGTGAAATGAAGATGCAGGCTCACATTACGAGTATAGCCTCGATGCTGCTTGGATCAAGCACATTGGCCATGGATAAGGCACAATGGGGGTTAGCTTGACGATACAATGAATGTGGATGATAAAGATTCTCATTCAGGCCAATAAGGCGGAATAGAAGGTGATCAGATGGCAGCTGAAGTTCATGTAGCCTGCATCCATGATTATTTTGAGCGCTATTCTGAAATGATTCATGGTGATATGAAAAGCAGTGCTTGGGAGCAGCAAATGTTCCTTCCTCCTCACATTGGAACGGGTAGTGTGACCCGGATGCGCGTCCGTGAAGGTATGGAAATTATGGTGACGGATGTCACTTATGCGGAAGATATGAGGCTCTGTATCCAAGAGGCATGCCGTCTGTTTGAGCTGAGTTATTGCTTGAGCGGTGAAGTGTATTGCGAGTGGAGCGGAAAAGAAAGCTATACGGAACCGCAGTCTGGCAATGTGCTGCTATTGGAAGATGTGCGGGTATATGAGGAGAAAAAGGCAGGAATGCACCATCATATGGTTGAGGTGAGATTTTCTCCAGATGAACTGTATGCCTATGCCGTTGATGCGGCTGAGAAGCAGAACATGGAAAGATTGCTTCATCGTCATCTTGGCAGTATTGACACCTATTCAGTCACACCAGACATTCATCGATGCGTAACGGATATGCTTCAGTGCGATTATCAGGGGAAGATGAAGCGGCTATACATGGAGAGTAAAGCCATCGAATTCCTCGCCTTATTCGGAGAGGCGGACGAAATTCATGATCGAACTGTAAAGCGAAACGTTCGTCGCGATGACATCGCAAAGCTTTATGAGGCACGGGAGATTGTGATGAACAATTACGAACAGCCCTTTTCGATACGAGAACTCTCCAAGCTTGTCGGGATCAACGAATTCAAGCTGAAAACAGGATTTCGCGAGCTGTTCGACACAACAGTATTCGAACTGGTGCGCAAGCAGCGGATCGAGAAGGCGATATGGCATATGGAGATGGAACATCTGAATGTTGGGGAAGCTGCCGTCGCGGTCGGGTACAGTAATGTTAGCAACTTTACGGCAGCCTTTCGCAAGCATTACGGCTGCAATCCAAGCTCGTTCCTCAAGCAGCTGGAACAGCAGGATCAAGTTCGAAGGTCGTCTTCGAATGGCGGCGACGCTTCCATTTCGCAAGGGAACCCTTTGGCCTAATGTAGGTAGAAGGGTTCTTCAATTAATTCCGCTATAGGGGCAAAGACTCCCTCTTCAGGTAGAGCGTATGAACATGACTGGCTCATAATCAGAGTATTCATGTGATTCTAACTACTGGAGGGAATCGTAATGTCTCCTATATTGACAATTACATCACAACGCACGGATGGTAATCAGCAAATGGAGGGGAATCCGAAACGATGGATTGCACTCGTTATCGTACTGCTGCCGACGCTGCTTATCTCACTGAACACTTATATGCTTCAGGTTGCTCTGCCGTTGATGCAGCACAACTTGAATGCAAGCTTCGCTGAAGCGCAGCTAATCGTTACAGGTTTCTCCCTTGGCTTGGCGGTGGCTTTGATCATTAGCGGGAAGTTGGGTGACATATACGGAAGAAAACGGCTGCTGTATGTTGGAGTGAGCGGATTCACAATCATGGCCATGCTTGGCGGCTTGACCTCGGATCCTTCCCTGCTTATTGCTATTCGGATCGTTCAAGGCTTGACTGCTGCGCTCATTCAGCCCCAGGTGCTTTCTACGATGCAGGTCAGCTTTCCGCCACGGGAAAAGGCAATCGCGTTCAGCATTTATGGTGCAATCATTGGATTTGGATTTGCTTTTGGACTCATTTTTGGGGGTCTTATCGTCAGCTGGAACCTGTTCGATCTTGGCTGGCGGATGGTGTTCTTAGTTAACGTTCCATTCGGCATGCTGGTTCTGATGCTGATGCCAATCATTCCGGAATCGCGCAGGGAGAAACAGCCTATTGATTGGAGTGGTGCACTTCTGCTCATAAGCGGCTTATTTTTTCTTGTATATCCTTTATCGGAAGGGCAGAGGCAGGGGTGGTCGTTGTGGGTTTGGTTTTGCTTGCTGATCGGTATTGGTGTACTCATTACTTTTGTGGTATTCGAGTGTCGTACGAAGAGAAGAAACGCCTTTCCATTGGTGAATCTTGATGTATTTCGGCATGCTTCCTTTCGCGTAGGTATGTTGGCTGTGCTTGTCGTGTACCTGGGCATGTTCGCCTTCTTCTTCCTATTAAGCTACTATGTCCAATACGGCCTTCATAAGGATGTTCAATCTACAAGCATGGTGTTTCTGCCATTGGGGGTCGGATTCTTTCTGTCCTCTCTCTTATCCTCCCGTTTCGTAGAGAAATGGGGGATAGGTACATTGAAGGTCGGCTCAATCGGCATGGTAATATGCATATCGCTGCTGATTGTTTCTATCCTGTATGACGCGAGGGCTATGTTTGATTACCGTAATCTTCTCCTGTTATGGCTGTACGGATTCAGTCTTGGCATGGTCACGACACCACTTGCGAATATCGTTCTAAGCACAGTTCCGAAGGAGGATGCGGGATCGGGATCAGGATTATTCACGACCTGTATGTACTTGGCGAATTCGCTAGGGGTGGCATTGATCGGTATTGTGTTTTCCGGCGTACTTGGACATGTGCTCGTAGAAGCAGAGCTGTCTGATTATGTACGCGCATTTTCTGTATCAGTTGGTGCTTGCGGAGGGCTGGCACTGGCGACTTTCGTCTGCCTCTGCTTTTTACCGGATCCAAGTCGAAAAAGCCGAATGGCAAAAGCGAAGCATACATTGTAAAAAATGATAGCGTAAGAGAGAAAACCATCAGAAATGAAGGAGGGCATGAGTATGATCACGCTGCATCAGGTCGAGTACGGGCAAAAATCTACGCTTCGTAATTTGCTGGAGCTGTATAAATATGATTTCAGTGAATACGATCCTGAGGACGTCAACGAGAACGGTCTATATGAATATATGTATCTGGATCATTACTGGACAGAGAAAGGGAGATATCCTATCTTCATTCGAGTGGATGGGAAGCTTGCGGGATTAGCGCTTGTAAGGGAGTTGGGAACGGATGATGATAAGCGAACGGTTTATTCGATGGCGGAATTTTTCGTAATGAAAAAGTATCGGCAATCGGGAGTGGGAAAATATGCGGCAACGGCTTTGTTCGATCAGTTTCAGGGAACTTGGAAGGTTGGCCAGATTGACGAGAACGTACCGTCGCAGCATTTTTGGAGAAAGGTAATTGCAGCGTACACAAACGATAACTATGAAGAGATTCGAGAAAACGGCTGGGACGGCCCGATCCAATACTTCTCCACTGTGCTTCGGTAGGAGAGAGTTTCCATATATTGTGTCCATAAAAGAAGTATTTTGAAATAGCGTCATCAATTTTACGCCCCGCTTGTGGCTTCTGGATCGCTGCATTCACCAGTAGCAAGCGGGGCGTTCTATATCGATTCATATGATCTCGGTGCACTATTTAAAGCACCTGTTTAAATTAACAATCCGCCTCTTTCTTTATGCCGCGCAATGAGTACCTCACTAGTGACGGAAGTGATACCATCAATCGTTTGAAGCATCCTCAAGCACTGCTCAGCATGCTCGGGATCATCCAGCAGAGCATGGACATGCAGATGCGGCTTGCCGCTCATTTGATACACGTTCGTAATCTCCTCAGCTAATCTTAGCTGTTCTACGACATGCTGCAGCTTCACCCAATCCACTTCAATATCGAAATACATCGACAAGGTTTTGCCCGCCTTGAGCGGATTCACGACAATGGTGAACCGATCAATAATCCCCTCCTCCATCAATTGATGGATTCGTTCACGAACAGCCGCTCGGGTCAAGTTGACCATTCGTCCAAGCTCCGCATTGCTTAAGCGTCCATTCTCGGATAACAGCTGCAAAATCCGTGTATCGATTTCGTCTAAATTACGGAACTGCATTTGATCAACCCTTTCGATTTGTACTTGTCCTATTAAGCCCATTATAGCACATACAATGTAAAGTTAATGATGCAATCTATTGATCGAATGTATAAAAAAGTGTATACATATGTATGAGGAAGAACATGGCGCGGAAGGGGAGAGGATGTTGTCTTTACTAGCGATTGAAATACTGTTGATCTCCGTGTTGGCTGGAATCGTCGGGGCAGTGCTTGGTCTGGGTGGAGGGATTATAGTTACGCCAGCATTGACCTTATTGTTCGGTGTTGATATTAAGACGGCGATTGGCGCAAGTATTATTTCGGTCATTGCAACCTCCAGCGGGGCAGCGATCGCTTATATCCGAGATCGGATTACGAATGTGCGAGTAGGCATGTTCTTGGAGGTTGCAACAACGGTGGGAGCGATAACCGGTGCATTTCTAGGCGGAATCATGGCGCCTACGGTACTGTATATTATCTTCGGTCTGCTGCTGCTATACTCGGCGGGGACTATGCTTAAGAAGCGGAATGATGAACTGCCGAAGGATGTAACTATGCATCCGGTTGCGGAGAAGCTGCGCTTGCAAGGTGAGTATTATGATAAGGCTTTGAATCAGACGGTTCCGTATAAGGTGGACAATGTATACGGCGGATTCGGCGTCATGTACGGGGCAGGGGTGATATCGGGTCTGCTTGGAATTGGCAGCGGCAGCTTCAAAGTGATGGCGATGGATGTCTTCATGAAGCTCCCGCTTAAGGTATCCAGTGCGACGAGCAACTTCATGATGGGCGTTACGGGCGCTGCAAGCGCGGGGGTTTACCTGTTCCGTGGCGACATCGATCCGGCAATCTCGGCTCCAGTGGCGCTAGGCGTTCTTGTGGGGGCAACGGCTGGCGCGAGAATCATGCAGAAGATGAAGAGCAAGACGATTCGCAAATGGTTTATTCCCGTATTGGCGTATGTGGCCATTCAGATGATTGTACAGGGATTGGGGGGACTTCTATGAGTGAGCTTGGGAGAGAAGGCAGCGTACAGCAGTCCGAGATCGTACAACTGAGCAATGACAAATCTGAAGCAGTAGAGGTTGTTGTCAGCAAGTGGCTTCGGGTAGGAGTACTGGCTAGTGCAGCGGTGATCCTTGCTGGCTTGCTGCTATTCCTCATTTCTGGAGACAGTGGATATCCTGAGCAGACCTTTCCAACCAGTCTGGCAGGGATTTATGCTGGTCTATTATCAATGAAGTCATATGCGATTATCCTGACAGGACTGCTTATGCTCATTGCTACACCAGTACTGCGGGTCTTTATCTCTATTTTTGTTTTTCTGCATGAACAAGATTATTTGTATGTAGGAATAACAATAATAGTGTTCTTGATCTTAGTCGCCAGCTTTTTCATTGGAAGTGCAGGGTGATCTATTGTGTTAGGAGTGCCTGAACAGAGAAAAGTCAGTCAATAATATTCACCAGGAAATACCTGTTCATCCACTTGGATTCATGTATACTAAAATAGAATATGTATCCAAATGAAGAGAGCATTGAGTGGGAACTTGATGTTCTCTTTTCGTCTCATTTACTAGATAGGAGTGGTTGCCATGTCTATGCTGCAAGTATTAGATAAGGGGTATGTCCGGTTAGTCAACACGATGGGTTCGGATTTGACGGTTGTCAACTCCGCACGGGTATCCTATGCCAAGGAATCGATGGAGCTAAGTGAACGGGATATTCGATTGATTCAATTTCTGGCTAGAGAAGGACATACCTCGCCATTTCGACATGTCATGCTGCAGTTCGAAGTGTACGCGCCGCTTATGGTTGCAAGGCAGTGGTGGAAGTATGTCATAGGTTCTTCCCATATGGAAGGCACAGGCGACAGCTTGGAGGCTTGGAATGAATCGAGTCGTAGATATATCACTGAAGATCCTACCTTCTACATACCGTCTCAGGGGGAATGGAGAAGCACGCCTGAGAATTCGAAGCAGGGCAGTGGAGACATTGTATCCTGGGAAATCGGGCAGAAGCACACGGACGAGCTGATGAACTACATTGAGCTTGGAGTTGCCAAGTATGAAGCGGCACTAGAAGATGGCATATGCGCGGAGCAAGCTAGATTATTTCTGCCTTCTTATGGCATGTATGTGCGCTGGTATTGGACAGCCTCCCTGCAATCGGTAGCCCACTTCTTGAATCAACGCCTGGAGCATGATGCTCAGAAGGAAATTCAATCTTACGCGAAGGCGATATTGGAGCTTAGCAGACCTATTTTCCCACATTCCTTGCAAGAGCTCTTGAAGCAGGATATTGGGGAGTAAATGCAGGTAACAAGTGCATGTAAATGGTCTTGAGGGGAATAAGCAATGGACGCAGTCATATTGTTATTCGACTTCTCCAATACGGTGCGTCCATTCTCATTTTCTATGAATCTCTTACTTATAGACCCTTAGATTTATTGCTCGCAGGTAGTATGCGTCGTTCCACGCTCTCGTACACATCAAGCAAGCGAGACAACCAAGCAAATCTAGTGGATGACCAATACACGAGCACTGCTGAGAAGATCCCGATCATTGCGCCTACTGCAATATCTACAGGATAATGTACGCCAACCCATACACGAGATAACGCTACACAACCCGCCAGCACGAGCCACAACCAGCCCCAGCCTGTTTTTTTGCGCATCAGCCAGAACGACGCACAGATGGAGAAAAACAATATAGTATGATCACTGGGAAATGAATTATTGATGCTGTGATCGATTAATTTACTAACATGCGGGAGTTCCGCAAATGGTTGATGATGCGAATGGAACATTCCAACCGCTTTGCCAAGGAGCTCTGCGAGAATGAATGCAAATCCGCCCTGCAGCACCATCATGCGATTGGCTGTTGTACGAGTGAACCAAAATAACAGCATGCTAGCTGCTAACAGATAGATCGTATATTCCGCAATGAATACGACAGATGGATTTAGAAAGGAGAGCTGCTTGCCTAAGTCGTTAATTCCACGAAACATTTCAATATTTAATTGGGGTAATGACACGTATGTTCTTCCTCCTTGTGACCTATATCAATTAGATCTAGTATTTATTCCATATGCTTAGTATAGGGAGAGGGCTTTAATTGCTCCTTAATAAATTCTTAATATTACATAAAAATCTGATCAGAATCAGCTGGTTATTTATGGGTTATCGCGTATTTGCTAATATGAACCGAATGGGGAACACGATTGTTATGATTCCTATGTTGAAATAGGAGGCTGTCAAAATGGACTTCAATCTTTTGTGTCACTATTACGAAGCCGCAAGAGGGCCATTTCACAATTTGTCTGCACTGTCTATTGAAGAAGCGAACAGCATCTTGTCCGAGTTAAGAGAGAATGGTAGAGGCTTTGCAAGCAAACGATCTGAAGATTACATGCATATTCGGCGTCAATTAGAGAAAGAGGCAAGAACGATGTTTGTAGAGCAAGGCGGCAATCCTCAGACGCTATATCCTCAATATATGACATTAGGACAATGCAGTTGGCTGCTGGAGTGGTATGAAGAGGGAAGAGAATTACAAATCTATATAGATGATTTCGACGCTAGTATCATTAGTTTTACTTATGGAGACTTATTTCCAACGATGCGAGTTGAGGATGGGAGGCCATATCGTAAAAAGGTATACACCATAGATACCATTCAGGCGGTAGTCGAACAGTTTGGTTGGCCACAGCAATGGAATGCCCATGGTCAATATGGCCCTGAGCGATATATTGAAGTTCAAATATGGGATGAAAGGGTCATAGAACGATACAGAAACAAATGAATAATACTGAACATGCAGACATCCACGATTTTGAGGGGAGAACAATGGTATGAGTGTAGCATCGCTTATTACTTTGCAGCCTGAGTGATCAAGGGGAAGCCATGTATTCAGGCTCCGGACGAGTTCATTAATGAATGATAAAGGAGAATTGTGAATATTGATGATGGCCTATGAGGAGGATGTGACATCTTCATTCAATTGTTGGAGACAAGAATGAGAGAAATATCAAGCCATAAGGTTCCTATTAGGTGGATTATTGTGACAAGGAATAATAATCCACCAATAAGACGATATCGAATCTATGTAACTTTCGTTACGTAATAAGTTTGCAGAAACATAGAGATTTCATCGTTAATGGTGAGTAAATCCGTTTCTGAAGGGAAATGTCCCATCTCGTATGATTTGATTGCGGTCAGATTCGGGATGATTGCGCGTGCTGTTTGATTGACCTGCCGTTCAGGGAAAAAGATGTCCTTTCGGCCTGTAACAAGAAGAGTCGGCGCATGGAAATGCTGGAGTTCCTCTTTTTCTGTAAGCTTAGGCATATTTTGCTCAAGTTTCACATATCGAAAAATGTCTCCAATAATTTTCTTGTCTATTGCCTTCATCGTGTTGTCAGACATGGCATTGGTTAGCTTATCAAGGTATCGATCTGAGGAAGTTGCATGGAACAGAAGCAGTGGCAAAAGGATGTCCTTGATCATTTTGAGCTTCGATCCTAAACGTATTCCTGCTGGTGACACAAGCACGGCGCAGTCTATTTTATGCGGCATATAGGCGGCTAGTCTTAATATGATTCCTGCTCCATAAGAGGTGCCTATAAATCCACATTTATCGATATCAAGACCGTTCATGAGTTCTTGAAGCCATAGGGCGAAGCTATTATCCTTAGCTGACACTCTAGTTTCTGCACTAAACCCAGGATGACCAATCGTATCAGGCGCATAAATTCGATACTGGCTCGTTAATGGAGAAAACCAAGACAATGTCATTGGGTTGATGCAGTTTCCCCCTTGTAATAGGAACAACGGTTTTCCATCAGTGGGTCCCACAGCTAATAGATGAGTTGAGCCAAAGCTCGTATTCAGATACATGCGTTCAACGGGAAACGGCAAAGCTTGTATATAGTTTTCATAATGATTCGCAATCAAACTCTTACCCTTTTCGCTTTTATAAATCGTTACTATGCTGCTCATCGAACGCCTCCTCCGTACTTAGCACCATCCTATAGTTACGTTACCTATCGAAATTGGATGCAGATGGGGCGAGAAAGTTTAATTCTCTAATTGAAGATGTGGCGAGGCTGATCTTTGTCAGGTTGAAGACGTAGGTGGTTGCTCGGCATTTGAAAAAAGAAGGAGTGTTGGTTGATGGGACGTGTCTGTAGAAGTGGGTTTGTCGTTCGGACAGTGTGGCTTGTTATACTTCTCATTCTGCTTCAAGGCTGCACATCCAAGTCTGGCCCTGAGTATTTGGAAATGAAGGGCTTGAATCAAGATGAACAAGAGATTGTACAGCTCATCAACAAACGAATGCAATATTTGCATGATGGCAATGCGGAGGATTATATGAAGCTAATCGCACCGAATAGTCCGATAACAGGCATGCCGACCTATCAATTGAAGGCGGTGAAGCTGCACACTCCCATCCATATCCAAGAGCAGAAGAAGGCATATCAAGTCCTTCTCCTAGCTGATGATATGCTGACCAACGATGATTATTTCACGTCACAATATGTATTTATAAAGGGAAAAGAACCGGACTCGAAATGGCTTATCTACGATATTGATTAAAGCGATTACGAGAGGAAGAGGAAGACTGTCTGATATGAGGAGATTGGTGCAGGGCATATTTAGGTGATGTGCAGGTACCCATTTGGACGATGTAAACAGATTAGGAACGGACAGGAGGAAGGGGATGAGATTCTTCTGTTTAGACTCATTTTATAACTGATAGGGTCTTTTAGGTGCCTATGCCAGCTTAGGGGGGAACGGATTATATCGGCGACGGTTTGATGGCTGAAGCTATTCTGTTCGTGGTATCATTTTTTGCATGGAAAAATAGAAGGCCGGTATCTTACCGATTGAATTCACGATCCTTGATGGACGACTGTACATCAAAATAAAGCAGAACAGTTCACAGTTTATTCCGTTTCAAGGAGATATCGCGCGATTAGAGGAGTCAATCGGATTGCAGGTAGACGATATCGATCTGACCGCATCTATAGCTTATGGAAGCACAGGCATACGGACTCTTCTAGTACCAGAATTCCCGCAAGCGTCCGTGCATCCATTTTGTATGGAGACTTATCATCCTGATGCGTTCATGCATGGAAGACATTTCTCCTCTCCGTATTCAGGTACGGTAGAAGATCCTGTAACAGGCACAGCATCTGTTGTTATGGAGGCCTACTATTTGCAAAATCTGCGAACGGATCAGGACAATGCCGAGTTCTTCATTGAGCAGGTCTAAAGATTGATCGCGATGGCAAGGTTAAGGTTCAAGCAGTTCGCCATGAGGAGCAGACAGATGTCTTCATTGAAAGAACAGCCGTATTCGTCCAAGAAATTGAAGTTGAACGTAACCATTCTACCTGAAATGACAATTGGAGTGTATAATAATGGAATATGATCCTGTGTAGTAGGACACCAAATGGCCCGACTGAAAACTCTTTTTTGGTTGGGTCTTGTCATGATAAGGAGAGAACTTCGAGATGAATATGAGATTAGCCGGCGAACAAGATATTGATAAGCTTATTCGAATGCGATGGGACTTCACGAATGAGTATAACGAAGAGAAGGTTGGAGAGGAACTATACGAAGATTTTTACAAGGAGTGCCGTTCTTTTCTACTAGAAGCAATGAAAGGGGGAAACTGGTTTATTTGGGTCGCTGAATTAGATGGCAGCGTCATCTCCCACATCTACTTGGAATTGATTCACAAAGTCCCTCGACCTGGGCGAAAGACAAATCCATTTGTATATATGACGAATGTATATACCGTACGAGAGCATCGCGGCAACCAGATTGGGAGCAGGTTGATGAAAGAGATAGAGGCTTGGTCGAAGCAGCAGGAGCATGAATTCATCATCGTATGGCCTAGTGAATGGAGCATTCGCTTCTATGAACGGAACGGGTACAGTCTATGCAATGATCCGATGGAGCTGAATTTGTAGTTAGTAGTCAACTCAACATCAGCGAATTGATTTTGCATATTTAGTCCTTAGAAAGGAGAAACGGCATGGTATCGTTGTTTTTCTGGCCTTTGATGATTGTGTCGATCATATCCTCATTGCTCGGTATAGCTATTCCGAATCATCGCCATCTTTACTTATCGGCGGTATGTATCCTCCCATTATCACTGTATCTAGCAGCAACTCCAAGATTTCTTATTTGGGGACTTATCTTCCCAATCCTCTACTTGGCATCCTCGAAGCTGATTCAGAGGAACAGAAAAATCTATGCTGTACTTGTTAATCTACCTAATTATGTGCTTATTGGGTGGCTTGCTATTGTTGTTATCAATCAATAAGGGAGGGCTAATCATGAATTGGGCGAACCGAATAACTGTAATCAGAATTATGTTCGTACCGTTGTTTATTCTTATGTATCAACAGTATCCTGCATGGATGGCAGCGCAATTTCCGCTGTTTGACTATATAAATAGGTACGGCGTATACTGGGCGGTGTTTACGTTTGTCATTGCATCAGCAACGGATAAGTTGGACGGCTATATCGCTCGTAAATACAACCAAGTGACGAATCTAGGCAAGCTGCTTGATCCTCTTGCTGATAAGCTACTGGTATCCGCGGCATTAATTATGCTGGTACAGTATCATATTATTCCTTCTTGGATGGCTGTGCTCATCATTGGAAGAGAAGTATTTGTCTCTGGTATTCGACTGCTAGCTGCCTCCAAAGGGATCGCCCTCGCAGCGGATAAGCATGGGAAGATTAAGCTTGTGATGCAGGTTGTTGGCATTACAGCGGTTCTCATGAACAATTACCCGTTTTCTTACATGACCAGCTTTCCGGTTGATTCCGTGCTTATGCTGTTAGCAGTGCTGTTAACAATTTACTCAGGCTGTAAATATACAAGAAACAACTGGCATCGTCTGAACTTACAAATGGAATGAGGGGAAATGATTTGACGACTACACTCTATTTTGTAAGGCATTGTGAATCACACTATGTCGAAGGGGAAGAGCGCTCAAGGGGGATTTCTGCTAAAGGAGAACAGGATGCAATGAAGATTGCCGAATTGCTGCAGCATATTCCGATTGATGTATTTATATCAAGCCCGTATGCTCGGGCGATTCAAACGATTCAGCCGCTTGCTGATTTTGTGAATCGTCCTATTCACATATATGAAGATTTAAGAGAACGGCAAATTGGTGCATTTGAAGGATTGAGCTTCCAAGAGGCAAAACGCAAGTTGTACGCAGATCTCCATTTTTCTTTTCCAGATGGAGAACCAAGCCGTGATGCTCAGCGAAGAGCAGTTGCTGTACTTCAAGAATTGATAAGCAAGTATGAAGGACAGCATATTGTGATTGGGACACATGGGGACATTATGACGTTGATGTTGAATTACTTTGAGCCGGCTTACGGATTCGAGTTCTGGACCTCCACGACGATGCCTGATATCTATAAGCTTGAGCTTCAGAATATGCAACTTGTACGAGTTGATAAGCTCTGGCATAACGAATAGTCGAATCGATACTACCCCTACCAAGAAATGAGGGAGACCTTGAAAATTCGCATCATTGGCCCTTGTGGCAGTGGCAAGACATACATAGCCAAGGAATTATCGAGGAAATACAATACTCCGTACTATGAGCTGGATAATCTCGTATGGAATCGGACGGAGGTGCAGCGGCGCAATCCTGTTGAGGTGAGAGATGCTCTATTAATGGATATCTTGAGACAGGACTCGTGGATTATTGAAGGTGTTCATTATAAGTGGGGAATGGATAGCTTTCGACAAGCTGACATCATCGTGATTATTAAGCCAAATAAGCTGACGACTCAATATAGGGTCGTGCGCAGATTTATACGGACAAGGCTCCGAGTTGAATCGTCCAACTATAAGCAGACTCTGCATAACCTATATACGATGCTGTTCGTCTGGAATAAAGATTACTATTCAGTTAGTCTGCCAGCGATAATGAATCTTACGGATGTCTATAGCGACAAGAGGGTTGTCATTGCCAGAAATCGTGATCTGCATGCAATTATGGAAGAACGACTAAATAATCGGGAGGGCATCAATGATTACGTTTAAAAATATTGATCAGGACAATTGGGAAGAGAGCATCAACCTTCGTCCGTCGGAGGAACAAAGCAAGTTTATAGCTTCTAATCTGTATTCCATAGCAGAAGTGCAATTTTTGCCGGGGTTCGTGGCGCAGGCCATTTACAAGGATGAACAAATGATAGGCTTTACGATGTATGGACTAGATGCGGATGACGGCAACTACTGGATCTATCGATTCATGATCGACGAGAAGCATCAGAGCAGAGGCTATGGCAAACAGGCCCTGCAGTTGTTAATGGATGAGCTTCGATCCAAGGAGGATCGAACAGAGGTGGTCTGTATTAGTTACAATCCTGAAAATGAAAGAGCGAAGCATTTATATGCGAGTATTGGGTTTGTTGAGCAAGGGGTAGCGGATTGGGGAGAGATGATGGCGAAGTATCAATTTGAGCCGAGTGCATGACTTCATGAATTGAGCAGCATAGAGATGCATTCAAAGATTATATGGATGGAAAACAAGTGTATGTAGATTAAAGAGAGCTAGGATTTTAATCGGTATTGCAACAATTGGTTGAGGAGGCGAACCGGATTGTTCATGAATGCTGGGATGAAAATGGAGAAGCCGAGATGGAATCGATATTCAGCATATGTCCTTTCCAAGCTGTCAGGTGCAGGCTTCTCTTTGTTCGTTTTCTTCGCTATGTTTGTATTACCGAAGATGGATTTGTACGCGTATTCAGAACAGTTTGCCAACACTGCCTACTGGAAGATTTTCTATGGGTATGGAATTGCATGTTCGGTGATCATTGATCTTATCACGATCAAACTGGAAAGGCTGAAGGTGCTGTCACGTATTCTGCTGCACGCGATAGCGGGAAATCTCTTTTTTCTAGGACTGGAAGTGAGTATGAGCTCATTTCTTATCGGAATGTTCGGCTCGTTCTTCGCCCTTTTCTTTTTTTGGGGAACATATGCTTATCCAATTATACGCGGCCGGAAGCTTGCTCCCTATCTCTTCTCCGTCATTATCCCCTCCATCCTCCTACTGATTGCGATTATTGATTTCACAACGAAAAGCAACTGGGTTGAGGAGCGCACCGCGAATACGTATACGGCTGATTTTGATTATTTCCATGGAAAGCATGAAATCCCGATACAAGTCAGCCAAGGTGATGTGATAACACTATCCATTTACGTACGTAACAAGAATGGCGGAGGGCACGGTTTTCATATAAAGGATGAGCGAGGGATCCACGTCGGAATGGATGGGGACAGCAGCTCGGTGAAGCTTTACGCTCAGAAATCGGAGATCTATGATGTGACGGTCACAGGAGATAAGCTTCAAGGCGGTTTTATGCTTGCTTGGCGTATAGAAAGACGTACTTAATCCTCTTTGATCTACTTTATCATTTTTCACTGTTGTTCATAATTAAATGGTATATCATCAACAAGGCGATGAGGGAGAGTTATTATGAGAGAACTCGTATTCATTAAGGATTATAAAGACATAGAGAAATACCGTGTCAGCTTCAATGCATTGGCGCAGCGATCGTTCGGCATTCAGTTTGAAGATTGGTATCAGCGAGGATGCTGGAATGATCGGTATATTTGCTATTCCTACGCCGATGGAGATAGAGTCGTTGCGAATGTGTCAGTTAATGTAATGGATATCGTTGTAAAAAATGAGATTCATGAAGCCATTATGATCGGCACGGTCATGACGGATGAAGCATATCGGAATCAAGGCTTGTCGAGAAAGCTAATGGAAATCGTAATCGAAGAGTATCTGCAAAAATGCAGCTTTATGTACTTATATGCGAATCGAACGGTTCTCGATTTCTATCCGAAGTTTGGCTTTCATAAAGTACAAGAACCGGAATTCTACTCCGTGATGCGTACACTAGAGGCACACAATGATCGTACTCACATGCGGAAGCTGAACGTAACAGATGTTCAGGATTGGGAGCTTGTCATGCGATACTATGCTTCACGGAACGTAAGATATTCGACATGTGACGCTATTCATGCAGAGGGCATCTTCGCTTGGTATTGCTTGCACGTGTTTGAGAACGATCTGTATTTCATCGAGGAATTAGATGCGGTTGTTATCTTTATGGAAGAGGGAAATTCAATACAACTATATGATGTCTTGTCTCCTAAGCAAGTTGATCTCTCGCAAGTTGTCAATAAGATTGCAACAGAACAGACGGAACGGGTGTACTATCAATTTCATCCTGAGCAAGGTGGGTTTAAGGTCGAGTACCCAGAACCATCAGATGATAATTTGTTTATGTTGCCGAATCGTCTTCAATCCCTTGATCACATAAAGCTCCCTAAAATCGCGCAGGCATAATGAAGCGTGAAATGAGTGAAATGAAAATACACCATTATGTTTACTTCTTTCAAAAAGTGACTTGCGATCCATGCGCCACGTGCCCATCGATTGTGAGTCACTTTATTTATTTCGTCTACTTGATGATTTTCAACCTACATAATCACCCGAGAGTTAGGCTGTATAACATTGGGAGGTACCCTTATCCAGAAATACGTAAGATGTGAGAAAAAGCATGATATACACGATCTTCTGTCTGGTATATATATGGTTTCATGGAAGCTTGTCGGTTTCGCAGGATCAGGTTCCATACGTAGATGGTGAAATCGAATAAATCCAGAAGGGGGATGATGGATATGAAATCTGTGCTTGAACTGGAGAAGAGACTAGCTGAGCCTTCAGATGAATGTATTCAAGATCTGGCGAAAGTCGACGGAGATATTGTTATTCTTGGTGTAGGAGGGAAAATGGGGCCGAGTCTCGCTAAGCTGGCGGTCAATGCGGTTCGTAAGGGCGGGCTGAACAAGCGGGTGATCGGGGTTTCTCGGTTCACTGGAGGAGATGTACAGCGCGAACTAGAGGAAGCGGGAGTTGAGACGATTGCATGTGATCTCCTTCATGATGGAGAATTGTTCAAGCTGCCACATGCAGCGAATGTAATCTATATGGCCGGCAATAAATTTGGCACAACGGGGAAAGAACATTTTACTTGGGCGATGAATGTGTACTTGCCCGGAAGAGTGGCAGAGAAATATAAGGATTCACGCATCGTTGTGTTCTCCTCTGGTAATATCTATCCATTCATGCCGATCGGCAGCGGAGGGGCTAATGAGTCTGTATCACCAGAACCAATCGGTGAGTATGCGCAGTCCACATTAGGCCGAGAGCGAATCTTCGAATACCATGCCCATAAAAACAATACCCCAATGCTGTTCTACAGATTGAACTATGCGATTGATCTCCGTTACGGTGTCTTGTTAGAAATAGCTAAATCTGTGATGGAAGGGAGTCCGATTAATCTGAGTATGGGGCATGCAAATGTAATCTGGCAAGGGGATGCGAACGCAATGGCTCTTCGCTCCTTGACGGAATGCACGAGTCCGCCGACCATCATGAACATTACAGGGCCAGAGACGATGTCGGTGAGATGGGCAGCGGAGCAGTTCGCTATGCGCTTCAATAGAAGCGTGCATTTTCAGGGGGAAGAGTCTGAACTGGCATTGTTGAATAATGCATCGAAGTCACATCAGCGCTTCGGGTATCCATCTGTATCATTGCTGCAGATGATCGACTGGGTGGTGGAATGGGTTCAATCTGGAGGGGCAACATGGAATAAACCTACTCATTTTCAGGAGAGAGGTGGGAAATTCTGATGCTGACACGCAATAAGCTTTCGAACACGCTGCATGAGGCTCTCCATCAGGGCTTAGTTATTCCCGCGCATCCACTTGCACTCAATGAGGAGCGTCAACTGGACGAACGCCATCAGCGCGCGTTGACGAGGTATTACATTGCATCCGGAGCAGGTGGAATCGCAGTAGGAGTTCACTCCACACAATTTGAGATTCGCGACCCTAAGCATGATTTATTTGGGACGGTATTGCGCATGGCCGTTGAAGAGGTAGAACGAGCTAACATAGGACGTCCTTTTATTAAGATTGCCGGTGTGTGCGGCAGTACTGAACAAGCGATGAGGGAAGCGGAACTGGCACATCAGGTGGGGTATGATGCCACATTGCTAAGCATGGGCGGACTCTCCAGCGTGAGTGAAGAGGAATTGCTTGAACGTACTGAACGGGTTTCTGCTATTATGCCGATAATCGGATTCTATCTGCAGCCGTCTGTTGGAGGACGTGTCCTCAGCTTTGATTTTTGGCGCAAATTCGCTGACATCCCGAATGTAGTAGCAATCAAAATGGCTCCCTTCAATCGCTATCAGACCATCGATGTTGTACGAGCGGTATGCTATTCTGACAGAAGAGATGAGATTGCATTGTATACAGGGAATGACGATAACATTGTTAATGATCTGCTTACAACGTACCGCTTCGATGTGAGAGGGCAGTCAATTGAGAAGAGTATTGTGGGCGGTCTTCTCGGCCATTGGGCTGTATGGACGAAGAAGGCAGTCGAATTACTGGAGGAGATCAAGAAGGAGAGAGAACGCGGCGAAATCTCTGGGGAATGGTTAACTAGGAACATCCAGATTACAGACTGCAATGCTGCATTTTTCGATACTGCGCATCAATTTCATGGATGTATTCCAGGGATTCATGAAGTGCTGCGCCGCCAAGGGCTGCTCAAGGGCATTTGGTGCCTGAATCCGAATGAGACGCTTTCTGCTGGGCAAGCGGACGAAATCGATCGAGTATATAGACAATATTCGCATCTTCATGATGACGAATTCGTTGCAGCCCATCTACAGGAATGGCTGGAATAAACATTAACTGTATTTCATCAAATTCAACCACTTTATCATTTTCCACTCGGGGGAAATCCTTGGTGCATAAGGGTTTTACGTGAACTTTTATCCCGAGGAGGGTCTATTAGAACAATTAATGAAAACGCTTTATTTATTAAATGGTGACTGCTTCTTATACTGAGAGAGAGAATTAAGTTGGAAGCTGCCAGCAGGGAATGCGCAACAATACAAAGGGGGAAATGATCGCAATGTCAAAAAGAGTCATAAGTGTTGTCGTTATGATGACAATGGTCTTCACGCTTCTTGCGGCATGCGGAGGCGGAGGGAGTGCAAGCAGTCAAGAAAGCAGCACAAATTCCAACAATAACAGCAGTAACAGTGGTAATGCAGGTTCCGGTTCTACAGTCACGGGGGATAGTGAGCAATATGGGGATACGGGCGGGCTGAAGCTTCCGATCGTTGATAAGCCTGTAACGTTAACATGGATGCATCCTGGTAATGTCTCCATTACGAATGAAATGCTCGTCGTCAAGGAAATTGAGAAGCGAACAGGCATTAAGGTGGTGTTTCAGACATACTCCAGCCAGACTTACGAGGATAAGCTGAGAACGACCGTTGCCTCCGGGAAGCTTCCAGATATTTTCAATGGATTAAAGGGTGCCGAACTGAAGGATATAGGCAAGCAGGGCGGTGTTGTGGCCATAAATGAGCATGTCGATATGCTGCCCAACTTCAAGAAGCTGTACATGGAAGAAAACCCGTGGGTAATCAAGTCATTCGGCGATCAGAGCGGGAACTTATACTCATGGCCGATATACAAGTTGAATCGGGACGTCAATCACGGTTTCATGTATAGAAAGGATATTTTCGATAAAAACGGCATCAAGCCATGGACGAATACAGATGAATTCTACACTGCTATGAAAAAATTGAAGGAGCTGTATCCGAACAGCTATCCTTACGCTTCTAAGACGAAAGAACACATTTATGGAGACTGGTCTTATGGTTGGGGAATAGGCGGTGAGAACTATCCAATTTATTATGATGAAGCAGATAGAAATTGGAAGTTCGCCTCCGTGCAGGATGCGCACAAAGATATGCTTGACTTCATGAAAAAGATGTTCAACGAAGGGCTGCTCGATCCTGAGTTTTTAACGAATACGCAGGATTCTTGGACAACGAAAATGACAACAGACAAGGCATTTGTAACTTTCGACTGGATTGGCAGATTGGATCTGTTCTACAACCAGGTGAAGAGTGCGATGCCAGACTACAACTTGCGATATGCACTGCCAATTGGTCCGACGGGGCACGTAAGATCGCTGCCTGAGGTTAGCGACTTCGGTATCGCAGTAGCGGATAACGACAATAAGGAAGTTGCGCTGAAGTTGCTGGATTACTTAACAAGTCCATCTGGCGGGGATTTAATGACACTTGGTGTAGAAGGTGTGAACTTCAAGTGGGGTGAGGATGGATATCCTGTGTATCCAGAATTGGCTAACCTGCCGCTAGTGGATATTAGTGTTCTCGAGGATCGCTATGGGATGTGGCAGGAAAGCGCCTATTTGCGACCGAATCCGAAGAGTGTCTATTTCAAGTTCTCGGAAAAAGAGCAGGAAGCGCAAGATCTAATCATGAAGGATAATCGAAGAGAGCCGCTAGATCCAACCCTTAACTTCACAGATGATGAAATTGCGACTCTATCAGAGCTGCAGACGTCGATCCAGAAGGCAGCGGAAGAGTTCAATTCGAAATATGTGATGGATAAAAACTATGGTGAGAAGCAATGGGAGGACTGGAAAAACACTGCGAAAAAAGCAGGGATTGATCAAATGCTTGCCATATTTAATGAAGCACAAAAGCGTTTTGACTCCAAGTAAGCTGCGGATCATTTGAAATCGGAGGGGCACCTGGATTCTGATTCAGGTGCCCATTCCTCAAGGGGGAACAATTGTGCAGCAATCAGAGCTTGAGACTAAGCACCAACGAACAATGACGCCAAGTCGCATGCGTTGGGCGAACTTCTGGAAGCATATCAAGCGCGATAAGCAGCTTCTTGTGCTTTTTATTCCTTGTATTCTCTTCTACGCAATATTTCGATACGGGCCCATGTATGGGTTAATCATCGCATTTAAGGATTACAGTGTGTACAAAGGTGTATTCGATAGCAAATGGGTAGGACTGAAGCATTTTATCAAATTTTTCAGCAATCAGGACTTTCTTATTCTCTTTACAAATACATTCCTGCTAGGCTTCTATACGTTAATATTCGGGTTTGCGTTTCCGATCCTATTTGCCGTTTTCTTAAATGAAGTTCGAGTAAAATGGTTTAAGAAATCGATTCAAACCTTTAGTTATTTACCCTCCTTTCTATCAGTAGTCATTATTTGCAGTATGATCATTGACTTTCTCTCTCCAACAAATGGGATCGTCAATCAAGTTCTTTCCTATTTCGGATTTGAAAAAAAGCATTTTTTGATTGATGCTGCATGGTTTCGGCCGATCTACGTCATATCCGATATTTGGGCCACGATGGGTTATCAGGCGATTATCTATTTGGCGGCTGTAGCCGGTATTAATCCTTCGCTGTATGAGGCAGCTAAGGTAGATGGTGCGAAGCGGCTGCAAATGATGCGGCATATTACGATACCAGGAATCATGCCGACGATCGTCGTCATGTTCATCTTAAATATGGGGAATATGTTTAGAATCGGTTACGAAAAGGTGCTGCTGCTGTACAACCCAATGACATATAGTGTCGCCGACGTGTTCTCCACCTATGTGTACCGAAAGGGCTTCCTCGAATCAAGCTACAGCTATGCAGCGGCTGTTGGGATGTTCGAATCTGCCGTAGCTTTGGTCATGCTGCTTGGAGCGAACTATGTAAGCAAGCGATTTGGAGGTAACAGTCTATGGTAGGAGAACGTAAGCTGTCGATCTTCAATGTTGTCAATACGATCCTATTGCTTCTCGTTGCAGTGTGTACCCTTTATCCGGTATGGTATATTGCTGTCATTTCATTTAGTGACACGGTTTCTGTATTGCAAGGGGAAGTAACCCTGTTTCCGAAGGGCTTCAATATAGATGCTTACGTTGAGGTGCTGAAGGATGACAAGATTCCAAGGGCGTATCTAAATACAATCTATTATACGGCGCTTGGCACATTCATCAACCTGTTGTTTACGGCCATTTCCGCTTACCCATTAGCGCAGCGCAATTTTGTCGGCAGAAAGTTCTGGATGCTTGCGATCGTGCTGACGATGTTCCTGAATGCAGGAATTATCCCAACTTTCATGGTGGTCAAAGGACTGGGCTTAATTGATACAGTATGGGCACTCGTGCTGCCTAATGCAATCTGGACATTTGAGCTCATCATACTCAAGAGCTTCTATGAGAGCATGTCGTCCCAAATTCGGGAAGCGGCCAAAATCGATGGAGCTTCAGAGTATCGCATCTTGTTCAGCATCGTAATCCCGTTGTCGAAGCCCGCCTTGGCGTCGATTGGACTCTTTTATTTCATGGGGCATTGGAACAGCTTCTTCCTCCCGTTAATTTATTTAAATGACAAGGATATGTTCCCGCTTCAGATTGTCTTGCGAGACATGCTCATCTTCAATGCAGAGTCGGATGCTTCGCTCGTAGATCGTGCAGCTTTGGCTCCACAGGCGATGAAGAACGCGACAATTGTATTGTCTATGATCCCCGTCTTGCTTATTTATCCTTTTGCACAGAAATACTTTGCAAAGGGGGTTATGCTAGGAGCGGAGAAGGGATAGTTGATCACGGTGTAGAATGTAGTTGGAATCGCTTCATGCGTATGAGAACATGACAAGGGGAAGAGCGAGATGAAAAGATTATTGATGAACGTCGGCCTGTTTCAAATTTTCATGGCTTTGTTAATCGTGATCATGGTCATGTTTGTCTCCAACTATATTGTACACAAGAACTCCATCTCAGAAGTCTATGACGAAGTAGCTCAAAATAATGCGCTAGTCGTGAAAACGATGATTCAATCGATCGATAACAGCTTCAGATCCCTAGACAGCATGAACCATTCCATTCACTCCTTACCCTATAACAACATTGTAAATAGTGATGGAAGCCTGGATATGGCGAAGGTGTACGATTTACAGAAAAATGTTACCGCACTCGTATCCAAAGCTGATTTTATCGAAGATATTATTGTATTTCATGACAATTCGAATCTTGCAATCACCTTGCACGGTACGACTGATTTGGGAGAGCTATTTGAGCAAAAATATGTACATTCCATCTACAATGCAGCGTATTGGAAGCGCTTTATGTCCATGCCGCATGAATCGAAAGTCTTTCCGGCCGATACATACAAGGTCATGAACAGCGGTACGACATGGCAAAAAAAGAAACTGCTGATTATGGTGGGAGGCAATAAATTTCGTCTATCTGATAAACATATCATGTTTTTGATTAGTGCCGAAAAGTGGATGAAATTCGTTGACCAAACTGCTATTATACCTGGTGCATCATTTATTGTGCTTGATTCGAATCGCAATGTGATACTCAGCACGAATGATGATTTTGACTTGGTAGAGGTATGGAATCAGCTAACCTCTAATTTCAATTCGGAAGGGACGATCACGGGCAAGGATTTCGAGTACAATTTCTACAAATCGACGTACAACGGATTTATGTATATCAATAAAATTCCTTATAAGTTTAAGAACATCAACTCCGTAAGCAGTGCGAATCTTACGATCATGATCACTGCCATCATCGCAGCTATCACTTTATCTTACTTGCTCAGTATGTACTTATATCGACCCATCCGTAACATCATTCAGCAGCTGGGAATAGAAACGAGTAAAGGAAATGATATCCGCAATATTCATAAGGCTATTCGTGTGCTCCAATTAGACAACGGTAAGCTCAGAGAGCAACTTGAAGTCGTATGTGTAGAAAATCGAAGAAGTGCCTTCTTTCGAGCGATTGATGAGTATGCAGATCCAAGTGAATCGGAGCAGCTTATCCGCAAATACTTCCCAGAAAGCACTGTGAAGAAACAATTTGTGATGGTTCTGATCCAGCTGCTGCCTAAGGAGGAAGCGGAGTCACATGAGCGTATCCATGTCGATGAGTTGGAATCACGTATTGCTGCTGGATTGAAGCGAGAGTCGATAGAGGCACTTCTATTTCATGCCGATAAGCTGCAATTTGTCGCGTGGATTGGATTGGATCAGTCTTTAACTAGGCGTACACTATTCAAACAGCTTCGTGCTTACATTGCTGCTGCAGGAAATAATGAGCTGAGCCGCTATGAAGTAGGGGCTTGTGTAAGCAGTATGTACAGCACTGATGAGGTACATTGGAAACGCGCTTTTCAAGATGTAAGCCATGGGATGTCACATCGGTCGGTAAGCAGCGATGAACCTGTGATGGATGCAGAACAGATACGATACACCTATAATATGTACTATCCGCTGGACAAAATGGAGAAGCTCTCCAACTATGTGCTATGCGGAAGGCTGGAAGATGCCGTCCAAATCATAGAAGATACATTCGAAGCGAATCATAAGCGCAATATTCATATGCATCAGATGGTGCACGTGGCGCAAGCGATGTTCTATGACTTGTTCCGCATGATCGGCAATCCGTCGCTGGAACAGGCGGAATGGAGCAAGCTTGAAGGGGATTTTCTTCGAAGCATTTCACGGGCGAATCGATATACGGAGATGAAGCAGGCGCTTATTAAGGTGGCTGCATTTTTGGCAAAGCAGTGCAAGAGTGAGCCGACAAATAAGTTGAATCCTGCTTTCATTGCACAATATATCCAGCTTCATTATATGGAGAATTTGTATTTGGATTATATTGCAGAAGTATTCCATACCTCGCCGAAATACTTCTCTAGTTATTTCAAAAAAACGTTTGATATCAATTATGTGGATTACTTGAACAAGGTGCGACTAGCTCATGCCAGAGAACTGCTGAAGCATACCTCATATTCGGTAACTGAGATAGGAGAAAAGACAGGATATTTGAATGCGTCAACATTTGCTACCACATTTAAGAAATATTACGGAATATCGCCTAGTGAGTATCGAAAACGGCAGACAGGTTAACGATTGGGGGGATTGAAGTGAAGGCTGTGGCGACACAATCCGGTACAATTGTGATTGCAGAAGTGGAACCGAAGGAACTGCAGTATGGACATGTCAGAATTCGAACGGAATATTCAGCAATCAGTCCAGGGACGGAACTGAGCATGGTGAACTGTTCATCGGAGTCGCGGATCCTATTGGGATATAGTGCAGTTGGCATCGTTGAACAGGTAGGGGATGGTGTGAGCCGTGATTTGGTTGGGCAGCGGGTGGCCTGCTATGGGGCGCCGTACGTGTGTCATGCGGAGTGGCTGACTGTTCCCACGAATTTGATCGCACTTGTGCCGGATAAGGTTGATCCGAAGGAAGCCGCGTTCGGGGGGGGAGGTGCTATTGCGATCCATGCGCTTCGTGTAGCTGACTTACGATTCGGGGAATCTGCCGTCATCGTCGGCCTCGGGACATTAGGCAATTTGATCGCGCAGATCGCTCATGCTGCGGCCTATCGAACGGTTGCACTGGATACAGACGCCCGCAGGGCAGAGATGCTCAGACAGCACGGGTTAGACCAAGTGTATGCGGATCAAAGGCTAATGGAACTGGAATTGTCTGAAGCGGTTGGAGAGGCGGGAGCAGATGCCGTATTGCTCTGTGTGAGCGGATCGGGAGAGGCAGTGACGAACAGTGCGCTGACATGGATTCGAGATCGGGGGAAGGTGGTCATTGTTGGCGATCTGTCGATGGACTATTCCAGAGAGCTCATGTTCCAGAAAGAGGCTCAAGTTCTCATTTCAAGGGCAGGAGGACCCGGTCGGTATGACAAGCAATATGAGCAGGAGAATCGAGATTACCCGATCGGTCATGTGCGTTGGACGGAGGGGAGAAATCTCGAAGCCTACATACGGCTGCTCGCTGATGGACGCATTTCGATGAAGAAATTGATCACCCATGTGTATCCGGTAACAAGAGCCGAGGAGGCTTACGATAATTACAGGGAACGTAGAGACGTGGTTGCGACCTTACTTCAATACGGGCATGAGACGTAATATTCGCGCCTATATATACTTGTATTCTTGTAAGTACATATGAGCCGTACGACGAATCCATGATTTGTGATGTACGGCTTTTTCTGTTGAGAGAAAGGCAATTCTATAATAGACTAATATGGCAAAATGAACCATTGATTTTCTTTGTGGTTACTGGGCTGATGTATCAATACATCCAGATTGCCTACTAATCGCGACTGTATGATGTTAATGATTTGAATTGCGAGTAGTCGTTAGTGGGGGAGATGGACTTATGGATATGAATGAAGTGAAAGAGATTGCAAGAAAGACAATGAGCAAGCGAAAATCTCATCTCAATCGAGAACGCGGATTCATTTACTATCATGGTCAACGTGTGGCGAATCTAGCGATGAATTTGAGGAAGAGTCTCTTTCCGAACGAATCGACAATGGATGACATCATCTATGCGGGCGCCTTGTTCCATGACGTAACGAAAGGGATTGAGCCGCATCATCTTACAGGAGCCGAACTTGTACATACCTTGCTAAACGGCGCATGTTCATCAGAGGAACTCGCAGGTATTTCAGAAATTATCAGACACCATAATACGCGGAAGCAAGCCGATTCTCCTGACTTGCCTTATTATATGAAGTTGGTTCAGGATGCAGATATACTGGATCATTTCGGTTCCATGGAGATATGGCTGAAATTCGTATACAGCGGGAATAACGAAGAAAATGTATTCGACGCCATTCAATTGTGGGATAGTGAGAACTATGCCGAGTATGTAGCTAGCTCGCGAGAAGCGCTGAACTATGAATTGTCCAAAGATATTTTCGATCAGAAGTTGATCTTCGTCGAGCAATTCCAAGCGCGATTTCGTGCAGAATGCAATGGTGAGATCTTGTTGCAGCATCGATGACATAATGCCCGCACTGCTTGCTCATCCCGAAGCAATGCGGGCACGGGTGTTGAGGTTGCATCTAAGCCTACTCTCTTTGGGGATAGGCTATTTATGTTTGGGGTCAGGCATAGTTGCTAATTATAGTTTGCCTTCCCGTAACGCATCGGTGCGTCGATTTACCCGCTTGCGAAGCAGATTCAACATGGCTTTCTTAAACCAACTCTTCGTATTGTTGTATGCCGCGAAGAATTCATCTGGGTTATCGTAATAGCCTAAATCCTCAGTAATCGAGAAGTTCTGAATATAGGTGCTGTCGCCACGCCAGCATAAGTTGATGTTCTTCACGTCTTTCACTGCTATACCGTATCCGATATGACCATCGTTGTAGCTGCACAGTCTATCTTTTACTTGATGAAGGTACATATCATCGATAATGACACCCTCAAGCGCCATCCATTTGCCTTGGAAATGAACTTCCGTCCAGGCATGAACGATATTGCGGGGGGCGAATGTATAGATGATGCCAGTCAATGCTCCCTTTTGCATTTTCTTATCGATATAGAAGCCGTGAATGCGGCAAGGGATTCCGACTCCACGCAGCAAGGCCATCAGCAGGATGCTCTTCGTATTGCACTGGCCATATCCATCTGCTAATACCTCCGAAGCGGGAATATCGTCTCCGCGGTTGTAACCGAACTTGATCTGGTTGCGCACATAATCGTATATATCACGAATCTTATCGTACTCTTTAGCTTCTTTCCAGGATCGCTCTATGATAAGCTTTTGAATCGATGGATGGTTATAATCAACTAATGCCGTTGCTTCTAAATAGGATGTCATGGTCATTCCCCCTTCTCCTTCAACTATAAAGGAGAGGAGGAATTCATACTTTCAAATATCTGCTATGTTGAACAATTGTACGAGCAGTCATGCCAAGTTTGTCTCGAACGGTCTTAGAGAAGTGGGAAGGGCTATTAAAGCCCGCTTCCATTGCTGCGTCTGTTAAAGACAGCATGGAATGCGTGTTCTAATTTATGATGAACGATATAGCTGGCGAGTGATATGCCGATCTTGTCTTTGAATAGATGAGATAGTCTGCTCTCGGACAGAAATACCTTCTTGCTGAGTGTTTTTACAGTCAATTGAGGGAGAGAAATGCTCTCTAGTGCTTGCATAATGTGATGAACTCGTGCGTCAAGAATAGGCGGCAGATTGTCATCCGTCATTTTCAATATGTGCTTGCACTTGTTCCAAATCTGGTCGTATTCCATTGCTTGCTGTAGCGAAAATAAATGCTGGATTGCAAGCTGCTGCAGTTCCTCGACTTGATAGCTTGTTAGGATATAAATTGGTGAGTGCTGTAAGTAGGTTCTCTTCAGATGCTCACCGAATGCAGATTCAGGGTTGATGAGCATATACCATTGCCACTGTCCATGGCCTTGCAGTTCATGAACGATGTTAGAATGCAAGATCAAGCCGGAAGCTTGATAGGCGACTCCGTCTACCGTTATCGCTACATCCTCTTCAAGGCCGATCGTAATCTGAATGTAGTTATGGCTGTGATTGTCCGCATCTACTTTTTTCGTGAGAAAAGATACATGGTCAGAGCCAAAATACACGATTAGGTCGTAGGGGCTCATGATTGCAGACATCTTGCTTACTCCTCCTTTGTGCGACTTCATCGTTTGACCAATGGAGCATTGGTTCGAATTATACCTAGCGGTACGGTTGAAGTAAAGGGAGGGACTCTCAGAAAGAATGGTATTTTTGTAGCGCTTCTTGCTTTGACAGGTTCTATTGAGGTGGATAATAATAGATATCTAGAGGTATTGTGGAAGCAATTGTGGAGCATGTTCTTAAGATTAATGACAGACGAACGGAGTGGAAGTCTATGGACAGTCGTGTTCAAATTAAAGAGATAGAGCAGTTGGATGGAGAAGTGCTTCAAGGGCTATCAACGTTGTTATTGGACGTCGTGAATGATGGTGCATCAATAGGATTCCTCCCTCCACTGGATCGCAAGATGGCTGACGATTATTGGGCAGCGGTATTGCAGCCGGAGGTGCACCTGTGGGTTGCGCTAGTTGATAATCAGGTGTGCGGTACAATCCAGCTTCATCTCGCTCAAAAGCCAAATGCTCTTCATCGTGCAGAAGTGGCGAAGTTGATGGTGCACCCTTCCCAGCGCAGAATGGGAATTGCCAAGGGGTTGTTGCGAGTTGTGGAAGATTGCGCGCACCATGAAGAACGAAGCCTGCTGGTGCTTGATACGAGAGAAGGAGATCCTTCCAACTTGTTGTACCAATCGAATGGGTATATGGAAGCTGGACGGATTCCGGAATTCGCCAAGTCTGCAGATGGAGGTTATCATGCAACCGTTATTTATTATAAGAAGTTCTAACGGTAACGTGGGACATGATATAGAGGGAGTAGGATACAATGGTCAAACGAGTTCGGGTAACTACAGGATCACCTTGGGAGCCATTGGTAGGCTATTGCCGAGCGATACGAGTTGGCAATCAAGTCGAAGTTGCGGGCACAACAGCGATACGCGATGGTAAAGTGGTCGGTGTAAATGATGCCTATGCGCAAACTACATATATTTTGCAAGTTATTTCTGACGCTCTGAACCAAGTTGGAGCAAGTTTGTCCGATGTTGTTCGAACAAGAATGTTCGTCACAGACATAACCAAATGGGAAGAGATCGGCAGAGCTCACGGTGAATTTTTCCGCGACATTTGCCCGGTAGCTACCATGGTAGAAGTGAAGGCCCTTATCGATCCCGCTTTGCTCGTTGAAATCGAAGTACAGGCGATTGTGACGGATACGGTTGTATAGATGAGTGTACTTGATAGGTATCTGCTACTGTTGGAGTGACTGTGTGAACCTAATGGTGTCTATGCACATGAAACTAGGAGACTTTAGAGGAGATAACAAGACATATGGATATTGAGATTATGCCGTATCATTCATCGTGGAAAAGTGAGTTTCTAGAGATTGGGCAACGGATAAGAGAAGCGCTAGGCGATGCGGCTGTACGAATCTATCATATTGGTTCTACTTCTGTGGAAGGATTGGCAGCCAAGCCGATTATTGATATACAGGTATCAGTTCGTTCGTGGAATAACTTTGAACATTTGATATGTCAATTCAATTCAATCGGCTATGTTCATCGCGCAGATAATTCAGACAAGACGAAGCGTTATTTTCGCGAAGCTCCTGGAGGGAAGCGCACGCATATCCATGTGAGAGAATTGGGGAGCTGGGCGGAGCAGTTCCCGCTCCTGTTCAGAGATTACTTGCGCTGCCATACTGATGAATGTGAGTTGTATGCTGTGGTCAAATATGAGCTGATGAAGAAGTTCCAGAAGGACAGGCGTGGATATGTTGATGCCAAAGAACCTATCATTTGGGACATTATGCGAAGAGCGAGCAGTTGGAGTCAGGAAGTTGGCTGGAGGGCTGGAGAGACAGATGTGTAAAATGGAAGAATCGGAGCGAATTACATGCAAATCATTGATCTGATATTAAATCAAGCGGAACATATAGAGCCCATCTATCCTTCAATTAGCCTGATATAGGCAATCTTGGTTCCATGGAAGTCAGCGAGCATAATTGATCCTTTTTTGGATTCGGAACATATAGCTTCGACCGTATCAAGAATTCATCATCGCATTACCGCAACTCGAATTAGGATAAGGAAAAATTAGAGAGAGTATGGGGTGTACGTGTGAATCTACCATGGGTCATATTTTTTATTGTTTGGATGACAATTTTCTTTCTGACAGAATACTCTCTATTATTGGGTGTATTATTTGGCAGTGTATCAAGCATCTATGTTATATACCGTTATTTTAGCGATAAGAAAGAACGCGAGGCGGAAAGGCAGAGAATGATTGCCGATGCGACAACCTATGAAGAAGACTACGAAGATAACGAGGAAGAGGAATATGAGGACGATGGGGAAGAAGAAAGCGCGGATGGTGCTGAAGAGGACGAATTGCTCGAAGATGCAGCCATAATTGTAGCGGAAGTCGGATACGCGTCAACGGCTCTTCTTCAATCAAAATTAAATATAGGAGCACAGAGAGCTCGGCTCATTCAGGAGCAGCTAGAGGTGGCGCAAATTGTTGGCCCGCCATCAGCAAGTGATAGACGGCAAGCGCTCTTAACCCCAGATGGAGTAACTGCACGTATCAAAGAGGTGTATTCCAATGAGGAGGACTTGACTGAAGAAGAACAGGCTGAAGCGGATCGAAATATAGAAGCCCTTTTGCAGGAGCTTCATGAGTTAACGGGTCTTGATGCGATGCATCAGAACATTCAGCGCCTCGTTCGACTAATCCAGAGGCTTAATAATCGCTATGATTTGGGACAAGACATTTATTATCCGAGAATTCATATGATATTCGCTACGGAACCGGGTACTTGGGAAATGAGGGCTGCTGATCTCATTTCTTCTCTCTTTCACGAACTGTTCTACTTGTCTGAACGAACGGTAACTGAGGTGAATTATAAACAATTAATTGATCCGTACCGCCGAAGACGCTCACAGTCTACGCTCGATATTGTTGAACAGGCACGCGGAGGCGTACTTGTAATACAAGATGCCTACAAGCTGCTTGAAGACGATCGAACCGGACAGGGGCGGGAAGCGCTAGATACGTTATTTTGTTGTTTGGAAAATGAGACTGAAGAAGATGATGAAATTCTCGTCATTTTAACGGGAGCGCCAGCGAAAATGCACCGCTTCTTGGAGGAACATATTGAAATAGGACTTTATTTCACAAGTGTGTATGCACTCAACATTGAGGTTCCATCCGCTAGTCGGACGACTTCTCCATCAGTAGAGAAGCGGAATGAGTCAACATCGCTGAGCGATACTGAGCAGTCATGCAATCACACAGCAGAAATGCATTCCAATATGAAGAGTAGCGAGATATCGAATGCTGATGAATCCCAGCAAACTGATAAATTTCAACAGCCAGATGAATCGCTGCAGGGACGAACATTATGTGCAAATCCAAACTACTCTAAGGCACAATCAGATCAAACGGGGGTATCAAGATTCGATTTACAAGGTAGTTTGAATGAATTCCTATCCAGTGGAGTACTTGGCGAATATGCAGAATCGCTGCGCCAGCTTGTCCATCGGTTGTCACAATATCAAGAAGGGAAGGCAAAAGGATTGTACGTCGATATGCCTCCCATGTGTCTTGCAGTTATGGGAGGTATCGAGCCTGCTAGGGTACAGGTAATTGAACTCTTGTCTCAGGTGTATAAGAAGTGCGGCATTCTATCATGGGGGCAAATCGTACCTGTATCAATAGACAATATGGAGGATCAGGATCCAAGTTCCATAAGCAGTAACGTAATATCGAATCTCCAACATGCGAAGAATGGTATGCTTGTGCTGCGGCTTCCTGCACAAGATAGAAATCGTACACATGCAGACAAGGTGCGTGCATTAACGGAGTCTCTGGTGAAAGCTACGGATCGCTATTCCTCCGAAACCGTAATCATCATCGAAGGGGATGCCAACGATGTTGCCGTCTTTTTGAAAAACAGCTCCGTACTACGGATGCGTTTCTTAGAAATCATTCAATTACCAAGTTTGTCGGAAATCGGCTCTTAACCATGTGATGCACCATATTGGATTAGCGTAATATGAGGACTGGGTGTCATTCTATTTTCTGCAAATAGAACAGGGGGAATGTAGCGCATGGGGATTGTTGTCGTTATCATTATTGCAGGTATTGGTTTATATATTTGGTACCATCTGATTCAATCTGCCATTGAACAGTCGAAGATGGCCCAACATATCAAAGAAATTCGAGATTTGTTGGTTGAACTGCATAAGGATAAGAATATACAGACCCAGACGCAAGTACAAGAAACCCCTGATTCTGTTCAGCCAAGACATGATACTGAATGTTGTCCGGCCTGCGGCATACGGGTAAGTATGGATGATACCGTATGTCCTGAATGTGGGTTGACCCTGGCGAATACGGAGAATTAGGAGCGTGAAGATGAAAAGCTGGAGTCGTAAGTCAATGCTCATCGATCTTGGTTTGATTGGGCTATGTGTTGTATTGTTTATCGTTTATGGAAGAACTTTCGAAGTCGCCTTCGCTTGTTCGCTTAGTTTCCTATATATCCTGCTGCGTAAAATTGACTTTCAAAAGTATAAATGGTTGCGGAATCTATTCTGGATCTGTACGTCCATAGGCATAATTCTGTTCGTTGTAGTGGAATCGCTCATTATATCCGAGATGGGGACAGATGACCGTAATCAGGCACAAGTCGATTATGTAATTGTTCTAGGTTCAGGATTAAGAGGCACGAAGCTCTCAGCAACGCTGCAAGATAGACTTGATGCTAGCTTGCCTTATATTCGAGCTAACCCTCAGGTTCCCGTAATTGTATCGGGAGGTCAGGGGCCAGGTGAAGATATACCTGAAGCAACTGCAATGGAAGATTATTTAATACAGAATGGGATACCTAAGGAACGCATACTTGCTGAACGGAAGTCAACCTCAACGAAGGAGAATCTACTCTATTCACAGACTCTGCTTCGAGAACAAGGTGCATTAGGCAACAAGTTAATGATTGTCACAAGTGATTTCCACATGTATCGCTCGAAGATGCTCGCCAGAAAGGTTGGGTTTGAGCCGTACGGAATATCAAGCAGTTCCCCTAATCATCTGAAACCAACGAATATGATTCGTGAATTTTTAGCGATGGTGAAGGCGGTTTTGTTTTGAATAAATTAGCGGTAAGGGAGATTCCTCATGCACAAGTGCTCGGGGATCTCCCTATTTGTATGCTAGGGAACGATGTTAAGATACGATAGCCATTTGCGTATAAGATTGTAAACCAATTCTGCAACTACAATCCCTGCCGCCACATCCATAAATACATGCTGCTTCACAAACAATGTCGATATTATGATTGCCCATGAGAGGATGAGGACAATGGTTCGTAAATAGGGGAAGCGATGCTGTGAATCTGGGTCGGATACAGCCTTAATCATGAGATAGGATGTGAAGACATGAATGCTTGGGAAGCAGTTGAATGGCGCATCTGTTTGATAGACAAGCTGTACAAGAGCTGTCAGCAATCCAGGCTCTCCTATTTCAGGACGTGGTACAGTCGTTTGATATACTGCATAGACCATATAACAGATGACCAGTCCGGCGCAGAGGGAGAGCAGCGTTCGATAGTACACATTTCTTTGCTTCCTGAAGAACAGCACAAGTACGGTGAAGATATAGGGATACCAAATCACGTAGGGAATGATAAATGCAGGGATAAAAGGGATTTCCTGATCCAAATCAGTCGATAGGTCATGAACGATCGTATTCCCATGATTTAATAACCCGTAACAGATGTTAAGCACCGGGATTGCTAATAGCCACAGCAGGGGAATATATGCCGAGAGCTTTCGATTCATCTTCGCTCATCCTTTCTTTTACGAACTTGAACTCATCGTAAAGCATAAAACTATAGACGAACCGCATGAAAAGCTGAAGAATGTATGAAGAACGGATGAGAACAATACAGCTTTTCTTTTCGTGATGAATAAGGGTTGTAAATACGGGGATATCGTAGTAAACTTTGATTATTGTTTCGAGTGTAACAATACTGGTGGTCTTATTTTAGATGTCTATTTCATTTTCATGCCCATATCGTTACATATGTAACAATAAATCGAGTATTAGATTACGAAATGAGAAATATCAGAGCTCTGATGAGGAGGAAAGCGAATGCAATCAAATTCTAAGCTAATCTTATACGTAGTTTGTTTAAGCACATTCTTCGCATCACTGATGCAAAACATCTATTCCCCGATTATTCCGTTATTACGAGACACCTTTCATGTGTCGCTATCGATGGTGAACGCATCGGTCTCGATTTTCATTTTTATCGTTGCGATTATGCAAATTGGATGTGGGGCACTCATTGATGTGAAGGGAGCAAGGTTTATATTAATGCCTAGCATTGCTATATCGATTGCTGCTAGTATCGGCTGCGCAGTGACGAAGGATTTTACTTGGTTTCTCGTATTTCGTGCATTGCAAGCTGTAGGGACAGCATCGATTCCGTTAATTGCAGCTACCACCATTGGGAAGCTATACCAAGGAGCGGAGCGGGGCAGTGCAATGGGGACTTATCAGATGCTAATGTCAATTGCTCCCGCTGTTGCCCCCGTGCTTGGCGGATGGATAGGAGGGAAATATAATTATCCCGGCATCTTCTGGTTCCTCACTGGCGTGTCGCTATTATTGCTGCTTGGGAATGGATTATACTTTCCGAAGGACCAGAGGAATCGGTCATCTTCCATAAATATTCGCAGGATGATCGTTCAATATGGTATTGTGTTACGAAGCCAAGTCGGGAGAGGAATTCTTATGATTAGCTTCTTGTATTTCTTCCTGTACTTCGCACTCATCGTATATTTGCCTGCGCTTCTGACAGATCAATATCACATGAGCTTGACGATTGTCGGCTTGCTCTACCTTCCTATGGCGGTCAGTATGATACTGGGAACTGTGGTATACAAATCAATTCAAGCTAAAATCGATCAACGTCGTTTACTGCTCTACAGTAATCTAATGGCAGCATGCAGCATTCTTATATTTGCTCTGACTGAATCGTACTCTTTAGTAGGGCTGTCAATTGGTTTGTTCTTGTACGGTACAGCAGGTGGGTTGATTGCGCCTCTCTATTCAACCATGATTAGCAGCGAGTTTGAAGAACAGAGAGCAAGTGCATTAGGATTGTACAATCTGATCCGCTATGTTGGGATGTCGGCCGGGCCGCTTATTTGTGGTCTGATTATCATGAACTTTGGTTCAAGCATGACATTTGCTGCCCTCGGCGTACTGTTTGTCGTGCTCTCGATATGGATGGTGAAACGGGTATCTACCCAACTTGTTACACAACCAGTTGCCAAAGAAATATAACGAATGCTTCCGTCTCTGTTGATTTGTATGTATAATTATGGGATGTGAAACTGATTGTTACATTCTGTTCGCATTATATGGACATCATGACCTGGCTTTGTTACGAGACCGGGTTATTTGTCTATTCCGCCTGATAATAAGACTGATACAGGGGAGCTGAGTCGATTGCATCGTACATATGATTTACTACCAAGCCTTGAAAGAGAGGGAGCGGAGAATGTTGGTGAAGCCGGGGCCAATTTATTTGGGGGCGACATTTGTTGGTATCGTATTGATATCCATGCATCACTTAGGACGTTCCTTCGGAGATGAGATCTTTCTCTTTCTTGGTCTATCGCCGTGGGTACAAATGGATGGTGGGAGTTGGCATCCGCCTGTTATTTTTGGTATCCTTTTATTAATTGTTGGAATTCGGGGTGCGTCTCGCTCTTATGTTCATCCAAAGCTAGCAAAACGGCTGATTATCGGGTGTATTTTGTTTGCGATGGCATCCCCTACGGTTAGCAAAGGTGTGATGTTCACCGTGAAATATTTCGCATCGGGGATATCTTCGTTAGACTACGCAAAGGAGGGCAGCAGCTGCTCGACTGTGCAATATTCTGAAGATGTGAAGCAGCTGACCACTATTTGCACATTTACCGTATATAATTACGGTGAAGAAACAAATGTCCGCATTCGTCCCATACGATTGATGAATGACGAAACTATTGAGTTTGATTTTCAAAGTGTAGAGCTGATCCCTCACCAGAAAAATAGTGTGACCGCGGAATACCGTGTCTATGCGAGAGATTCTACGGCTTTTTACAGTGGGAGATCGAACGAGATTGGAGCGGAATTGGAGTTGTTTGGTGAAACTAAAAGTGATAAATAAGAAAGGAACCGAACTATGTGGAAAACGTTGAAGCAGTGGATTCCAAGTGTAATTGTCGCAGTCGGTCTGTCATTATTCATTAAAGCATATGTCGCGGAAGCGATGAGTGTCCCGACTGGCTCGATGATCCCGACGATAGAGAAGAAGGATCACTTGATCGTTGAGAAAATGATGTGGTTAACCGATCTAAAGCATGGGGATATTGTTGTATTTTATCCGCCAGTTGCGGAAGACCGGTATGTAAAACGGCTTATCGGCTTGCCGGGAGATCGCATTGAAGTTAAGAATGGACAGCTGTATCGGAATGATGTTCCAGTCGAGGAACCATACATTCAGGAAAAGATGAACTATTCCTATGGGCCGATTACGGTACCACAGGATCATTATTTTTTCCTTGGAGATAACCGAAACAACAGCTTCGATTCCCATCTTTGGGATAAGCCGTTCGTGAGCACAGACGAAATAATCGGCAAGGTGCTGGCTGTTGTACCGACACATATTTTTAGCCAATAGGCGTCGCCATTTATCCATCATCATACAAGAAGAAGCTCTAAGACCTCACCTGTGATTACCTGCTTTTAATCAAGGGTGGGGTCTTTCTATGCCGGGAAATAGGATTGAGAATTGAAGCTTACCATTGTACCAGATCTGTAAGGATAGGTATCACGTAGAGAAGGTGATTTTAAGGATGCAGCTTCGAAAGGTTCTAACCCTTATCATTGTATCTTTCATGATATCGAGCTGTTCGCTACCTAAGCAGGAAGTGAGTGACGAGGGATTTATACAGCAAAAATATCAAGCGCAGCAAGAACAGGCGAAGAAGATGTTGAAGGGAATATACGCTTACGAATACAACGCAATTGAACCGAAGCATCTGGATGAAGTGAACAAATGGTTGAGTGAGAGCAGGGCTAATCGTTCAGACACAACAATTTTCTATAAATCTTACAATGAAAATGAAAACAGTACCGAAGCACATGCGCCGCGAGTCAATTATATGTTTGCCAAAGGGTATAAGGCCTATGAAATCTCATTTGTGTATTCGATCGACAATGAAGAGAATAAGGGGCAAGTTTACATCGTTCCCATAAAGGGGAGAGCGACAGACGAAGCATTCGTCAAAATTACGTATGACCCTCGATATGTATTTGGAACCTCTGTTGCAGAACATCAATATTTCCCATAGCTATTCAAGCATAAATGGAAGGATTGAGATTGGCATTGGTAGCGGGGAAAAGAAAACCCTCTGTATGCTGAGCCTATTAGCTCGCAACAGAGGGTGTGTACATGGTAAGTTAAATAAGTAATTCTAAGTCTCGATTCACTTATGCTTGATTTGCAGTATTGCGAATATGCTTCTTGCGGCCGATCTGAATAAGCGTCAAGAAGAATGCTGCCAATACACCGCTTCCAAGCAGCATCAGGAAGCAGCCGTTCCAGCCGGAGGATTCAACGATAAATCCAACGAGTGCGCTTGCAGTCAAGTTACCGAACAAGTAAGCGAACAAACCAGTCAAACCAACCGTTGTACCTACAGCGAACTTCGGTACGAAGTCGATTGCGCTAAGGCCAATCAAGAACTGTGGTACATAGATGAGACAGCCGATAATGGATACGGCGATCGTAATTACCAGCACGTCCGAAGACTGCCAATATACGAGCGTAGCCAACAAGACTCCGACCATGCTGATGATACAGAGCGGCATCCGGTTGCCTTTGAACAACTTGTCGCTAAGGATACCGACTACGAGCGAGCTTACAATTGCTGCCCATTCGAATACAGCAAATGCAACATGAGATTGCGATTGTGTGAAGCCTTTTTCTTCCGTCAAGTATAATGGTACCCAGTTCAAGACACCGAAGCGAATGAAGTAGACGAATACGTTCGACAAGCACAGGAACCAGATAAATTTATTTTTAAGTACGTATTTAAACAAGATTTCTTTCAAGGACAGCTTGTCGCCGTCTGGATTGCGTTCTACATCATCATAATCGTTGCGATATTCGTCGATTGGCGGAAGGCCGATCGATTGTGGCGTATCCTTACCGGAGAACCATACGAATACGGCGATAACCATGGCCATAATCGAGGGAACGACGAAAATTGCGGACTGCCAGTAAGCATTGCCGAGAACCCCTAATGCAACACCGACGATTGGTGCAATAAGGCCTCCGCCGATATTATGGGATGTATTCCAGATTCCCATATAAGTACCGCGCTCTTTCTTCGAGAACCAGTTCGCCAGGGTGATACTGCAAGGAGGAGCACCCATGCCTTGGAACATCCCGTTCACGATAAGAAGCATGAAAATGAGACCGAACGTGGAAGAAGAACCCATGATAAGGTTAATAATGGCAGACAAGAACAAACCAACAGCAATAAAACGCTGTGTATGGGCTTTATCTGCCAAGTTCCCCATGAAGAACTTGCTTATCCCGTAAGTGACGGCGAGTGCCGAGCTCAACAAACCAATTTGAGAAGTGGTAAACCCGAGCTCACTCTTTAAATAAGGTGTGGATAACGTAAAGTTGCTACGTACTAAGTAGTAGCCTGCATAACCGATAGAAATACCGATCAATGTACGAATCCGGAAGATTCGGTACAATTTCGCGATCATGTGCTCCGGCAATCGAGGTATGGCGGGAGCTTTTTTCAACCAAGCAAACATTCTTCATTCTCCTTGACCTTTTGTGTCTGCACGCAAGTTGTTCCATTGATTCAAAATCTGTTCATGTCTGCGTAGTGAGCTGTGTACGGGAAGTACAGCTGAATTCGAAATATCCTGTTCGTTCTGATGAACGGTAGGAGTACCGAACGATACTTGTTCCAGAACAGCTGCTGCCTCTTGGGACAAGCTGTAATTAATGAACCAGTCCGCAGCGGTCTCATTAGGTGCATTCCGAATTTTAGAGATCCCGTTCACAGATAAGCTCGTATCCTTCGGAACACTGCTAACAAGATCGAATCCTGCATCGCGCAGCTTGCGCTGATCTCCGAGGAAATTGATACCGATTACATACTCGCCTGAACTAACGTATTGAGCTGGCATGTAACCGTTCACTGTGAGAAGCCCAACATTGCGGGTAAGACCCTTGAGAAAGGCCGTTGTTCTCTGCTCGCCCCATGCCTCGTATAAGGAGGAAAGGAATGTATATGCCGTTCCGGAGTAATTCGGATCCGGCATAACGATCCTCCCTTGGTAAGCAGGAAGAAGAAGATCTTCCCACTTCTTAGGCATCGTTAAGCCTAATGGCGCAAATTCCTTATTCCAACGGTCACGATTGACAGCAATAGACAATTGTTCAATCTCATATCCTGCCCAATACCCATCTTCATCCTTGAAGGAGCTAGGAATCGCAGCGAGATTCGAGCTGCGGATAGGGGAGGAGAGCTTCTCCTGTTTCATTGTCAAATGCGCGTCAATCGTTCCGCCGATGACGAGATCCGCTTGCGGTTTGGCAGATTCCTGTGTAACACGCCGCAATATTTCTTCTGTGGACAAACGAATGTACTCATACGTACAGCCTGTTCGTTGACAGAATGAGGATAGCAATGCGCTACCGACTTCCTCACGAGCAGCGACGTATGCAACGATATGGCGCCCATTTAATTGGGGCACACCTTGCTCATCTACGGTGATCGTATTTTGATCTTTGGTACAGCCTGCCTGCGTGAATAGGCAGATAAATAATAGAAGGTAAAGGAATCGTGTCATTTTGATTGTGCCCCTATGTTCTTCCCATGAAGTAGTGACCCCAATTTTGTCCGCAAATAGATTGAATTGCCGTTGTCATCCCCCATGTATTCCATGACGACGTAATCGGCGTATACGACCATATGCAGCAGATTGTTGCGGTCATTCAGCATCTCATTATCCTGTTTGAAAGCGGTAATATAAGCGAGCGGCTTTTGCTTGCGCAGCAGCAGCAGCTGTTTCATCTCTACCGGATCCTTAATTTCAGATGCCTGACTTATCTGAGATACCAAGTAACCCTTTTCATCATCTTGCAGACTTTCCTGAATACCATCTATTCGATAGGTAAGCTCTTTGGAAGAGCGGATAAATTCCGCATAATGTTCTGGCGTATAGAACAGACTTAACAGCTGCGTCTGCATAGCAGACAGCATTGGAGTCTCATGTCCTGGGCCGTAAGACCATTTGCCAAGGGTTAAGGTATTTTCGAGCGAGAAGGTCTGCTCACTTCCGTTCAAATAGCGAATTCGTCCGGAGAACATGGCATTTCCTTCATCTCTCGCAGTCATTATCTGCTTCGGTTCATACTGCTGCTTAATGCGATCCACATAGGATACAAATGCATGCAAACTTACCTCGTCATTGACCTGGAGAGTTCCCCACTTCCCATGAAAGATAGTTGCCTGCACGGGAAGGGAATCGCTTACTTTTTGCAGTACTTCATGCTTATCATAGATAAGGCCGACTTCTTGATAGACTTGTTCATTCAAGTAATAGCCGGCGATCATCAGCACCAGAATGACACCTCCAAATAGGAAGGCATTCCTTAACATCTTGTTCATCCTTCATTATTCTCCTTGGACAGAATAAACGACTATCATTTCATAATCGCCTCGTAATTGTTTCGTAAATGTATTATTTCGTGAAAATCGGCAGCGGATGTGAATCAAGTGCTGCTGGTGAACGAAAGTCCAGCGTAACGATAGTTCCGATTCCCTCCTCGGAATGGATAGACATCGAGCCGCCTTGTCTTGTCATTAGCTGTTTGCAGATGAGCAGACCGAACCCGTTGCCTTCGCTGGAGCAACGAAGGGAGTCATCTGCTGATGCGATCCTGAATCTCTCAATTAGTGAGTGACTAAGTCCGATACCATCATCTTGGAATGTAATGGATACTGTCTGCTCACTGGTGCGCTGTTGAATGATGAGTTCAGACGCATCGCTATATTTGATTGCATTATCAAGCAGATTCAACAAGATTTGCTTTGTCTTATCCGGGTCGGCTACGACCATAGTGGAGATTAGCTGATTCGTAAGCTTAATCTGATATTTATCTAATCGTGGCTGAACAATATAGACAGCCTCATTTGCAATGGTTGCGATATCACATATGGTAGGTGACACCGAGAATGGGCTGTCGCTATATTTCGACTGAGACAGTAGTTCCTCTACTAGGGTAAGCATTCGTTCGCTTTCGACGGAAATATGGCGCAGGCTCGTCTCAACATCCTTACTGTCCTTCAACCGCGGAATCAAATTTGAATACCCCATAATTGCAGTCAACGGAGTCTTCAACTCATGGGTGACCCGATCGAGGAAATCACGCTGCTTGTCCTTCTCCCGACTTAATTGCTGTACATGAAGCTCGATTGCATCGGCCATAGCATGGAAGGAATGGGCGAGTTGGCTGATCTCTTCGTAGGCGCTTAATTCGATGCGTGTACTATAATTGCCGCTTGCCAGCTTCTTCGCCATATCTCGCAGCTGCTCGATAGGCTTGCTTAATGATTTCGCGAAGCGATTCGCAATAAGCACAGCAACGGCAAGAATGAGAAGGAATGTAATCGCAAAGGTCGCATTCATTCGATTCAGTAATTGAGCCTCTTCTTCCAAGGGTTGAAGAAAACGAATCAAGCCGATGACTTGATTATCCACATAGATAGGACTCGAGAACAGGAGCAGCGGCGAAGGAGAAGCTTTTTGAATCATATAGGACTTGGTGCCATGCAAAGCTTGCTCCGTATCTTGATTTACATAAGACAGCGATCCGCGTTCCGTATCCGAAAGGACATGCTGCTGTGCATTCATGATCTGTACCCGGACACCCATCCGTTTGGACAAATAAGAGGCAATGAGCGTTGCACCTTTTTGAAGCGTTTCTTTTGGTTCGCCCTGCTGCTCGCGTTCCACATAATTGATCGTATAGATCTGGGCCTCGATGCTGAGCTTCTGCAAGGAATGAACGGCTGATTGATAAATATTATTCTGCAGTGAGATGTCGAGCACAATATAAAGAAACAACATAACGGGTATGAAAAGGGCGAGTAGTGCCAAATAGATTCGTTTCTGTAAAGTCATCGGTTGTCCACCTTGTAATCATCATAGCCAACTGTGTCAGCAATCAATTTTATAGCCAACTCCATAAATGGTTTTGATACGATCACCTTCATTGCCGAGCTTTTTGCGAAGGCGCTGAATCATAATATCAACGGCTCTCGTATTTTCCGGATAGTCGAGCTTCCACACTTTCATGAGAAGATCGTCACGTGTAAATATGCGCTGCTTGTTCGAAATGAGCAGTAGAAGCAAATCATATTCACGATAAGTTAATATTAGTTCCTTGTCATTTACGTGGATGGATCGCTTCTCTGAATCTACCCGGAACGGGCCACATTGAATAAGACTGCCATTGCTGTCATTTACTTGAACTGGCTTGTTCAATCTGCGTTCGATAACTTTAATTCGAAGCAGCAGCTCCGTGCTATGGAAGGGCTTGACAAGGTAATCATCTGCTCCTAATTGTAGTCCGAGCAACTTGTCATTAATTTGTCCTTTGGCAGTAAGCATGATAATCGGAATATCCGCGTTGCTAGCGCGGAACTCGCGAAGCAGCTGATAGCCGTCTGTATCAGGCAGCATCACATCGAGAATAATGAGGTCGATATGCTCTTTCTGCCACTGCTCATTGGCTTCGCGGCCGTTAGCGGCGGTATGTACTTGGTAACCTTCGATCTCCAAATTAAGTCGAATGAGATTCAAGATACTCTCTTCGTCATCGACAACTAGAATATTCATCGTGTTCTCCTCGTTGATTAGGAATAATAGTGCTTATTTATAAAAAACAGCCTTGGAAAAGGCCACTGCAGAGATCCTGAATGAACCATACCCATAACTGTACACGATAAGCGATGCAAGCATGTGTGGTAATGTTTGCTAAATATACAAAATTAAATGGTTCATTAGCCCTATAAAAACCATCTTATCGCCTAGAAGATATTTAAAATTTGTCAGTAATATAGTATGATTGTCGCATAAATACGGTTTCTTTGAAATGATGGCAAGTGCCTATCAACAAAGGGAAAGAAGGTGTCTGGAAGTGGGGCATGTCCATCATATTCATGGGACATATGATTTGTTTCTCGTTATCGTTTCTTATTTAATTGCTGTAACTGCATCCTACTCTGCATTGGATCTTGCCGGGAGAATCAGTATGAGCAAAGGAAACAGAAGGTTAATCTGGCTAATATGCGGGGCAACATCAATGGGATTGGGCATCTGGTCCATGCATTTTGTGGGGATGTTATCCATGTCGCTGCCGGTGAAAGTTACATACGACATCGACTATGTAGTTATCTCCGTAATACTTGCGATTTTCGTCTCAAGTATCTCTCTCTTTACCGTAGCGAGGAAGAAGATCGGCATTGGCGAGCTTATCCTATCAGGCATATTGATGGCGCTTGGAATATCTGGCATGCATTATGTTGGCATGGATGCGATGATGATTGGGATTACCTATGATACAGCAATTGTGATTGTGTCGATTGCAATCGCGGTGACTGCTTCTGCGATCGCTCTGTGGCTTCTGTTCTATTTCCGCAAGGATCAAGCAGGAAGCGGAACATGGTACAAGCTGGGAAGTGCGTTGATCATGGGCGCTGGCATTGCAGGCATGCACTATACAGGTATGATTGCAGCTCATTTCTACATTGATCCGAACGTAAATCGGAGATCTACCTTATTGATTGATCCGGCTGTGCTTGCTTACATTATTGCCTGTGCGACATTCTTGTTACTGGGCATGACCTTATTCGGCGTATTTATTACCAGACGTCTGTCCCAGAAAGATTCTGTGATTCAAGAACATGCTGGTTGGTATCGGACATTGTATGAGAACAATGTGGATGGAATCATATCCGTAGATACGAACGGACAAATCATTAGCATAAATCCTGCGGTCATTCGGATGATTGGCGGGCATGCGGAAGAATACATAAACCAAAATATATCCAATATTGAAGCGATCGTTGCCGATGATTTAACTGAAAGAGCACGCAAGTTGTACGATATTGCGATTGAAAACAAAACACATAGCTATGATACGGCAGTTATTGCGAAGGATGGGCGTCGGTTAGAGCTGAAGGTAATTATCGTACCGGTGGAGATTGAAGGTGAGCTGGCAGGCAATCATGTTATCGCTCGGGACATAACGGAAGAGAAGAAAGCGAAGGAACAGATTAAGCATCTGGCCTATCATGATGATCTGACCGGACTGCCGAATCGTCGCATGTTCAACGAGATTCTGACACAGCTCATCAAGGATTGTGAAGGGGAGGATGGATACTTCGGCGTAATGGCCCTGGATATTGATAGGTTCAAGTTAATTAATGACTCGCTTGGACATACATACGGCGATATATTCCTGAAGGCTGTAAGCGATCGAATTATCTCCAGCGTAGAAGGGTATGAAGCAACGATTTCACGGCTCGGAGGCGATGAATTCATTGTACTCTGCCGTACGAATCCGGCTGGAACTGATTGTGAGAAATTGGCCACGCGTATCGTCGAGGAGATGCGGCAGCCATTCCGGCTGAAGGATAATGATTTTTACATTTCAACAAGTGTCGGCACGGCTATCTATCCGAAGGACAGCACAGATCCGGTTGAATTGATTAAGAAGGCCGATGCAGCTATGTACGAGGTGAAGAAACACGGCAAGAACGGTCATCAATTCTACACTTCAGATCTCGATGTTGGCCTGCTAGGCAAGATCGAGCTAGAAGGCGACTTGCGCAAGGCAGTACAGAAGGGAGAGCTAGTCCTGCATTATCAGCCTCAAATCAGTACGGAAGACAACAAAATGATCGGCGTCGAAGCGCTCGTGAGATGGAACCATCCGACGCGAGGGCTGTTAATGCCAGGCGCCTTCATTCCATTAGCTGAAGAGACAGGAATGATTAGTGAAATCGGCAATTGGGTCATTCGGGAGGCATGCCGTCAGATGAAGGAATGGCATGATGCGGGAGGTCCGCTTATTCCTGTATCTGTCAACCTGTCAACACAGCAGTTCCATCATTCGAATCTCACCGAGCAAGTGAAGCTGGTACTGCACGAAACAGGTCTACCCTCGCAATATTTGGAACTCGAAATCACGGAGAGCATGATGATGGATGCGGGGATATCCACGACCATTCTGCATGAACTGAATAAGCTTGGCATTCGTATTAGCTTGGATGACTTCGGTACAGGATATAGTTCTCTCAGCTACTTGAAGACGTTCCCGATACATAAGTTGAAGATTGATAGATCCTTCATTACGGATATATCCAGCAACGAGAATGATAAAGCGATCGTTGCAACCATTATTTCCATGGCGCAGCATTTGAAGCTGAATGTTATTGCAGAAGGAATTGAGACGAAGGAGCAGTTGGATATTCTGACTGAGAAGGAATGTCGTGAAATTCAAGGCTATTACTTCAGTAAGCCGCTGCCTGCAGCAGATGTAGAGAGTTCCTTTTTTGTACCGCTGCGAAATGAAGATATGGTATGAACATAAATGTAGAATAATTTTCGGTTAAATAAATGATTATGAAGACATATGAAATTGGTGTCTTCATAGTCACAATGAATTATAATGCTTTAACTTTAATAGCATTTTTTGATTATTTTTCAATGAAGAAGAATCGTGCCAAATTTCCGATAATCTGAATAATAATATTCTGTTTTCTAAGTTTGGTAATTAATGGGCTTGAATCCTGGTGGCTTAAGTCACAATAATGGTTCTTTTTTCATGAATTTCTATTCCCGCCCATAGTGCTGGTTCGAAAGCGTGTCTTTAGGTATGTGGAACCTTTGCAGAGCGTGAAGTTATGGGTAAGATGTGGTCGGGACAACTAATGAATATATGCTCATATTGTCCTGTACATTTTCACCTATAAGTGACGTGATGACACGGAAGGAGACAGTACGAATGACGAAGAGAAGCGAATGGAGCACAAATGTTAAAACGCTTATCCTTTCATGCGGGATAGTTGTATTAGGTGCCGCAGCAGCAGGCGGTTATGCTGGTACAGCGTACGCACATGGTTATATGGAAGGGCCGACAAGCCGGGCGCTGCTGTGCAAGCAAGGGGGAAATAAAAACTGCGGTTCTATTCAATATGAGCCGCAAAGTGTAGAAGCAAAAGGCAATTTCCCAGAAGGCGGTCCGAAGGACGGAGAAATTACAGGCGGTGGGATCTTCCCCGAGCTGTTCGAGCAATCGGCAGATCGATGGTCGAAGGTTACCCTGCATGGCGGCAAAAACACGATGTCTTGGCATCTAACTGCTCCGCACAGCACGAAGGAATGGAAATACTACATTACGAAAAAAGGCTGGAATCCGAACGAGCCGTTGAAGCGTTCGGATTTGGAATTGTTCGCATCGTTCCAAGATGGCGGTAAAAAGCCACAGACGAAAGTATCTCATGAGGTAACGATTCCAACAGACCGCAGTGGTTATCATATTATATTGGGTGTCTGGGAAATTGCGGACACCGGCAATGCATTCTATCAGGTCGTGGATGTGAACTTGGTGAACAATGGCGAGGTTCAGCCTCCAACTGTTCCATCTAATCTCGAATCGAAAATCCAAACGGCTGCAAGTATTGAGCTAGGCTGGGCAGCATCAAATGCTTCAAACGGCATTAAGCAGTATGAAATTTACCGTGACGGCAAACTCGTTGGCACATCTGTGACTCCATCCTATGTAGATAAAGGGTTAACTGCTTCCACCTCGTATGTGTATACGGTAGTCGCAGTTGACGGGGCTAATAATCGTTCAGCGGCAAGCAGCCCGCTTACTGTGACAACGAAGGCGGCTGTTGTGGATACAGAAGCTCCATCCGTTCCGACGAACGTAAGAGCGCCTCATACGATGACTACAGGTGTTCATCTCGTATGGGATGCATCCAAGGATAATGTTGGAGTGGCCCAATATGAAGTGTTCCGTAATGGTACGTTTGTCGGTACAGCAGTAGAGCCATCCTTCATGGATCAAGGGCTGAAGTCTGGCACGACTTATACTTACACTGTAGTGGCTGTAGATGAAGCGGGCAACCGATCTGCGGCGAGCAATGCGGTTCAAGTGACTACGAAATCGGATGAGCAGACATCGACGACATGGGACAGCACGAAAGTATATGTAAGCGGCGATCGCGTCACTTATCAAGGTCTGGATTATGAAGCAAAATGGTGGACGCAAGGCGATAAGCCAGGCTCTTCTGATGTATGGAAGCTGCTGAGCGATGTGGTACAAGAGTGGAATTCTTCAACCGCCTATGATGGACAAGCTAAGGTGACATATGAAGGCGCCACGTACCAAGCGCAGTGGTGGACAAAAGGCGAGACGCCAGGAAAAACAGATGTGTGGAAGCTTGTAAAATAAAATGCATAGTTGAATACAACCCGAAAAAGCCGTTCTCGAACGAAAGAAGCCGGAGAATTTACTCTCCATCCGCTCTCGTTATGGGACGGCTTTTTGCATGGATGTAGCCTCTGTTTACATTCCGTTTAAATTCATTGATTATGATGGACTCAACTTTACAAGTGGATAATATATAAGGAGCTGGGGATCAATGGATAGAGAAATAGAAGGAACGAAGGGGTCATTCGGAAATTGGCGGCAATTTTTACGCGTCATAAATGAGACAAAGCCATCGAAATTGATGTTATTTATTGCGTTGCTGATGAGTATTGGTTCAACTGCAGTCTCACTGGTAATACCGATGTTTACAAAGGGGATGGTAGACAACTTCTCCATATCGAAGCTGGATACGATGCAGATTGTGGCGCTGGCCGCAGCTTTCATTATTCAGACGGTTGCTTCCGGTTTATCGATATACATGCTGAATCTTATCGGCCAACGGGTTGTAGCTGGATTGCGGGATCGATTGTGGAGGAAGCTCCTGATATTGCCCGTATCGTATTATGATGAGAACAAGACTGGTGAGACGGTAAGCCGAATTACGAATGATACCGGGATTGTGAAAGGGTTCATTACCGAGCATTTATCAAGCTTCTTCACGGGAATCGTTTCCGTGATCGGTTCATTTATCGTATTGCTGTACTTAGACTGGCAGATGACGGTCATTATGCTAGTTGTCATTCCACTCGCAGCACTGGTTTTACTCCCGCTTGGGAAACAAATGTTCAAAATATCAAAAGGCCTGCAGGATGAGACAGCGTCCTTCACTGCTGTATTAAGCCAAGTCCTGTCCGAGATTCGTCTCGTGAAAGCATCGAATGCAGAGTCCAGAGAATATGAGAATGGACGCAAGGGCATCAATAACTTGCTTCGTTTTGGCATTAAAGAGGGTGTCGTTCAGGCATTGATCGCTCCGATCATGTCTTTTGTATTAATGGTCTTGCTTGTTGTTATCATCGGATATGGTGGAATGCGGGTATCCTCAGGAGTGTTGTCTGCGGGTGAGTTGGTTGCCTTCATTTTGTATCTGATTCAGATCGTGATGCCGATGAGTCAGCTCTCGATGTTCTTCACGCAGCTGCAGAAGGCAATTGGAGCAACGGATCATATGATCTCCATCTTCGATGCAGCAGAGGAAGATCATGTACATGGCAAGCAGGTGGAACAAGCCGATCAACCGATACAAGTGGAGAATGTCCACTTTGCTTATGCTCAAGGTGAGCCTATACTAGAGGATGTGAGCTTCACGATTCCTGCTGGAAAAGTGACGGCAATCGTAGGCCCGAGCGGCGGTGGGAAGACCACACTATTCTCGCTGTTCGAACGTTTCTATTTGCCAACCTCAGGTGCAATTAAGCTTGGAGAGGTCGATATTAACGAGTTCTCTCTCCAGTCTTGGCGGACTCAGATCGGTTATGTGTCACAGGAAAGTCCGCTTATCGATGGAACGATTCGTGAGAACATATGCTATGGTATGAATCGTGAAGTGACGAACGAAGAACTGGAACATGCCGCGCAAATGGCATACGCAGACGGCTTTATCCAGGAGCTTGCTGAAGGGTATGAGACTCCTGTAGGAGAGCGGGGGCTTAAGCTGTCTGGAGGTCAGCGGCAGCGGATAGCCATTGCACGGGCACTGCTGCGCAACCCGCGTATCTTGATGCTCGATGAGGCAACATCTGCGCTGGACAGCAAATCAGAAATTGTTGTACAGAAGGCATTGAACAATCTGATGCAGGGCCGTACCACACTCGTGATTGCACATCGATTGTCTACCGTAGTAGATGCAGATCAAATTTTGTTTGTCGAGAAGGGCCGGCTAACAGGCTGCGGAACCCATGCGACATTGTTCGAGACGCACGAAATGTACCGTGAATTCGCTGCACAGCAGCTCCGTATTATGGATGAATCGGAGGAGGCTTGCTAGTAGGAAGAAAGGGGCGGTAATGAGTAGATGGCAACCATACTCGTCGTTGACGATGATCCACATATTCGCAAACTAGTCACCGTATTTTTGCAGAAGGAGGGCTTCAAGACCATTGAAGCCCCTGATGGAGTTGAAGCTCTTAACCAGATGGAGAGCAATAAGGCTGACTTGGTTGTGCTCGATATTATGATGCCGAACATGGATGGGTGGGAATTGTGCCGTGAATTAAGGGCGCTGTATGATATCCCGCTCCTTATGCTAACCGCTAAGGGCGAGACATCACAGAAGGTGAAAGGGTTCAACCTTGGAACAGACGATTATCTAGTGAAGCCTTTCGATCCGATGGAGCTTGTCGTTCGCGTCAGGGCGCTGCTCAAGCGGTACCAGATCGCTACATCAAAAATCGCTCAGTTCGGACGTATCGTCATGAACCAGCATACTTTCGAAGTAACCACTAGCGATGCGACGTTTTCATTGCCTTTGAAGGAATTCGAACTATTATTCAAGCTGGGCGGATATCCAGGCAAAACCTTTTCTAGAGAACAATTGATTGAGGATATATGGGGCTATGACTACGAAGGCAACGAGCGGACGGTTGACGTGCATATTAATCGCTTGCGGGAGCGGTTCCCTGAGACTGAGCATGGGTTCAAGATCAAGACGATTCGCGGGCTTGGCTATCGGCTAGAGGTGCTCGAATGACGTTTCGTGAACGATATGCAGCCTTTAAGGCGACGAAGATTGGCCGTGTTCTGAAATTCATAACAGGAATGGCAACCATATTATTACTTATCCTGGCATCATGGTCATTATCGTATTTGATTAATCCTTACGTCATGAACTGGGTCGGTTGGAAGCAAGACAGCTATTGGGCTTTTCTCGTTTTATGCGTGATGGGACTGCTATTTTTCGTCGCGGTACTTGCAATCATATTCCCGTTTGTCCGCGTTAAGCACGTTAAGTTCTACCAATCCATTCTGGATGCGCTGAAGAAAATCTCCCGAGGGGAGTTTGATATCCGTATTCCGATGAATGAGGATTTTCGGGATGAATATGGGTCCCTCGTTGATGGGATTCAACAAATGGCGGACAGCTTAGGGGAAATGGAGCAGATGCGGCAGGAGTTCATATCGAATGTCTCGCACGAGATTCAATCACCATTGACCTCGATCCGCGGATTTGCACGTGCCCTGCAGAGTGAGGAGCTGATCGAAGAAGAGCGTCTAAATTATCTTCAAATCATTGAAATGGAGACGATGAGACTATCCAAGCTTAGCGAGAATTTGCTCAAATTAACGTCACTGGAATCGGAGCACCATCCGATGGAAATGAAGCGCTATCGATTGGATCAGCAGCTTCGTAATATCGCGTTGATCAGCGAACCCCAATGGCTGGAGAAGCGTATCGAATTAGATTTGAATGTAGATAAAATGGAGATTACAGCGGATGAAGAGATGCTGAGTCAAGTATGGATGAACCTTGTGCATAATGCGATTAAGTTCACGCCTGAAGGTGGGGCTATTCATATCGAGGCGCGCATGTCTAATGGAACGGTTGAAGTGTGCATTACCGATAGTGGGATTGGGATTGATGAGGAGCATATTCCGCATTTATTTGAGCGGTTCTTCAAGGCAGATGTGTCTCGCAATCGTACCATTGCTGGTAATGGGCTGGGGCTGTCTATTGTGCAGAAGATCGTCCAGCTTCACTCCGGAGATATCCAAGTGTCAAGTAGGAAGGGAGAAGGGTCAACCTTCTGTGTGAAGCTTCCCTTAGACCCAAATGTGGCTGAATCATCTATTTTAGAAGCAGGAAGCGCCGGTTTACGTAAGTAGCGTGAGCGGCGCTTTTTTAATAGGTTCAGTTTTTCTTTCTTGGAATGGATAAGGTGCTCCATTCCTCGGACTTCAATTGCTTGGCAGCGTACACAATTTGACCGACATGATAGGCGTAATGAGACATCTGGCGCTCGATGGCCTCCATGACAGTGTGCGGCTGCTGACGGATCGTCACCGTTTTGGTAAGATCGTCAATGGTTAGCGATTGAAGGGTGTCCAGAAACACCTTCCATCCCTGGTTCCACACATCAAGGAGCATCTCACGACTCGTAATGCTGTCCTCGAATTCTTCATCTCGATTGCGATCGTCCTTCTCGCCGTCTGTAGTGAGGAAGTCGGTCCAGCGTGAGATCATATTGCCGCTCATATGCTTTACGATGACCGCGATGCTGTTCGAGTCCACATTGTAAGACCAGTTCCACTCTCCGTCCTCTAATTGTTCAAACGCTCGTTCACCCATCTTCTTCAATTCTACGAATCTCTTATTGATGACATGCAAATAATGCTGGGCGATCTGGCTTTCCGCATGCAACACCATACGAATCCTCCTCCTCGAATGAACATCGTTACTATACGGCTACGGATCAACACGATATAATGAGTAGCATAGCAATTTCCTCTTGCTGGAAAGGTTACTTCGTATTATGCAATGAATATGAACTGTGGGCAATGGAAATGAGCAAATTTTTGTATAACAGAAGAGACGAAAGCGAAGCTTATCATACAGTTAGTTGTACGAAAATGGGAATCATTCGTGTTAGAGGATCAATGAAGGGTTTGAATGAGACGAGAATGATGTGATGGAGGATAGGTAGATGGATCGACGAATAAAGCGACGCCTGTGCGCCTTATTGATTTGTTGTATCGTGTGCTGTATAGCCGTCATCGTATTTCTGTTCCAATTGAAGGGGAATAAGGATTCTAACTATATGGGAACGACTTTGTTCGCAGCAATGCTGTCACTCTTTTTTATAGTTGGCAACACGGCAGTGCTAATCAGTCTGCTTGCGCAGCGTCGGGCTAGGAGGAAAATACAATAGTACGTAGGCAGCAGCTTGGAGATTTTTCACCAAGCTGCTTTTTTGCATGTTGCTCGAGTTGAAGCCATTCATTTATGGACATTCGACCGGCTAATCAGAGAATGTTATGATATTCACAACACAATCGAAACGAAGCAACAACCTAGCAGCAGCAACGGCAATGAAAAGAAGGTGTGTGAACGTGTACTTTGATCGTGAAACGATTCGAAATAGATTGCATGCCCAATTGAAATCGAACGGGCACATTATTGGCGTAGCAGCCGGTGCAGGGATTTCGGCTAAATATGCGGTTAAGGGCGGCGCCGATTTCATTTTAGCCTTGAATTCGGGGCGTTTCAGACAGATGGGCTTAAGCTCTCTTGGGGGATTGCTCCCATTTGGAAACTGCAATGAGCTCGTCATGGAATTTGGCTCGAAGGAAATTGTACCGCTCGTGAGAGAGGTGCCGGTGATTTTCGGGTTATGCGCTACAGATCCGACGATTCAGTTGGAGGCGTACATTCAAGAAATTCGGAATAAAGGATTCTCGGGAATCAACAATTACCCTACCGTTGGACTAATTGGTGGACAATTCGGCGAAGCTCTGGAAGAAGCGGGTATCAGCTTCGAGTCGGAAGTGGAAGCGATCCGTATCGCAAGCGGGATGGGCATGTTCACGATTGCGTTCGTGTTCAACCGGGAACAGGCGCACCAGATGGCAGCAGCCGGTGCAGATGTAATCTGTGCTCACTTAGGATTTACGAAGGGCGGCGTATTAGGTGCGGCGAAGGTGCTCTCTTTGAAGGCAGCCGCAGACTTGGCGGCGCAGATTTTCCAAGTGAGCGATAAAATCAATCCGAATGTGATCAAGATGATCTATGGCGGTCCAGTCAATACGCCGGCTGATGTGAAATATATGTATGACAATACGAGCGCAGTCGGGTACTTGGGCGGCTCATCATTTGAGCGAATTCCTTCAGAAGCGGCGATCACGAAGACTGCGATTGATTTCAAGGAAGTTGGGGTAACGGAGCAAGATAAGCTGCTTCACAAAATGCTCGAAGGCGTGACGAAGCATTACGATTATGTGCAGTTCGTGAAGGAATACGTTGAGGCGAACTACATGCATGATATTTCGTTTGCAGAGCTGGCCCAAGTTGCACATCTGTCGAGAACCCATCTTAGTTATTTATTCAAGCAAGAGGTGGGATGTACATTTCCAGAATACTTGACTAGATTCCGAATCAATAAGTCGATCGAGTTGATGAAGCAGCGTCATTTAGATTTGTCGGAGCTATCCGGCCTGGTTGGCTATAACGATTATGCGCACTTCAGCAAAATGTTCAAAAAGACAACGGGATTGTCTCCAAGAGAATATCAACGACAATACAAAAACACATGAACATCGTACAAATATACATGAATCAGAATCGGAACCGCCCTATACTTGAATTGTAAGCCGGCTTAGGTAGTTCATATAGATCAGTACTTCATATACTTCCACTTCATAAGGAGGTTGTAATATTGAAAACAGTGGCGATAGTCGGTACGTTCGATTCCAAAGGAGAAGAGTTCTTGTATGTAAAGGAAATTCTAGAAGGGCTTGGATTGAATACGCTTACGATTCATAGCGGAGTATTTGATCCGATGTTCGTTCCCGATGTATCGAACGAGGAAGTGGCTAGAGAGGTGCAGGCGGATATTTATGAAATTGCCTCCAGGAAGGATCGCGCCTTAGCAACCGAAGTGTTGGCCCAAGGAATGGAGAAGCTGATTCCAAGGCTGTATTCGGAAGGGAAGTTCGATGGCATCCTCTCCTTCGGCGGCTCCGGTGGTACTTCTATAGTAACGCCAGGAATGAGAGCGCTGCCAATTGGGGTGCCGAAGATCATGGTATCGACGGTTGCTTCTGGCAATGTAGCGCAATACGTAGGCACAAGCGATATTATGATGTATCCATCGGTCGTCGATGTGTCGGGCTTGAACTCGATCTCGACACGCATCTTTACGAATGCCGCACTTGCGATTGCTGGTATGGTGAAGGAAGAAGTAGCGGTGACGGTAGAGAAGAAGCCGCTAATTGCAGCCACGATGTTCGGTGTGACAACCCCTTGCGTCAATCATGCGAGAGAGTACTTGGAGAAGCATGGATATGAGGTTGTTGTCTTCCATGCGACAGGTGCAGGTGGGAAGACGATGGAACGCTTGATTGAATCCCACTATTTCGATGGTGTTCTGGATTTGACAACAACAGAATGGTGCGACGAACTGGTCGGCGGAGTGCTGAATGCTGGGCCGCATCGGCTGGAGGCCGCAGTACGAGCTCAAGTGCCTCAGGTCGTATCGACGGGGGCGTTGGATATGGTGAACTTCGGGCCATTCGATTCCGTGCCGGAGCAGTTCCAAAATCGTAATTTCTATAAGCATAATCCGACCGTAACGCTGATGCGAACCACGGTTGAAGAGAATATAGAGCTCGGTAAGATCATTGCCGATAAGCTGAATCAAGCAACTTCACCGACAGTGCTGATGCTGCCGTTGAAGGGGGTATCCGCACTGGATGTAGAAGGACAGCCATTCTACGGGATGGAAGAGGATAAGGCTTTATTCGATACACTTCGTACGCGGATCAATAAGGAAGCTGTAGAGCTTATCGAAATGAATGCAGACATCAATGACGAACAGTTCGCAATCGCAGCAGCTCAGAAGCTCATTGAGCTGATGAAGCACAGCAGCAGCGAAACTTACATCAAGGAGGAAGTACAATGAAACAATCACGCCAAGATATCATCAATAAATTGAAGCAACAAGTTGCCAATGGTGAAATGATACTCGGAGCTGGGGCCGGTACGGGGATTTCCGCGAAGAGTGGAGAAGCGGGCGGCGTTGACTTAATCATCATTTATAACTCAGGCAGATATAGAATGGCGGGACGCGGCTCACTTGCAGGACTGCTCCCTTATGGCGATGCTAACCAAATCGTAGTCGACATGGGCGCTGAGGTGCTGCCTGTCGTGAAGAATACGCCGGTACTTGCGGGTGTGTGCGGGACGGATCCGTTTCGCATCATGGAAGTGTTCCTGAAGCAATTGAAGGAACAGGGCTTCGCGGGTGTGCAGAACTTCCCGACAGTTGGCCTGATTGACGGGGTATTTAGAGCGAACTTAGAGGAAACAGGCATGGGCTATGACCTAGAGGTAGATATGATTCGCCAAGCACATGAGCTCGGCATGCTGACGACGCCATACGTATTCGATGAAGAACAGGCGATTAAGATGGCGAAGGCCGGGGCTGACATTCTGGTTGCGCATATGGGTCTGACTACGAAGGGTACTATCGGAGCGAAGACAGCATTGACGCTTGATGATTGCGCGAAGAGAGTACAGGCAATTGCCGACGCAGGTCGATCGGTTAATCCAGATATACTCGTTATCTGCCATGGAGGCCCGATCGCTGATCCGGAGGATGCGCAATATATCTTCGAACATACAACAGGCATCGATGGATTCTTCGGGGCGTCGAGTATCGAGCGTTTTGCTGCAGAAGTCGGAATCAGACAGCAAGCCGAAGCATTCAAGAATGTGAAGTTGAAGCAGCAATAGAACATTAGCATAGCGGGGGAGTGAGCGCTCTCCCGCTTCGTTCGTTGAGGTTTGCATGTCTCATTTTCGCATGAAGATGTTTGAATTTGAATATACAGCACATGTGCATCATTTCGCATATGCAAAGGGGCTTGCTGCGCTTATGCGGCAAGCCCCTTCGTTATGTGTTTGTGTCTATCTTAGGCTTTGCGGCTTCCCAATACGCGGAGTGCAATGACCGCTAGAATAGCGCCAACGAATGGTGCTGTTACGAACACCCACAGTTGGGACCATGCTTCGCCGCCGAGCAGTACAGCAGGCCCGAAGCTGCGGGCAGGGTTAACGGATGTTCCTGTCAATCCAATACCAAGAATGTGAACGAACGCAAGTGTAAGACCGATCACGATTCCGGCTACACTTCCCTTGCTTTCATCCGAAGTTACACCAAGAATGGCGTAAATGAACACGAACGTCAATACGATTTCGACAACGAATGCCATGATAGGAGTAATGCCGATGCCGTAACCAGCCCCGAATCCGTTCTGGCCAAGGTTCGTTACCGCAGTGCCCGTAGAATCAATGATTGCATACAGCAATCCAGCGCCTGCCACAGCCCCGATTGTTTGAGCGACAACATACCCGATGAAGTCTGTAACAGACATTTTTTTATTGAACAGCATGGCAAGTGAGACAGCTGGGTTGACGTGACATCCGCTGATTGGCCCGATTACATAGGCCAGCGCAATGATCGACAAGCCGAAGGCAAAGGCGATGCCAAGATTTCCGAGCTGTGCTCCTGCAGTTGCTGCGCTTCCGCAACCGAACAGAACGAGTACAAATGTACCGATAAGTTCGGAAAGATATTTTTTGATTGGTGAGTGCATGTAGTTCCTCCTTGTAATACTTACGAATTGTCAATGACAAATACCATATACACCTTTGAAAACCATAAAGAAACATCCAATATTTTCTGAAAAGTCATTAAAAGTGTCCTTTCTCTGTTAAGACTATGCGTCATTACAGCAAAAATATGTTGAATCCGATTCAGAAAAAGGGCGTTTGTCTTACCTTTGAAGATATAACGCGAATAAAAGAGGAAAACGTAGGCTGATGGAGAATTTTATATCAGATCGAGGGGTGGGTAAGAATTCCAATTGGTAGGTAGCGAAATAGGAGAAAAGTTCCTTGAAAATGAAAGCGTCAAAACTTCAATTTCACTCAAGCAATATTATAAAACATGCATAACTACAAAAGGAGACTCAGTTAGAATTGCATTTCCATATACAACGAAGAAAACCCGCTACTATCGACTATAAGATGATAAGCGGGTTTTCATTTACCCATGTCACTTCATGTTGACAAATTCATCTGAACAATCATGGGTTCACTTTATACAGAATAAAGGACATGACCGAAGGAGGTGATCCCTTTTAGCTAAATCCGTATCTAACCCAAAAGTTTGATCCGAAAGGAGAGATCAGGATGAAAAAAATGGTGTTTGCGCTTTGCATGATGCTGCTCATATTGACGTCTTTCAACTTTAGCAGCATGGACGCCAAGGCGGCAGAGGGGGCACAGATTACTCTTAGTAACCCTTCAAGTAGCGTCGTACATGTTGGTGACACGTTCAAGATGCAAGTGAGCGGGGAAAATTTCAATGATCTATTTGGTGTCGAGGTTTCGCTAACGTACGACCTCAAGGCTTTGCAGGTGCTGGAGGTAAAGGCCGGTGACGGGTATGATACTTTTGGCGCTTACAAGGATGATGCCAATGAAGGGAAGCTTTATATCCCCGTGATGAGAAAACAGCTGCAAGGAATTCCGCAGGCATCTGTTCGCCTAGCAGAAATTACGTTTAAGGCGCTGCAGGGAAAACAGGCCGCTGTCGAAATTCAGCATGTGAAAGCCGTAAGCAGCGAAAGAGTTGTTAATGAGCAAGGATACAAAGATTTGAAAGTGCTTACATCTAGTGTAGGTGAAGCAATAACATTTACAATTTCGAAGAAGGATGACCGTGATCCGTCTCCGGGATCGGGGTCAGGTTCAGGATCGGGCACCACGAGCGGACAGACGGGTTCAAGCAAGGAGCCGGTTTGGAATATGGATGCCATATTGAAGGAAAAGGATCCGGTTCGTGCTGCGGAAATGCTGCAAACCTTACTTAACGGGTTGAAATTGGAACCGGCTTCAGCGGACAAGGAGGTAATGCAGAAAGCTGCGTTATCCATCCTGGAAAAACTATCTTCCATTTCTATGAATAAAGAGGGCCTGGATACCTATGTGATTGCCCCAGAGGATCTGAGCAAGCGAAAAACACTTTTGGAGGACATAAAATTATCTCTGTCTCAATGGAAGATGAATACTGCGGAAATCAATAAAATCGAGCTCAATGCATTGTTGGAATATACGCTGGGCGGACGTGATGTCAATAAACTGGGCGTTTATCGTTATAACACGGCTACGGCTGATTGGGAATATATCAGGGAAGCCCTCCATCAAGAGCAGGCTAGTAAATTCGGGCTGGTTGTAAAGCAGGCCGGGACATACCGTGTGATGGAATATACCAAGTCGTATGAAGATATCTCCGGCATTTATCCTGAAGCCCGATATGCAATTGAGGCTCTGACTGCGAAGCATATCGTGCAAGGGACATCGGAGACGTTATTTTCGCCTAGTAAAGCAGTGACCCGCGCTGAGTTTTCTTCCATGATCGTGAAAGCGCTCTCCTTGGATCGGCTTATAACGGATCGTAAAGAAGAAGCCGCATATTCGGATGTTAGGAAAGGCGATTGGTATTACGAAGACGTGAAAATAATGCATCAGCTTCAAATAACAAAAGGTTACGACGATGGCACATTCAAGCCGAATGAACCGGTGACCCGTGAGCAGATGGTCGTCATGATGATGAATGCATTACAAATCCTCGGTCAGGTTCAGGGCGGCAATGCGCAGGCTTCAGGCAAGGTGTTTGCTGATCAAAATGCAATTAGTTCTTGGGCCAAATCGTCGGTAAATAAGGCAAAAGAAATGAAGATCATTTCAGGTACGGGGCAGAACCTATTTATGCCGAAGCAGTCTTCAAATCGTGCCGATACGGCCGTGTTGATTTGGAAAATGCATCAGCATGCGAAATAAGGGAGGGGAGTCGGTTATGTTGAACACCGGATTGAAAAATGTTTGGAGAATGGGGAGAATTGCCGCGTTGGCTTTTCTGATCGCCTTGCAGCCGTTAATTCTTGTTCCCGGAACCGCCGAGGCTTCTGGGGCAAGTAAAGATGCGATATTTGCCGGGCAGGGCGGTGATCCAGCCGATCAGCCGATTGGCGAACCCGCTGATGGTGGGCCGACTGATGGAGCTGGCATGGATAATGGTAAGCCTGGCGATGGTTCAGTTGATGTGCCGACCGATGGCAAAGATGGTGATCCGGCGGACGGTAAGGTTGAACAGCCGCAGGAAGATCCGGTGAATGACTTCTTGATCCCGGAAGGAGAAGAGAAGGATCCGCTGCTTGAGCCTGTAGGGGCGGGCGAACCGGCTTCTCAAGAAATTCATGAAGTGAAACCACTCTTCAATAACGGGTTTGAAGAAACGTTGAATGCGGATGGAACCATCCCGGGCTGGAGCATGTTTTTTGCTCCGAATGAGGGAACTTCCTATGAAATAACGCAGGATATGCGGTATTACGGCACTTCCAGCCTGAAGCTGGTAGATAAATCGAATACACTGCCGATTTATGTGCAGAGCGATCCGCGCCATGTAACGCCGGGCTATACGTATAACGGGTCGGCCATGATGTATATTGCCCCGAATGCAGGAAATGCGGCCGGAGCGAGCCTTGTGCTTCGTTTCTATGATGCAGCCGGGAAACAGGTCAATACGGATAAGGATGGCGAGAACATCGTTCATTTAAGAACCGTCGGGTCGTGGACGCGGGTTACGGTAACGGGTATTGCGCCTTCCAATGCCGTAAATGCGAGATTAGCAGCTTCTATTTCTAACTACTTTACTGCGGAGTCAGGTGCTTTTTATGATAACTTCACTTTAACCTCGCCGCAAGAAGAGAAAGCGCCAGGCACCTTGCATCTGCAAATGCCGACAGGCATTTCAGGCAGCCAGCAGCTTGAAGCCAAAATTATGCTGAGCCGAGGTCAGGACGTGCAGAAGACATTTGGCAGCTTGCGTTATGATCCGACAGTGCTGGAGGTTGTGTATGCAGCCGTCGCAAGTGATTTTCATACAGGTGGGGAAGCAAAGCTGGATTGGAGTCATGAAGCGGGGGTTCTGAAATTCGAGGTATCCAAAACAGCGGGTTCTAGCGTCAGCGATGATAAACAGATCATAAATGTCAACTTTAAAGTTTTGGGTGAACCAGATCGTGTTGATGTTACGCTGCTTTCGGGCTCCGGCATACAGGATTCAGAAGGTATCCAGAACAACAAGATTTATATCGGTACATCCGATGAACGGGCTAGCACCCAGATCCGCAGAGCATCTCTGGATGTGAACGGCGACGGAAAAATCGATCTGTTTGATGTGATGGCTGTAGCCAAAATGGTCGGTCAAATGGCGGCGGGGGACAACTGGAAATATGATATCAACAATGACGGCAGAATTGATCATGCGGATGTCGAGGCGCTGACCAACGCGATCCTGTCGAAGCTGCTGAATTTGGATGAAGGAGGACATGTTCTATGATACCACGCGGTATGAGAAACCGTTCAATTACTATGGCGCTTATCTTGGCACTGGGGCTGAGTACGCTATTGCCGATGGGGGCGCAGGCAGCCTCGGAGAAGGAGAGTAAATTGTCGAAATTAAAGTTTGGAACGCCCATAAATCTCGGTTATCCGATCCGTACCGTATCGATCAACGATGGCGTGATGGGAAAAGAAAATGAAAGGGATGTGCTGTACACAACAGCATCGACCACTCCTGCCGTATTTAACGTGATAGATGTCAAAAATAATGCACTAATCCGTACTTTTGAGCTTGAAGGAGTCGCCCAATCGTGGAGACATGTCATTGCTCCCGACGGTACCGTTTATATTGGCACCAATACCGCATCAGGTACGGGAGAGCTGTGGAGCTACTCGCCGGCTACCAAGTCCGTTCAGAAGCTCAAGGTCATCGGGAGCGAGAAATCAGTATGGTCCATGACGACCGATCCAGAAGGAAATGTCTATATCGGCACCTATGATCATGGCAAGCTGTTCCGATATAATCCGAAGACCAAAGAATTAAAGGATTACGGGAGTTTACTTGCTAACCACAACTATATACGCTCCATGGCTTACGTTGATGGTTACATTTATGCCGGCATGGCGCTTCCATTCGAAGTCGTGAAAGTGAACGTGAAGACGGGAGCTTCGGAAGTCATCTCCGACGCAGTACCGGGCATTCTTGGTGTAGAACATGAAAAACTGGAATTTGCCTATGATATGGCCGTAGTGGATAAATATCTGTTTGTCAAAGCAAGTGGAGAAGCAGGTTTGATGATGGTCTACTACAATCTGCAGGAACAGAAGTGGGAAGATAAATATATAGGTGTTGATCCAGTAAACGGTAAGGGAGTGATGAGCTATAACCAGATCCCTGTCGCGGACGGCAAGGCTTATGTGCCAGCCCACGGAGGCATCTTGGAGGTTGATTTGTCGACGCTTGCGACGAGAAATACGGGAATTAGCTTTGCTACTTCCTTACGTGGGGCGGCATGGATCGATATGGGGGATCCTGAGCTAACCCCTGACCGCACGATCGTGACGATCCAGGCCAACGGCAAATTATCGGCGCTGGACGTGAAGAAAGGACTGCGCAAAGATCTGCCGGGCGTTGCCGCCAAAGGCGGGCCGATTCCGATTCATAATATGGAGCGGGGAACGGATGGACGCCTGTATATGACCGCTTATCCCGGCGGGGTCGGTGGTGCGTTTGATCCGGTAACCCGTGAATCATCCAACTTCTTGATCGGACAAGCGGAAGGGATCGTATCTGCCGGAAATAAGGTATATTACGGGATATATCCTGGCGGGTACATTTATGAGACGGATATTTCCAATGGCAAAATGAGCGAGCCCAAGCAGCTATTCCAGGTTGGATCAGGTCAAGATAGACCCTATAAGATGGAGTATGCGGACGGAAAGTTGCTGATCGGTACGATTCCGGACTATGGGCAATTGGGCGGAGCATTAACGATTTACGATTTGGCAAGCGGAGAAAAGCAGGTTTATCGCAATATCATCCAGGATCACAGCATTGTAGGTCTTGCCTATAAGGACGGCAAAATTTATGGTTCAACCACCAAATCTGGAGGATTAAACACAACGATGCCTGCGAATAACCCGGAAGTGTTTGTTTGGGATGTCGCAAAAAAGGAAATGACGATGCATACACAGCTTACATCGTTGACTGGGCTTGGCAATCATCGGATGATCAGCGGCCTTACTATTGGTCCGGACGGTTTGCTGTGGGGCGGCGTTGACGGCATACTTTTTGCATTGAATCCGGACGATCTTTCGGTCGTCAAGCAAAAAAACATTTATCCCGATGTGAAGGATTACGGAATGTGGCGTCCGTATTATTCCCGCTGGGGTGAGGATGGTCTTCTGTATATCAGCCTGGCGAACCGGATGACGGTTGTGGATCCGGCCACGATGGAGTATCGCTCGTTAACTCCAAGCAACTTTGAGATGAGCTTCATGACACTTGCTAAGGACGCGGACGGACATGAACAAATCTATTACACGGATAAAACGAAATTAATGATGATCCCGATTTCCGAATCTGACAGCGTAAAGACGGTTGTGAGAAACGGCTGTTTCGGGGAACCGCTAAATGCGGATGGAACCATCCCAGGCTGGAGCAGCGCGGAAGCAGGAACGGAAGTTGAGTATAGCCTTTCGAAGGAACAGAGCTTTTGTGGAGAACAAGGGCAAAGCTTGAAGATTATTGACAAGTCACAAAGCAATAAAGGAATCGGCAGCTATCTTAGCGATCCGATTCCAGTCGTCCGCGGCGGCGAATATACGGCTTCGGCGAAACTCTATATCGAGCAGGGACTGATTGAAGGCTTGAGAACGGATGACTCCGGCATCGTTTTATATTTCTATGATAAATCCGGTGCCCGGATCAGTACGGTAGCAGGCACGGTAATTAAAGGCATGCCACAAAAAGAATGGATCGACATTTCAGCGACCGGAACTGCTCCAGAACAAGCGGTATTCGCACGAATATCCCTATATTCTTCGGCGTGGAACATGATGGTCGGATATTATGACCAAGTGACCATTGAAGGACAGTCTCCGGGCGGGCTGCAATTGAAGGCTGTGGGCGAAGTGTCCGTCGGAGATACGTTTGATGTGATCTTGCATGCCAAGGACGTTACCGACCTGTATGCGGTGCAGGCAGCATTGGCATTTGACCCCGCCCTGTTCGAAGTGGTGGATGTTCGGATGGCAGACGGGTTCGGTTCCACATCTACCGCTTATCTGGGTTGGAACCAAGACGGCGCGAAGGGCAAAGTCAACATCATTGCTACTCAGTTAGGAGATCGAGCACTAGGCGGCAACGTGGATATTGCGCATATAACCATAAAGGCGAAGCAATTTGGCGATCCGGCGGAAGTGGTGCTTACCAAACAGTCGTTCTTTACCGACAAAAATGGAGATGTGACCAAACTGTCTTATATGCTCTCGGAAGATGAGAAGCTTGGTATCCGATTCGCTTACGATGTAGAAGATTTCAACAAAGACCATAGAGTAGACGCTCAGGATATCGCGCTCATTGCCAAGCAATTGGGCAAGAAGCTTGACGACAGCAACCGAATGATGGACTTGAACGGAGATGGAATCATTGATATCAGCGATATTGCACTGGTCGTATTGAAATCGCTAGAGTCCGTGAACTAGGGTTCTGCCATCTGAGCAGCCCTTTATAAACAAGGCGCCCCTTCTTTCGGTTGAATGCCGGAAAAGGGGCGCTGTCTCATCTATGAGTACATCAATGAGATGTTTATAGTACGTTGTTACGACTAGTTTTGGGCGGGCGATAGATAAAAAGACCAAACGAACGAAATCATACGCTTGGCCCTTTTATTTTAATAGACTTGATTCAAACTAACCATCCCAAGACTACCGTAAGAACCTTGAAATTCCCCTTTAAGGACATAAGTTCCTGCACTAAGGTATCCAACTGAAATCTCGACAGGACTTGGGGAAGTGGGGCCAATATTCACGGTAGTCGAAAATACTCTATTAAGTTGACCAGAAGGCCCTTTGGAATAGAGCGAAAGTTCAACAATTTCATTTGTAGAGCTCCACAAGCCTACACTTAATTTATGTTGAGCAGATTGACTAACTGTCAAATCATGAGATGTTGCAATATAGGCAGCAAATGCGCTAGTAGAGAAAGAGAAGAATGCTAATAGTAAGATCAATACTACTTTTTTCATTAATTCACCTCCTTTCTTGCAATGGAGTGTCAGTAATAAAAATGTATGTATCGGTCAGATTAGAGAGAAGTCAGATTTTGTCCATTGTATCAAAATAAAAACGCTTTGAATATATATTTATTTTTATGAATAAAAAATGATAGATAATCAAAGTTGCCAATCTAATACTCTATTTTCTCCATAGATTAGCAACATAATGAATACATTGTTACATACGATTCGAAATTTTTCAAAATTATGTCGGATAATATTTATAGACAAAATATCTAGTTAACATCGAATAATTAATAGATCAATTGGAATGAAGTGGGATATGGATTTATAATATGAAGGGGCAATTTATTAAAACAGGATACTGAATTGACACGGGTGTCACTAATATCTGCCCTGTAGAGTGTGATCTTTCAGGAAGCTGGTTCGAAAAAATGCTTTTGAAGTTTTGACAGGATGAGGTGCGAATATGGAACAGGTCATTATTGATTCATATAACCCTGAATGGATAAGAAGGTATGAAGAAGAACGAGATAAGATTATGGAAGCCGTCGCGGACATAGGTTTGGCGGTTGAGCATATCGGAAGCACGTCGGTGCCGGGGCTCAGTGCCAAGCCAGTCATTGATATGATGCTTGGTGTACGGGAATTAGAAGATATGAAGGCGAAGCACATCGAACGATTGCTGGAGATTGGTTATGAATATGTGCATAAGCCAGATTTCCCTGATCGATTGTTTTTCCGCAAAGGACAGTGGAGAGCGGGCACAGAACATCTGCATGTCTATCTGTATAATGGGGAGAATTGGAAGGACAATATCCGATTCCGCAATTATTTACAGATGCACCGGGATGCAAGGGAGCAGTATATGCAGCTTAAGCATGCTTTAGCTGCACAATTTCCGCATGATCGCGTTCAATACACAGCAGGGAAGGCTGATTTCATACAAGGCATCATCAACATGGCGCGTAGGGAAAATGTGAATCTGGATTAAGGTAGGGGAAAGTATTATTTATATTGTTCTTTCACAAGCAATCTTCCACTTTAAGCGATATATTGGGGTTATGCGATTGACGGAATACCTATCAACAGGATCGTTAATTCCGCATTCAGTGAGGAATACAGTGGTAAGTGGGGGGATGCGAATGAGAGCAATCAATCTCTGCAACATATCGTGTAAACCAATAGGAAGAAGGAAATGAAGTGACCATTCGTTTAGCTGAAAAGTTGGAGTTACCACACATCATGAAGCTCTTCTCACAGTGCACAGCACATATGAATGCTCGAGGAATCGATCAATGGGATGAACATTATCCCAACGTGGAAGTGGTAGAACAAAGTATAGCCAGTGGGTCAATGTATGCCTATTTTAAGGATGATTTGATTTGTGGAGTCATTACCTTGCACTGCAGTCAGCCTACCGAGTATGAGACGATTCAATGGCAGTCTGGTCAGGATGCGGAGTGTCTTGTTGTTTATCGCCTTGGGGTTGATCCGGAATTGCAGGGACTAGGGATAGCAACGAAATTAATGGGCTTTGCAGAGTGGTATGCAGGCAACCATTCTCTATCTAGCATTCGGTTAGATTGCTATTCCAAAAATGAAAGGGCTTTATCATTCTATCAACATTTACACTATGAAATAAGAGGAACGGTTATTTTTCCACATTCGGATGTCCCGTTTTACTGCTTAGAGAAGAGAATTCGTTAACATCCCTATCAATAAAAACGAAAAGAGTGGGATACATACATATGATAATTGAACTTGAGCGCGAGCAATTTTATACATGTACGGATTTAGTGAATTGCACTACGATGCTGGAGCCGAAGGCGATCGTTGCAGGCAACAACCCCGGCAGAATATTTGTCGATCATCCGGACTCGCCAAGGTCCGCAATGGTGTGGCAGGGCAATTTAGATGGTTTTTTATTTGTTGGTGACGCTACTAATGCATCCTTCAATAGGGACATAAGAGTCTATATGGATGAAGTGTTACGTGAAGAAGCGATGGAATTAGGGCTGGGGTGGGCAGAATGCATCGGCACTCATCCAAGTTGGAATCAAGCGATTGAGCACATATTTGCCGATCGAGAGTTGTCCTCATGGACATCTTATGTATATTCGCTAATGTTGCCGGATTACAAGCAAGATGCAATCCAATTGCCTGACGGTGATTATACGGTGGTTCAAGTTACCGAGGAACTGCTGCAAAATAAGAGTATTCGGAATCATTCTTTTCTCGAATCAAGGGTTCAGGACTTCTGGAAATCTACGGAGCAGTTTCTACAAGAAGGCGGTGGTTTTTGTGTGATGCACAATGAGACCGTCGCAAGCTTGTGCATGACCGGATTCCGATACCGTCATATTCATGCGCTAGGAATTGACACGATAGAACAATATCGTGGACGCAAGCTTGCGCAGATTGCAGTTCGTGCGTATGCGGAACATTTGTTTTCCCAAGGACAATCGATGTGCTGGGACTGTACAGCGTCGAATAAGCCGTCGAGTGCAATTGCAGAGCGAATAGGGTTCCAGAGAGAAATGAGCTACAAGGGATATCAATATAAGCTGTAGTAGGGAACGTACTTTCTATTATGTAAACCAGGAGGCTGATGATGAATGACGCAATTATCACATCGAATGCAGCGTGAGATTACGAAGCAAGTACAGATAAATTATCTATTATATTTGCCTGACAAGTATGGAAAGGATCCTGAGGCGAAATGGCCATTATTGCTCTTCCTGCATGGGGCTGGCGAGAGAGGACACGACATCGAATTAGTGAAGCGGCATGGACCGCCGAAGTTGGCTGAGAAGGGAGAAAAACTCCCTTTTGTTATCGTCTCTCCACAATGCCCGGAAGAATCATTATGGGAAATCGAGCGCGATGCGCTTATTGCTTTGCTGGATGACGTATGCGAAACCTATCGTATTGATGAAAGCAAGATCTATGTAACTGGTCTGAGTATGGGGGGAGTTGGAACATGGAACTTGGCCGCAAATTACCCCAATAAATTCGCAGCGATTGCGCCGATCTGTGGCGGGGGAAACCCAAAACAGGCAGTACAGCTCACGCATACACCAATCTGGGCATTCCATGGTGCGAAAGATGCTATCATACCTGCTGAAAAATCGAGCGAGATGGTGGATGCGGCGAACGCAGCAGGGGGCAATGCCAAGTTAACCATCTATCCGAATGCCAATCATGATTCATGGACGGAAACCTATCAAAATCCAGAGCTATATCAATGGCTGCTAAGCCATTCCAAGCCTGCTTCATCAAGCGAAGCGAATGAGTAATAAGTTAAGTCGATGAACGAGCATCCATGATCTTTACCAGCTGCCTATCCGGTTTATTCCAATAGATTATCTTCATTAGGAGGAACGAAGACATGTCAAAGGAAGTAAATCTGCAAGACCTTGAACAGCGCCTAACGGAGGTAGAGAAGCAGCTTGAGAGAAATCAGAGGTTTATTCGAGGGTTCAAGTATGTAATCATTGCAGTCATCGTTATTTTCCTTGTTACATTCGGAATCGGAGTCATTCAGTTTATTGGTGCAGGCTCTGCATAGATGAATGAATCATTTATTCACACAGTAGATCGTTAGAACAAGAATGATAGATATAGAAAATTACACGACAGAGAAGGTTGTTGAATCGAACATGGAATCATTATCTACATGGATTATCGAAGCAGATATATCAAGTATGCAGGCGGCAATGAATGCGGGAGAACTGACCGCGGAAGAGCTGGTTAACGTCTATTTGGAACGTATCCGTAAGGTTGATTCGGAGCTTCGTTCCATTTTAGAAGTAAATCCGGATGCGATTGCAATTGCATGTGAACTCGATAATGAACGGCAAGAACGGGGATGTCGTGGGATGCTTCATGGCATCCCCATTGTATTGAAGGATAATATCGATACAAATGACAGGATGCACACAAGTGCAGGTTCGATCGCACTGGCGGAATGGATCGCTCCAGAGGATTCTTACGTGGCAGCACGTCTGCGCGAGGCGGGCGCGATCATTCTAGGGAAGGCAAATATGACCGAATGGGCAAATTTTATGTCAAGCACAATGTGGGCGGGCTATAGTTCACGAGGTGGGCTAACGCTTAATCCATACGGGCCAGGCGAATTATTTGTTGGCGGGTCGAGTTCGGGTTCGGCTGTTGCGGTAGCGGCAAATTTAACAGCTGCTGCAATTGGAACGGAGACGTCAGGTTCGATTATTTCTCCATCCAGTCAAAATAGTATTGTTGGCATAAAGCCGACATTAGGTCTCGTCAGCCGAAGCGGAATTATTCCGATTACGATAAGTCAGGATACGGCTGGACCGATGGGGCGAACCGTAAGAGATGCAGCCATAGTGCTGGGTGCGATAACGGGGGTCGACGAGACAGATGCATGTACGCAGACGAGTAAGTCTCGATCATATCGCGACTATACACCATTTTTAGATGAGAGCTTCATCGGGCAGGCGCGAATAGGGATTCCAAGATTTTATTATCAGGACTTGGATGAAGCGAGGCTAGCGATTATGGAGTCTGCCATCGAGGTGCTGAGAAGCAAGGGTGCAACCATCATTGATCCGGTGGAGCTGTCTTGTGAGCATGTGAAATGGGATTCCAATGTACTTCGATATGAATTCAAAAAAGCGCTGAATGACTATCTAGCTCGATTGGACATTACGATGCCCGTTCACTCTCTTGCAGAGGTTATTGCGTACAACGAAGCGCATGCTGACATTGCCTTGAAATGCGGTCAGAATGTGCTCCTATGGGCGGAAGAGACAAGTGGTACGCTAACGGAGCCAGAATATCATGCAAGTCTCACTCGCAATCAGGAGATGGCTCGCAAAGGCATCGACGAAGTCTTGAGTAAGCATGAATTGGATGCACTGTTCTTCCTAGGCAATGAGCATGGCGCTGATCTGGCTGCTCGAGCCGGGTATCCATCCATCACCATCCCGGCGGGATATGCCGAGTCTGGGATTATTGCACATGGGGGCTATACGACGAAAGGTCCGCAAGGAGTTACCTTTGTCGGAAGGGCTTATGCGGAACCGACTTTGCTGAGACTGGCCTATGGTTATGAACAGGCGACGAAGCATCGGGTTGCTCCTCATTTAGAATCATAATGGGGATATCTCTTCTGTAGAGGACAGGGTGCTGTATATTTATTCATTGCAATTGATACATATTGTATCTATGCGCCAGCTATTATGAGCAAAATAGCTGGAATATTGATCCTGCTCTACAGTCTCGAACCTGTGTGAATAGTATTACGATACCTACTAGAGTTAGAGGTGGATTGGAAATGGAAAGCGGCATCGCATCCGAAGGGTTAATCAATGAAATTGAACAATCCGAAATCAATTATATGTGGGATCGCATGCTTGCGATTCAGCAGAAACCGGGCAATCCCGAGGCTGTAGAACTGGAGCGAATTGGGGAAGCTGCGTGCTACTTTAGTGCTGGAATGCCTTGGCCGACCTTCAACACGATAAAAGGATGCAGAAGAGCGGATATAGACCGAATCGAAGATATGATGAAGTTCTTCACGGATCGTGGAGGGAAGCCGCAGTTCGAAATTGTGCCCGGGATGGTGGACGCTCCATTTCTGAAGCGGTTGTCGGAGCGCGGCATGTATCCCTCTGGTCATCATACATCCATGTATTACGGGATAGAGCCGAAGGCGTATGAAGAAGAGTGGGTGGATGAACAGCGCATTCGCGTAGCTGAGCTGCAAGAAGATGATTTCGATATGTATGCCACGATTCATTGCAAGGGAACTGGATTACCGGATAGCGGAATCCCGCATGTCGCGATGAATAATCGAATTTTATATTATCGTCCGGGCTGGAAGTTCTATGTCGCTTATGTTGATCAGCAGCCTGCCGCCGCAGGTGTCATGCATATGCACAACAGTATTGCCACCTTTACATTTGCGGCGACCTTACCGGAATATCGCAGGCTCGGATTACAGAACCGACTGTTGAAACATAGAATCGCAGAAGCAGCAAAGCTTGGCTGCCGGTTGGCCGTTAGCCAGTGCGCATTTCTCTCACCAAGCCATCGTAATATGGAGCGGGTAGGAATGAAGATGGGTTACGTACGAACAACATGGACGAGCAGATAGGGAGAAACCCAGATAAGGTGGGATTAGAAATGGAAGTCATGAGCGGGGAACTATTTACGATTGAGACATTAACGAAAGATTTTGAGGCTCTGGGCGTGCAGCCGGGGATGAACCTTATTCTGCACTCCTCTATGAAATCATTAGGCAGCTGGGTTGCGGGCGGCGCATCAGCTGTCATACTGGCGCTCGAAGAGCAGCTAAGTGAGCAGGGAACTCTGGTCATGCCAACGCATACCGTGGATTTATCAGATCCATCGACATGGCAATGCCCTCCTGTTCCGGAATTGTGGTGGGAACCGATTCGGGAGCAAATGCCAGCATTTGATATTGCATTTACACCGTGCATGGAAATGGGGATCATTCCTGAGCTTTTCCGTAAGCAGAGCGGGGTTGTGCGAAGCTATCATCCTCAGGTTTCCTTTGCTGCGTGGGGAGCGAACAAGGATCGGATCATTGCGAATCACAGTCTCGATTACAGTCTGGGTGAACAGTCTCCGATAGCGAAACTGTACGAGCTAAACGGTTGGGTCTTGCTGCTGGGCGTTGGGCATGGCAATAATACGTCTATCCATTTGGCTGAGTATCGTGCTGACTATGCGAGCAAGCAGATGATGGAGTTGAAATCTCCTATGATCGTAGACGGTTTGAAATCATGGGTAGCCTATCAAGATGTAGACTTCGATACCGATGACTTTGAGAAGCTGGGGGCTGACTTTGCCCGTGATACTGGTTATGTGCGCAGCGGGAAAATAGCAAATGCAGATGCATTGCTTATGCCTGTCCGAGAGCTTGTTGATTATGCTGTTCAGTGGATGGAGAGAAATCGATGCTGAACGCACGCAGCACCTCTTTGTACCTATCGATGTTGGTAATGACGCAAGATGAATCTAGCTATAGAACGATATAGAACATCTGCAATTGCGATACCGCAAGCAATACCTGCTGCTCCGAATACAACTTGCACAATTCCAAAGCCTGAGAAGGAGTCGCTGCCGGCAATTAGTCTGCGAAGCGCCTCATAGAATGTAATGCCGGGCACGATCGGCACTAATCCAGGTACGACATATACCGTAATCGGCAAGTGGAACTTGCTGGCTGCAGCCCGCGCAGCGAAAGCCAGTAAAAACGCAGACGTGAAGCTGGATAGAAAAACACCGAATCCTCGGGAAATGAGCTGGATATAAGTGATCCAGCCGATCGTGCCTATCAGTCCTCCCGCAATAACCGAACGCTTCGGCACATTGCATAGAAGCCCGAACGATACAGCAGCGAGGAAGCTGAATATCATGTGAATGGCGATATCTCTCATCGTCAAGCCCCTTCTTTCTTTGTCTATTTACCGAAGAATAGATAATATGCACTTGCAATGCTGGCGCCGAGCGCGCTAGCGGTAAACAACGCTTCGATTGCCACGATCATGCCAGAAATATAATGTCTGGCCATCATATCGCGAATCGCGTTCGTGATAGCGATGCCCGGTACGAGCGGAGCAACCGCCCCCATCATGATGAGATCAAGATGCACCCCTCTATAAGTAAAAGCTATATAGCCTGCCACACCGCTAAGCAAGGCGGCACCGTATTCAGGCAGGAAGGGCGCATGCAATGCTCGTGTCAGCCATGAATGCATGAAATAGGCAACGAGACCTGCGAATATGGCTGCTGGCACATCCACGAATGATCCTCCAAATAGGAGAATGATGCTTCCACTCAAGCAAGCTGTGCATATGAACTTGTGCCACAGCTTCAGCTTGCACACATCCCTTTCAATTGCGAATAGACGATGCCGCATGTCTTGAAGACTAATGCGGCCAGCAGCAAAATCCCGAGATATCTGATTGATGCCGCATATTTTATTCAAGTCATACTGCCGCTTATCGATTCTCTGAAATTGAGAACCGCCCGAATTCAGCTTTACGAAAATGCCATTGACGGTTACGTAGGTATAATCGCTAGCTGGACGGGGATCTCCTATGGCGCTGCGAATTATTCGCTCCATCGTATCCTCAACCCGACTTGTTTCCGCTCCGTTCTCCAGAAGCAACTTTCCTGCAAAGAGCACTGTTTCCAAGAGGCAATCCTTATCTCGCGCCAACGTGCCGATATCCATGATTGGGGAGCCACCTTTCTTTATAGACTGCTACTGAATGAAAAGAGCAGTTGCAAAACTATTTGTGGACAATTATAATCCATAATAGATAAAAAAAGTAGATGAATAAATCGAAATTTTTATTACATCATGCGGAAGGGTGGTATCAGGATGTTGAAGCAGGAGTTGGAAACGCGTATTGCCAAATTGAAAGCAAAGATGGAAGCGAAGGGCTATGATGCATATGTCGTATCGTCACAGGAGGATATTTGGTACTACACGAATATTACGTACAAGCCCGAAGAACGGCCATTTTTTATCGTCATTTCACTTGATAGCAAGCCAACCTTGGTCGTGCCTAAATTAGAAGAGGCACATGTCCAAAAAGGGATATTGGACACAGATATCGTGTCATATTGGGATTATCCATCACCTGTCGGTGAGAATTGGTTTGAGCGGTTAAGGGACGTATTGCAAAAGTTTAAGCACATCGGTGTAGAGGCAAACATTCCGGCTGAGCATTATGTCCGCATTCAAGGGAGCCATGTAGAGCTATGTCACTTTGTCGCAGCCGAACGGCAGATCAAGAGCAAGTACGAACTGGAGCGCATTCGCTTTTGTGCAAATATAGCGGATCGCACGATGCTCGACATTTTCAAGAAGGTGTCGAGAGAAACGATGGTACTCGAAATGTCCGCCCTGACTCAAATTCCGCAGGTAGAGCTGATTAAGGCCAAGCAGTTGGATCCGCTGAATACGAACCTGTTAGCCGTCGTCTGGCCAGCTCCTGAGAGTGCGATGCCGCATGGGGTGCCGGATATATACAAAAAGATTGGGGATGGCCTAAATGTGGCGATGACCTATTACCGAATTAATGGGTATGCCTCGGAATGCGAGCGCACCTTCTTCTTAGGAAATCCGACGAAAGAAGAAACCGAGTTGTTCCAACATATGATGAATGCCCGCAAAGCGGCGCTGAGTGTATTGAAGCCGGGCGTAAACGCGAAGGAAGTTGATTTGGCGGCGCGGAATTACTTGGCGCAATATGGACTTATCGGCAATTTGCTGCATCGAACGGGGCATGGAATTGGGTTAAGCAATCATGAGGCGCCATTTGTGGCGGAAGGCAGCGATGAGGTGCTTACAGAAAATATGGTGATTTCGATTGAACCGGGGATCTATGTGGAAGGCGTTGGAGGCTTCCGGCATTCTGATACGGTTCTCATAACGAAGGATGGTTATGAATTGCTGACGCGGGCTCCGATCGAATTGGATGAACTTATATTCTAACATTGATAATTTCGGATAGAGGAATGCGAAGCATGGGTACTCAGCAGGTATCCATGCTCTTTTTTATTTGTGTCGGATTGGAAAATATCTATAATGGAAGTAGAGACGCACATGTCTGGTGCAATTATATTTCGGAAACAGCAAGTAGAAGGAGATAAGGATGCAAATAAAAAGTGGGGTAGAGCAGGCGATTTGCATTTTGGTGATGCTGGCTACTCAGCATCATGGAGATGCAGTCACGAGCGATACGATCAGCGATCGACTGGATGTGTCGCCGTCTTTTTTGAAAAAGATTATGAGAATGCTGGTCGTGCAAAAACTGATTACATCGACCTCGGGAAAGAACGGTGGCTTTCAACTCGCGAAGGCTGCGGATGACATTCGGCTGCTCGATGTGTTTGAGGCAATAGAGGGCACCAAGCCATTTTTGAAAACGACGGATTTGGTTCATCAGATCTTTTCGGATCAGCGTGCTGTTGCGATCGGTGAGACAATAATGACCCAAGCCTTCACCAATGCGGAACAGCGTTATCGAGAGGAATTAGGCCATTATTCGCTGGGCGCACTGCTTAGAGAAACGTTCCAAGTAGAAGACTTGCAGCAATTCGATTGGAATGCATATCGTAGGGCATAGCGTGGTTATCGGATAATACTCGATTTTGTAACTTCTAATATCGCGATTCGTATGTATAATAATGGAACAGCATTTACTCGTGATAAGCCCGATCCAGGATCATCCGTATCTCAGATCGGGTTGTGTTGTATGTGCAGAAATGATTTCGAACGAGTAACGGCTCGCGAATAGGAGTGATAGCGATGAGCAAGAAGACAACCTTATATATTGTCCGCCACGGCCAAACCGAATGGAATGTGGAGCGGCGCATGCAGGGGCATATGGACTCCCCGTTGACGGCGCTTGGGGTTAGGCAGGCACAATGGTTGGGTGAAGCGATGAAGGATACAGCGATTGATTGCATCTATGCCAGCAGCAGCGGCAGAACGGATATGACGGCACGGCTCATTCGCGGGGAGCGTGATATCCCGATTATTAGTACGGATGCGTTGAAGGAAATTCATATGGGAGACTGGGAAGGACAGCTTGCAGATGAATTGCAGCGAGCCTATCCAGATCAGTTCGAGGCATTTTGGTATGAGCCGACCGAATATAAGAGCGTGAACGGAGAGACATTCGAAGAGCTTCGTCATCGAGTGCTGCCGTATGTACAGTCCATGATTGCGGACAACGAAGGCAAGTCGATTCTGATCGTGACACATACGGTTGTCGTGAAGACGCTGATGGCTTACTTTGAGCACAGACTTCCAGATCAACTCTGGGAGCCGCCACACATTCAGCCAACTAGTCTCAGTCAGGTAGAGATTATTGCTGGTGAACCACAAGCTGTAATTGTTCAGCATGGAGATACAAGTCACTATCAGGCTTCTTTCCAAGAGTAAGGTCGAAATGAAGGCAAATAAGTGAAGTGGAGGACGTGCTGCTTATGACTGTTTTCCTCGCTGTTGTTATTATTATTGCAGGAGCTGTCAGCTTCTTCTTTCCTGAATTCGGATGGGAGATGAAGCATGGGTGGGCCGTAGATGGAGACTCCGGGCCCAGTGATGACTACATCATGCTTACCAAGATCGGCGGGGCTATCATTATGGTCGTAGGCCTAGGATTATTTATCTACAGGATGATTGTCTGAGTGGCGCTATTGAAGCTGGAAATGGGGGGCGGAGATAGGTGCAAGTGAATGATGTACAGTTAGATGAGTTTCTGTTGATATCCAAACATCGACTGATTTCTCACTATCAAGTAAAGCTGTTGTCATGTCTTCAATGCATTTCACCTGAAATGCTGTGGGATCAGGAGTCAGAGGGTGAAAATTGTATTGGCAGCATTGCGCTGCATATCATCGCGCACGTCGACCGCAATACGATGCGGCTCACGAACCCTGATACCCGCTTCGATCAGGGCATCGAAACGCATTTTCCGAATGAGCCTATGAGCAAGCTGGAGTTGATTGCCCGGGTGACCGAATCCTTTGAGGCTTTAGGTGCAGCGATCGATCAATCTCATTCCAAGAATCATTCTATGTATGACCTCTATCATCTCGTTGAACATACAGCCTATCATTCTGGGCAAGTCATAGACCGTGTACAGCGGAGAATAGGCACGCGGTTTCAATTTGTGCAGCAAGGGCTGAATGAGAAGGCGCTGCGGCAAAGGGTCGAAAATGAACTGGAAGTTCGAAAAGCAAAGAACACGGCTACATAACTATTTTTCTTTTCCAAATATACTGAAGAGGGTGACGTAAAATGAGCAATTCACGCAAAGGGATAGCAGGAAAAAGAATATACTTACGTCCATTTACTGGTGACGACATAGATTGGTACTATGAGGCATTACTCCAACAGGAGTCTAACCGATTGACGGGTACGAAAAAGTTGTTTTCCAGAGAAGTACTGCGAAACTATTTGGATACAATTGCATCTGACCGTGAACGGGCACAGTTCGTTATCGCGCTGCAGGAGGATGATCGGCCGATTGGAGAAATTGCGATTATGGATATGGATCCATCGAATCGGAGCGGTCATATTCGTATCGCGATATTCGCTGAAGAGGACTGCGGGCAAGGGTACGGTTCGGAAGCGATGATTCTTATGTTGGATTACGGCTTCGGTATGCTGAACCTCAATCGAATTGAATTGGTTGTATTTTCATACAATGCAAGGGCAGTCCGAGCCTACGAGAAGATTGGGTTTGTACAAGAGGGGATTCAGAGAGAAGCACTTTACTACAATCATGAATACCACGACTCTATTATGATGAGTATACTAGCGCGAGAATTTCGGGAGAGACATGGCGTTTCAGCAGGAGCGTCATCATCTGTCTGAAGTATCGTGATATAATTTACGAGAACAGTTATTTTGGCTATCGTAGGAGATGATAAGTTGGATACGAAGTGGGAATATCGTACGATCAAATATAAGACAGGAGGATTTCTGGGCGGCAAGGTCGATGAAGATGGCTTCGAGCAAATGCTGAATGAAGCCGGCTACGAAGGATGGGAGTTAGTGTCCTGCTTCGACACGAGCACCACCCATGGTCAGTCCAGGGATATCATTGCTGTATTCAAGCGCAAAGTCTATTTGTAAGGTACATATAAGGAATTTGATGAAAGTTGGCCCAGTCCTGGATTCTCATAAAACCGTGACTGGGCTTGCTACTAGTAACCGACGGTGCAAGTAGAATTCATCTTCATCGGAGGGGGAGAACGTGAGCATGCGCCTTGAAGAAATGGCACTGAATGCTTGGCCTGCATTACATACGACACTATTAGATGGTTGGCTGTTGCGAAGTGCGAACGGTTATACGAAACGCTCCAACTCGGTGAGTGCGATATATCAAGGCAATCAGCATTCGCTCGATGCCAAGATTCGGTGGAGTGAAGAATATTATGCACGGCTTGGACAGAATCCTATTTTCAAGATAACTCCTTTCGTGCCCGAAGGATTGGATCAAGAACTGGATAAGCGAGGATAGGGTTCAGATCGGTGGAATCGAACAATAGATATTGGTTCAATCGATAAGAGAAGGTCTTCCTATCCTGCTTATGCTTCATGGTGGTCCTGGTCTGCCGTTTCCAGGTGTATCTTGTCGTGGCAGACATGATGTTCATGTGCATTGGCGGTTTGTAGAAACGTTTTGCGCGAAGTTGGAGGCCCCTGCTGGCAAACGGTTGATCTGGATGGATAAATCCGCTCATATGTTCCATCTTGATGATGCTCGTCGTATTGAACAGGTACTGATCGAAATCGCAATAAGGGCGTAGGTTCGTTATTGTATCCTAATGTAGCATTAAGGGGAGGCAGAGATGATACTAGAAACAGAGCGGCTGCAATTGCGGCAGATGAACCAGGCAGATTATCCAGATTTATGCGAGATTCTGCAGGATGAAGAGGTCATGTATGCCTATGATCGCAAGTTTGAGGATGCTGATGTACAAGCATGGTTGGATCGGCAGAACGCGCGCTATCAAGAGTATGGCTTTGGATTATGGGAGCTAGGGATGGCTGTTATAAAAGAATTCGTCAAGCCATATCAGATCGGAGATATGCTTCATTATCTGTATGCCGTGGAGAAATAGCGATCTTTATCATAATAAATCTCAGTTGAAGATGAGGTGTTTGGTTGAACAAGTGCTCTTACCGTATACAGTCTGAACGGCTTGTGATTAGACCGCTTGAGGGAGAAGACTACTTCGTATGGCTAGCTGGATATGAAAATAGGCTGCCTGCACAGCACAAATATGATGAAGGCACCGTTGAGATGAGCAGATACACCGAAGAATGGTTTCAACTCGAGATAGACAATCATCGAAGATTGGCTGTCGAAGATAAACTATATTTTTTCGGCATCTTTCGAAAAGAAGACAACACCCATGTAGGGGCCATCGACTTTTCTACGCTATTGCGGGATGATTTTCAATGGGCCAGATTAGGTTATATGATTCATAATCAATACTGGAGAAGGGGGTATGGAAAAGAGGCTGTAGCTGCAGCAATTACTTTTGCGTTTGATAAACTTAATTATCATCGCATTGAGGCGCATATTAACCTTGATAATACTCCTTCAATCAAATGTGCAGAAGGGGTTGGAATGAAGTTTGAGTGTATTCGAAAAGGATTTATATATGAAAATGACGCGTGGACAGATCATCTCATCTACTACATAAATGCAAAGTAGAACAGAACAGCCAGCTTATCTTAACGAAGGAAGCATGGCTTTTTTTTGTATGTACATCGGTTCCTGTTTTTTAGGATAATGATTATGCCTAATTTTGGGGTTAATATTCATATTCAGCATTCTGCCTAACAACACAGCGTTCATAAAGGAGATATGAAAGACATGGGATATATATCGGAATTGCGGAAAGTTGTAGGTACGAAGCCATTGCTTTTAGTAGGTGCCTGTGTACTCGTATTTAATGAAGCAGGCCACTTATTGCTTCAAAAGCGGGCGGATACTCTGGATTGGGGAACGATAGGCGGCGCAATGGAATTAGGGGAATCGATGGAGGAAGCGGCGCATCGCGAGCTTTATGAGGAAACGGGACTTCGTGCAGGAGGAATGAAGTTTGTTACACTGTTGTCTGGATCGGATATGTACTTCCAATACCCGCACGGTGATGAAGTCTATAATGTAATTGCTGTGTATGAAGCTTTGGATGTAACGGGAACACCTGTCGTGAATGATCATGAGGGTTTGGAAGTGAAGTATTTCGCTCTTGATGAACCGATTCCAGAGTTGAATCCATTCAATGAGAAGTATTTGCGCAAGGCGGGATATATTCAGAAGTGGTAAATGAAGATGACAATCGGAAGCAAGGAGGTTGAGCATGATGCGTCATTCTAAAGCAGCATGGGGGATAGCGCTTATCTTGCTTATTACAAACTTGATCACGATAGGATGCCTTATGACAGAGAAAGAGAAAGAAAATGAGACAGTTGTGCAGCCTGCGTTGGATGTGTTCGAGTTAAGAGGGCAGTCAGAGCACTGGAAGCTTCGTCATTATCAGGTGATGCGAACATCGAATTCGTTACGAAGAGGATCTGCATCATTGACTTACTTGGGTGACACCAAGGATATTAAGGATTCCTCCTCGTTCTATATTGAATATTACGAGAAGCATGGGGAACGCGAAGAGGGAGTTCTTACGAGTGGAATGCTAGCTACGAACGGCAGTGTGCAACTATTATCGGAATTGGATCACTTGGGCTCCACTCAAAGCGAGCCTACTGAGTTCGAGCGGACCATGACGAAGGATGACTTCGCTGGCAGTTATGTCAAATTGCGTTGGTCAGATAGTTATGGTGAGGAGCATGTTGAAATAATTGAGCTTGAAGTGAAAGATCATACCACATTCTCATAAGTGAGTGATAGTTGTTGTTAATAATGTGCTGATGTACGAGTCAGGAGGTGTCGGTGTGAAGGCTGTTATCTTCGATTTGGATGGTACGTTATTGGATCGAGAGAGCTCATTGCTATCTTTTCTTGATGATCAATATGCGAGATTCAGAGGCTTGCAGAAGATCGATAAGCTGGCTTTTGTGAATCGATTTGTCGAGCTAGATTGCCGGGGGTATGTATGTAAGGATGCAGTTTACCAGCAGATGATTCAGGAATACAAGTTGGAAATGTCGCGGGAGGAATTACTGGAGGATTATATCACGAACTTCCATCGTCACTGCATAGGCTTTCCGAATTTGCTGGAGGTACTGGACCTCATCAAGCAGCAAGGCTTGAAGCTTGGGTTGCTATCGAATGGCTTCGGTCAATTTCAGTATGCGAATGTGCAGGGTCTTGGCATTGAAGTCTATTTTGACTGTATCTTGATTTCCGAGTGGGAAGGGCTACGCAAGCCAGATCCAGCTATCTTCCATCGTGCATTGTATAAACTGTCTGTTCGAGCAGAAGAAGCGATTTACGTCGGCGATCATCCGGACAATGACGTGAGGGCAAGCCGCGCAATTGGAATGACTGCAATCTGGAAGGAAGACAAGTACTATGAGATACCGGCAGAGGCGAATGCGATGATTCGAGATCTGTTGGATCTCAAATTATATTTATAGATTTATATTCATACGAGGACAACTAGATCATATGAAGGAGATCCGCGATGCTATACCATTTTAGTGAAGATTCAACCATTTCCACATTTATACCGCGTCCAGCAAAACAATCGCATATTCCGCCGGCAGTATGGGCAATAAATGAGGAGAATGCGGCTCACTATTATTTGCCCCGAGATTGTCCAAGGGTCATTTATGCAAAATCGGACATGATGAGTACGGAAGATGAAGCGAGATTCTTTGGTCACACAGTGGCAAACAAAATAATAGTGGTTGAGAATGACTGGCTCGAGCAGATAAGCAATACAACGATCTATAAATATACGTTTGAAGATTCCACTTTTCAGTTACTAGATGCGAATGCTGGATACTATATTTCGCAACAAACGGTGAAGCCCATTCTGATTGAGCCGATGACCGATCTCATTCAGCACATCGTACAAGCCGGTGTAGAATTGCGATTTACTCCGAACCTGCACCCTATTTGCGACGCAGTGCTCGGATCTACGATTGATGCTTTTTCGATTATTCGATTTCATCATGCCAAGCCACTAGCAGCTGAATAAAGTGCAGGATGTGGCACTGAGACATCAGTCATTTCAAGTAGGGAGAACTCGATCATCAACCTCTTGGATGGGTTGTCTCAGAGGAAGAGGGTTATTTACTAACGGGCGTACTGCTACTCCTTTATGGCGTGCCACTGTCGCTAATTAGCTTTATTTTTGGTACGATAACTGAAGTCATTATGAAACATCAGGAGAGACATCATATGCTAATCTACAATATCTGCTATATTCAACGCGGGAACGAGGTACTGCTGCTTAATCGGGAAAAACCGAGCTGGATGGGGTGCTGGAATGGCATCGGCGGCAAGCTGGAAGCGGGGGAGTCTCCTCGTGCATCGATGGAACGTGAATTGATAGAAGAAACGGGAATAACGCCCACGGGATTGACATTCAAGGGCATCGTCAGTTGGATGGTGGACGGGACGAAGTTTGGCGGCATGTATTTGTACGCAGCAAGGTTGGAAGAGAGCTATACATACAATACGCCGATTAAAACAGACGAGGGCATCTTGGATTGGAAACGAGTAGACTGGATTATGGATGTTCATAATCAAGGAGTCGCCTCTAATATGCCTCAAGTTCTTCAGGGCATGAGAAGCGATAGGCATTGCTACGATTATCACTGCATATTTGAAAAAGGGAAGCTGCTGGACATTACTGCAACACAGATAGATTCCACGTTGGAACGGGATGAGGTACAGCGGGAGGCGTATTTGCAGAAATATGCTGTTATGGTCCATTCCTCATAATCAATAATTGAAATGTGATCGTTAATACCTAACTGCTAAACGCTGGGGCGTTACGAGATTATAAAGCCAAAGGGCACTGCATTTAGGGTGTCATTGGCTATTTTTTTATCTTAAGAATCGGTCTTACGAACTTGTTCCATGCAGTCGAGTTTTTTAAAAGATGCCGTTCATGATGCTTGGTATGTGTATGACAGCAGTCGAGAATATTAGTAGAAGGGGATAAATGCTAAAAGGAGATGAACTTGCGTGAACGCATCAAATATCAATCCGTTTCTGATGTTTTTCGGCAATGCGGAAGAGGCAATCAAGCACTATACTTCCGTATTTCAACCTTCTGAGGTGATAAGCCTTGTACGACATGGAGATGCAATGCCTAATCTGGACGAAGGCGATAAGGATAAGGTGCTGCACGCCGTGTTCTCGTTGAAAGGACAGGTGTTCATGTGCATTGATAACTTGGACAAGCAGCATCGCCATGAGTTCACGCCGGCTATATCCTTATTCGTGACATGCGATTCGGAAGAAGAAATCGATCGAGTATTTCGGAAGCTGTCTGAGGAAGGACAAGTGCTGATGCCGCTTGAAGCCTCGTCTTGGAGCGCCAAATTTGCTTGGGTACAGGACAAGTTCGGTGTATCGTGGCAATTGAATCTGGCGAATACATAATTTGCATTTGCATGAGAAAGGAAGAGGAGCGGGATCTTTAATGGTCAGTAATTGACCTTAAGGAGAGCCGCTCCTTTTCGCTTCGTAGGGGATCTTGGTTCAGGCTATCCTTTGTTGAACTGAATAGTGCTCACTATCTCTATGAGCTGACGCAGCCCAAGCTCGATGCGATCCTCAGGCACATTCGTCACATTGATTTTCAACAAATTGCTTGCCGGGAACGAAGCTAAGTAATGCTTGTCGATCGATTCGAGATGAATCGATTTCTTTTGTGCATCCGAAATAAGCCGCTGCACAGGCAGTCTGTCATGCAGTTCCAGATGGGTATGCACCGTTAGATGGGATGAAGCGCTTGGGATTGCGAAATGTTCATGCTGCTGAAGGGAGATATCACGCAATACTGCCTGCATGAGCTGTGACCTTCTAGCATACGAGGTGCGTATTTTCTCGCGATGATGCTCGAACATGCCGCTCTTCAAGTAGATTTCGAGCGCTCCCTGCGATAGCATGGAACTGTCAATATCCTGTGTTCGTTTATACCGATTGAACGTCTGGATTAGTGCATCTGGAATCACAGCCACCCCAATGCGGAGCCCTGGAAAAATAATCTTCGAGTAGCTCTTCAAGTAAATGACATGCCCAGATTGATCGTACGCATATAGTGGATCGGACTTCGGATTGTGTTCCAAATCGGCCAAATAATCATCCTCGACGATATAGACGTCGTATTTGCGTGCGAGGGCAGCGATTCGCTTCCTTTCTTCGGTACGGTAGGAAGAGCCAAGCGGATTATGGAATCTTGGTATCGTATAAAAAAACTTAATGTCCTCCGTACGGAATATTCGTTCTAGTTCGTCCATATCGATGCCTTGCTCCGTTCGGCGAATGCCCATTACAGGAAGTTGATGCGTTTGCAGATGTTCGACCAGCAGATGATAACAAGGCTGTTCAATAAGAATCATCCTTTTTCGGTTCGGAAAAGGCATGGTACAAAGTATGGAGAGGGCTTGCTGCACCCCTGATACAATGAAAATGTTGGACAGCTGTGTAAACACCTGATAATTGGCGAGATGCCGCTGCATGAGTGCAAGTAGAGATGGCAGCCCTTGAGAGGTCCCATAGATGAATAGATCATTTTTGTAGGTATCGATCGCTTTGTTGATACAGTGCTGGAAATCCAAGTATGGGAACACGCCAGGGTCAGGCGCGGCGGAGACAAAATCGATAATTTCCTGCTTCTTGAAATCTGCTTGATTTCGTGCCCGAACAACGTAATAGCCGCTCTTCGACACCGAATAGATGAGATGTCTTTCTTCCAAATCATGCAGTGCCCGAATGATCGTGCTCTTATTGACTCCATATTGAATGGCAAGCTCGCGAATGGAAGGAAGTTTATCCCCGTCGTTCAAGGTGTGCTTCTCCAGATTGCGCTCCAAATTCTGAATGACCTGCTCGAATTTATACATCGTTCTCCATTCACCTCGAATCTGTACCGGTACAGATGCTAATTTTCTTGATTGTAGCATAGCACTGCAGCAATTAACATGGTTGTAGGGCCTTCAGTAACCAATTGCTAGCAAGCAAGGAAGAGAGGAATCGGTCATGAATCATTCAGCTGTAAAAAAAGCGTATATCGCCGCCATCCTAAATACACTGATTATTGGATTTTCCTTTGTTTTTGTAAAAATAGCGCTGCAAAGCGTAAACTCGCTAGACATGCTTGCCTATCGATTTACGGCATCCTTTGCGGCTATCATGATCTTGATTCTGTTCGGAAGAGTAAAGCTGAACCTGCGATGGAAGGATGTTGCGACGATTGTCCCGCTGGCGGTTCTTTATCCCGGATTGTTTTTTGCCTTTCAAACCTTCGGGCTCGTCACCGTATCTGCTTCGGAGGCTGGGATTATTCAGGCGGCTGTACCGATATTCACGATGATATTCGCATCGTATTGGCTCAAGGAACATTCCACATGGCAGCAGAAAATTGCTCTGCTTTTATCGGTTTCAGGACTAATTTATATCTTTGCGATGAAAGGCGTTAACGTTGGAAATACAAGCTTATCAGGTATCTTACTCGTCTTCCTGTCTGTTCTCTCCTTAGCGGGATACAACGTTGCGGCACGCAAGAGAACACGCAAATATGGAGTGATGGATGTAACCTTTATTATGACCTGCTTCGGATTCGTGCTCTTTAATGCGATGGCGATCTTCCAGCATATTGCCCAAGGAACGACATGGAAAGTGATGCAGCCGCTGTTCGATCCGATGTTCGTAGTCTCCATTCTCTACTTGGGCGTGTTGTCTTCTCTGATGACCGCATACTTGACGAACTATGCATTATCGAAGCTAGAGGCAGTGAAGGTAAGCGTATTTACGCAATTAGGGACGGTTGTGACGATGGGAGCAGGTGTCATGATCTTGAACGAAAGCTTGCAATACTATCATATCGTTGGAGCCGTGCTCATTATAATCGGCGTGTTGGGCGTCAATATCCCTCTTCGTCACCGTCAACGTACCGGCAACATGAAGAAGCAGGCGTGAACTAGGGAAACTGTGATGCATGTAAGCATGAAAAAAGCACCGAATCGGTGCTTTTTTCATGCTATAGATAGGGCCCGATATTATCTGATGGTGAAGTTGACCCCGTATATTGGAAAATTAGCTTTTGCGGCGACACGCTGTGAAGAGAAGTTGTCACAGAACGTGCTGTATAACGGGATGGCTCCGATCCTGCGAACCGCTTGAGCCCAGCTTGCAACTACGTGAGCTGCGTACCCTCTACCACGAAAGTCGTGAAGCGTTTCTAGCCCAGCCTCATGGGCATGACAAGAAATACGAACACTCCGGCATAGCGATACAATCTGCTCATGGTGAACGATTGCGACGCAAGGCTGTGCATACTCGATTTCTGAGACCAGCCACTCGAAACCGCTGTAATCCCATTTTGTTATATTTTCTTTCGTGATCGTTACTGGCTTCTCCGAACTCGCATCCGCCAAGCTGGTATCAGGTACATAGTAACAAGGCCCCATTGTGAATTGTTCAGCATGCAGGAGGCTCATATAGGATTCATAGTGCTTCGGTATTGCATGAATATCACGAATTGCGGGTTCAACTTTAATTAATGACTCCAGTTGTTCGACTACCGAGCTTGGAACATCATGGCGTAATCTCCATATCGTCTTGCCATCCATGGTTCGTCCTAAGAAAAAGCGGGGAGCTGGACGCTCACCAGGCCACGGCTCGTTAATCGATCGAAGCCGCATCTTGTCATCATGCGTAAAGAGGGCTTCAGCGTGCATGTTCATAAGCTTATAAGAAGATAGCAGACTTGCTTCTGGATTTTCTTTTTCCGTTTGAATGAGTAGTACCCCCAAGTTGTTATTTATTTGCATCGTACCATAATTCTTCCTCTACGTGTACCTCTGCTTCCTGTTGCATCGTGATTCTAAGGAAAAGTCTTGCATAATGCTAATGCAGTACGCAGCCATCGAAGTGTTGCACCCTAGTCTGATGTTTTCAAAGAGTGGATATGGCAGTCTGTATACAGGTGGTACGAAGTAAAGAATAGCTTGTAATGAAAATTACCTTGATGGATTAGGTCTTGATTGTTATGATAGCAAAAATAAATGGTAGGAAATAGCTAATAATTTCAAGAGAGGACGGTGCTGATGATGCCATATTTACATGGAAACCGCATCACATTACGCGAATATCGCAGAGAAGATTTGGAATGGATTCGGAAATGGGCAAATGATGAGGAGATAACGAATACACTGAGTGATATTTTTTTGTATCCGCATGCGGAACAAGATACGGAAGCCTTCCTGGAAATGATGATTGACAGCTCATCTAAATCGAAAGGCTTCGTCATCGCTGATCGGCAATCGTTGGATTATATCGGTCAAATTGATTTGCATCAAATTGACTGGAAAAATCGCACCGCCTTACTTGGCATCGTGATCGGCCGCAAAGATATGCTTGGTGCCGGTTATGGCAGAGAAGCGATTCGGCTGATGCAGAAGTTTGTATTCCACTCCTTGAATTTGAACCGGCTGGAGCTGGAGGTGTATGCATTCAATGAGCGGGCGCATCGTTGTTATATCAGCTGTGGCTTCAAGGAGGAAGGGAGACTCCGCCAGAAGATGTTCAAGGACGGAAAGTACACGGATGTTATCGTGATGAGCGTGTTGAAGGACGAATATGAGCAGATACAGCATGATGGGAACTGACCTAAAACAGCTGAAAGGTGATGCATATGGCAATGATCCCACCATGGGAGCCTGAGCAGCAGCGCTATGCGTTATCGGAACGGGTATACCTGCTGAAGGCTGATAAGATCGAATGGGGCATATACAGCTCTGTTTATTACAGTGCAGAATATAACGGTTTTTTCAAGGATCAAGGATATGAGTATGAAGGATGGCGTGATCCCTTCTGGATTTATGAAGGCGAAGCTCTCATTGGTGGGGTAGTGATAGCACCCAATGTCATGTTTACGCTCTTCTTCATCCCGCCATTCAGAGATGAACGGCGGATCGTGCTATTATTGAAGGAAGCGCTAATCAGCTGGTCTGATCTAAGCAAGGATATTATTATATTCGAGGTACTTCCAGATCAGGTTGAGCTGCTAGGTAGGGCTGGCTTCTGGCCATCAGCATTCAGATGCCGCTGGATGCAGCGGCCAACCGAAGCTTTTGTAATCACGTGGGAAGATTGCTTTGTTGTGGAGACGCCAGAAATGATCCAGCAGGATGGCATCAATCAACTGCGGAACGAGAATGACATTGCGAGGCTCTTATATCGAAGTTTTGCCGGTGCAGGTTCGATAGATGCCATTCGCAGACAGCAGACGGATATGCAATTCTATCAAGAGGATATCCGCGAATATGTGTCTTACACGAATGACTTGGTAAGGAACGCCTCGACGATCGTTGTCAATAGTCATACGAATGAAGTGGTAGGCGCATGTCTCGTGTCCATGCAAGGAAGTTACCCAGCTATTTATAATATTGCCGTGCATCCTTCCTATTCGGGGCAGGGGATTGCTACAAGAATGCTTCAAACGGCATTATCTAATTTGAAAGGGCACTATCCTGTTCTAAGACTGTATGTGATGCAGGGGAATACAGCGGAATCGGTATACTACAATCTTGGTTTTATGCCTGGGCCAATAGAGGTTCAGCGCATGTATATTCCAGCACAAACTGATCGATTAGATAGCAATCGTACATAACTGTCAGCAACTCCTAACAGGGTAGGCGAATCGCTAGATTCGCCTCCTGTGCATTTTTGCATGATCACACATTTCCGGGATGAACGATGAATACTAACAAAGGTGGCGAGAAATAGACATGAAGGTGCAGGGATTGAACCATCTATGCTTCTCTGTTTCTGATTTGGAGCGCTCGATTGCATTTTATGAGCATATTCTTGAGGCGAAATTAGTCGTGAAGGGGCGCAAGCTGGCATACTTCGATTTACATGGATTATGGATTGCGTTAAATGAAGAGCAAGACGTACCACGCGATGAGATTCACCCTACCTATACCCACATTGCTTTTACCGTAAGCGAACATGATATTGATGAGATAAAGACGAAGCTTGTCCAATACGGTGCCCGAATACTGCCTGGAAGAGAGCGCGATGAGCGGGATAAGCGGTCGATCTATTTCACAGACCCAGACGGACACCGATTTGAATTCCACTCCGGTCAATTGGCGGATCGCTTGGATTATTACAAGGAAACGATGCCGCATATGACTTTTTTGGAATGAATGAATCCATATTCAACTAATACTATTTAGAGAGATTATTTCGGTTGCTCGCTAAAAGAGAAGGATGTCGCCTATATTGAGAATGTCATAAAGGAAATAAGCGCTGCATCAAGACTAGTCAGAAGAGGTAATGATCATTATCTGATTAGATAAGGAGTGTTTTTTTACCCATGCGAACGCTGAAGAGCTTTGATGAAGATGGTGCTTGAATTGATGTTGGGGTTATATTATGGCATATTTCGCCGAGGAGAGCACTACGACAAGGAGACGGAACATCTACGTGGTGTCCGCTATGGTGTATTTATTGCTAGTTTGCTTATCGTATTGGTTATCATCGCGATGATTGTGTATCCGAGCAGTTTGTAACATACAAGGGAGCGTACAGCATTGGTGAATATACAACCTGAGATTGAAACTATTCTGAATCGATATATCAAGTTAATTGACGAATATAAGCAGGATTGGCTGGAGGGATTGTATCTCTATGGCTCAATTGCGTTAGGGGATTATTCGTTATCATTAAGCGATATTGACTTCATTGCGATCACTCGTGAACGACTGAATGCAGATGAAATCAGACAAATGGCTATTATTCATGCGAAAGTAAGGCGGTTTGCTCCAAAGCCTAATATGAACGGGATCTACTTGACTTGGGAGGATATAGGCAAGTTGCCTCATGAAATTGCGTCGTTTCCCTATTATTGTGATGGGAAGATGAACCGAGCAGGTTATTTCGAGCTCAATCCTGTGACCTGGTATGAAATGAAGTATCACGGCCTAGCAATCGTTGGGCCGCCTGTGGCTGAATTGGATATTCCCTTAGATATGAACTTGTTCTTGTCTGACATGCATGAGAATTTGAACACCTATTGGGCGAATTGAATACAGAGATCAACACCGTTCTTGTCTATTCATTCCTTCCTGCTGCTCAATCGTGCTCAAATTGCGTGGGGGGTACTTGGTGTAACCAGACAGTGGTATACGTTCCGTGAAAGAGCGATTGTGAATAAGGCTGGAGCGGGGGAATATGCATTGAGCATAGTTCCTGAGCGATGGCATAAGATTCTGCAAGAATCGATCAACGAAAGACGAGGCATCGGGGAGTCACTATATGCTTCGAAGTGGGAGAGGAAGCGGGATGCCTTGGCGTATATGACTTATTTGATGAATGAGTGCAACCATTTGTTCGATAATGAGCCTAGCAGCGTAAATTGATTGGTAACGCAATTATAATATCGATGTATTTCTGAAGATTCGGGATCGCGGAGGAGTGAACTCGAGTCTTTTTTATTTTTCTCTATGATAATCATTATCAATACTATATAATGACATAGATTGTTGATTATGATTATACTGACATAGAGAAATGAGGGAATCGATTGCTGCGAAGGTTTTTCTCCTATTATCGTCCTTACATGGGGCTGTTCTTCTTAGACTTTACCTGTGCGGTATTCGTCGCATTACTTGAGCTCGGGTTCCCGCTGGCAGTGAATCAGGTTGTGGACAAGCTGCTGCCAACGGGGAACTGGACGTGGATCGTATGGGCTTGCATTGGCCTGCTCGTGATTTATTTGATTAATATGGTGCTGCATTTTGTCGTCACGTACTGGGGGCATATGCTCGGCATTAACATTGAGACAGATATGCGCAAGAAAATGTTCGAGCACCTGCAGAAGCTGTCATTTCGTTTCTTCGATAACAATAAGACAGGGCAGCTGATGTCCCGCATGTCAAATGACCTCCTTGAAATCGGAGAGGTAGCCCACCATGGGCCGGAAGACTTATTCATTGCGGTGATGACACTGCTCGGCGCATTTGGTCTTATGCTAGGGTTGAACTGGAAGCTGGCCGTGTTGACGTTCGTCGTTGTTCCGTTACTATGTTCCATCACGATCTATTTCAATAAGAAGATGATGGGGACATTTCGGAGAATGATGACAGACCTTGCTGATTTCAATGCTCGCGTAGAAGACAGCATTGGCGGCATCCGCGTTGTTCAAGCCTTTGCTAACGAGACACATGAGAAGGAGTTGTTCGCAGAGAACAACGGCCGCTTCCGCAAGACGAAGCTGTTATCTTATCGCATCATGGCGTGGAATACGTCAATCAGTTATATTTTGATGCGTATTGTAACCGTATTTGTACTGCTGTGCGGTACATGGTTTGTCATTCAGAAGGAATTATCTTACGGAGAGTTTTTGGCGTTTATTTTGCTGACGAACGTATTCCTCGGCCCGATCCAGAAGATTAATACCGTGATCGAGAGTTATCCGAAAGGAATCGCAGGATTCAAGCGCTATGTAGAGATTATCGACACCGAGCCTGACGTGAAGGATAAGCCGGATGCAGTGGATGTGGGCATGCTGCGCGGCAATATTCGGTTCCAAGATGTTACGTTCGGTTACGAACAGGATCGTCCTGTTCTGCGCGGCATTAACGTTGCCATCAACGCCGGCGAGACGGTTGCCTTCGTAGGGCCGTCGGGCTCTGGCAAGACGACGCTCTGCAGTTTACTGCCGAGATTCTACGACGTACTTGAAGGCAGTATTACGGTAGATGGCGTCGATATTCGCGATTTGAAGCTGCAATCGCTGCGCAAGCAGATTGGCATCGTGCAGCAGGACGTCTTCTTGTTCGCTGGAACCATTCGTGAGAATATCTCATATGGGCGTCTTGGAGCCTCCGATAAGGATATTTGGGAAGCAGCACGGCGCGCGCGGTTGGATGACTTCATTCGTGATCAGCCGGACGGCATGAACACAGTAATTGGCGAGCGTGGGGTGAAGCTGTCGGGAGGTCAGAAGCAGCGCCTCGCCATTGCGCGTATGTTCTTGAAGAATCCGCCAATCCTTATCTTGGACGAAGCAACATCTGCACTTGATACGGAGACGGAAGCAGCTATCCAGCAGTCTCTAGCGGAATTGTCGGAGGGACGGACAACACTAGTAATCGCTCATCGCTTGGCAACGATTAAGAATGCCGATCGTATCGTAGTTGTAACCGATAAGGGAATTGTAGAACAGGGTGGTCATGACGAACTGCTTGCCGTAGGCGGCGTGTATAGCCGACTGCACAAGGCGCAATTCAGAGAATAGCATCTAATTTTATGTGCTGAGCAGCATTGCTGACCATACTTGTATATTTGTATGATAAAATGAATTAGATTTTGAAGCCTGATTCACGCATGATTGCGTTTCGAATCAGGCTTTTTGTTTTGTTCGATTAGGGTACTTGGAGCACTTCCAGCAGGTGGTTGTGTGAGGATAATTTGCAATGATCATAATAGTACCTTGACTGTCATAGTACTTTGATCTATATTGTTATTGAGGAGGTGATCCTTGCATGAATGCGAAGCTGTCTTCCGATTTGCTGCGCGGCCATACGGATACAATTATTTTGAAGCTGCTGATGAGCGGAGATAAATACGGTTATGAAATATGCAAGCTGGTGCACAGTGGATCAGACGGGCAATACGAGCTGAAGGAAGCCACAATGTATTCCAGTCTGAAGCGGCTGGAGTCAGAAGGAAACATTACTTCCTATTGGGGCGACGAGACGCATGGCGGTAGACGGAAGTATTACCGCATTACGGACAAAGGGCGCGTCACGTATGCAGACAATAAGCAGAATTGGGAATATGCGAAGAAAATATTAGATATTTTGATATAAGAAAGGTGGAATATGCGATGAATGAGCGACTAAGACGATACTTGGACAGCGTCTTTTCCCCATATGAAGATTTGAAGCAGATCCAGGAACTGAAGGAAGAACTGCTGTATGATTTACAGGAGAAGCTGAGCGATTTGAAGAAGGAGGGCTATGATGACGAGGCAGCCTATCTTCTAACGATTGAATCGATTGGTGAGATTTCTGAACTCATTGAGAGCATTAATTCGCAAACGGTACAGCTGCAGCAGAAGGTGGGGATGGACTTTTCGAAAAGCAATTTGGAAAACTCTGATTTCAAATCGACTTCTGTGCATGATGGACAGTTCAATTACAGCAATTTGAAAGGATCGGATTTCAGCTATTCGGATTTAACGAACAGTTCTTTCAAGTGCAGCAGCTTGGATCAGGTCAACTTTACAGGGGCAAATTTGTCAGGTGCGCAAATTGTGAAGTCAAGCGCGAGAAAAGCGATTTTCACAGATTGTATTTTCGAGAATACCACGTTCAAGTCCTCTGATTTCTCTGGCGTCAGCTTCGACAACTTAACATTCAATGGGGTTGTGTTTGATTATGCTGGATTGCGAAAGACAACATTCCGCAATGCGGTATTCAACAATGTGTCCTTTAAGACAGATGTGAAGAAGACGATTTTCGACGGGGCGACGATGGATAAGCTGACTTATGCGCTGCTGAAGAGCTATAAGGCTGATTTGTCCAATGTAACGGTGCGCTAAGAAGCTTAGTGCGTTTGCGTAAAGGATAAAGAATTCATAATGTGAACTTACCTGCGGGCCATTAGGCAGCGGGTAAGTTTTTGTTATAGCCCGAAGTCTCGTAATGGAAGGAAGGAGGGGCATTCTTGAAAAAGTGGCTTACCACTGACTATTTACTCCATGGCAGTGCAGATCAAGTCGACGTGTATCATTTGCTTCAAGAGCATCGGATTATGGAGATTCTAGAGCCGTACACACCAGTACTTATCGGTACGCTGCCCATCTCCATCCATATTCCTGGAAGTGATTTGGACATTGCTTGCGAGGTACATGATTTCACTGCATTTGAGCGGCTTGTACGCGAGCATTTTGGCCATTACGATGAATTTGATCTCGTACGTCGAACGGCTGATGGGATAGAGCGAATAAAGGTAAATTTTCGCTGTGGGAAATGGCCTGTTGAAATCTTCGGTCAGCCTATCGCTACGGTAGCACAGAATGGATTTCGGCATATGGAAATTGAAGATTGTCTGCTTCGCAAATATGGCGAATCGTTCCGCAAGGAAGTGATCAGCTTGAAACAGCGGGGTATGAAGACCGAGCCTGCCTTCGCACTGCTTCTTCAGCTTGATGGCGATCCCTATGAACAATTACTTCGAATTGATTGTGATTAACTTCATAGACAATCATGCTGCTGATTGCTAGAAATGATACATATGTAACATTTGGCAAAGATAATAGGGGGGCAAGTCACAGCATGAGTGGAAAATCAGTTGCACCAGTCAGTCAAGATTATATCATCGAGCAGGTCAAAGAGAAGTATAGCTGTACCGTCTTGAAATGCGAAGGACGTCCTGTGCTTGAATTCAAATCCGAACAGGAACTTCATGAAATTACGGATTATGTGCAGCACAACTTCGAAATGGAATTAATGGATGTATTTTTTACGGCCATTGAGAGTTTGCAGCCAGAAGAGTAGGAAGCTCATATGGGGAGGATTATCTACCAACCCTCCCATGTTGTATAAGGCTAAGAAATGCGATTTTGCAGCATGTTACAGTGGAGTGGAAAGACCGCGAAAAGACACCAATTGATGCCAAAATGAATTTTTTTGTGATAAATGACCGGGTAGCAATGTGTTTTGGTGTACAATAAGATATATTACGTCATTACGCAGCTATTGAGGTGTAGAAATATGATTATTTTGAAAAGTCAGCAAGAAATCGATGCAATGCGCGAATCGGGGAGACTGCTTGCGCAGGTGCATCAAGAGCTCGCAGGTATGATTAAGCCTGGCGTGACCACACATGAGATCGATCAGTTCGTGGAGCGCTATTTGCATAAGCATGGTGCAACGCCTGAACAGAAGGGATATCACGGCTTTCCGTTTGCGACATGCGCATCTGTGAATGATGTGATCTGTCACGGGTTCCCGAACAAAGAGCCATTGAAGGATGGCGATATCGTAACCATTGATATGGTCGTAAATTTGAATGGCGCTCTGTCTGATTCAGCGTGGAGCTACCGTGTCGGTGAAGTATCGGAGCAGGCAGACAAATTGCTCACCGTTACGGAGAAATGCTTGTATCTCGGCATCGAGCAGGCGGTTCCAGGCAATCGACTCGGAGATGTCGGACATGCGATTCAATCCTATGCAGAAGCGAATGGATTCTCGGTAGTAAGAGACTTCATCGGCCATGGTATAGGCAAAGATATGCATGAGGAGCCGCAAGTACCGCACTATGGTTCTCCAAATCGCGGCATTCGCTTGAAGGAAGGCATGGTCATTACGATCGAACCGATGCTGAATACGGGCCGCTACCATGTGAAGCTCGACAGCGACGGTTGGACTGCACGTACAGCTGACGGCGGTTTGTCGGCGCAATATGAGCATACGATTGCGATTACGAAGGATGGTCCAGTTATTTTGACAACCTTATAGTGGAAACAGCTGCGAGCAGTTGTTACACGCGTCATGTATGTGAACATGTGCAAGCGCCCTCAGGTGGAGATCATCCCATTTAGAGGGCGCTTTCTCTTTTTGTATCCCGGTTAATTTATATATTGAAGGATTTGTAAGAGTGATTATAGAATGGATATATCTGTCTATTTCGAAAAGGGGGATCAATCAATGATACATATACAGACAGTTGCACGAACTCAACTTGATGAGTTGGCGGAGTTATATACGGAGCTCGATAACAGTGAGACGAACATTAAAAGGCTAAGAGAAAGATTTACTGCGCTGCAATCGAACCCAGACTATACATTCATAGGTGCAGTAGATGATTCCGGCAAGCTTGTCGGCTCCGTAATGGGGATTCGCTGCTATGACTTAACAGGTCAATGTCGCCCGTTCATGGTGCTGGAAAATATGATCGTAAGCAAAAGCTATCATCGAAAAGGCATTGGACAAATCCTCGTAGATGCGATTGAGAAAATTGCCATAGAAAGCGACTGTCATAGTGTCGTTCTTTTATCAAGTGCGTGGAGAACGGATGCGCATCAATTTTATGAGAAGCTTGGATTTACGAAGGATGCGGCATATGGCTTTATTAAGCCATTGAATTAAGCAATGACGCAAGAGAAGGAAGAGATCTTGTAACGACTTCGCAATTAAAGGGGGATGTCGATGAAATCGTATCGGACGAACAGCAGCGATGGCGTAGGCATACATGTTCTGGATACGTTGGATGAAGCAGATCTGTCTATTACCCCATTGCTTATTTGCCCGGGATTGTCCGAGACTGCGGAGGAATTTGAAGCACTTATGGAATTCTTGCTTCCGCGAAGATGTGTGGCATTGTCATTCCGTGGACGAGGACATAGTGACACACCGCTCACTGGATATGGCTTGGAGGAGCATGTGGCCGATATCGAGAAGGTTGTACAGGCTGCTGGATTGATTCAATATCACATGTACAGCCACTCAAGAGGAGTATCCTATGCGTTGGGGTATGCGAGAGCAGAAAATCCGCATATACGCAGTCTGCTGCTTGATGATTATCCGCCTGAGCATCGCGCCATGAGCGAAGCGTGGGCCGAAGAATACTTACATGAATACATCATTCCGCACGAACGCTTACCGCACATTCGGCAGGAAGCGGTTATCGGAATTCATCGTGATTCTGAATATGCTGCTCTTGAAATTATGCTTCCACAGCCTGTTCTAGTTATGCATGGTATGCTGGATGATTCAATGATTACGGAAGAAGATCTGAATCGTTACAAGTTGATGTGCGCGGATCTGACGGTGCGGCCCTTCGCTCACTCTGGGCATGGAATTAGAATGACGGAAGAACAAGGATTGTATGAGACGATTCGAGACTTTTTGAATCAGTGTGACAAGTGAGAAAGGGCAGGGCTCGGGAACTTTTACAACTTTTATAATCGGATCTGAGGTCGAGCTAAGAAGGTGAAAATTAAAGATGATGCAGGGAGAAGGAGTGCACTGTTCCTTCTCTTTTTTATATTGGGAAGAAGTCTACAAATGTTGGGAAGGTGGCTAATAAAGTTCACCGATTAGGCATAATTGAGGTGTTGATCTGCATAACAAATAAATGGTACAATATGGCATATATTATAAATCTCTGGTGGTGTACGGATGTCAAACTTTTGGAATGCGGTCATCTCCGGCTCCAAGCAGCAGAAGATTATGCTTGGTGTTTTTGTATGCCTATTAGTCGTCACGCTCCTCGAACTTGAACTCATTGATATGATGACCATTCATTATCATTCAACGGGCAGAACATCAGGCAATGGCAACATAGGATTGATTGCAATCCTCCTATTTCTTCCGTTTTACCTCTTGTTGCTGTCCCTCATTGGTACTGCATCAGGATTCGTTTATATGAATCGGTTGAGTAATAAGAAGTCCAACAGCGGTTTTCTCATTTTCCTCATTGGAATATCGATTGGATTAGGATTGGTACAGCGCTTTGTGTTTATGAGAGAGGGCGTACCTGATGATGTTTCGGACAATTCCTTATTGGATTATTTGCTTACTCCGTATATGAATTCTGCTTTCTTCAATCTATTCACGTATTTATTAGGGATTATTTTCACGATTGTGTTCAGTTACTTCATTGCACTTCTCATTCATTCCCTCCGTAACAAGCAGGAAGTAGCGGAACATGGTTCTCAATAGAAGAATAAACTTGCCTTTGTTGCCCTATGATGCGCTCTACAGGCAAGCAAAGGTGAAGAAGCACACCTCAGACTTCCACAACAAACAACTCGTTCTTTCTTTACACACGAAATGATATTTTGCCCACAACATGTGATTTTTCCATTTTTATATGTGCATGACAGTGCTCCAACTATTCTTGATCTTCCAAGTTCATCGGATGTCTTCGATGGATTGATTCATCGTGCAGGTAATAGTTATTCCTCGTTTTGTGAGTTGGAGGTATGAATTTCAGGATGAGGATCATATGGATGACTGTATTGTGTTTCTGTGTCATGTTGTCCACAATCGGCTGCTCGTCAACAGAATGGCAGCAGTACACGAAGTTGGCCGAAGCATTTAAGCAAGCACAATACGATGTACCCGATTATACGCAAATTACAGGACATGTGGATCAGCTCCTCGGGAGATACGAGAGGATTAAGCCTTTCCTGACCCGGGAGACATATAACCAACTGTATCGAAACCGAACTCTGGCCATTGCGTTAGGTACAGCCAAGAAACAGCAATGCAATATCGAAGTGACTTCATTTCAGCTAGAAGAACAATCTGAGACTGAGGCTGAACCTAAGACGGTGAAGTCAATGTCATTTACGTATTCCATGACCATGCAGCTGCGTGATGCACAGGGACAGCTGATTGAAGTGATCGAAGTGCCGGCAGGTCAGATGGATTTTGCAATCCAGGATGGGGGATTGTTCATATTGAGTGATCGGGATGGGGAGCCATTAATGAGCAAGTACAACTAGGAGGTTGATTGTCATGATTATTAAAATGCAAACGGACGTATATCGTTCGATTGCACAAGACTCGCTGGGCTGGAAGATGATTGAGCCTATTATTGAGCGAATCAAGGGCAAGGACCCTATTGAGAAGTCACAGGTGTATGCTAAGTTGACCGAGGGTCAAAAGGCGCTGTTTATGTTTTTTGTGTTTCATAAGCATACTGAATCTATCGATGAGTTTTATTGGTTTGCCTCTTATTTTGTAGGTGATCTACGGGCGTGGCAGGCTTTGAAGAAGGGCATGCGGCAATTTGAGGATGAAGGCATGCTTCGCTTGTATGACCAAGTAGAAGCGTTAGTGGAGTCATACAATCGCAAGCCAGACCGATCTTGGCGCGAAGCGATCGTTGCTGATTTGGAACAAAATGAGGAACTCTACGGCAAGGTATCTCACCTTTATGAAGCGTACAAGAAGCAAGCACCAGCGACGCTTGAACACATCCATCATTATATTCAGCATAACGTAGAAGAATTTGTTGAGCTTGTAACGTAATTATCAAAAATTATTAGCGCATATGCACACTCTCTTACTTTTAAATAGTTATTTTTTACAACATTTCCGTTATAATAATCTATGGAGTATCTAATAGAGAGGGTGCATATGAGATGAAATTTAGCGATTACACATATGTCCGACCTGATGCGAAGTTAATTGAGCAGCAAATTAAACAATTGATCAGTTCCTTTGAAGCTGCGGAAAGCTTCGAACAGCAAGATCGCATCATGTCAGACATCAACAAGCTCCGCAGTGAATTCGATACGCAAGCGCAGTTGGTATCCATTCGCCATTCGATCGATACAAATGACGAATTTTACAAAGCAGAACAAGAGTACATGGATGAAGTAGGTCCCGTTATCCAAGAATACATAACTGACTATTACCGGGCGCTAGTGAATTCGAAGTATAGAGCGGAGCTCGAGGCGAAGTGGGGCGTTCAACTGTTCCAGTTGGCAGAGAAGATGCTCAAGACATTCAGCCCTGAGATTATTGAAGACTTGCAGCTGGAGAACAAGCTGTCGACAGAATATTCCCAATTGATTGCTTCAGCGAAAGTTCTATTCGAAGGGGAAGAGCGCACGCTGGCACAGCTGACACCGTTCGAGTTGTCCACAGATCGCGATATGCGCAAGCGTGCTTCTGAAGCGAAGTTCGGCTTTATGTCCGAGAACGAAGCGAAGTTCGACCGCATTTATGATGATCTGGTTAAGGTGCGGACGAAGATTGCGAAGAAACTAGGCTACGAGAATTATGTTCAGCTTGGATACGACCGTATGTGCCGTACCGATTACAATGCGGAAATGGTAGCGAACTTCAGAGCGCAGGTGTTGGAACATATCGTGCCAGCAGCTACGAAGCTGAAGGAGCGTCAAGGCAACCGGATCGGTGTTGATCATATGTACTACTATGATGAGTCGTTTAACTTCAAGACAGGGAATGCGACGCCGAAGGGTGATCCAGATTGGATCGTACAGAACGGTGCTAAGATGTATGAAGAATTGTCGCCAGAGATGAATGAGTTCTTTACGTTTATGCGTGAGAACGAGCTGATGGATCTTGTCAGCAAGAAAGGCAAGCAAAGCGGCGGGTACTGTACATTCTTGAGTGAATATGGTGCACCGTTTATTTTCTCCAACTTCAATGGTACATCCGGCGATATCGATGTTTTGACACATGAAGCGGGCCATGCGTTCCAAGTGTACGAGAGCCGTCACTTCGAAGTGCCAGAATACAACTGGCCAACGTATGAAGCTGCCGAAATTCACTCGATGAGCATGGAGTTCTTCACATGGCCATGGATGGAGCTGTTCTTCCAGGAAGACACGGAGAAGTATAAGTTTGCTCATTTGGCTGACGCGCTGTTGTTCATCCCATACGGAGTAACGGTGGATGAATTCCAGCACTTCGTATACAGCAATCCGGAAGCAACACCTGCGGAGCGCAAGGCTGCTTGGCGCGACATCGAGAAGAAGTACTTGCCACACAGAGACTATGAAGGCAATGATTACTTGGAGCGCGGCGGATTCTGGCAGAAGCAAGGCCATATCTATCAGTCGCCATTCTACTATATCGATTACACATTGGCACAATTGTGTGCATTCCAATTCTGGAAGCGCATGAATGAAGATTGGAAGTCCGCTTGGGCAGACTATTTGAAGCTGTGCCGTGCAGGTGGAAGTCAATCCTTCACAGGTTTAGTACAAGTAGCGGGACTGATCTCACCATTCGAAGATGGCTGTATTGCTTCGGTGATCGGGGACATTGAGAACTGGTTGAATGGTGTCGATGATGCAGCATTGTAAGCAATCAGCATTGAATCGTAACTGATATGAACAATTAGACCACAAGCACGAGTCGTGCTTGTGGTCTTTGCATAAGGTCGAATTTTAGCTGTCCTCCCTTTATTGCAAATTGATGTACTGGTAATATTAGGGGAGAGGGGTTCGTAGATAGTATTTTTACTTCTTCCATGTACGGCTATGAAAGGGCGGGTAGAATAAAGCTAAAGTGTTTCGGAACTTCATGTGGGTGCAGCCGGCTTCTATTTTCTACAATATTCCCCACCAAAATAATCTATGGATTATCTAATAGAGAGGATGCATAAGAAGATGAAGTTTAGTGAATACGCATATGTCCGACCGGATGCGAAACAAATTGTACAGCAAATGAAACGACTGATCAGTTCCTTTGAAGCTGCAGAAAGCTTTGAGCAGCAGGATGACATCATGTCTGACATTAACAAGCTTCGCAATGAATTCGATACACAGGTGCAATTGGTATCTATTCGCCATTCGATCGATACGAATGATGAATTCTACAAAGCCGAGCAGGAATACATGGACGAGGTAGTTCCAGTAATCCAAGAATACATAACAGACTACTATCGGGCGCTTGTGAATTCGAAGTTCAGATCAGAACTTGAACAGAAATGGGGCATTCAGCTGTTCCAGTTGGCTGAGAAAATGCTCAAGACGTTTAGCCCTGCAATTATTGAAGACTTGCAGCTGGAAAACAAGCTGTCAACCGAACATTCTCAATTGATCGCTTCAGCCAAAATCCCATTCGAAGGGGAAGAGCGTACACTCGCACAATTGACACCATTCGAGCTATCTACAGATCGTGACATGCGTAAGCGTGCATCTGAGGCGAGGTTCGGATTCATGGCGGAAAACGAAGCGAAGTTTGATCGCATTTATGATGATCTGGTGAAAGTACGTACGAAAATTGCAAAGAAGCTTGGCTACGAGAATTTTGTTCAGCTTGGATATGACCGGATGTGCCGTACGGATTATGATGCGAACATGGTCGCGAATTTCAGAGCACAGGTGCTGGAACATATCGTGCCAGCTGCAATGAAGCTGATAGAGCGCCAACGCAAGCGGATCGGCGTTGATAAAATGTATTACTATGACGAATCCTTCAAATTCAAGACAGGCAATGCAGCACCGAAGGGCGATCCAGAATGGATCGTTGAGAACGGAGCGAAGATGTATCAAGAAATGTCTTCGGAGATGAACGAGTTCTTCACTTTTATGTGTGAGAACGAGCTGATGGATCTTGTTAGCAAGAAGGGTAAGCAAAGCGGCGGTTATTGCTCATTCTTAAGTGAATTTGGCGCGCCGTTTATCTTCTCCAACTTCAATGGTACGTCTCATGATATCGACGTATTGACGCACGAAGCGGGCCATGCGTTCCAAGTGTACGAGAGCCGTCATTTCGAGGTTCCTGAATATAACTGGCCAACTTATGAAGCGGGAGAAATTCATTCAATGAGCATGGAATTCTTCACATGGCCTTGGATGGAGTTATTCTTTCAAGAAGATACAGAGAAGTATAAGTTCGCTCATTTGGCGGGCGGATTACAGTTCATTCTACACGGTGTATCTGGGGATGAATTCCAGCACTTCGTATACAGCAATCCGGAAGCAACACCTGCGGAGCGTAAGGCTGTTTGGCGCGATATCGAGAAGAGGTACTTGCCGCACAGAGACTATGAAGGCAATGATTACTTGGAGCGCGGCGGATTTTGGCAGAAGCAAGGACATATTTATCAATCGCCATTCTACTATATCGATTACACATTGGCACAATTGTGTGCATTCCAATTTTGGAAGCGCATGAATGAAGATTGGAAGTCCGCTTGGGCAGACTATTTGAAGCTGTGCCGTGCAGGTGGAAGTCAATCCTTCACAGGTTTGGTACAAGTAGCGGGACTGATCTCACCATTCGAAGATGGCTGCATTGCTTCAGTGATCGGGGACATTGAGAACTGGTTGAACAAGGTTGACGATACTGCCTTGTAAGCCTTCAATTGAAGTAGTAATGAAGGCCACAAGCGAAATAGTACTTGTGGTCTTTGCATTCGGAGCAGATGGAGTAACAGTGGAAGAGGATTGGGAATTACAGGGTTCGTAATCGTGTGCGGTCGTGTATAATATAGCTGTGAAAGTTATTGAGCGATAACTGGATTGGGAAGGAGGGATAGCATGAAGATGAAGTGGCTAGGCATCGCGTGTGGGAGCTGTCTGCTCCTAACACTTATTTTAATAAGTGTAGCTAGCCTAACCACAGCTGGCAAATGGCTGGGCCTCTCAGCTGCAATCCTGGTTGGAATAGGCGCCTTATTATTTGGCGTGTTTGCCGATCCGAATCAGGCACGATATATCCACCATACGAGCAGTAAGGACGAGCGGCAGAAACGTGAACGATGGGGAACCTTGTTTCTAATCATGTCCACCCCATTTATTGTGCTATCTCTGATTTTATTAGCAATTAGCCAATAGCTTGGGTACGAACTTTCGGTATCAGAAATCATGGATTAACTAGTCAACAGGAGATTCAATCATGCACTTTGTATTGTTACTTGTAGCAGGGCTTTTTGCCATTTTTTTAGTGTCTAGCATCATTCGGCATGATTATCGCAATATCGTATTTCAATCTATTGTTCTCTCGGTAATACTTCTGCTGTATATCGTATTCCGCAAGGATCAGAAGCGGAGTAATGAATTCGTGATTTGGTTGTACTTGAATCGTGAGCAGCTTCGACAAGAAGGAACCAACTATGAACAATGTCTAATTGATCACGAATCCGAATTCGTGCAGTATGAGGTCTGTCTATCCTTCGGGATATTCAGCTATCGAACGAAAACGGGCTATTATGTGAAGGGTTATCATCTGACACCGCTTCTGAATATGGCATTCAGTCTGTATACCTTCGTATTTGGCTGGTGGGCGCTCCCATCTGGGCCTATCAATACGGTGCGTGCACTAGGTTTTAATCTGTTAGCCAAGCCGAAGAAGCTGGAAGAAGTACTGACCGAGATTGAGGTAGAAGTGAACGATGCGCTGCGTAAGGAAGAACAGAAGAGAATGAAAAAGCAGTCTCGCATGTCGAAGGAAGAACGTGTGTTTGACAACCAACAATAACGACAACAATTCTGTGCATATTGCTGTGGCATCTGCATGGTAGAAGGAGCGGATACGAATGATTAAAGCAGTTATTTTTGATTTTGATGGCTTGATTGTCGATACAGAAACAGCATGGTATGAGTCGTATAAACAAGTAAGTGCTGCATACGGAGTAGACTTGAAAATAGAAGTATGGGGACAGTGTGTCGGTGCTTCCTTCGAGCACTTTGATCCTTTGGATTATATAGTAGAACATGCTAATCGTCCAATAGATCGAGACGAATTCAAGCGGAATGCGGATGCGCAGTTCGCGATTATCATGGAAGGGAAGGGCTTGAGACCTGGAGTTGAGATGTATCTAACCGAAGCGAAGCGTACTGGATTACGTATCGGACTTGCATCTAGCTCGAACCGTGTGTGGGTTGAATCCTATTTGAATAAGTTCAATATTCGCTCATACTTTGAAGTTGTGAACACGTCAGATGATGTGGAACGTATCAAGCCTGCTCCAGATTTATATGAGAAGACGCTGCGTGAACTTGATGTTAAAGGCTCGGAAGCGGTTGCGTTCGAAGATTCGATGCACGGCATGATCGCAGCCAAAGCAGCGGGAGCTTACTGTGTGGTCGTACCGAACAATGTTACCTCGCATATGGAATTCACAGGTAGTGATGGACGATTAAGCTCGATGGCGGAGAAGGAATTGAATGCAGTACTCGCAAGCGTCGCAGTGAGCTCTCAAGCTGAATCTGTGTAATAAAAATGGTGAATTGGAGGATATAGATTTGTCATTTGTATGGGAGAACATAGTTGGAGGAATTCTGTTCCTGCTTGTTCTAGTCGCAGTGATGATCGGAGTGGTGCTTCTAATTGTTCGCTCAAAGCAGCGCACCATTCAATTGCATGTCAGAATCGAGAAGTTGGAACGTCAGGTGAATGAACTACAAGGTCATCCCGCCAATAAACAACGATACTAACAATCGGAACTCTATATTCTGTTCTACATGAAAGTTGGGGGATAGAAATGACTGCATCGAATGAAATTACATATGGTATGTATACGATGTGTATGGTACAGGATGGAGATCAAGTACTCTTGATGAATCGTCCTGACAGTAAGGGCTTTCCTGGGTATTTGGCTCCGGGAGGCAAGATCGAATTTCCAGAAAGTCTGACAGAGGGTGCAATTCGAGAAGTCTTTGAGGAGACAGGTCTGCGAGTGAGTGGACTGATCTATAAGGGCTTGGACGAATATGTCGTTCCTTCTACGAATTATCGGTACATGGTATTCAATTATTTGGCTACCTCCTATGAGGGAGAATTGTTGAAGAATCCTCCTGAAGGGGAACTGGAATGGGTGCCAATTAAGGAAGCGTTGGAGTTGCCAATGCAGTCATGGTTCAGACGTAAGTTTTCTTTGTTTTTCAAGGAAGGGACATTTGAGATATCCGTAGTATGGAATGAAGAGGAGAAGCAGGCGATAGAAGAGAAGATTGTCTTGCTTGTATGAGGAAGAGGACAACTGATCGAGTAGGAATGGAACTCGTATCATATAGCCTTCGCAGAAAACGCCGGGAATGCCTGGCGTTTTTTGTGTATTTGTATCGAAATCATGTCATGCATGCCCTCTGCATGATCCGACATTCTCTTTGAAGAGGGAACGCAGCACTCATTGTATCTTAATGAGAATTATAAAGATTGCACATTAGTAATTGGTGTGGTTAAATATGGTATTAAAGATGGAGTTGCAGGTTATTATCGCATTTTTTAGGAGGATCGATATCGTGTCCTTGCTTACAATTCTTGCGGAACTGGGGCTGCGCATACTTCTTAGAACAACAGCGCCTCTAAGCTGTTCAGAAGAAGAAATGAGGGAATACAAGCGGGCATATCAGGAAGCGCTTGATGGGGATGGTATCATACGGATTGCTCCTTCTTATTCAAAAGAACGGTTTGTACGTTACATCGCTGCTGCGGAGAACGTGCTGCTACACGGGTCGAATCATCCAGAAATCGATGAGCTGCTTACGAAGCAGCAAACGTTGTACAACGGGATCATGACCGAGGCGGTTTTTGCGACTAGTGATGGAATTTGGGCCATGTTCTATGCCGTGCTCGACCGAGCGAAGCTGAAGATCAATTTTCGCAATGGATGTGTAATTAGCTTACGGAATAAGAGATTTTATTTTTTCTCTTTAACTAGAGAAACGTTTGAAGACACCAACCACCCTTGGAGGAGTGGGACGATTTATTTGCTGTCCAAGGATACGTTCAACGGCCCCGAACAGAAAGCTGCCGCGTTCGATGAATGGACCAGTTGCACTTCAGTAAAGCCGCTCGCTCGCATTCATGTCGAGCCGTCAGACTTTATATTCTTAGATCATGTAGCCACGCATAAGAGCACAGAATCTGCCGCATGGACCTGGTTGTTATACAAATGGAGATCGCGCGCTCGTAAGCGAATGCAATCGACGCCCCAAGTATAAATATAGTGTTTGGAGGAGAAAGAAAATGAACAAGAAAGAAATATTGCTCGATCAATTTCTCGTCTGCACCTTAGAAAAAGGCTGGTTCGCTCCGTTATTCACATCGTTGGAAGGCTTGTCCGCAACACAGGCGCTATGGAAGCCGAATGATCAGGTTCACTCAATATGGGAGATTGCCGAACATTTGCTCTTTTGGCAAGAACGCTACTTGCTTCGCTTTCAGCAAAAACTAGTCCCTGATCTGACAATGGAAAATGAAGAAACCTTTAGATTGGGTAAGTCTGATAGAACCGAGGAGGATTGGTCAGAGCTGCTGCAACGTATCGCTTCTGTTCTTGATCAGTGGAAGCAGGAATTGACTTCGTCCAGCGAGAGCAAGATGGAAGAGCCTGTACGTCCTGGTTCCGATGAACCTTGGGAATCGACGCTCATCAATATGAATGCTCATATTGCCTATCACGCCGGACAGATTGTTTATTTGCGCAAGCTGCAAGGAGTATGGGACTCACAATTAGGGGCTTAATCATACATCATGGTTTGGGATAAAAGGAGGGGTTAAGATGCAGCAAGAAATCGTTGATTATTACACAAGATTTGATGAGTGGGGAAGATTAGAGCGGGAGAGCTTAGAATTTCGCATCAATTGGCATTACATGAAACGGTATCTTCCATCACAAGGGGAGGTTCTGGATAATGGTGCCGGACCTGGGCGGTACGCGATGGAATTGGCTCGCTCTGGTTATCAGGTCACCTTAACTGATCTAACACCTGCCTCCGTTGATTTTGCAGAGAATAAGGCTGCTGAGCTTAATCTCGCTGCACAATTTCGCGGATTCTATGCCGCAGACGCTAGGAATTTACATATGCTACCGAATGAACAGTATGATGCATCTCTCATGTTAGGGCCATTGTATCATTTGCAGGAGGAAGAGGAGCGGGCAGCCGCCGCAGAAGAATTATACCGTGTAACAAAACCGGGTGGTATCGTCTTTGTTGCATTCAGACCACGCCTTGTACACACCCTTCTCTCTCTTAAATTTCCACAGAATTGGAAGCCGCTCGACAATGTAGAGGCTTTACAAGATTTTTTACATACCGGAATATTCAATCATGCAGATAAAGGCAGATTTACGGGCGCATATTTTTACAAGGTGGAAGAGATTATGCCATTCATGCGTGAACATGGATTTGAGGGAATCCAGTTGATCAGCTCCTCTGGGCTTGGAGGGGATTTAACACCGGAGCAGTGGCAATATTGGTCGAGCCGTGGCGAACAAGAGCTCGAGGGACTCTATCAGTTACTATATGATACTGCTGCCGATCCTTCGCTGCTAGGAACAGGAACCCATTTGTTATACATCGGCAAGAAAGTCCGATAACGAACATTCTACAATTTGCTCGACAATTCGATGACTCAGTATCGAGGCGAACGCCGCGATGCTGGGTCTTTTTTGGTATATAGACATGACGAAATGACCACATTCTTCTGGGGCTGTAACAATTTGCAACAAATTTTGCATTAATACAAAACTATTGTAACAAGGAAACAAATATGATAGATTACAAGATGTCCCAAAAAAGAGGAAGTTGAACCGGATGCTAGATTGAGAGATAACGAGGAGGAACTGATTTTGCAGGTGAAATCATGGTTGAAAAGTTGGATTGCATCATTACTCGTATGTATTCTAGTCCTTACATCGCCGGCGTTTACGTATGCCGCAGTTGGTACATCAGTTGATTCATCCGCGTCTACTGTACGGTCTAATGCAGCGATGGCGTACGATGAGAAAGTTATGGATTCGAAGCCATCGGACGGTGGTCACCAAGTTATCGATCCCAAGCTGTTGCAAGCTTTTCAGTCTGACGGGGTTGAGACGTACATCATCAAGTTAAAGGAACAGCCGGATATGAAAGCCATCTCACAGCATGCGCTGCAATGGTCTAAGCAGAAGGGAGAATCATCAGCGAAGCAGACACGCACGGTGCGCAACTTCATTGTGAACTCGCTAATGAGCACGGCAGACCAGTCGCAATCGGGCATTATTCAGCAGCTTCGTCAAATGGAGTCCGCTGGGGATGTGCGTGAATTCCATCCGTATTACATTGTGAATGCGATTGCGGTAACAAGTACGAAGGCGGCCATGGAGAAGCTCGCAGCTCGTGATGAAATCGAGAAGATTCTGCCTAACCATACATATACGCTTCAATCTGAAATCGTGTCGAAGTCGAAGCTAACGGGAGCACAATCTGCTGCTGGCAATCAAGAAGTTCCGTGGAACTTGCGCAATATTAACGCAGCTCAGGCGTGGGAGCTTGGCTTCGATGGAACAGGCGTTGTGGTTGCCAACATGGACTCCGGTGTAGATGGAACCCATCCGGCACTGCAGCATAAATGGAGAGGTCTGAATCAAAATGGTGACATTGTGGACCCAGAGCTAAGCTGGTTCGACGCTACAATCGAGAGGAAGAAGCTGCCTACGGACGGCAACGGTCATGGTACGCACGTTATGGGCACAATGGTAGGCTCTGAGAAGGATGGCAGCAACAAGATTGGGGTAGCCCCCAATGCGAAGTGGATAGCGGCACGTGTGTTTGATTCGAATGGACAAACGACAGATGCGGATCTCATTAAGGCGGGGGAGTGGATTCTTGCACCTACGGACAAGCACGGAGTGAAGCATCCTGAACTTGCGCCCGATGTCGTGAATAATTCATGGGGGAACGTACCTGCTGGCAAGAATGAGTTCTTCCAAGATATCGTGAAGGCATGGATCGCAGCAGATATCTTCCCGGCATTCTCAGCAGGGAATACGCAGCCTCCGGAGAACAATGGCGGACCAGGCTCTATTGCAGCACCGGGCAATTACCCTGAATCATTCGCCACAGGTGCGGTTGACATGAACAACAAGCTGGCAGATTTCTCGCTGCAAGGGCCGACGCCATATGGACAAATGAAGCCGGAAGTATCTGCTCCAGGTGTACATATTCGTTCAGCGGTACCAGGCGGACAATATGCGCTCATGAACGGCACCTCGATGGCAAGTCCGCATACAGCAGGCGTGGCTGCACTGATTAAGCAGGCAAATCGCAGCTTAAAGGTGAAGGATATAGCGGAAATAGTACTGACCACTACGGACGCATTAACCGACGATGATTTCCCGCAATCGCCGAATAATGGCTATGGCTCAGGCCTTATTAATGCACTCAATGCCGTGTCAACCCAGAACAAAGGGCTGGGAAAGGCTGTTGGTCAGGTGACGATCGATGGGGTGAATGCGGGAACTCCGACGATTGAACATGAGCCTATTGTATTGACGTTCAATATATTGGACAAGGACATATTTGCACGTGTGAAGGACGATGTGAGTGTAACGGATGTGAACCTTTATGTCCGTGAGAAGGGGACTACCGGCTGGAGTAAGCACGCGCTGCTTCGAACTTCCGGAAGTCATATGAATGGTTTATATGAGGGAGCTATCCCTGTTCAAGAGCTGTCGTTGAATGGTATTGAATATTATATAGAAGCAGTAAATTTCGCAGGCAGCTCGTCCAAGACAGACATCTATCCCGTAACGGTATCGAAGGGAGTCAAGGTTGGTTATACGCAAGATTTCGAAACCACAATAGAAGGATTTGGATTTGGAGATGCATCAGGCGTATGGCAATGGGGCGTTCCAACAAGCGGCCCGAAAAAAGCATTCTCTGGCACCAAAGTAATGGCAACCGTTCTGGATGGCAATTACCCGAATGGAACTAACAGCTATGTTGAAATGCCTGTGATTGACTTGACGGATACGAAACACGCTGTTTTATCCTTTGCTCATTGGTATAAGCTTGGCGATTGGTGGAGCGCTTCCTTTGATCGGGCAGAAGTGTTTATCGGCAGCAAGAAATCAAACTTCACGTTCGAACGGGTAAAAACTTTTACGATGCGCAACACCACGTGGACAACCGAATATATCGACTTGTCCCCATATGCAGGGGATCAAATCTACGTTGTATTCAATTTACGAGGAGACTTTGGCAGTGACGAGGGCTGGTACATCGATGATATTAAAATCCAAGCCCCTGATTCGACAATTCCGCTTCCCCCTAAAATAAAGACTAGGAGCAACGCACCAGGCAAAGTCATTCTTGATTTTGACAAGGCGCCTTCGGGGACATTGAAGGAATATGTCATTTATCGTACGAAGGATTTGAGTGGGAATTGGGACGAGATTGGCACAAGCTCTGGCTATAACTTTGCCGATCTGCCTGCCCCTCAGAAGGGGACGTATTATTACAAGGTAAAGGCGCGAACTGTCAGTCATACGATGAGTTCAGATTCGGATATCGTATCTTGGACATTTACGGGTGGCAGTGAGATCTTCAGTGATGATTTCGAGGGCGTTAATAAGGGCTGGACTGTTGAAGGAAAAGGAAACGAATGGGAGCATGGTGTTCCGCATCCGACTCGTGGGCCGCAAAAGGCAGTTTCGGGCAAGAATGTATGGGGCACGAACTTGAATGGCCCTTATGGCGGCGATGTGAATGAGAGCCTGGTATCGCCTGAAATCGATTTGACTCAGGTGAAGCATGCGACGTTGTATTTCCAACAATGGTACGATATTGATGATGGAGATAAGGCAACAGTTGAGATAAGCAAGGATCAAGGGGCCACATGGAAGCCGCTCGCTGTATATCCGAAGCAGGGATATGATACGAATCATCCACGCAGATTCTGGTATTTGGAAGAGCTTGGACTTGATACTTACATGGGAGAGAAGATCAAAGTGCGCTTCCGATTCGAGAGCAAGCGTCCGTCGTTCCAGCTCGGCTGGTACATTGATGATGTGGAGGTTAGGGAGACCCCTCCGGTGATGACAAGACCGAAGACATCTTCTATTCAGGCGGCTGCCGGACAAGCAGGGAAAGCAACTGATGATACGCAGGGAGCAAGGAATGCACTCTTTACCTTAGAAATGTTGAAATCAGCGAAGCGTGATCATGCCGCGAAGTCGGATGAGCAACTGCAGACTGTGATGCAGCAGTCAAATACGGGCCGGATGCCGATAATGGCGGACATCAGCGTCGTGCAATCGCAGCGGGCAACACGCTCTGATGCAGGAACCGGAGGCTATACACTGAAGCATCCGCCTGGTGCATATACGCTGCAAGTGGAGGCTTATGGTTATAAGACGGAGCAGCGACCGGTTGTCATCGAGCAAAATAAAGATACGGTGATGAATGTTCATTTACAGCCATTGACGAAAGGCAAGGTTACCGGTAAGATCACGGATCGTGCAACAGGGTTGCCGGTGAAGCATGCGACAATCAGATTATTAAATGATGTTCGTGTTGAACCAGTTGAAACAAATGAAGAGGGACGATTTGAACTCGAAGCCTACGAAGGCGACTATCAACTATCGGTATCCGCATTGAATTACTTATCGGTTCAAGACAACATTAAGATCACAGGTAACGATACAACTCACGTTTCATATACGCTTCATAGCTTCCAAGGATCTGCTGATGAAATCTATTACGATGATGGCGTTGCTGATAATGCCAAGGCATTCTTTGTATCTGGAAATGGGTTTGCAGTTCGTATGACAACGGACGGACCTGCACAAGTAACCGGTGCAAGATTCTTCTTCTGGGATCAAGGCTGGCCGAATCCTGGCGGGGAGAAATTCAAGTATGCCATCTATGATGCCAGCGGCCCTGATGGCCTTCCAGGTAAGATGGTGGCCGGTCCGTATGAAGGCAAGGCAATGCTGGATGGTTCGTGGACAGATGTAACGATACCGAATCCGATTATTGTCAACGGTGATTTCTATGTAGCCTACATTCAGGACGGTGTCATGCCAAATGTACCAGGATTGTCGATGACGAAGCTTGGCAATTTTTCGGGGCGTTCATGGAAGTTGGATCGAGGGTCGTGGAAGAAGATAGGAAACAGCGATGGAAATTACATGATACGGGCAAAGGTTACAAAGATTGTGGAAGAACCGGTGATTACTGAACCAGTGTCAGGCAGTACAGTAACGGATGCTCATATTATTGTGAAAGGAATATATCCAACCGATGGAACTGCGATTCACTTATATCGTCAAGACGTTCGTGTCGGAACTGGAACGGTGCAGCAAGGACAATTTGCGATATCAGCCGAATTGGAGCGTGGAGCGAATAAGTTGTATGCAGTCGCAGAAACGAATGGACAAGCGACAAGCAAATCGGCCACGATTACGATCAACTATCAGGCACCTGCACAAAATGGGGATATTACATCGATCGCTGTACATCCGCGAGATGTGTCCCTGAAGGCGGGGGAACAGTCGACGCTGACTGTAACAGCGGCCGTATACGAGAATGGCAACCTCCTACCGATGCCAATAACAGAAGGATTGATATTTACTTCGTCAGACAGTCGAATTGCAGAGGTAGATCAAGCTGGTCGTGTTACAGGCGTGAGTGAAGGGGTGTCGGTCGTTCAGGTGACCTACCAACAGTGGAGTGATCAAGCAACGATAACCGTGCATCGCGGGGACGATGGAAGGGAGCCTGAACTCCAAGGCATTACAGTGTACCCTGATAAGCTTGCAATAAATGTGGGAGATTCAGCACCACTGTCTGTTGCAGCGATCGTATATGAAGATGGAGAAGTTAAATTATCGCCAATTACAGAGCCGTTGCAGTTCCATTCCTCAGATGAGCAAGTTGCCAAGGTAGATGATAAGGGACGGGTAACGGGTTGGAACGAAGGCACGGCAACAATTACAGTTGGATATAAAGATAAACAAGCAGAAGCAACCGTTACGGTGCGTAAGAAAAATGTTAATCCATATGAGCCTCCTATTTCTTCAGGCGGGGGATCATCCAGTTCGCCCGTAACAATTCCTGAGAAGGATAAGCGGATACCGGTTATTGCTAATAACCGAACGATTGGGTATCTGGTAGAGCAGCCAGCTTCTGCGACAGGTTCTAAATCTGCTAAGGTATCCCTCTTGGAACAATGGCTGAGTGAGCAGCTTACGCGTAAAGCTAGTACAGCAGTTGAGATGGATCTTACTAATGTACGTTTCGAGGATTATACTCAAGTATCGATCACTTTCCATGCAGCGATGATGAAGCAGCTTCTGGCTTCTGGGAAGGAACTGCATATTCGTTCAGCAGCATATGAAATGAAGATACCAACGGCCTCCTTGGCGGATTATGCTGCGGAGGATCAGTTTAAGCTGCTTGTATCCGTCAAGAAGGGTTCGGAGCGTCAGGCAGGAACAGGGGAAGGTGCTAGTGGCGACCAGGGAAATCTCGTATCCAGCCTTGTTGCCATTTATAACGAGAGCGACAAATTGACTCACCCAGTTATCCTCTTGCTTCGAGGGGACGCTTCGAAAGTGAGGGATTTGCGCAAGACAGCTATGTATCGGATAAACGCACAGGGGACATGGAGTGTTGCAGGAATGGCAACTCATAATGCGGAAGGACTTGCTTTGACTGTTGAACAGACGGGAACGTATGCGTTGTATGAGAACGCTCCAAGCTTTGCGGATTTGGCAAATCACTGGGGCAAAGATGCAATTGAAGTACTGGCAGCACAGCAAATTGTAAATGGAACGGGTAAGGGACTCTACACGCCGAATGCAATTATCTCTCGGTCACATTTCCTCATGATGCTCGATCGGTTGCCACATCATGCAGGCACAGAAGCTTCCATGAAGAAGAATGAAAGATTCGTGAATGAGGTTATGGACGGTGTTGGTAAGTCGGCAGCTAAGGCAGATAAAGAACCGTTTACACGTGCTGAAATGGTAGCTTTGCTTGCTCAGAAGACTGCGAAAGTAATGCCAACCATCGCGAAGTCCCATTTTACAGATACGGATCATCTAGATCAGGCGAATCAAGCTGCTATTGCTTTTACAGTAGAGCAGGGCTGGATTCAAGGGATCGGAAACGGACGCTTTGGAAGCGATCAGACTCCGACTCGTGCGCAAGCAGCAATGCTCATCTATCGATATTTGAAGTCTATGAACCAATTATAGGTGCACGGCAATACGAAGTGATGTCTAATTACAAGTAAGAATTCGAGCAAATCCGTCCGCAACAATTGGGCGGATTTTGCTCTGTTTATCGAATAAAAAGAGTTAGAATTAATTGTAAATGTGTACATGATCATTCGTTACTGTGATATATTGTACATTGACATCGAGATCAGGCTCATGTGACAATAGAAAACAACTTGAAGAATGAAAACTTCAACGAAGAGAACGAGTAAGCTATGAATGCCGATCTACAGAGAGTTGGTGAAGTGCTGCAAGCCAACGTTCGGCGCATAACTGAACATCATCTCTGAGAAGCGTGGCCGAACGAGAGTAAGTAAGCTGCGCCGGAATATCCACCGTTATTCGGATATCGCAGCGAGTGTGGCTGCGAAGAGAGCTGCATGGAGCAGGAGAGATAGATGCATTGGCAATTGCGAATGTCTATCATCATGCTGCATGAATATGGGTGGTAACGCGGATAGAATCCGTCCCTTTCGAGGGACGGTTTTTTTGTTGTATGGGGATGCTGCTGTAGAAATGTATTAGATGTCTAGGGGGAACAGAAAGATGAAGTCATTGCCGAGAAGCCACGTGTTTTTCGTGGGACTTATGCTATTTTCGCTATTTTTCGGAGCGGGGAATCTAATATTCCCGCCAATCTTAGGACAACAGGCGGGAGACAGCTTCATATATGCCATATCAGGGTTTATCCTGACTGGTGTTGGGCTGCCATTGTTAACGGTAATTGCGATTGCAATATCCGGACGAGATATGCAGCACTTAGCAAGTAGAGTACATCCTAAGTTTGGGATCTTGTTTGCGGTTATTGTCTACTTGTCCATTGGGCCATCCATGGGAATACCGCGGGTTGCTAACGTTGCATTTGAAATGGGGGTACGCTCTTTTGTACCTGAATCACTGCAATCAAGCAGTTGGGTTCTGTTCGTGTACACACTCGTCTTTTTCTGTGTTGTTTATTGGTTATGTCTAAATCCGTCCAAGCTCGTAGTGCGGGTTGGCAATATCCTAACACCATTGCTGCTGATTTCGATTACGATATTATTCATTGCTGCCATGATGGGGCCGCTCGGCGAAGCACAGCCTGCTATCAAGGAATATGCGGTTTCACCAGGATTCAAAGGGTTTATGGAAGGCTACCTAACAATGGATACGATAGCAGCATTGGCCTTCGGCATTATTGTTATTAATGCCATTCGTGATCAAGGAGTCCAAGACAAGAGAATGATTACAAGAGCGGCTATACAAGCAGCAATCATCGCAGGTGTCGGACTGTCCTTGGTTTATGCAGCACTCGGGTTTTTGGGAGTTACAAGTGTGACTGGACTCGGTTATGCGGCAAATGGAGGACAGCTGCTAACGCAAATCGTACAGCAGTTGTTCGGGGAAGCTGGATTAATATTGCTGGCTGCCATTGTCACGCTTGCTTGTCTTACGACCTGCATCGGATTGGTGTCCGCATGCAGTCAGTATTTCTCAACACTACTTGGCCGATTTACTTACAACCAAATTGCATTTATCATTTGCGTGCTGGGGTTATTGGTGGCGAATCTAGGCTTGAATAAGATCATTTCGATTTCAATCCCAATTTTGCTTATCATTTATCCCGTATCCATTGTATTGATCATTTTATCACTGTCACATCGCTTGTTCGGCGGTCGTCAATCGGTATATGTCGGTGCACTGGTCGGTACGTTCATCATCAGTATATTCGACGGATTGAAGCAAGCTGAAATTCAGTTCGACACGATTCTGTCGTGGTTGAAGATGCTCCCGCTGTACAATCAGGGAATTGGCTGGTTGGTTCCGGCCATTGTCGGAGGGATTATCGGTTATTTGCTTGGTCTTATATGGCCGGAAAGCAAACGGTTTTTTACAAAGTAACAAGAAGATTCAAGACTTATTTCAAAAAGAAGTAAAATGAATGAGAAGCTAAGCGGCTGGAATTACGTGGAAATAGCTTCTTTACAGCAACATCCTTATATGAAATAATTGGTGAAAACATAGATGAATGATATCTAGGAGCTGATACGTTGAACATTCAAGAAGTGATGGATATATTGCCGCATCGTTACCCATTTCTCATGATTGATCGCGTCACTCAGATTGAACCGGGTACGTCCGCGATTGGATATAAACTCATTTCTCACAATGAATGGTTTATGTCGGGTGCGTCAACTTTCATGCCGGATTCGCTTATTATTGAAGCACTTGCCCAGCTAGGAGCTTTTACAGCTGTCCAGAGTCAGCAGGGTAGTCTTGGCTTCTTATCTTCATTGAAAGGTGTGGAATCAATGGGGAGAGCATATGCAGGGGACAAGCTAGAGCTCAGCTATGAAGTACTGCGGAGCAAAAAGGGATTCACAATTGGCAAAGGCGAGGCTTCAGTGGACGGACGTGTCATTCTAAGAGCAGATGAGATCATGATTTATACCGCTTGATGAGATGAAGGATTATTATCTAAATCGCAATCAATAAAGAAGAGTCGTCCGGGGAATTACATGGACGACTCTTCTTGTTATTTGGAAGGGGGGGAATATCTTATATCTTGTATCTTATTTAACAGCCCATAATGCTGGAACGTTAGTAGGCTCCCAGCCAGCTAATGACGTGTGCGGCTGGAGGCACTCGTATACCGTGCCATTGTAAGTAACTTTGTCGCCCACTGCATAGGATTTATTTGCTACCCAAGCAGCTACTGCAGGTGCATCAGCAGTTGTAGCGGATACTGCATTGCTGTCTGCAGAGACATTCCCAGCAGCGTCAAATGCACGGACAGTGAATGTGTACGCTGTCTTCGGGCTGAGGCCAGTAACCACATAGTCTGTTGTTGTGCCGGATACAGTTGCAACTAATGTCGCTCCACGATAAACGCGATAGCCAGCAACGCCAACATTATCAGTGGAAGGGCTCCACATCAGGGATACCGAAGTAGACGTCGGTGTACCCATTACATGCAAGCCAGTTGGTGCAGTTGGAGCGTCATTATCAACAGGTACTGTAGGTGTGGTAACGCTTACTACATTGCTAGCAGCTGATTGATTGCCAGCAGCATCTACCGCTTTCACACTAAATGTATATGCAGTATTGGATGTGAGACCGCTTACAGTATACGTAAGTGTGGATCCCGATACGTTGCCAACAAGGGAGTTGCCATTGTACACGTTGTAACCGGTTACACCAACGTTATCACTAGAAGCATCCCATTTCAAGGACACGCTTGTTGCTGTTGTTGCAGTCACTGCCAGGTTAGCAGGTGCAGTAGGAGCTTGGTTGTCGCCAGGGTTCGTTCCGCTAAAGTTCACGTCGAGTACATTGTAGAATGCGTTTGGAGTATCTGCAATTTCCCACACTGCAAGGATAACATGATAGCCAGTGCGAGCTGGTACATTACAAGTATCCGAATACGTCGATGGAGGACGTACGCCACCATAATTAACGGAGCAGAATGGTGTTAGATCGAAGGAGTCGCGTGTCAGCTTTGCATTAGGATTCCAATTTTCTTTTGTAATATAGTATTTCCAGCTTGATGTTGCATGAGCTGCAGTTAGTTTCCAATTGAACGTGTTTTGTCCAGCATTGATGTTGACTTTAGTCCAGCGAGTTGCGGATTGCTCATCCAGTTCAGGGAAGGCTCCGTTAGCGCTTGCAATTTTGCCGTCAGCAGGTCCAGCATTAGGAAACCCCTTCGGTGCTTCCAAGCTTTGTGGTTCGTACTGAATCGCTCCGCAGTTTGTATTCTGACCGGATTTACACAATGCAGCTCTGCTGGCAGGGCCTTCGATATAACCATGTCCAAACGCTTTATCAGCAAAGAGCACCATACAGATAACCGTTACGAGCATTGCACCAAAACCGACAAGCAACTTCGTTGTTATTGGGTTGGAAAGACGCAGTTGATTCACACTATCAACCTCCTAAGAATAATGGGATGTCATGAAACAATTCAAATGAAATGTTAAACCCTTTAAACTTAAAGTCGGCCTCCTTTCCATATGAAGTTGTCAAAATAAAAGAGTGGAGCTCCTAGATGACGCTATGGATACAGCTTCTAGCAACTCTATTATATAAACTCGGAAGAGTTCATATACAAAGCAACATACTTAGTCACAAAATGAAGGAATCGTGGATATTGTCCAGCAAACGGGTGGATTTCATGATCAGGTATTCGTGGTCGAAATATAGAAGAAAATGCTGTTGAAATGTTATTGTTGTTGTTTGTTTCTATCATACTTGAAAGTGTGACCAATGTGTGAACGAAATATTTTAATTAGATTGCGCATGCCATTATAAAAATTAATTAAACCGCATTAACTTTCAGGTTGTACTTTGGAACGGGATAAGGTCATTATGGTTCATAAACAAGGAAGAAGGATGCAGCTATCCTTCGTAATCGAAGTGGCGTACATCCTTTTTATCATAAAACGTTTGTTGGTTGTATTTAACTTGAAAAGTCGCCATTATCGTGATTGATTTGCCATTGAATACCGAATTTATCCGTCAAATTACCGTAGGCTTTGCTCCAAAACGTTTCTTGGAGCTCCATGCCAACTTGTCCACCTTCCTTGAGCTTGTTGAAGATGGATGTCAATTTATCGACATCTGTGTCAACAATAGAAAGAGTGATATTAGTGCCTGCTTGGTATGGCATGCCCGGAAATACATCAGAAAACATCACGATCGTTCCTTGAATGTTCAGTCTTGCGTGCATGACCAAATGTTTGGCCTCCTCGGGAAGAGGATGGGATGGATCTGACGGTGTGTCCCCGAATGTCATAATATGAGGCTTGTCTAGCCCGAACACTTCGGCGTAGTACTCGACTACCTCACGGCAGTTGCCGTTGAAGTTGAGATATGGATGGATGGACATGGTTGGCTTCACTCCTTAGCAGTTGTTGGTTCTGAAGTCTAACGGTTCTTTTGCATACTAGCATTATTGTCGTTTCACGATTCATTATACATGGAAGTGAAATTCAATAATATTAAATTTTATCTATATTTTTTACTGTCCATAGAGTTATAGAGTAGGCATGGTAATGCAGGAGATTGTTTGCAAGAGAGAAGAGAAAGAGAAAGAGAAAGAGAAAGAATGTGGATGATCCCGGAGGATTTGAGTCGCGGCTGAGTGCGAACAATCGAATGTTGACTAGTATAGGGTTGGATCGGATCGCGCTAAGATGAAGTACTGGAAGGGTTCTTTGAGGGATGAAATGGGAAAGATATATGAAGCGGGTATCTAACACGGGAATAAGAAAGGATGGATTCCACAATGACAGAACCGATTGCAATCCCTGATCTTTCATTAAGACCTTATCAGCTCACAGTGGAACGAGAGATGGAGACTCCTCCAGCCGTTCTATACAAAGCATGGACACGATGGTTCGATCGCTGGTTCGCGGAACCGGGAACCGTAATGATGATGGGTGAGGTGAATACGGTTTTTTATTTTGAAACGGTATACCGCCCTGACACGAAGCACGAGGCGCAGCGGTATCCGCATTACGGGAGATTTCTCCGTCTCGAACATGATCGGTTAGTTGAATTGACATGGGTGACGGGGAGTGGGGGGACAAAGGGAGCTGAGACTGTCGTTACCGTAACACTGCTTCCCTCTGCTGTCGGAACGAAGCTCCGCCTAACGCATGCTGGATTTCCAGATGAGGCATCCAAGAATCAGCATGAGCAAGCATGGCCAATGGTGCTGGAACAGCTTGATAACCGGATGAAGAACATGGGATGAAAGAGTTGAAAGTCATATAGAGATCGCTACATTCCAGAAATTGGATCGATTCTCCATTCGGCGGAAGAACGTCGAACAGAATTCATGGATGTCGGTCGCGATGGATATACCATGACGATCAATTCTCATATGGGAATTTTGGAGAGTCTGGAGCCAGCCTATAATTTGAAGACAGCAATTCAGAGCATGTTTGGATCGGCATGTATTCTTTTGGCCCACGGCGAGAGATTGCTTCAAGATGCTGGATATATACACAAGCCGTGAGCCATCTGAGGCGCTGTCTTACAACGTGATGCGTATTCTTTACGACCTAGAAAATTAAGAATGAGGGGATTTACCAAGCTTCCATTTTAAATAAATTTGTGCCACGCTGAATAGTGCATTTTGGGTAATTAGCAGGTAAAAAGCAAAACCGATCACAGAACCCGTTACTGCAAAATCATATATCATACGAATAAACAAAACCAATACGGAATAGATCCAGGCAATCTTGATTGCCCGCAAACTAATGCTGAATTCCATTTCATCCATCGAACGAAAAAAGTTCTTCATATTTGTAAACCTCCTTATGTCAAAAGAATTTTACATCGATAGTGTATATGTTAAACGTAAACATGTAAAGAGTTTTTTACATCTAGTGGTGACTCGGAGCTGTATTTGCATCTCCAGGCCGCTTTCTTGTGAATGTAAAAGCGCTATAAGATTGACATGATCTGGATTGCATACTAGTATGAAGAAAGACTACTATATTTGTTTAACTTCATTAATACTTCCCTGCATATCTACGACTATCAAACTCAACAAGACATACTCTCCATTTGTTTGCTTTTCTTATCGAACAACACTTATGATGCGAAGCAAAAGTTAACTATCAACTATCTGACGCGTGGGAGGAAACAACATGGAAAAAGTAACAATTCCGGATTTCTTAGAAAGCAATCAGCAGCAATGGGACGAGGAATACAAGTCGAACGCATGGGATTATTTGTCGGATATTACGGAATATGCTCGATATTCGGTGGTGTATGGTTACATTCGGAAATTTATTGGAACAGAAGGGATTCTGGATATGGGCTGCGGGACAGGCATCTTGTTCGATATGCTTCTCGACAGCGAGAAACAAGGGTATACAGGGATTGATCTGTCACAAGAAGCCATTAAAGTCGCATCGGCCAAATCCTCATTGAATCAGTTCCACTGTGGTGACATTAATTATTATGTGCCTGCAAAGAAATATGATGTGATCGTATTTAATGAATCGCTGCATTATGTGCCCAATACGCCGCAGAAGCTGCTGGACTACTCGAATTATCTAACCCCACATGGTGTCATTATCTCATCTCTGTATTCACATAAAAACAAAGAAGATCTCGCCTATATGATGATCGAGAATAAAGTAACGGAAATGGATCAATGCAAGGATTTTGAGGTGATGGACAAGGTCAGTGTGTTCAATCATCATGCAGAGTTGAAATGGTATGTCCATTTGTTAAAGCGGAAACATACAGATTTATAAACAAGGAACTAAGGAAAATCGTATACAGATATATATAATGAAGGAACCGTTTTGCGTCCATAATCTGGGCTGCCGCAAACGGTTCTTTTTTATTGGGTGATGAAAGAGTGATTTTGTCGTTATTTCACCTTATTTGTCGGCACCATTTGTCGATGAGGGAACTGTGGATCACCTTTACATAGCACAGCAATTTACGTCTTGACAACAGGCTTGTATAAGGATAAAAATGTTAGTATTAGTTAATGCTGTTACTCGATCGGAAGTAGATAATAGAAGGAGGGTTTTTGGTTAATTATATATTGCTTGTACAATTTCATAGCAACCATTTAAGGAAAAGGGGTAGAGCATGGATACGCTTCAACAGAAACTATTTTCCAAGTTCCTTCTAGTCTGGTTCGGCCAGCTCATATCGAATATTGGCAGCGGTCTGACTGCCTTTACGCTCGGCATCCTAGTATTGCAGCAAACACAAAGCCCGACCAGCTATGCCATGGTCATATTTTGCTCGTTTATGCCATCTCTGTTGCTTAAGCCGGTCGGGGGTGTTCTCGCCGATCGCTTCGACCGCAGGTTGATGATGATCTTAGGTGATGCAGGCTCTGCTTTTGGTCTCATATTCATTTTGGCCTTCGTGCTGATGGGCAGCTTGGAGGTATGGCACATATACGTAGGGGCATCCATTAGTTCGATATTCGGTGCCTTGCATAATCCCGCCTACAAAGCTTCTGTTACCGACTTCGTCAGTGAAGAAAAATACACCCAAGCAAGCGGCTTGATGCAGCTTGCCTCCACTTCTCAGTTTCTAGTCTCCCCAGTTCTAGCTGGTATCTTGATTACGATTATGGACATTAAATACATATTAGTCATTGATATTTTGTCATTTATCATCGCGGCGCTATTGGTTGTATGGGTTAGAAGCAATCGGGTAGTTGCTGAGCAAGCTAAGCTCCAGAATCATCATGTTGAAGAGCAGGTCAAGCTAAGTTTTTGGCATGAGCTGAAAGAAGGAATGCGGACAATCAACGCCAATAAAGGGATTGTCGTACTCATTACACTTACTTCTGTATTGTGCTTCTATATTGGATTTTTGCAGACATTGCTTGCTCCGATGATGTTGAACTTTACAGATCCGAAGACGTACGGAATCTCACTATCCGTGTGTGCGTCGGGCTTGCTAGTCAGCAGTTTGCTGATTAGTATTTTTGGAGGAATTAAGAAGCATGTCGCTACAATGACGGTATGTCTTGTCTTTGTTGGTCTCTTCTATTCGCTTATCGGCGTTTCGACGAATGTATATGTGATTGTCGTATCAGGATTTCTCTTTTTCTTTGCTCTAGCATTTGTGCAGACGAGCTTGGAAGTATTGATTCGGCAAAATATTGACAATACCGTGCAAGGGCGGGTATGGTCCCTCATATCGGTGGCTACGCAGCTCGGATATCCGCTTGCCTATGTTCTTTCTGGTGTATTGGCCGAGCATGTATTTAATCCGCTATTGGTGGAGGGCGGTTTGCTCGCTACATCAGTTGGCAGCATTATTGGCATTGGGCCGGGTCGTGGCATTGGCTTTATGTTTATTGTGTTTGGAATTCTCATCGCATTCTTATCGTTTGTTACAGGTCGAACCAAAGTGATTAAAGAATTGGAAAGCAATGCAGTGGACGAGAAATAAAAAAGAGATGAATAACATTAATACAATATAATGACAACCAAATATAAGCGCTCTTTCTTTATCCAAACACGGCTGTGATTTATCGTGCTTCGATAGGCAAGAAGGAGTGCTTTTTATTATTCTTAGCAGGAAAATACACGGAAAAATCGCAATATATCAAAGTTTTGGGAGGGGTGGTCAGCATAAATAGACTGAATTGTGATACAAATCTGGTTCGTCAAAATGATCAGAATTGGAAAGAAGTCAATAGACAGAAAAGAAACAAAATTTCAGGAATATTGGATTAAAACCATTTGGGTCAATAGATTACAGATTTTGTTTAGTATAAAAATAATATTATTGACAGAATTAACCTTTCAACTTTATTATCTTTGGTAACAAATCTATCAATTGAGAGGAGCTTGTAACGATGTGGTTTCTGTTGTTATGGGGATTGGGAATTGTCTCAGCGGTAGTACAGCTTTGGATCAACGGTTTTTCAGCAGACACGAGCGAAATTGCGAATGTGCTGTTGCTGCATCAATTTGTTGTGACATTTGGCTTAGTGGGCGTCATTGGATTTATTTACAACATTGCGATTGCTGACAGAACCGCATCTCAATTGGGCTGGCCAGGCGGGCCGTTTCAAGTCAAGTACGGGTTTTCCCAAGTTGGTCTTGGGGTGATGGGAATTATGGCTATTTGGTTTCACGGAAACTTCTGGGTAGGCGTACTTGTCACAATGTACATATACGGGTTAAGCGGTTTGTGGTCTCATACATATGTCATGATTAAGAACAAGAAAGCAGATGCAGACAGTATTGGAAATCTGATCATGGATGTCGTGTACCAAACGTTCATTACGGTTCTGTCGATCATGGCCGGCGGAATCTGGGTCTTCAACTAAGGAGGTCTAGCTTATGGTAACGCGCAGACTAGAATTAACAGAAGTCCAGAAGGGAATATTCTTCGATTGCCAAATTGACGACCCGCTCTCTTATAACATCACAGCTTCCATCATGCTCGAGGGAGTGGACGAAGTTCGGTTCGAGCAAGCTCTGAGTCTAGTCATTGAGGAGCAGGAAGCCTTGCGATGCAGTCTTGATGTCAGTAATGAAATGCCTCTTCTCGTTGTCCACGACCGAATCAATGTTCAACTAACAAAGTTAGATTTCTCTGCAGAACCTGAGCTTCAGGAAGAACGGGTAAAGCTTCAGGTTGAGCAAGAGTTATTAAGCCGAGTATTTGACCTCACAGCAGCTCCGCTATTTCACGCAAGCTTGATTAAGCTATCTGACAAGAAGCATATTTTTCTCATCAGCATTCACCATATCATCTCCGACGGATTATCACTCGAAGTGTTGAAGCAAAAGCTCTTGGAATACGATCATAAACTCGCACGAAAAGAGCCAATTGAAATAAAGCCGAATACGGGATTTACCGACTTCATGAGCCAAGAAAATACAAAACTTGCTCAGGGAGGGTACGACAAAGAAAGAGAATATTGGGCGAATAAGATGATAGGTGCAGAGCCTCTTGCCTTGCCGAATGACTTTATTCGACATCAAGTTCATGGCATCGGCAAGGAAAAACGAATCGAGATCTCATCTAATCTATTGCAACAGATTCATAAACAGGCGAGGGAACAGGAAGTTACGACATTTATGTTTGTATTGGCCGCATTCGGTGTACTGTTGAATCGTTATACGCAGCAAGAGGATGTTGTGTTCTCCTCACCATTTTCATATCGTCCTGATATGGATTTCGAGGAATCGATAGGCTGCTTTGTGTATATGCTGCCAATGCGTCTGCTGCTGAAGGATGAACAGAGCTTCTCCGAAGCACTGCAGCAAGTGTCGAAGGAGCTTATCGAAGTCTACAAGCATATCGGTTATCCGAACAATCTGATTATGCGAGATAATCAATTGCTCCCATTGCCGGGAACTCCATCTATCTTCGATGTTAGCTTCGTATATGATATCGTGGAAGACAGCGATCAGTACGAACTTAAGGCAGAAATCCTCGATCACGATCGCGTAACATTTCCCGGCAGCCTAATGGTTATCTTGCAACATACCCCTCACAAAGATTTGATTAAACTTCAATACAAACCAGAACTTTTTGCAGATGAAACGATTGATTTATTAGGTCTTCGCTTCATGAAACTGCTGGAACTGGTAAGCGGACAGGCAGACATCAAGATCGGAGAAGCGGAGTTGCTGTTGGAGCAAGAACGAAGCCGCATCCTGCAACAATTTAATCAAACTTCCTACTTTACATACGAACCTCGTACCATCATTGAACTATTCCACTCCAAGGTCGCTAAGCATCCAGAACGAAAGGCATTGATCGACCAAGACCAAGTTGAGACATATGCTAGTGTTCATGCAAAAGCTAATCAATTGGCTCGCAATATCCTTCAGAAAACGCAAGGAACTCCATCCTGTATCGGCATTCAGCTGGAACGATCAGCTAACTTAGTCATTAGTTTATTAGCGGTTCTTAAAGCGGGATGTGCATACGTGCCTATAGATCCAACGTATCCGTCAGCTAGAAAACAATTTATTTTCGAAGATGCGAATGTGTCCTATCTCATCACTACATTAGATCTTCCATTCGAAGAAGAATGGGAAGTAGGTCTCATCGACCTGAGTGATCCGAACATTTTCAGCGGGGATGACTCGACGCCCGAAGTTCAGCTAGATCCATACAGCTTGGCCTATATTATGTACACTTCGGGTTCAACCGGCAAGCCGAAGGGCGTCATGATCGAGAATCATAGTGTCGTGAATACATTGCTTGATCTAGAAAGGCGTTTTCCGGTGGAAGAACATGATCTGTACCTACTCAAAACACCGCACACGTTCGATGTTTCCGGAACGGAATTGTTTGGCTGGTTTATGGGAGAAGGCAGCTTGCTCGTATTGGAGCCAGACGGAGAGAAAAACCCGCAAATCATTTTGGAGGAGATACACAAGCATAAGGTTACTCATATCAATTTTGTCCCTACGATGTTCCGTGCCTTTTTGGAATTGCTGGACAATGCGGATAACCTATCAATGCTTGCCTCCTTGAAGTGGATATGTATTGGTGGGGAAGCCGTAACGCCGGATATTTTGCATAAATTCAATTCTCTGCATACGGATATAAAGCTTGAAAATGTATATGGTCCAACGGAATGCACGATATGGGCTTCCCATTATTCGATTAGGGGCGACGATACAACACGCTCGATTCCAATTGGTGAGCCGCTCAATGAGACGCGCTGGTACATCGTAGGCAAGCAAGATCAATTACAGCCGATTGGGATAGCAGGTGAATTATGTCTTAGCGGTGTTGGGTTGGCAAGGGGATATTTGAATCGGGATGAGCTGACGAAGGAGAAGTTTGTCGCGAATCCGTTCTATCAAGAAGGGATCGACCCGGATTACTTCCGCAATATGTATCGTACAGGGGATTTGGCCCGCTGGCTTCCAAGCGGAACGATTGAATTTTTAGGACGAATTGACTTTCAGGAAAAGGTGCGCGGCGTCCGGCTCGAGACGGGAGAAATCGAGAATGTGCTGTCGCAGATGGAAGGAATTACGCAGGCTATCGTTGTTGTGAAGAAGGAGACTGGCAAGTCGGCTGCGTTGTGCGCCTATTATCTCTCTGATGAAGACATTCCTGTGGCTCAAATGAAGGAGCACCTATCCAAGGAATTGCCGGCGTACATGATTCCTTCCTTCTTCGTACATAAAAGAGAGCTTCCTCTCAATACGAGCGGGAAGGTGTATCGGAATGCGCTGATCGCGGACAAAGACTATTTAGACGCAGCTTCATCAAGCGACACAGCACCGAATACCGATTTAGAGGTTCTTATTGCCTCTGTGTGGCAAGAAGTACTTGGAATTACCCATGTCGGTGTGGATGATAGTTTTTTTGAAATCGGCGGTCACTCAATAGCCTTAATCCAGATGCACAACAAGCTGAAAAAAGCATTGACGCAGGATTTCCCAATAACGTTATTGTTCCAATATCCTACTGTGCGACTGCTGGCCGACCATTTCAATCAAGCTGAGGGAGAGACGATTACCGATCGGAAATCATTTTTCCAACGGGACAGAAAAGTCGTACGATCGGATATCGCGATCATCGGCATGTCCATTCACGCGCCTGGGGCCTCCAATATTTATGATTTCTGGAATAACCTAAAAGGCGGCGTAGAGAGCATCCATTTCTATAAGGATGAAGAATTGCTCGAATTAGGGATTGAGCCCAACATGCTGAAATCGCCGAATTATGTGAAGGCAAAAGGACGCATTGATGGCATTGAGGAGTTCGATGCAAGCTTCTTCGAATATACACCAGGTGAAGTGCAGATGATGTCGCCACAGCTTCGTCTTCTCTATCGAGGGACATGGGAAGCATTAGAGGATGCCGGATATTATCCCGGATCTGACACCTCGAAGATTGGGTTGTTTCTCGGCGGGTCTGATGATTTTGAATGGTATCAGAAGGTTCTGTTCGGCGAAAGTGGATTTAGTGACAAGTATCAAGCTTTTACACTGAGCACGAATCACTTCTTGGCGACTCGGATCGCTTATAAGCTGGATATTAAAGGGCCAGTTTATTCAGCACTTACAGGCTGCTCGACAACGCTGGTTACCCCTCACTTATCGTGTCAGTCATTAATTCTTGGCGAATGCGATATTGCTGTGGCTGGTGGGATCACGATCGAACTGCCGAATGAGGGGGGCTATTATTACGAGGAAGGCATGATGTTTTCTCCGGATGGACACTGCCGGCCATTCGACGCTAAGGCGAAGGGAACCATGTTCTCGAACGGTATGGGATTAGTGGTGCTGAAGAGATTGGACGATGCCATTGAGGACGGCGATCATATCTATGCTGTCATTAAAGGTTCCGCGATTAATAATGATGGAAGACAGAAGATTGGTTTTGTGGCGCCAAGTGTGGAAGGACAAGCTGAGGTTATCCAGGAGGCGTATCGTGTTGCAGGCATTGATCCAGAAACGATAACCTATGTTGAGGCTCATGGAACAGGCACTGCGCTCGGCGATCCGATTGAGTTGGAATCTTTAACGAAGGCGTTCGCATCTGAAAAGAAGCAATTTTGTACGTTAGGCTCGGTGAAAGGCAACGTAGGGCATACCGATACAGCTGCTGGAGTGGTCGGCTTGGCGAAGGTCGCACTTAGCTTGAAGCACAAATATATCCCGCCAACGGTTAACTATAGGGAACCGAATCCCAAAATTGATTTTGCGAGTACGCCATTTACCGTGCAGGCACAAGGAATGGAGTGGATGACCATCGGTACAGGCAGAAAGCGCCGAGCAGGTATCAACTCGTTCGGGGTTGGCGGTACGAACGCCCATATGGTATTGGAGGAAGCTCCGAGCATGATGGACAGCAGCGATCCGGAGCAGGTGAATTTGCTTGTGTTCTCCGCCAAGAGCAAGGAGGCGCTTGTCAACACCTCGTACAATGTCGTACAGCACTTGATAGACAACCCAAGCATTAACGTTACCGATGCGGCATGGACATTACAGATAGGAAGGAAGCCATTTGCCTACCGTAAGGCGCTCGTCGTGAATAACCGCTACGCCGATGATCCACAGCTTCTGCTGAAACAGCTGCAAGACGCTGCTGTTCATGAGGTGCAGCCAGCCAAGCGGCAGGTATACTTCCTGTTTCCAGGACAAGGGAGCCAGTACCAAGGAATGGGTCGTTCCTTGTACCGTTCCGCTGAACAAAGCGCAGTATCCCGCATATTCAAGCGGCATATGGATCATGTGCTGTCATGCCTGACTGAAGACGAACGGCTGATGTTCGAGGATATGATATACGGCGTTGGCGATAGCTCACGAATCAATCAGACGGAGAACAGTCAATTTGCACTGTTTGCCACAAGCTACTCATTGGCGCTTACGATGCTGGAGCTTGGCGTGAAGCCGGCAGGAATGATTGGACACAGCATAGGAGAACTTGCCGCGGCAACGGTCGCAGGTGTATTCGAACTGAAAGATGCGGTGGAAATTGTTCGCTTGCGCGGACGTCTGATGCAGCAGCAGGAGCCAGGAGTAATGCTTGCCGTTATGGCGGCAGCAAGCATGGTAGAGCCGGAACTGATTCCGAATGTGTGGATTGCGCTGGAAAATACGACAAATAGCTGCGTCCTTGGCGGACGGGAAGAAGCGATTGCACATTTCGAGGCGAAGTGCGAGAAACTCGGCTGGAAGGCAGTTCGGGTAAAAACCTCCCATGCCTTCCATACGCCGATGATGGAGGAGGCTGCTCGAGAATTTGAGAAGCGGCTGTCCGCTTATCGGTTCAACGAGCCTCGTATTCCGATCGTCTCGAATGTGACCGGAGAATGGGTGTCGCCGAGCGAAATGAATCGGCCGTCCTACTGGGCAGCGCATATATTGCGACCAGTGAACTTCGCCAAATGCCTGACACAAATCTTAAAGTCGGAGCACGATGTATTCATCGAAGTCGGGGCGGGTCGTACCTTAAGTACTTTTGCGAGACAACATGAATCCAAGGCTGCCGGTCAACATTTCGTGAACTTAATACGCCATCCGCAAGAGGCGCTGGATGATGTGGAATATATTCATCATAAGCTAGGACTCCTATGGGGAGCGGGTGTCGATCTCGATTGGAAAGCCATGCGAGGCAAAACTGTTCGCAAGCGCGTGTCGCTGCCAACCTATGTGTTCGACAAAGGACATTTCCCAATTGATATCGCGCTTAGCGCTCCACAAGCATCATTGCCAAGATCAAATGCTGCTGTGCATCAAACGCCCTATTCTCAACAATCGGGGAATCATGTGAATCGTCCCGCAGTGGAAGTGGCAGCGGCACTTACTAACCAGAGTGAGCTAGAGCAGGCGGTATTGGATGCGTATAAATCTGTATTCGGTTTCGACACGATTGCAAGTGATCAAGACTTCTATTCGCTTGGCGGCGACTCCTTGAAGGCGGTTAGCTTAGCTCATGCGATTCAGCAGCATGCAGGTATCAAGGTGGAGATTGCTGATTTATTCACCTATTCATCGCCAAGCGCATTGGTCGCTCATTTGCATGAGAATTCAGCATACTCTCATCAGCAAGTGCAAATCACACCAGCGGCACAAAGAGATTACTATCCATTGTCATCTGCTCAAAATCGGATGTATGCACTGCATCTGCTTGATCCAAGCAGCGTTGCTTATAACCTTCCATCTGCTACGAAGATTAGAGGGCTGCTGGACAGAACCCGAGTAGAACAAACACTGGAAAAGCTCATGTTGCGCCACGAATCTTTGCGGACTTCCTTTGACATTATCGGCGATCAAGCCGTTCAAATCATTCATGATTCCGTAGATATTCCTTTTACGTATCGGGAAATAGACCGTTTCAATGACGAGGATATCATGCCATTGATTCGTTCATTCATTAAGCCATTCTCTTTAGGAAGTGCGCCATTGTTCCGAGTCGAACTTATTCGCACAGGCTCGGACGAGCAGCTGTTGTTGTTCGACATGCACCACAGCATTGCGGACGGCACATCTATGGAGATTATTACGAGAGACTTCAACGCGTTGTATTTCGGGGAGTTGACGCAGCCGGTTCTTCAGTACAAAGATTATGCAGTCTGGCAAGCGGAGCAGCAGTCTGCTGGACAAGAAATCCACGATCAGCGGACATACTGGCTCCAGCAGCTTGGCGGTGAACTGCCTGTACTGGATTTGCCGACAGATGATGAACGTCCGCCTGTCAAGTACTTCCGTGGCGACCGGATCTATTTCCACATAGAAGAAGATTGCGCGGCGAAGCTCATTCAACTTGCTCAAGAAACGGGATCGACGCTGTATATGATGATGTTGAGTGCATGGTATGTCCTGCTAGCCCGCTATTCTGGTCAGGAGGATATTATCGTCGGTACGCCTGTAGCGGGAAGAACGCAGGAAGAGACGAAAGATACCGTCGGCATGTTTGTGAATATGCTTGCGATGCGGAACCGTCCGTTGAGCCAGAAGTCGTTTGCGGAGTTTCTGCATGAAGTGAAGGAGAACGCACTGAAGGCATTTTCGAACCAAGACTGCCAATTTGACGAACTCGTTGACCGTCTGCACTTGCAACGAGAATTCAACCGCAATCCACTGTTTGATGTCTGCTTCGACTTTCAAAATATGGAGTTCCATGAGCTTGAAATCGATGGCATCTCGTTTGCACCATATGCTTTCCCGACAACAACGTCCGCTTATGATCTGGTATTAACCTGTCAGGAAAACAAAAAGGAGAAGACAGTAGAAGGATTTCTTGAATATGCGACGGAACTGTTCCGCAAGGAAACTGTGCAGCGAATGATCGGACACTTTCAGGCCATTTTGCAGTGCATCACAACGGATATCAATACCAGTCTGGGTCAGATCGATTTCTTGACGCCAGAAGAAAAGTTATGGATTGTGACTGATGTGAATCATACAGCGCTGCCATATGACGAGAACCTAGTAATTGTAGAGCTGTTCGAACAGCATGCACGAACACAACCAGACAAACCGGCGCTTATCGTATCCGATGGACGACAGCTTACGTACCGCGAAGTGAATGAACAAGCCAATGCGATCGCGCACCACTTGATTGAACAAGGTGTTACAGCGGATACGCTGGTTGGCGTGATGCCAAGACGGGATGAGTACTTAATCGTGTCACTGCTGGCGGTGCTGAAGGCAGGCGGAGCATATGTTCCGATCGATCCAGCATTCCCGAAGGAACGAATCAAGTACATGCTCACAGAGAGCAATGTGAATATTCTATTATGTCCACAAGAGTATCAAGCGGGCATTGAGTTTGCAGGGGAAATGGTAGATTGCAGAGAGATCATAAACTCTATCAGAAATCACAATACAGAAGACTGCAGCAATCCTGTACCACGAACTCATCAAAACAACTTAGCTTGTGTCATCTTTACTTCAGGTTCAACGGGCAAGCCGAAAGGAGTCATGATCAATCAAGGCTCTATCCTCAATTTCATTCAAGATATTCAACAGAGAGGTGTGTTCCAGCACGAAGAGGATCGTGTCATTTGTGTAACGACGTTGTCCTTTGATATTTTTGCATTCGAGTCGATTGTTCCACTGTGCACGGGCCACTCCGTATATATTGCTAATGAGAGTGAACAGCTGGATCCGATGCTGGCAAATGAGAAAATTGTTCAGCACAAGGTTACGCATCTGTTAAGCACGGTTTCGCGAATTAAGGCATTTGTTGAGAATTCGGATTTTGCACCTGCGCTGAAGCAGCTTGCCTGTATTTTGAGCGGAGGGGAGAATTATCCTGACGCCTTGTTGAAAGACTTGCAAACTCGTTCCGAAGCAAGATTATTCAATATGTACGGCCCGACAGAAACAACCATCTGGTCGGTAGCGAAGGAGTTGACGGCTTCCAAGTCGGTTACGATTGGACAGCCGATTGCGAACACACAAGCGTATATCATCAGCGATTCTGGGTTGCTGCAGCCGGTAGGGGTATACGGCGAATTATGCTTGGCGGGACATGGACTTGCACGCGGATATTTGAACAATCCGGAGGAAACGAAGCGGAAGTTTTTCGAAACGGAACAGCTTCCGGGCTGCCGCCTCTATCGCACAGGGGATCGTGGACGATTGCTTGCCAATGGCGAAATCGAACTGATGGGACGGCTGGATTCGCAGATCAAAGTACGCGGATATCGGGTGGAGCTTGATGAGATTGAGAAGGTTGTTCAGAAGCATCAACATATTAGACAGGCTGTAGCTGCTGCTTACGACGATAAGCGCGGGAACAAACAGCTGGGATTATATTGCACGGTTAAAAAAGAAGCGGATGTTGACGGAGAAGCGCATATATGGCTCAAGCCGTGGTTGCGAGAGAAGCTTCCTCATTATATGATTCCTGGCTTTATTCGTCAGCTTGAGGAGATGCCGACGCTTCCAAATGGAAAGATTGACAAAAAAGCACTACCGCTCCCACAAGAGTCATCGGAAATGACGGGACAAACGAAATTGCCTTCAACAGGATTGGAGAAGGCGATATTGGATATTTGGAAGGATGTGCTCGGAACCGAGCGCATTAGCGTGCGGGATAATTTCTTCGACGTTGGCGGGAACTCATTGGGACTAATCCTGATCAATAATCGGATCAATTCCCTGATCGGGCGCTCCATTCCGTTAATGCAGCTGTTCCAATATCCAACAGTTGAATCACTAGTCAAGAGTATCGGAATTCCTTCAGAATTGCAGGACATTGGTCATGCAATGCCACTTGCTCCAGTTGCTGCTGAAAGTCATGAGACAGCAGATATCGCAGTGATAGGGATGGCGGGACGATTCCCAGGAGCGCCTTCGATTGATGCATTTTGGGATAATATCGTGTCTGGCGTAGAGTCAGTTGTGGAGTTCTCAGACGAAGAACTGCTGCAAGCTGGTGTGGATGCTGACTTGCTGTCTCATCCGAAATATGTGAAAGCAAAAGGTTATCTTGATGGCATCGAGTATTTTGACTCCGCATTTTTCGATTATCCCTATCAGGAAGCCAACATGATGGATCCGCAAATTCGGCTGCTTCATGAATGCGTATGGGAAGTGCTGGAGAATGGGGGATACAATCCTTCCGCATACAAGGGATTAATTGGCCTGTTTGCCGGAAGTGGCTCCAATCTTCCTTGGATGATTCAATTCTTAGGTCATCAACAAGATCTGCTTCGTGCATTCGAAGCGATTACCTTGAATGAAAAAGATTTTCTGACGACCCGTGTGTCGTACAAGCTCAATTTGAAAGGGCCTAGCTTCAATGTTCAAACAGCCTGCTCAACTTCATTAGTAGCGATTCATCAAGCGGTACAGTCACTGCAGCGTGGAGAGTCGAATATGGCGATTGCTGGTGGAGTGTCCATTTCCTATCCGCGGAAGGAAGGCTACTTATGGCATGAAGGCATGATCTTCTCTCAAGACGGGCACTGCAAGCCATTCGCGGAGGATTCATCGGGAACCGTATCTGGCAATGGATGCGGTGTTGTACTCCTCAAGCCGCTAGCCGCAGCCCTTAGAGATGGCGATCATATCTACGGTGTCATTAAGGGATCGGCAATGAATAATGATGGTCTTGAGAAAATCGGGTATACAGCTCCTAGTGTGAGCGGTCAAGCCCAGGTCATTCAATCTGCCCTTAGACAGGCTGGCGTATCGGCTGAGGATATCCACTATGTTGAGGCACACGGGACAGGAACGAAATTGGGAGACCCGATCGAGATCGAAGCCCTGAAGCAAGCATGGGATACGAAGAAGACAGGCTATTGCGCCATCGGTTCTGTAAAGGCGAATATCGGGCATCTCGATTCTGCGGCAGGGGTGGCAGGCTTCATCAAGACCGTTCTGTCCCTGTACCATCGAACGATTCCGCCTTTACTTCATTTTACGGAGCCGAATCCTGCAATTGATTTCGCGAACAGTCCATTTTATGTGAATACACAGGCTGAATATCGGACGGATCGGAGTCAAATCTTGCGGGCTGGTGTAAGCTCCTTCGGCATCGGTGGAACGAATGTGCACGTCGTGCTGGAGCAGCCGCCTGAAATAAGCCGAGTCCAGACATCGGAACCTGTCAATTTGCTCTTGTTCTCGGCTAAGAGTCAATCGGCATTGACCCATACGAGTGAGGCTGTGTTGGAGTACTTGCACAGCCATCCAGAAGTCCATATCTCGGATGCCGCTTGGACATTGCAAATGGGGCGCAAGCCGTTCGAATACCGCAAGGCGCTCCTCTTAGATGGAGGTTTACCATATGAGACGAAGGAGATGCAGCAATTCCTTCAACAATCCGGATTGCGTATTCAGGACGGCAGACCGACCGCTCACTTTTATATTGCTGCGGAAGCGGGGGCTTATCGCGAATTAGGTCGCGATTGGCATACATCTAAGGAGCGAAATCTACATCCGCTAGCGGCAACATTCAACCGCCAAGTGGAACGGGTGATTGCATGCACGGAACTCGATAAGAGGGATGCCTTCCGTCAGCTGCAAGATGACCCTGCATTGGAATGGTTTACGGTCAGTTACGGGATAGCAATGAGTTTGATCGATGTTGGTGTCCTGCCGGATGGACTATTCGGTCAGGGTATCGGTGAGGTATGTGCCTTAACGGTTGCTGGTGTATTGGCCTTGGAGCACGCGGTTGAATGGGTACAAACAAGCGGGAAATGGCTGAAAGCTTTGGAAGAAGGAGCGCTGGAGGCTGTATTGTCTGGTGCTGGGTCAGAGGCGGTAAGAAAGCAACTATTGCACTATCCACTCCATCCATCCCGAATTCCACTCGTTGCTGTAAGCCACAATAGCAGCAGTATTGAGGATATCAGTGTAAGTGTCGTAGCGATCGGTTGCGAATGTTCAGATTACGCGTTTGCCGTATCTCAACATTCACATCGAACGGAGGCGCAGGATTCGCCGCCGGTTCATATGCTGCCAGCTGACGGGCATGGAACATCTAGCTGGATAGAATTCCAACGCTTGCTTGCCCAGCTGTGGTGTGAAGGCTTCGAGATCGATTGGTCGATGCTGCATCCGGAGAGCGGAAGACAGCGTATCCCGCTGCCGACCTATGTGTTCGATGCGACGTATCATGAGCATGATGTGATTCTTAATGCATTTGAGCTGAAGCGTAAGGAGGAAGGTTCGTGTGCCCAAGCCCTGTCGCAGGCTCAGCAGATCGAGACTGAACAGTCATCCAGTGTTAGGAGTCGGGATGCCATCGGTGAGCAACTAGCGGAAATCTGGAAGGAGCTTATTGGCTGCGGCGAGGTAAAGGTTGAGGATGATTTCTTCGTCATAGGCGGTCATTCGCTGAAGGCAATTTCCTTGTCCGCCAACATACAACAAGCATTTAAGCTGGATATGTCATTGACGGAAATATTCGATAATGCCGTATTTGACCAGATGGTGGATTGGATATGGACAAACCGCGCTGACGAGCAGGAATTCATGGCGATTCAGCCTGTTACGAACAAGCCTTATTATGAAGTTTCATCTGCGCAGAAGCGCATGTATGCCGTACATGAGCTGGTTGGCGATGCGGTTCCTTACAATTTGGCCTCCGTATATGTGGTGGAAGGGCAGCTTGACAAGGCAAGATGCAAGTCAATCATTGATGAAATTGTGCAAAGACATGAATCGCTGCGCACTCGGTTCCAGATCGTGAATGGAGAAGTAGTCCAAATCATTGAGGACGAGGTGCCTTCCGTCGTTGAATTCAACACCACAACGGAGGAAGGCGTGGAAGGTGAAATCAAGTCTTTCATCCGGCCATTTGATTTGGCACAAGCGCCGCTGCTCCGCGTGAGATGGACGAGCATACACGAAGAGAAGCACATTCTGCTCATCGATATGCACCATATTATATCGGATCAATATTCGATAGCGATTTTACTAGAAGAGATGCAAGCACTGTATGCAGGCAAGTCACTAACGCCATTGTCCCTGCAATATAAGGATTTTGCTGCTTGGCAAAATGAATTCTTCAAGAGCGAAGCATTTGGTACACAGCTTCAATATTGGAAAGAAGAATTTGCAGGCGAGATTCCGACGCTCAATATGATGACAGATTACGTAAGACCGCCTGTGCTTACCTTCTCGGGCGATGAAGTGGAATTCGAATTTGGTGAAGCACTTAGTGGGCGGCTGGAACAGTTGGCATCTGAGCGAGGATTGACCCCTTATATGATTCTCATGGCTGTTTTGAAGCTGACGCTATGGAAGATTACGGGCCAACAGGATCTTATTGTGGGTACAGGAATTGCAGGTAGACGCCATGCCGATCTCGAGCCTATCGTCGGAATGTTCGTCAATACATTGGCAATCCGTTCACAAATTGATGAAAGCCTAAGCGTGGGCGAGTACCTGCAATACATGAAAGAGAAGATGCTGAAGGCCTATGAAAATCAAGATTGCCAGTTCGAGATGCTGCTTGAGGAGCTTCATATCGAGAAGAACATAGCAAGAAATCCGCTGTTTGATGTCGTTATCAATTACATTACGATGGGCACGGAGGAATTGGAACTGGACGGATTATCACTAACTCCTTGGCCAATGACGAACAAGGATTCGAAGTTCGACCTCACCTGGACAATCGAGAAACGGAACAACCGCTATGTGGCTTCCTTGGAATACAATACGAGTTTGTTCACCAGACATCGAATCGAATCTTATGTAACGCGATTGCTGCACATGCTTACGCAATTGACTGAAGATACAACTCGCAAGCTGAGCGAGCTTACGCTTGTAACACCACAGGAGAAAGAGTGGCTGCTGCACGAGTTGAATCCAACAGTTACGCTGGAAGCAGACCATCCAACGCTTGTACAGTTGTTTGAAGAACAGGTGAAGCTGTATGGGCAGCGCCCTGCAATTGTGTGGAATGATGAAGAACTGACATATGCAGAGTTGAATAGCCGAGCGAACAGGCTCGCCACACGCCTTGCAGACGAGCATGTTCAACAGGGAGATCATATAGCGATATTGCTCGATCGCGGGCCGCTGCAGATTGTGAGCATTCTAGCTATTTTGAAGCTGGGCTGCGCCTATGTGCCGATCGACCCAGATTATCCGCAGTCTCGGATCGCCTTCATGCTGGAGGATAGCGGTGCTTCTCTCATCCTCACAGATTCAGCGCTGCAATCCATCCTTGACGAGTCACTCCCTCGACTGTTGCTGGATCGTGAGGAAGGTCGGGCAGCAGAAGATGACGATGCATCTCACGCATCAGCATCATGGACAACCTCTATCGGTTCCAATATCGGAGATGCAGACGATACAGCATATATCATGTACACGTCAGGCTCGACTGGAACACCGAAGGGAGTACTTGTTAGTCACCGCAATGTAGCCCGTGTTGTGAAGAACGCGAATTACGTGACGATATTGCACAGTGACAGGATGCTTCAATTGTCCAATTACGCATTTGACGGTTCGGTATTCGATATTTTTGGAGCGATTCTGAATGGTGCTTGTTTAGTCATCATTTCGAAGGACTCCGCAATCGAAATTGCGCAGTTGGCCGAGTTCATTGTACAGGAGCGAATCACGGCCTTCTTCATAACGTCAGCATTGTTCAATATGCTGGTGGATTGGGATGTAACCGCACTGAAGCATGTCCGGAAATTGCTGATTGGCGGGGAAGCCATTTCGATACCGCATGCACGCAAAGCGGTAGAGTACCTAGGGCCGGATACATTGATCAATGGGTACGGGCCAACGGAGACGACGGTATTTGCTGCCTACTATCCAATCGGACATACGGACGAGCACGTGCACGGCATTCCAATCGGATATCCGCTCTCCCAGACCAAGCTGTACATCTTGGATCAGCAAGGGCAATTAGTGCCTCCATATGTACCTGGCGAGCTGTATATCGGCGGAGCGGGCGTAAGCAAAGGATACTTAAACCGGGATGAACTGACCGCACAGCGATTCGTGAACGATCCATTCGACAAAACGGGCAAGCTGTACCGAACTGGGGACTTGGTATGGAGGCTTCCTACAGGGGAGATTGGCTTCATTGGTCGACTTGATTTCCAAGTCAAAATCAGAGGCTTCCGGATTGAGCTTGGAGAAGTCGAGAATCATATTCAGCACGTCGGCGGCGTGAAGGAGGCAGTTGTATTAGCGAGAACAGATCGAACCAGCAGCATGTACATGGTTGCATATTACACCGTTGAGCAAGCAGACCGTGCGGATGGACAGGGATGGAATCAAGAGCAGATGAAAGCACTGCTGCGTGAACAGCTTCCAGCCTATATGATTCCTGCTCGTCTGATCAAGCTTGAACGAATGCCTCTCAATATAAATGGAAAAATCGATCGTCAGGCCCTGACGAACATCAGCGAGAATGAGCAGGGTCAGTCGACATATGCGGCTCCGAGAACCGAGGTCGAACGGACGATTCTGCGATGCATGCAAGAGGTGCTGGATCAGGAGCGAATCGGTATTACAGATGATTTCTTCGAGCATGGAGGGCATTCCATTAAGGCTATCGCACTTGTTCAGGCGCTGCTGCAAGCCGGGCTTCACTTGAAGGTGAATGAGATCTTCATGTATCCGACAGTCGAGCAGCTGGCTGCACTTCCTGGATTGAGCAGCTCACGTTCGTCCTCACTTCAGCACGACGACCCATGGAGAGAGGGAGCAGCGGTAGCGGCCGAGCTTTCTGAGCAGCAGATCCATTTGCTTGTGCAGCATGTACGTGCCTCATGCTCTCTCATTTCCACGATGGTGGCTTCAGCGGATCGAGTTGGCCGTTTCCCCTTGTCGCCTGTCCAACTCGCACACGGAGCATTCGGGGCTCAAGTCAGCGGATTTGTTACTTCTATTCACGATGTGGACGAGAAGTTCCTTCGCAACTTGCTAGTCACAATTATTCAGCGCAATCAGCTGCTTCATAGCGTAATGGAAGGGGAGGATGAGCCTGCTTGGAGTGAGTATGATAGTACCGCTCTCTCTGCATTCATCGCTCAGCACATTCCGTATATCGATCTGCGGACGTATCACGAGACGACAAAACAACGTCTTGTGGACGGCTTGACTGGCGTTATTTTGTCAGAACCCTATATAGCGGGCCATTTGCCTTGGAGATTGTGCTGTCTGCGTGTATCAGATGATACCCATCAGATTCTATGGGGATTCGACCATATTGCCTTTGATGGGATGAGTGCAGAAGTTGTGCGTTGTCAATTTGAACAGGGGATAGCAGGCAGGGACGACGAGCCTATTCAGCCGTACGCAGATTATGTAACACTGCTGTCCAAGGGGCCAGTAGGTATCACGGAACAGGATATCATCGAATACCATGAGCTGCGAGTATGGAAAGAGCAGAACAGCTCCATCATGGACAGTCTGCTCCACGTTCCGAACCGAGAGGTTACGGAGCTTGAGCTGTCCATCCCGATTGCATTGACGAACATAGCAGACCCATGGCAGTATTCGTTTGACTTGGTTGGCGCCTTACTGCGTTCCTATACAGGAATAACCGACATTCCGCTCGCGATGATCCATTATGGAAGAAGCTATCAGAATCAGGATTTCTACAACAGCGTAGGAGAATTTCTAGATATTATCCCCGTGCTGTTGCGCGAAGGACAACCGGCAGCAAGTTTACAAGATGTGATGCAGCATTGCAGACGACATTCGATTAACTTCTTGTCACTGCTGTACCATAAGCAGCTAGCAGGGAAATATGTCGAACTTGCGAGTCTGCTGGATGCATCTTATCGCAGAGGCGGGCAGCCACAAGCTCTTGTACTCTATAATTTCCAAGGCTATGCATCACAAGAGGAAATTGATGCTTTCCGGAACTCATCCAGTGAACAGGAAGCCAATGCTCCAGCTCAGCTATCCATTTCCGTCAACTACGATAAAGATCAGCTGCGTATTCACTTGGAAAGCCCGCTAGGTCTCAACGCAGACGTTATCCAAGCATTTATTCGTTCATATCTCCATGGTCAATATACCCTCGTGCACTAACTTGGCTTCTGAATTCAATCAACGGCAACTCTTCTTGGTGACGGCTTGCTGAATGCTGTACATCATACATCCGGTTCAGCAAGCCACTACTTCTTTCGTCATCCATAAAAGGAGGTTCAACATGTCTAAGAAGGCGATTCAACATGGCAAATCTCTTACACTTCCAGCAGAGTATCACACTTTAGCCGAAATGATTCAGTATGTCGCAAATCAATATCCGCAGAAGGGCCTCACCTTCGTAGACGCTTCTGGAAATGAGGAATTTCTCCGTTATCCGGAACTCGTGAAGAATGCCCGGCAATACTTGAGCATGCTGTACCGAAAAGGGATACGGCCAGGCGAAGTAATCATTTTGGAAATTGATCAGTCTAAAGATTTCTACTGTACATTCTGGGCATGTATATTGGGCGGTATTGTTGCAGCCCCGGTCAGTCAGCCTACCTCGTGGAAGCCGCTGTCTGCCGGATTGCTTAAGCTGTCGAGAATTTGGGAAGTGCTCCAAAAGCCAATCATTATTATGGAGGAGCATAATCGCAAGTATTATGAATCGCTTCAACAGAGTTCCCACTATGAGGGAATCCGCTTTATCTCCACGCAGGAACTGGAAACCGAAGGCGTAGGGGAGCTATATGATGCACAGCCGGATGAGCTTGCGTTCCTCCAATTTTCTTCGGGCAGTACAGGTATTCCGAAGGGAGTGAAGCTGAGCAGCCGCAACATTTTGATTAATGCGCTCGCCATGGCAGAACGATTCGAGACGAAAGAGTCGGATACCGTATTTACGTGGCTGCCACATACGCATGATATGGGTCTGTTCGTTCAGCATATTACTCCTATTGTGAGCGGAAGCAATATTGTCATTTTCTCACCGTATACGTTTGTCCGATCACCCTACCTGTTCTTGCGCAAAATGTCTGAGCATCAGGCTACCTGGTTCGGTTCAACGAACTTCGGATTTGATTGGATGGTACAGAAGGTCGCGGACGAGAAGCTTGCATCACTTGATTTGTCTTCTTTACGGTTTGCACTGAATGGAGCTGAGCCCATATCAATCCATGTGGTAAACAGCTTTGCTAAGAAATTTGAACCATGTGGGTACAAGCCTGAAATGATGCTGCCTGCTTACGGCATGGCAGAAGCAACAGTTGGCGTCAGCACTTGGCGGATGGATGAAGTTCCGAAGGTAGAATACATATCCCGATCTAAATTGATACATGCACAGCTTGCTGATCCTGTTCACGAAACCGATGAACGAGATCGCCTTCCGTTCGTTCATGAGGGCACTCCGGTTCCTGAGATCAGTATCCGAATTGCGGATGAGCACGGGAATACAGTGGACGAGTATGTTGTAGGTGAAATTCAGATTCAAGGTGGTTCTGTCACCTCCGGTTATTACAATCGTGACGACTTAACCGAGAGTTTGTTCGTTGACGGATGGCTGCATACCGGTGATTTAGGCTTCATAGCGGAAGGCTCGCTTGTGGTAAGCGGGAGAATGAAGGACATTATTTTCATCCGCGGCCAAAATTACTTCGCTCATGATTTGGAGGAAGTGTTGTATGAGCAAGGTGCGATTCCGCGCGGCAACATCGCGTTCGTTGGTTTGTTTAACGGCGCTACGCAGCAGGAAGAACTGCTTGCCTTTGTGAAGCACAAATCGGGCGTAGAGAAGCTGCTCGATCTTCGCCACCAAATCATCACTCATATGCGAGAATCTCTCGGCATTGAGGTTACTCACGTCATTCCGGTTCGTACGATTCCGAAGACAACGAGCGGCAAACTCCAACGCTTCGAGCTGCGCAAGAACTATGAAGATGGGGAGTATGACGAGGCGCTTCAAGAAATTCATGCGGGAGTAGAACAGCGTCGTATTCAGGAGCGGGTTATTCACTCTCCTCAAAATGAACTTGAATCCTTCCTTCGCCGGAGTTGGGCAGAAGTACTGGACATCTCGGAAACACGTATATCTACAGATGATTCTTTCCTGGCATTGGGCGGAAGCTCGATTCAACGTTTTCAGTTCTTAGACCGCATTGAGAAGCACTTTGGCAGAGAAATTGGATTTGAGCTATTTGTCATCTGCAAGACCATTAAGCAAATGGCAGATTATTTGCAAACGATGCCTCAAGCACGTGAGATTCCCGCATCGGCATGGGATACTGACAACAAATTAGACTTACATAATGCTGTTGCCATTACTGGAATTGCGCTGCGTGTGCCGGGCGCAAGTACGCCTCAGCAATACTGGGAGAATCTATGCGCGAAGAAAGACAGCATTGCCAAGGTAAGTGAGAAGCGCAGGCAATTGGCGGGAAAACCAGAGTGGGATGACTGGCTTGGTGAAATTGTGAATATCGACTATTTTGACAATGACTTTTTCGAGATTTCCGATGAGGAAGCTGTATTTATGGATCCGCAGCAGCGGCTGATGCTGGAGATTGCCTATGAGGCGCTTGAAGATGCTGGTGCGCTGCCGGGGCTGGATGAGAAACGCAACATCGGTGTATATACCGGCATTAACATCAATACGTACTACCAGCTTGTTATGAATTATATGGATAAGCATGGCGTTGATCGTATCCATCCAAATACGATGGTAGGGAATATGCACAATATGGTATCGGCTCTGATTGCACATAAGCTCAACTTTACAGGGCCGGCGCTTGTAATCGATACGGCATGTTCATCCTTCCTGGTGGCGCTTCATCAAGCAGTTGGAGCGATTAGACAGAACGGCATATCAGGAGCGATTGTAGGTGCCGCTAATCTATTGGCTACGCCAATCGTCCATCAATTGTCGAGAAAGGCGGGAATTGTCTCCTCGACTCGTTGTACGAAGACGTTCGATATTGAAGCTGATGGATCCGTGTTAGGTGAAGGGGTAGTAGTTGTGTACTTGGAGCCTCTTACCCAAGCAGTTCAGAACAACAAGCAGATATATGGCATTATCCGCGGGAGCGCCGTCAATAACGATGGATATTCGCTTGGCATCATGGCGCCAAATCCGGGCGGGCAATATCAAGTTCTGTCCGAAGCGTACATTGATGCGAATCTGTCACCGGGTGAAGTCGGCTATGTGGAAGCACACGGTTCAGGCACGAGAATCGGCGATCCGATTGAGGTGAACGCGCTAACCAAGCTCTTTACTGAAGGAAAGAGACGAACTGATGGCAAGATTGGATTGGGCTCTGTCAAGACCAATATCGGACATTTGCTGCCTGCTGCAGGCGGGGCCGGACTTGTGAAAGTGCTGCTGTCTCTCTATCACAAGAAGCTGGTTCCAAGTCTGCATATGGGCACACGCAATCCAGCTCTTGAAATGGAGAAATCACCGTTCTTCATTGTACAGGATGTGGAAGAATGGTCAGTTGATGAGAATAACACCCGTAAGGCAGGGATAAGCTCGTTCGGATTAGGGGGAACGAATGTGCATGTGGTGCTCGAAGAATGGAATGGGGCAGAGGCACCCTCCACTACGAGCGAAGCTACCAAGGCATTCGTGACATCCAAGACATCCGAAACGTCCGAAGCATCTGAGGCATCTGAGGTGACTGCAGCATCCGCAGCAACCACAAGATCCGCAGTTCGTCCACGTAAACATGTGCTCACCCTGTCAGCTAAATCTGAGCATGCGCTGGAGCGGGTTATTCGTCAGACACAGGAATTGCTGGAACTCAACCCTTCCATAGATATCAATCATTTATGCTTTACACGGAATCGTTATCGCAAGCATTACAGCTATCGAGCTGCATGCATTCTTTCCAATTCTGATTCATTGAAGGCAGAGGTATTACCGACGGCAAATAGAGGTCGATTCTTGAAAAACCGCGCCGCAAAAGTAGCGTTAGTTATCGGTGATATTGCGAGCCAACCGCTGGCGGATAATCTCCTTACTCAAGATGCTGCCTTTGAACAATTCACGATCGACCATCTGGATGTACTCGAATGCGGTGCAAGCCAATATGGAGTTTCAGAGCAGCTGGAAATGAAGGAGCGCGTACAGTTATCGGTTTTCTTTTATTGGTACTCGCTTGTACAGCGAATTCTGCAAAGCGGAGTTTCAATAACCGAAGTAAGAGGACTTGGTTCTGGCCAAATTCTTGCTGACCTGCTGCAAGAGAGAATGGATATCAAAACAGCCTTAGACGCATTCATGAGCGAATTGAAGAACACTCGTGTAGAAGGTGGGGACAAGATCCCAGCTCACGAGGATGCGGCTCTGCTGCAATCGAGAGCGGATGTCCTACTCGGCGTGTGCATGACTAAGGAAGAAGCAGACAAGGTGCTGTCGCATAAGCAGAACAGCAAAGCTGAGCACATCTTGATCGAGTCGAGCGCTTCTGATTCGCTTGAAGATACAGTGCTTCATACTGTTGGGCAACTGTACATATCAGGTGCTGATATAGACTGGTCGTCATTGCATCCCGACGGATCTGGCATGCTCGTCCCTTTGCCTGCATATCCGTTCGAGCAGAGTTCCCATTGGATTCAAGAATAGTCGAGAGGAGAAGGAAGATGAACAAGGAAGAAATCGTGGGCTTTATGAAAGCAGAAATCGCAACGATTCTTAATGAGGAACCAGAAGAGATTGATGAGGATATGAACTTCATGAAGATCGGCGTGTCCTCCGTTCAAGCTCTCAAAATTGTGAACAGGCTCCGCAGAAAACTGGAAATCAATATTAATCCGGTGGCATTGTTTGAATTCAAGACAATTTCGGAATTCGCTGGGCATTTGAGTGAATGCGTAGAAGAAAAGGTGTCGCTATGAAGAACATTCAAGAAATGGAACCAACACAGGCAACACAGGCCAATTCACAGGCAGCGATTGTGGAGGAGGCTCGTACATTTGTTGATAAAGAAGTGCGTCCACTTGTGCGAAAAATGGAAGATGAGGGTACAATGCCGCGTGAGCTGATTGAGAAAATGGCGCAAAAAGGCTATCTGGCGGCATCTTTACCTGTCTCCTATGGCGGGCTTGGCCTCGATCCGATCCATTATGGCTTATTTACAGAAGCGTTCGGTAAGGCTTCTGTAGCAGCGCGCAGCTTGATAACCGTTCATACCTCACTAGTGTCAGAGACATTGCTTCGCTTCGGGACGAAGGAGCAGAAAGAAACCTGGCTGCCACGGCTGGCACGAGGAGAACAGATTGCATGCTTCGGATTAACCGAACCGGACGTTGGGTCAGATGCCAAGAATATCAAGACATCATGGCATGAGGAAGACGATTATTACGTGATTAATGGTGTGAAAAAGTGGATAACGTTTGGAGATATCGCGGATGTATTTTTTATTGTTGCAGCGAATCAGGGGAAGAGCTCCGTATTTCTCGTGGAGAGAGCTTATGAGGGTGTTGAAACAAAAGCAATTGAAGGACTAATGGCATCACGTTCAACCCATCTGGCTGAGATTCATCTGCGAGATGTTAAGGTGCCGAAATCACATGTAATAGGGAAGCTTAACTTCGGCTTCGAATATGTGGTCTCGACGGCACTGGATAACGGCCGATACAGCATCGCGTGGGCTGGTGTTGGCATTGCGCAAGAAGGCGTAGATGCAATGGTGTCCTATTCCCGAACCCGCTCGCAGTTCGATCAGAAGCTGAGCAGCTTCCAACTAATTCGGGGGATGATCGCAGATGCGGTAACGAAGGTACACGCTGCAAGAGCGTTATGTTTGCGAGCAGGAGAAATGCGGCTTGCGAAGGAAGACGAGGCTACGATTGAAACGACTATTGCGAAGTATTTTGCATCCAAGGTAGCGGTGGAGGTCGCAAGCGATGCTCTGCAAGTACATGGGGCCAATGGCTTCAGCAATCAATATCCGGTAGAGAGGTTGTACCGGGAAGCGAAGGTGTTGGAGATTATCGAGGGATCCTCCCAGATGCAGCAAGAAATGATTTCGTATTACGGTCTACGACATTATTTCAAGCGAGGTTACTCGATATGAAGCTTGCCGCAGCATTTCCTGGACAAGGCAGTCAATACATCGGGATGTGCCGCTCATTGATGGAGGAGTTCCCGATCGTGCAGGAGGTATTTGAAGAGGCGAGTGATGTATTGAACTTGGATTTACAAGACCTTCTGTTGAATGGAAGCTTGGAAGAACTGTCACTTTCCGAAGTTGCTCAGCCCACAGTCGTGACCGCAAGTTATGCACTGTATAGAGTGTGGGAGAAACAGATCGGACTTGTACCATTCGGAGCTGTAGGGCATAGTCTTGGCGAGCTTTCGGCGCTCATTGCGGCAGGAGCATTGCCCTTCTCGGATGGTGTCCGTTTGGCAAGAGAAAGGGGAAGACTGATGCATCGCGCGCTGCAAGAGAAGAAGGGGAGAGCGGGAATCGTTGTAGATATAGATGTAGACACGCTTACAGATATCATCGAGAGCGTTCGTTCACATGATTATGTCACAATTTCCGGTTACAATTCTCCCAGTCAGTTCATCATTGCGGGGCATCAGACGGCACTTCTGAAGGTAGAGGATGATGTGGTCGAGGCGGGGGGAGAATTTATTCCATTCCGCATGATGCCTATGAAGGCAGATGCGCCTTACCATAGTGCATTAATGGACTATTTGAAGCCTGAGTTCGAAGCTTGCTTGCAGTACGTGACATTCAGCCCTACCAAATTCGATGTATGGTCGACAGTGACAGGTAAAATTATCGAGCCCGCAGACAACTTAGCAGCGATTCTTGCCCATCAGTTGGTTACACCGGTGTATTGGAATCAAGTGCTCGAAGCGATGCATGAAGCAGGAGCTGACTTATTTGTGGATATTGGACCGAATCAAATCACCCGTAATTTGATTCGGGAAAATACGAGGCTTCCTCAATCTTTATCATTTGATGATCAGGCGGATCGGGAACAACTGTCTCAACTACTTATTCACGCTTGACCGGATATTGATATCGTATTGCAGCGATCCTATCTGATACAAGATGCCAAGAAGGAATCTACTGGATGATGGGTGTTGGTAGCTTCGTTGGATAGTAGAGTCAATAAAGGAGGGATAGCGCAATTGATTACGCGACAGAACACAATGGAGCTATACAACCGGAGAGTGAAGGAGCTGCTGCCCGGAGGCGTGCATTATAATTTCCATCTTCCGTGGGAGGAAACCCCAATTCACTTCGTCAAAGCCGAAGGTAGTCGGGTATGGGACATGAATGGCAACGAGTATCTTGACCTATATGCTAGATTCGGTGCACTGATCGTTGGCCATGGGAATCGAGAATACAATGAGAGCCTGAAGGAGACAATCGATCGGGTTCTCTCGGTTAGTCACTGTGATATGGATGCAGAAGCGCTTGAGTTGATTGCGAAGTATATCCCTTCGGCTGAGATGATCCGTTTTGGCTTGTCAGGTACGGAAATCGTACAGAATGCATTACGGGTGGCTAGGGCATGGACAGGTAAAAACCGCTTCGTCCGATTTGAAGGCCATTATCATGGCAATGCAGACAACATTATGGGTGGGAGAGCGCCGCGCAGCGGGGAGCCAATCCCTTCCGATTTCAGAGGAGACCTCAAAGGAACGGCTGGCCGCGCAGCGGATTCGCTTGAGAGCCAATCCTACTTGCTGCCATGGAATGATGAAGGGGCACTAGAAGAACTGCTGCGGAAGAAAGGCCACGAAATTGCAGCAGTCATCACAGAGCCGGTATGCGTGAATGGGGGAAGCGTTATGCCCGCACCGGGTTATCTGAAGAAAATGCGGGCGTTATGTGATGAATATGAGGTAGTACTTATTTTCGATGAGATAATAACCGGACTTCGTATGGGATTAGGTGGCGCTCAAGAGCAATTCGATGTACGTCCTGACCTGACAACACTTGGCAAGGCAATTGCGGGGGGCGGGGTACCTGTATCTGCACTAGTTGGCAAGAAGGAGATTATGCAGCTTCTGGTCGACAAAAAAGTAATTCATGCTGGAACTTTCAACGGGTACCCGCTTGGAACGGCAGCTGTCAAAACAACATTGGAAATATTGAGTCGCAATCAAGGGCTGGCAATGACGGAAATGAATGAAAAGATGTGTGAGATGCAGCAGATTATCCAGAAGGAAGCGGATGCCATAGGGCTTCCACTCGTCATCCAAGGTCCGCCAGCATGTTCAGCCTATCATTGCTGCGCTTCGGTACTGACAAGTCCTTCGGACTATGATTTTGAGATTATGTCGATGGACATTATTTTGAACCATAATCTTTCGAAGAATGGCATACTCGTTTCGACGATGTCGAGACTGTATCCGAACATATCCCTGACAGCAGAGGATGTGGAATGGTTCCGAGCCAAGGTAGGCAAGGCTTTAGCGGAAACGAAGGAAACATACGAAGAAATCTACTAATCATTTGCTTAAATGGCTGCCGAACATGATAGAGGAGGGAAGTGAAGATGTCGAACCAAACAGTTGCGATCGTGGGTGCCGGTGTCATGGGCTGTGCAACTGCACTGGATTTAGCAAGACACGGCTATGAGGTACTCTTAAAGGATATTTCATCTGATGCACTGCACCGGGCTACTTCGAAAGAAACGGAGGATGAAATGGTAGCCTTCTTGAGAACAGTTGGAAAGAAACCAGTTGTCATTGACGACTTGCCTGGATTCGTCTCGAATCGCTTATCCCATCTGTTCATGAATGAAGCGGCCTATCTTGTACAGGATGGAATTGCGACGGCGAAGCAAGTGGATCAAATTATGAAGCAAGGCTTCCATCATAAGATGGGGCCGCTGGAAACGGCTGATTTAATAGGCTTGGATACGGTTGTTCATTCGCTTGAGGTTCTGTATGACAGCTATCAAGATCCCAAGTATAGATGCTGCCCATTGTTGAAGAAGATGGTTGATGCTGGCCTATGGGGACGCAAAAGTGGAAGAGGGTTCTATGACTATTCCGATGGGGGATACGTATGAGCGAAAAAAAAGAGTATAAATGCGTCGTGTGGGATTTGGACAATACACTATGGGATGGGGTGCTGGTGGAGTCATCCAGCGTCCAACTTAAGGAGGGCATGCGGGAGATTATCGAGACACTTGATAGCCGCGGAATTCTTCAATCGATTGCCAGCAAGAACGACTATGACTTGGCCATGTCCAAGCTGAAAGAGTTCGGATTGGATGATTACTTCCTGTATCCTGAAATTCATTGGAACGCCAAATCATATTCACTCGCAGAGATTCAGAAAAATATCAATATCGGTATGGACACGATCCTGTTTGTTGACGATCAGCCCTTCGAATTGGAAGAAGTACAGAACGTCCATGAGAGTGTTCACTGCATCAATGCGGATCAATATCTCACCCTGTTATCTCATCCATCACTGAACCCTCGATTCATAACGGTTGATTCTGCACGAAGACGCAAATTGTATCAGGCTGATTATCAGCGGAAGCTGGCAGAAAGTGAATATCAAGGGCCCTCGGAGGCGTTTCTTGCAACGCTGTCTATGAAGTTTACGATCTATCCTGCACAGGAAGAGGATTTGCAGCGAGCTGAGGAACTGACTGTTCGAACGAATCAATTGAATGCTACGGGAAGAACGTTCAGCTATGAAGAATTGGACGAGTTGCGGCAATCTCCGCACCATCGGCTGTTAGTCTGCCAATTAGAAGACAAGTATGGAGATTACGGTAAGATTGGGCTAGCCTTAATCCATACCCAAGAAACTCATTGGAAGCTAGAGATGCTGCTCATGTCCTGTCGAGTCGTGTCGCGAGGCGTAGGAACGGTGCTGCTCAGTTACATATTACAAGAGGCTCGCAAACAGAACACCCCGCTGCTGGCCGATTTTCGCGAAACAGGACGCAACAGGATGATGTATGTCAGTTATCGCTTTGCAGGATTTCGTGAGAAATCATCGGATGGGCAGGGCAACTATGTGTTGGAACATGATTTAGACAATATTCAAGACTTCCCACCTTATATTGAAGTCCAATTGCCAAATGTTGAAGGAGGATACTATGAACTATCAAAATGAAATCAGAAACTTCATTCATCAAAATTTGTCCATTAGCGAAGATAACATTGAATTCTCGGATGACGACAATTTCTTCAAATTGGGTTTCGTCAACTCGCTGTTCGCGATGAAGCTTGTGAATTTTGTCGAGCAGAGGTTCGGAATCGAAGTCGAAAATGAGGATATGGATTTGAAAAATTTCAGCACGGTCAATAACCTACTGGCTTTGATCCATAAGAAAGTGAATGTGTAAGTAAGATCCAGCACCAAACCAATACGATAGGGAGGTTGAAAAGATGAGCAATCATAACAAATATCTGTATTTGTATTTGGCCATCTCGTTTGGCGCTTGTTGGGGGATTGGGCTTGCCTATATGCTGTTCGGGGACATTCTGGTTCCGATTACAGGACCTCTCACGCTTATGCATCCGCTGACCATCATTGCGCTTTACTCACCATCGTTCGCTGGATTGATTGCGTATTATGCATTGGGCGGTTCAAAGGCAGTGAAGGGCGTGTTCTCCAAACTTATTCCTAGAAAACAAGACTTGTTCTGGTTCCCTGTATTGTTAGTAGTTGTCATTTTGTTCGTAGCGACAATGCACTATGGCTCAAAGCTCTTCGGCATTCCTCTTCCGCAAATGACATACAGCATTTCAGACATGTTCCTAATTGGACTGTGGAATCTGATTGAGGAGACAGGGCTTATCGGTGGAATCTTTGGCTGGATTGGCTTTTTGCTTCCTTTTCTTCAGGGCAAATTCAAAAACAATGTTACTAGTTCGCTGCTCACTGGACTCATTTTCGGACTATGGGTGCTGCCAGGCTACGTGATCTCTTCCTATGAAACTAGCACCTCCTATTTTCTCTACGTTATTCAGCTCATGTTCTTCATATGGTTCCAAAGCTACGTGTTCAATGCAACAAGAGGCACTCTGCTGTTCTATCTCTTCACGTTCTGGCTGACAGCAACGGGAAGCCGACTTCAGTTCTATTACTTCAACGCGCAAGTACAGATTTTGCAAGTCAGCTTCTTCTTAATCGCTGCGATCATTATGCACTTCATCTATAACAAGCAGAAAGAAAAGAACAACTATGAATTGCAAATGTCTCCACAATTCATTCAAGCATAACGGTCTATTCATCGTTTCCAGATAATCAAGGATGCTCATTCGTCTTCCAACATGAGGGTATTTACAGCACGTTGACTGATGAGCATCTTTTGCTTGGAGCATGCTATTTATGCTCGACTCATGCTCGACGGTAATCTTATTGGCGAATACCAGCTAGGCAAATATAATAGAGACAAGGATGACATAAAAGCACGGGAAGAGCATCTGGCTAGCTGGTTACTGAAAATGGGCTTCTAAATGTCGTTCAATAAGTCGGACAAAAGGTGATGAACATAACGAAAATCGCAGCATTTCACTTACCGGAACACATTTCGTCTGCGGAGTATGATGATTTCATGAGCAAGGTTGCACCGCAGCGAAGAGATCGAATTAGCAAATTTAAGTTTGTTGAAGATGCGTATCGCTCTCTGTTTGGAGAAGCTTTGGTCAGAGCAGTGTTGTGTAAGGATTACGGATATACAAATGCAGACATACATTTTGAACACAATGAGTACGGCAAGCCACGTGTCGCAGGAGACAGCGACTTTTCCTTCAACATTTCTCATTCAGGCTGTTGGGTGATGATGATATGGGGGCAAGGAGTACTTGGCATTGATGTGGAGCAAATAAAGCCAATCGACTTGTCGATTGCGCGTCGTTTTTTCTCGATGGAAGAAACGGATGCTCTTATGCAAAAAGATGACGGGGAGAAGATAGACTACTTCTATACATTATGGACATTGAAGGAAAGCTATATCAAGGCAGCCGGGAAGGGCTTATCTATTCCGCTGGATTCCTTCTCCATCGTTGACAATGGGGCAGGGACATTCGAATTGAAGCCGGATAAGGAATCGGTACGCTTCTATACGTTCGAGCTGGAACATGGTTATAAAGCAGCAGCCTGTACAGAAGGATTTGAAAAGAATGAACGATCACCATCCATCTCATATGTAACGATGGATGATTTGCAGCAGTGGATTCGATGAGTAATTGGAAGATAGGAAGAGTTGAAAAGCCGTCCCCAAGTTCGAAGGAGAACGTGGAGTGACGGCTTTTTGTTATGGTTTATCGTTTATAGATTTGGCGATAGCGAGCAGGTGTAAGTTGCTCAAATTTCTTAAATGACTTAATGAAGTAGCTCGGTTCACTGAAGCCAAGCTCATTGCTAATTTCCGAAATAGACAGATCGGTAGTCTCCAAGATTTGTTTGGCCCACTCGATTTTGAGATGCGGAATGAACACCGAGAAGTTTTCTCCTGTTTCTTTCGTAAAAATACGACTGAAGTAGCTGGGACTGACATGGCAGAGTGCAGCCATATCCGTCAGCTTTACGTTCTCGCTCTTGTGTGTATAAATATAATCGAATGCAGGCTGAAGCATCGAGTTGGAGGCAAGCATTTTCTGATTTTTCATCTTGCTAATTTGATTGTCGATAAGCGTGTTATCCAGTTCTGCCTTGAATGTTTGAATGCTGCGATAGCTATGGTCTGCTAAAAACTCGGAGGCAGTCTTCTCACTATGAAGCGCCTGCCGATACATTTCAATGGTTGTATTTTTGGAAATGGCTTCCTCCACAATATAATTACATAGATGATAGAGCATTTCAGAAATGGTGACAACCTCATCATAAGACAGTTCCGGCAAGGAGCTGTATTCCGGCTCGAGATTCTTGAACTTCCGATTCGCATCCGCATTAGCTGGTCGGGTAACAATTTGTTCGAGCTCCATCGGATTGTCACGCAGCTTGACTTGTCCGGCCATCACTGCTCCCATGTATTGATTATTCACGATAATCGGAATAGCAATATCGACAATATTGAAGTGGCACAAATAGATATACGGCTTATTCAGCCGAACAGCCTCCAGACCGCCGCGTGCATCGCACTTCTGGCAGTATTGCGACAACGATTCATCCTGTCTAATGGCCTTGCAGAAGCTTTGGCAATGACTGTGCGCTGTAACCGGGACGCCCTTATAGTCAGTCGTAATCACGGCCATCTTCGTCACTAAGGATAGCGAGTCTTGCAGCTGCTGCCATTTTTCCATATCGATGATGCTCTCTAAGCTAAAACGGGAACTCACGATGACTCATTCTCCTTTTGTTCGCGTGGCTAAATTATAGCATAATTTTCGGGTTGGATGACAAGATAATACCATTCGGCGTACAAATGATAAGAAAATCCGATAAGATAGCGCTTTATTTCGCAATAATAGTTCAATGATCTAGTTCATTGACGGTTCTATAATAAACATATAAATAGCACAGAGGAGGCATTTAATCATGAGAAAAGCGTTTATCAGCCCAGCCAAATATGTACAAGGTGAAGATGAACTTTATAACCTGGGTTATTTCATTCGAACATTCGGAGATTCTGCTCTTCTGATCGCTCATCCAGATGATGTGCAGCGTGTAAAGCATAAGCTTGAACATACAATGAATAAATACAAAGTTACGTTAGTTGAGAGCGGTTTCACTGGAGAGTGCTCGCGTCAAGAAGTAAAACGACTACAACAGCTTGCGATTGAACATAATTGCTCATGTACAATTGGACTTGGCGGTGGCAAAGCGATTGATACGGCCAAATGTGTGGCAGAAGGGGAAGCGCTCATTATCGTCCCAACTATTGCAGCAACTGATGCGCCGACTAGCCATTCCGCGGTGATGTACACGCCTGAAGGAGAATTTGACGATTATGCTTATTTCAAGCAAAGTCCTACTGTCGTCATGATTGATACGACAGTCATTGCGAATGCGCCAACGCGCTTCCTCGTAGCAGGCATGGGAGATGCGCTCTCCACATACTTCGAAGCACGTGCAACAGCAAGCTCTTATTCGAATGTAAATGCAGGACTGCCTTGTGGTGCAATGGGAGGAGTAGCACCTGCCAAAGGTACGAAAGCTGCACTCGCACTTGCGAAGTTGTGCTACGAAACATTGCTTGAAGACGGTGCGAAGGCGAAGATGGCTTGTGATGCGAACTTGGTAACGCCTGCACTGGAGAACATTGTGGAAACGAATATTCTGTTGTCTGGATTAGGGTTCGAGAGCGGCGGATTGGCTGCAGCTCATGCCATCCACAATGGATTAACTTCACTTGAAGGCACTCACTCTTATATGCATGGCGAGAAGGTAGCCTTTACAACATTGGTGCAGCTTGTCCTTGAAAATGCAAGCGCAGCAGAAATGAACGAGGTATTGGAATTCTGTGTAAGCATTGGTCTTCCGGTATGCTTGGCTGATCTCGGTGTAACAAGTGTTACGAACGAAGAATTACAGGCAGTCGCACAGAAGGCGTGCATCCCTGAAGAATCTATCCACTCCATGCCGTTCCCAGTCACAGAAGAGATGGTTGTATCGGCGATTCGAGTGGCTGATATGATGGGTCAACAATTCAAAGACCAGAAGGACGTGTAAGGAATGAAAAAAATATTGAATCAACCGGAAACATTGGTTCGGGAAATGTGTAACGGTATGGTGCTTGCACATCCGGAACTGGAGTTCATCAGCAAATACAAGATTGTCAAGAAAAAAATCGTGAATGAGAACAAGGTTACGATGATCAGTGGCGGAGGAAGCGGTCATGAACCAGCTCACGCTGGATTTGTTGGACAAGGCATGCTCGATGTAGCCGTATGCGGTGATGTATTTGCATCCCCATCACAAATTCAAATTTATCAAGCGTTAAAGGCCTCTGCAAGCAAGAAGGGAACGCTGCTCATTATTAAGAACTACAGTGGCGACATTATGAACTTCAAAAATGCGTCACATCTAGCCAAAGAAGACGGAATTCAGGTCGATTATGTCAAAGTGGACGACGATATAGCTGTAGAGGACAGTCTATACACGGTTGGCCGCAGAGGTGTTGCAGGGACAGTGCTCGTTCATAAAATTGCAGGTGCGGCTGCTGAAGAGGGCTTGGAGCTTGCAGAAGTGAAGGCGATTGCTCAGCACGCGATCGACAACACAAGAAGTATTGGATTCGCGCTTACCTCATGCACAGTTCCAGCGAAAGGAACACCAACGTTCCAGTTGAATGACGATGAGATCGAATATGGCGTAGGAATTCATGGGGAGCCTGGCATTCGCCGAGAGAAGATCGCTTCTGCTAACGAACTGGCGAAGAAAATGGTTGCGGATTTGTTCCGTGACATGAAGATTACAGCAGGCTCAGAGCAGGAGCTAGCCGTGCTGATTAACGGATTTGGCGGATCTCCGCTGCAAGAATTGTACTTGCTGGCGAACGCCGTAGTTCGGGAGATTCATGCACAACAAATTACTCTTGTCAAAGTATTCGTAGGCAACTACATGACAAGTATCGATATGGCTGGCGCGTCGGTGTCGATTATCCGCTTGGATGAACAGCTTAAGCATTATCTTGAAGCAAGCTGCAATACGCCAGCGCTGCAGGTGAGTGGTTCATTTGAACCAATCCATCCTGAGGAGATGTCCGAAGCAGGAACTGCGAGTCACGAGGTATCTTTCACAGTAGAGACGGACGAGTCCTTCTCGAAGGTCGAACATAATGTGTTCACGGTTAATAACCTGATCTATCTAACAGACAAGATGAGTGAAATCATCATTGAAAACGAAGTTCCATTCTGCGAGTTGGATTCACATGCAGGTGATGGCGACTTCGGTATGAGTGTGGCGAAGGGCTTCAAACAATTGAAAAGAGAATGGCATGACATCATTGCACATCATTCAGACAACATGGGCAATTTCCTCCATGCTTGCTCGTTAGTTATTATGGAGCATTGCGGCGGCGCTTCCGGCCCAATCTGGGGTTCAGCATTCCGTGCTGCCAGTAAGTTCGTGGGCGAACGCGTAGAATTGACCGTTTCTGAATTTGCACAAATGATGCAAGCAGTTGTTAAAGGCATTCAAGACACGGGCGAGCGCTCATTCGGAAGAGGAGCTGTAGTTGGGGATAAGACACTTGTCGATGCGTTGGCTCCATTTGCAGATGCGTGGGTACAAAGTGCGTCTGAGGGCGATGACGTGAAGACTGCTTCTGTGAAAGCGGCAGAGGCTGCTGTTCAAGGTGCAAAGTATACAGAGACAATAGTAGCTCGTATGGGAAGAGCGGGTACGGTTGGCGAACGGAGTCTTGGCTATCCTGATGCTGGTGCCTATGCGCTTGGCGTGATTTTCACAGCATTGTCCCAAGTAATCAAGTAAGAAGCGAGCGGATTAGGAATAGATCAATTTCCGACCAAATGGAATACTAGAAAAGTAGAACCGGAGTGCAGTCTAGCATACTCCGGTTCTTTTTGTTTGGAAGATATTATAATTAATTACAATATATTTGAAATGATCTCCTGTATTATCCGTGTTAGGATCGGTAACGTACCACAAAACAAGCCGAAGCTCGTCAGAGCGCGGGGGAACCGATTCATTGGGGTGAAGTCGTATAGCGACAGGGGAGTCCACTTTAACCCGAACCCGACAGCTAACCTCGCAGGCTGCAAAGGGAGAGATGTACAGGATGAAGAAGACATTTAAGAAAGTTGTAATTACAAGTGCGATTGCATTGGCACCGGTTATGGCGGTGAACTCTGCTATGGCAGCACCCGTTAGCCCAGTGCAACAGCCGAATCCAATGATGAACTCGAATTGTTCAAACCTGGGTATGAATATGGACTTTGATAAAGTATTCCAAGATAACTCGGAATTGAAGCAGATCTTGTCCAAATGGATGGAAGCCATTCAAAAAGAAATTGGGAACAAGCCAATCGTTCCGCCTCCAGTTCAAAAACCAGAGGTGGACAAGCCGGAAGTAAATAAACCTGAGGTTGAAAAGCCAGAAGCAAACAAACCTGAAGTTGAGAAACCTGAGGTAGAGAAGCCAGAAATCGAGAAACCTGAAGTTGAAAAGCCTGAGGTTAACAAACCAGAAGTAAACAAGCCAGAAGCTGAAAAACCAGTAACACCTGGTGAAAATAAACCAACTGCGCCACAAGACAACAACAATGCGAACAGTGACTTCGCTAGCCAAGTTATCGATTTGGTGAACCAAGAACGTGCGAATGCTGGTTTGCAGCCATTGAAATCCGATGCACAATTGAACAAAGTTGCGATGATCAAGGCGAAAGATATGAATGATAACAACTACTTTGACCATCAATCTCCAACACTTGGCTCCCCATTCGATCTGATGAGAGCACAAGGTGTCAATTTCAATACTGCTGGCGAGAACATTGCCAAAGGCCAACGTAATCCGCAAGAAGTAATGAACGCATGGATGAACAGCGATGGACACCGTAAGAACATCCTGAACTCCAGCTTCACTTCCATCGGTGTTGCATACTACAATGGCGTGTGGGTACAATCATTCACAGGCTAACGAGTTAAGTATGTAGATATCACATCAAGAACCTGCAGGTAAGTGCAGGTTCTTTTTTTTGTGACGGATTGTCAAGTTAAGTGCGACAGTTCATCCATGAAAGCTTCGTGAGCAGACATCCAACCGAGACATTTACGGGGACGATTATTAATGAGAGAGATAGCCTTGGCCAAATCTTCATCGGTGACCAAAGCAAAATCATGG